>Ga0310345_10001116_pt1 | contig 31714 bp, 38 predicted proteins | sample HC15DNA20500_MG_FD_204667 | JGI IMG/M metagenome (GOLD analysis project Ga0310345, IMG submission 204667) | Marine microbial communities from station ALOHA, North Pacific Subtropical Gyre - HC15-DNA-20-500_MG | ecosystem: Environmental > Aquatic > Marine > Oceanic | place: Pacific Ocean: North... | reverse complement strand
CGCGATCGCGTCCGGCTGCATGTCTGCTGGGGCAACTGGGAAGGACCGCATTGCCACGATGTGCCGATGGAAGTGATCCTGCCGATCGTCTATCAGGCGAAAGTCGGCGCGATCGGCCTCGAATTCGCCAATCCGCGCCACCAGCACGAGACGACGACGCTCAAGGCCAACAAGCCACCCGCCGAAATTGCAATCATTCCAGGCGTGGTCGACCCCAAGAGCAATTTTGTGGAACACCCGGAAGTAGTTGCCCGGCGCATTGAGGCCGTGGTCGACGCTGTCGGCGACCGGGAGCGCGTAATCGCTGGTGTGGATTGCGGCTTCGGCACCTTCACCGGCTGGGAATGGGTCGCCGAAGATGTGATGTGGGCCAAGTTCAAATCCCTGAGAGAGGGCGCCGATATCGCCTCAAAGCGATTGTGGGGAAAATAGGAGCACGGATCGGGAAGAGTCAGCCCCGTAGCCAGCCTTCGTCAAATGCGACGGATTGGGCGCCTGCGAGGTGCCTGACCCGGCCCAGTTCTGCCGCGAGCCCGGCGGAGCGCTCCGTGCCCATCCGCACTTTCGCTTCGGGCCAGAACGCTTTGACCTGCAGTAAGCTGCCGTTGCGCTTTGCGTCGATGCGGCCGATCACCCGGTCGCCTTGCAGCACCGGAAACACGTAGTAGCCATATTGGCGCTGCGCTTCCGGCACGAAGATCTCGATGCGATAGCGAAAGCCGAAGAGCCGCTCGGCGCGGGCACGGTCCCGCAACAGCGGATCGAAGGGCGAAAGCAGGCGCACACGCGATACTGGTTCCGGCAGTGACGAAGCGCGATCCAGATCCGCCTCTGTCGTAAAGCTGCGCCGCGTTGAGCCATCGGCCATCCCGATATCGGCCTCGATGATACGCCCGCCCGCCAGCGCCTCGGCGCACCAGGCCTTCGCCTCCTCCTTCGTCACGATCTCGAAAAAGGCCGCCAACTCGCCGCTGGTGCCGAAACCGAGCCGCCCGAGTGCCTGCCACATCGCCCAGTCGACAATCTCCGCTTGTTCCCGCTTGTCCTTGAGATGCACTTGCGGAATCACGCGCTCGCTCAGATCGTAATACTTGCGGAAGCCCGTCCGGTGAGAAATCGCCAGTTGACCTGACCGCCACAGGAACTCCAACGCGGTCTTCGACGGGTGCCATTCCCACCAACCCGACGAATTCTTCTTCTCATCGCCGCCAACGTCGAGCGAACACGCCGCGCCGTTATCGGCGACATGCTTGAGCACAGTTTCGATCTCGCTGTCCCAGCCTTCGCTGCGCCATTTCGGCCAGCGGGCCCGCATACGCGCCTCGTCGCGGGCGAATTTGAGCCGCCACATCGGGTAGAACGCCATCGGGATAACGGAGGCATCGTGGGTCCAGTGCTCGAAGGCAGTCCGGTAATGGCCGACAAGCCGGGTGAGCCCTTTTGGCCGGTATTGACCGCGTCTCGACCACAGGATCAGGTCGTGGGCGCGCGCCAGCGTGTTGACGCTATCGACCTGCACGAAACCCAAACCGTGCAGCAGCCCGTCCAGATCATCCGCCTTGCCCGATCCTGATTCGCTGCGCAGCAACAGGTGCTTATCGAGGAACAGACGCCGCGCCTTTTTGTTATCGAGAATGGGTCGAATCATCGGATCAGCATAGCGGCCAGCGGGGTCAAAACGACAGGTCGAACAACCTCTCCTGACACGCGTTCGCACCATCCCGAACAAGGGTTCAATCGTTGCCCGTTACCCATCATCGGGCGGGGAAGGAGGAACTCTTCAGAGAGATACTTTGAGGCCTGCAAGCGGCGCAGATCCTGACGGAACAACGGAGGGGACATCACGCGTCAACAATCAAACTGGACCACTCAGGCAGTGCAGTTCATGAGGCGGGTTTCGAAACTACTCCGCGTGTGAATTCAAACCGGAGATCTTGTCCATCGGCATCAACGCTCCATGACAACCGATAACCCTGCTGGCGACAGCATGCGCCCGATGCACGGCTTCCACGATCTCGACACCGTTCAACCTTGCAGCCAGGTAGGCGCCGTTGAACGAATCGCCTGCGCCCGTAGTGTCCAAAACCTCAACCGCCTTGCTCAAAGGAATGCGTTGAACCGCACCCTGCAACGCGACACAAATATCTTCGCCTCCATTCTTGATCACCACTTCTTCCACTCCGGCATCCGCATATCGCTTGGCACAAGCCTCCAGGCCTGGATCACCAAACAATCGTTGCTCATCCTCAAGGCTCGGCAACACTGTGCTTGAGACCGCCGCCGCCAGCATAATCGCCGTTGTGATCGCGCTTCGTTCTTCCCACAACTTCTCCCGGATATTGGGGTCAAAGATCACTGTCTTGCCGGCCCGGCGCGCCTCTTTGAGAACACCGAGCAACGTCTCGCGGCGATCCGGCGCAAGGATGGCTAACGTGATCCCGCTGAAGAATATCGCATCCACCGCCAACAGCGCCTCGCGCAGATACTCTTCGTCATCTGCAAGGAGCCGCGCTGCGGAGTGGTTTCGCCAATAGGTAAACGATCGCTCGCCATCGTCCGTATCAATCAGGTACAGCCCCGGCTGACGCTCGGATTCGCGCCTGACCCATTCGACGCCGATGCCATTTTCCTGAAGATACGCAGTGATCTGATCTGAAAACGGATCAGACCCCAGCCGGGTCAGAAAGGCCGTCTGCCATCCATGGGCCGCTGCCGCGGCATGGAAGTACCAGGCACAGTTCAAGGTATCGCCGGCATAACCCATCCGCCAGCTGGAATGGGTCTCGCGGGAGAACTCGATCATGCACTCGCCGACAGAAACAAACCTTTTTGGTCCCATGCAACAACGCTCCGCTATGCACTCACAACCCCGTTGCCACGCAAAGCACGGAAAGGTCTCGGTGACCCCTTGGTTCGACCACATCATCTGGTCTGGAAACGATCAAGTCTTTCGTCGCTCGTTGATGACTTGTGCCCTACATATGGCGTTGAGCCATCACAAATCGGTGTCGGTTTTGTCCGGTTCGTAATTCGTACATCCAATTTGATTTCATATGCCGTACAAGTTGGCGTCACAGAGTAGGTGCTGATAACCGGACACGCTCGTCCCGGTGCCGCCCGTTGAACCTCTCCACGAAACCGCTTTGCTTCATTGACCAGCAAGGATCAGCGCACACGATTGTCGGGGTCAAAGAATGCCCGACAATCGTGAGCGCCTGGTTTCATCGGCAAGCGGTCTCAGACCGTGACAGTTGGTCTCCGGAAACAATTGATACAATCGGGCGGCAGCGGCGGAACGTGATTGAAACAGTATCGCCCGATCTAGGCTCCACAACGAAACGGCCACTACCGGCCAGCAAGCTTGGAGCAGAAAATGAACATTGCAGCAAAACAACCCGAACTGATCGAAGACACACCATTCGTCCAATTCTGGAACGATGTGCTGGCCCCAAAGGTCATTCGTTTCAAGCACATCCTCGTGGACGGGCTGACACTGCACTCGGAAGCGGTATTCCCGTCTCTGCCCGTCAAGTCTGGTGACAAAGTCCTCGATGTCGGCTGCGGATTCGGCGACACCGCGATCAAACTCGGCAGCATTGTCGGCGAGACCGGTCGCGTGACCGGGGTCGACTGCTGCGACGCATTTCTCACCTATGCCCGCAACGACACTGCCGCCCAGGGTGCTGACAATGTGGATTTCATGCGCGCCGACGCAGAGATCGCGTTGCCAGAAGGCGAATTCGATTTCGTGTTCGCCCGCTTCGGCACCATGTTCTTTGCCAATCCTGTCGCGGGCCTGCGCAACATGCGTAAGGCGCTCAAACCCGGTGGCCGCATGGTACACATCGTCTGGCGCGAGCGCGCGGCCAATCCGTGGCTGTCCATGGCAAAGGATGTCGTGCTTGAGTTCCTTCCCCAACCCGGCGGGGATGCTGCTACCTGCGGGCCAGGCCCGTTCTCGATGTCGAATCCCGAAACCGTCACCAAGATGATGGAGTCTGCCGGCTATACCGATATCCGGCTGGAACGCGTCGATGTGCCGGTGCTGATCGGAAAGGACGTGGCAGACGCCATCGCATTCCAGCTTGCGATCGGTCCGGCAGGCGAAGTGTTCCGGGAAGCCGGCGACCTGGCCGAGCAGAAACGCAGCGAAATCGAGGCGGCCCTCGCCGAGGCAATCGCAAAACAGACGATCGGCGCAGACGGCATCATGATGGCTTCATCCTCCTGGGTAATCAGCGCCACCAATCCCGCCGAATAAGAGCATTACCTCCCCCTGACCCTGCCTCAGGCCCGGACTGCAGTCCGGGCCTTTTCCTGTTTCGGTCCCCCGCCAGAAACAATTGAAACTGCAAACCGGCTCCAAGTGGCGTGGCTGAAACATTGCATTGCCATGTTGCTTGCAGATCAAAACCCACACGGAACCAGAACCATGACCAAGAGACCTGGAACACCCGATGCCAACCGGGGATTTGCGCCAGACGGCGAAGGCACTAGAATCTCAATGCAGGCGATAGCCCGGCATATGCGCCAGTTGGGGCCCACCGAGCGGTCGTGCCAACAATTGGATGAGTCCGCCTGAAGGCGATCGAGCGGTCGGCGAGATGCTTGCTCATGGCGAGCCCGGCCTGTCCGGCGCCGATGATGACGGTCGTAGCGTATCTCACGACACTCGCTCCTTCTCGTTCGCCGGTCAGTTGACCGTGACGAAAACGTTGGTGGGGTTGGTGATGATGTCGAAGACGGCTGAGCGCTTCTGCGACTGTGCGACGAGCGCCGCGATGTCGTCTGCGTCCGCGTCGGCGTCGATGTTGAAGTGCACGCGAATGGCGGAGAAGCCGTTGCGGGTGTCTTCGTCGATGCCCAGAATGCCGGCCAGATCCATGTCGCCCTCGACCACGGCTTCCACCGAACGAAGCTGGATGCCCCGGTTCTGGGCGACGGATGCGATGCCGCCGGTCAGGCAGGCAGCCAGACCCGCAAGCACAATCTCGATCGGCGTGGGAGCATTGTCGCTGGCGGCAAAAACCGCCGGATGGTCGGATTCGATGGTGAAGGACTTGCCACGGTCCTGTTCTTCTCCGAGCCCGAAGAAGCCGTTCATGGTCATCTGGCTATATGCACCAGAAACCCATTTGCTGGAGCTGCGCCATTTGAACTGGCCAGCCTGCGGCATCTGCGTGAGTGCTTCGCGAGCGCCCAGCAGGGCCTCGACGTTTACACCATTGTCGGCGGTGTTGGTGTTTGCTTGCGCGGTCATTTCGAAATTCCTTTCGCTGTTTGGTTTGGTTCCGGACAGGTTGCTTCCTGTCACGGCAGCGAAATGCGACGCGCATGTATCAGCGGAGTTTCGTGGCCCCGCTGTCAGTGTTTCAATTGTTTCGTCGGAGGCGGGGCGGCAAGCGCGGCCCCGGGGTCCTTGCAGAGGACAATCCAAAGCAGCAGTGCAAATTGTTCGGCGACGGCAGGTTCCTGAACACCTATTGGCCCATCAAAAACCCAAAACTTGGCGAGCGGCTTCCCAGACCAAAAAGCTATTGCGGCACGCCTTATGACCCGTCCTTGTTTACTCGCACCATTCTAATCCAATTATCACCGACACCCTGGTGCCGCAAAACCTCGACCGGGTCTTCGTCGTCCAGCTTGGCGCAGATGCGATAGACCTCAAGCGTTTCGGCATTCATTTCGCCATTCTTGTAGAAATACATGGCTGCCGCATAGCGGTCACGCCCGGACCGTTTTCGGCCGGGGGGCGTTCGTATCAGCCGCCAGTTGGTGTCGCGTTCGGTTTCCGTGCTATCTGTCATTTGCCAGACAGTTTGAAAAATTCCCCGCGAAGGTGCAAATTGGAAACCCAGCATATACCAGAAGCCGAGTATGACGATTCGGCAATCCGGTTCCTCGAACTGCTTTGGGGCGACGGTTTTTTGTCACCCGGCGGGCCGGAGGAGGTTGACCGGGTCATTTCAGGCATGGATCTGGCCGGAAAGCATGTGCTTGACCTTGGCTGCGGGTCGGGCGGGATCACCTGTTATCTGGCCGAGGCGCATGGAGCGGCCAGGGTTACCGGGTTCGACGTTGAATTGCCCGTGATCGAGGCTGCCCGCGAGTTGGCGGCCAAGCGCAATCTGGCAGAAAGGGTTGATTTCGTTCAGGCGCCTCCGGGGACGCTGCCGTTTCCAGACCAGGTCTTCGACATCGTCTTTTCCAAGGACGCCATCGTGCATGTGCCCGACAAGAAGGAGCTGTTCGTGGATGTGTGGCGCCTGCTCAAGCCCGGTGGGGTGTTCGCCGCAAGTGACTGGATGATCGGTCATGACGGCCCGCCATCGCAGCAGATGAAGGACTATCTCGATGCAGAAGGCTTGAGCTTCAATATGGCTTCGCCCGCCCGCTACCGGCAATTGTTGCAGGAAGCGGGTTTTTCCGACGTAACCACCGACGACCGCAATGGCTGGTACAACCAACTGGCATCCGGTGAGTTGGAGAAGTTGCGCGGGGAGTTTGGCGACGAGATCGCGCAGCATGTGGGCCGTGACTATGTCGACAAGAACATCACGACATGGCAGGCGATGCTTGGTGTGCTGGAAAGCGGCGAACATCGTCCCACCCATTTTCGTGCGCACAAGCGGGATGAGGAGAGGGTCTCCAGCAGCGGTGCCGGATGACGGATTCAACGCAGGCCCCTGGTGCAAGCAGCGAGCGCCGGGCGCGCAAGGCAACCCGAACCGCGCGGCGCAGGCAGTTGATCGAGGCAACGATCGACACTCTGGCCACGCGCGGATATGCCGAGACCACGCTCGCCGATGTTGCCAGCAGCGCAGGGCTTTCACGTGGCATCGTGAATTTCCATTTCGAGAGCAAGGACAAGCTGCTCGTCGCTACCCTGCAACACATGGCCGAGGAATACGCTGCCCACTGGCGCGCCGCGCTGGACAAGGCGGGCGATGATCCGGCCAGACAATTGCTAGCGCTGGTCCGCGCAGATTTTGACCCCGCCATCTGCAACCGGCGCAAGCTTGCGGCCTGGTGTGCGTTCTGGGGGGAAGCCCGTTCGCGGCCGACCTATCTGGCGTTGTGCGGCTCGCGCGACGAGGCCTATCAGGCGTTGCTGGAGCAGCTCTGCAAGCAATTGACCCAAGCCGGCGGATACAGTCACGATCCGAAATCCGTGGCCGTGGCGCTCGACGCCCTGCTCGAGGGGCTTTGGCTTCGGCTGATGATGACCAATACGAAAATCAGCCGGCAGACAGCTTGTCAGTCTGCGATCGCTTTTCTTTCCGCATCCTTCCCAAACCATTTTGCCAGCTAATACGTGATCCCTACGCTCCGGACCTGCTGACGCCGTCGTACGGCGCTGGTCTCACCGCGCCGGATGTATTGAACTTCCATTCAAAATAGTGATAATAAGCCAAATAATTCATGCAATTAATGTGGGCAAAGGATCAGCGGATGGCATCCGGAAAGGCGGTTCAAGCCGGCGGCGACAGGCCGGATTCCCGTTCTAACAGCGACATCATCCGCACGGCGGAGAACCATCTCGTCCAGCCCTGGCCGGTGGCGGGTCAGATTGGCGAGGAAGCGCGCGGCCTGATCGGCGAAGGCGACGGAATCTACGTTACTGACCAGGCAGGTAACAGGCTGATCGACGGGCCTGCGGGCATGTGGTGTGTCAATCTCGGTCATCGCCGCAAGGAGCTTGCGAAGGTTCTCTACGATCAGGCGATGGAGCTTTCCTACAACTCGCCCTGGTACACGATGAATGAGCCGTCGGCTGTGCTTGCGCAACGGATAGCCGGGCACGCTCCGGGCGACCTCAGCCACGTGTTCTTCACTACCGGCGGGTCGTCGGCTGTCGAAAGCGCGCTGCGCTTCATGCAATTCTTCAACAACGTGCGCGGCAAGCCCGACAAGAAACTCATCCTCAGCCGCAGCGGTGCCTATCACGGCTCCACCTATCTGTCGGCGTCGCTCAATGGCCGGGTGTCGGACCGCGACTGGATGGATGCGGCCGGGGAACTTGTGGTCAAACTCTCTTGCCCCGATCCGTTGCGGCGTCCGGCCGGGATGAGCCTTGGTGACTTCAGCGACTCTCTTGTGAACGAGTTCGCGGAGAAGGTGGCGGAAATTGGTGCAGACCAGATCGGCGCATTTGTCGGTGAACCGGTCATGGCGTCGGGCGGCGTCATCGTTCCGCCCGACAACTACCTCTCACGCATATCGGCAATCTGCCGAGAGAACGATATTCTCTACATCAGTGACGAGGTGGTGACGGGCTTCGGCCGGTTGGGCGAGGTGTTCGCCTCCAAAGCGGTATTCGGCGTCGAACCTGACATCATCGCATTCGCCAAGGGGGTCACGTCAGGGTATTTTCCGCTGGGAGGCATGGTCATTTCGGCACGGCTCTTTGATGAGATCCGCAACAGCGGCCGTGACGACGCCATGTATGCGCATGGCCTTACCTATTCCAGCCACCCGATCGGCTGCGCGGTCGCATTGAAAAACCTCGACCTGCTGGAAGACAGTGTGCTGGCCCATGTGCGCGAGACCATCGCCTATTTTCAGGAGAAGATCAGGACACTTCAGGACTTGCCGCTGGTAGCCGAGGTGCGTGGTGCGGGCCTGATGGCCTGTGTCGAATGCCTCGCGGATCTTTCGGCAGGAGTGCAGGAGATTGATCGCGATATCGGCAAACGCATCGACGCACACTGCCAGGAACTGGGGCTGCTGGTCCGTCCGCTGGTCAATATGTGCGTGATGTCGCCACCGCTCATCATCACGCGCGAACAGATCGACGAAATGGTCTCGATCCTTCGTGAGGGAATTGAGAGAACCGCTGCCGACCTCAAGGCCGAGGGGCTCTGGGGCAACTGGCACTAAGCGGAAGCGTTTTCCAGCAGCCGCGCATTGGTCTCGGCGATGGCGTCCTCTGCAGGAGGTTCTTCGCTGTTCAACACGGGGAACAGATTGCGCAGATGGTCGTGATGGGTGCGCACGCCATATTCCAGGTCTGACAGGAAGAAGCCGGCGAAGGACGGCGAGCGCATGGATTCATTCGACCACACGGTGAGTTGCACGTCCTCTTCCATCGTCTCGCGGTCGATGCGCATGGCGAGATAGCGCGCTGCGGCCTGCTCGCGATCCTCACCGCGATATTTGTAGATGGCGCCGCGCAGCAGGGTCTCGCCGGTGGAAAGCGGAAACTCCTGGTAGAACTGCGTCAGTTCGGGCGTCATCGCGATGACCGTATTCGGAAACAGCGTGTAGAAAATCCACGCCTTGCGCTGCTCGGTGGGCAAGTGCTTTGCATCCGGTGTCAGCTTCAAGTAGTGGCGGACGCTCCAGCGCCGGCCCTCGCGTTCGTCATAGGTCGCGTGGGAACGGCAAACACCATTGACGAAAGGTTCGTCGTAGTAAGTGGGGCCGTAGAGATCCTGTAGCGCAGGATGCGCCATCGCGACATGGTAGCCCTCATTGTCCACATCTCGAACTGACTTCCAATTGACCGGCGAGGTCTGCTCCCAGATTTCACCGGCCGGGATCATGTCGGCTATTCCGTAGGGCGCCATCTCTGCCTCGAAGGGCGCCATCAATTCATGCACCCGCGGCTGTGGGCCTTCGTGGAATCGTATGAATACGAAGCCCATCCAGACTTCGGTATCCATCCCGACCAGGCCGAACTCATGCTTGTCGAGATCGGGGAAACTACGCGGGCGGGCCGCACCGCGCAGCGTACCGTCGAGATTGTAGACCCAGCCGTGAAAGGGGCAGACCAGGGCGTTGCGGCAGGTTCCCTTTTCATCCGAAACCAGCCTGCTGCCGCGGTGACGGCAGATATTGTGGAAAGCGCGTACCTTGCCGTCCTTACCGCGCAGGATCAGCGCGCGCTCGCCAAACGCATCGAGCGAAACATGATTGCCCGGTTCAGGCAGGTCAGAAACGTGGCAGGCAATCTGCCAGTGATTGCGGAACATGCCTTCCAGTTCCAATTTCAGGAAGGCTTCACTGTGATAGGCCCAGCCGGGCAGGCCGCTACGGTCCCAGTTTTCGGGAACTGAAATATCTCGGTGATGGATGTTCATCACACGCACCTTGCGTCACTTAGAATTTTGAACTATGGTTCAATATAGCGGCTTTTATGCTTTCTTGGCAATGGCTTGAGGAAAACAACAAGCTAAAGTACGCCGCAAACCTGCCGAAAGAGGGCCAGGTTCTTCTGGTCCAGTTCATCATCCAGCGGGATCGGCTGCGATGACAATTTGACGAGCACTGCCTCGGCCCCGGGATCGACATAAGCCCATTGGCCATGGATCCCGATGGCGCAATACGCGCCGGACTCATAACCGGTCTGATACCAGCAATTACGATAACGGCCATTGGGGAAGAACGCGGCGAAATTGCCTTCGCGCCAGGCCTTTTTGTCGCCGCCCGTGAGCATGTCTTCGATCCAGCGCCTTGATGCAATTCGGCCGTACTCGGCCTCCCCTCCCCTGCGCACCGCTTCGGCCAGCCTGGCCAAATCGCGGGCAGTGGCACACATGCCGCCGGCACCGCGTGGCGCGCCTTCTGCGTCGACTGTCATGCTGGCATGGCTATATGCACCGAGCGGCCGCCACACGAGTTCGGACAGGAGACCGGAGAAATCTCTTCCCGTCGCCCGCTCGATGACCACACCCAGAAGGTCCGTATTGGGCGAGGCATAATGGAACGGGCCGCCGTGCTGTTTATCCCCTTGCCGGATAGACAAGAGCATCGCCTTCATGGTTTCGGGCACCTGACCCGGCTCCAACGGGTTCCAGCCTGTGGCCCGGCGGTAGCGTGCATAATCGCCATCGGCGTTCAGATAGCTCTCGTCGAATGCGAGACTGGTACGCATGTCGGCCAGTTGCTGGATGGTGGCTTCTCCGAGCGCCGACCCCTTCGCCTCCGCCAGGTAGTGCGAGACCTGCGCGCCCATGTCCAGCACACCCTGATCCTCCAGGATGCCCGCAAGAATGCCGGTCGCCGATTTGGTCACCGAGAACAGGATATGCGCCCGCGCCGGATTTGCGTGAGGTGCGGCCCACTCGCTGACAATCTCGCCCCGCTTCATCGCCACGAAGACATCTGTGTGGGACTGCAGCAGGTATTCCCGCCAATCCAACTTCGCGCCGGCAACCTCCACATTGACCCCGGCAAGCGATCCATCGCCTGCAGGTGGCGCTTCCGGGCGCTCGGCGCCGCAATCGATCTGCGCGGTGGGAACGATTTCACGCGTATGCTCGAACGCGAAGCGGCTGAACGGTGTCTGCCGCCAGTTGTGCAGACCCACTTCCCTGCGGTCGAAACCGTAGCGTTGCTGAAAAGCATTCATGCGAAAATCCCGTGCAAAAAGGGGAGCCCGCAGGCTCCCCGATTTACCTGTCAGATATCAAGCGTCAGGACTTCAGCTTCGTCCAGACACGCTCGCGCAGGTCACGCGATTTTTCCGAACATGCCTCGTAGGCGCGCAGGCGCTCGCCATACTCTTCAGGCGTGTTGACCGCCGGATCTGCTTTCAGATTGTCCTTAAGGAACTCGCCAGATCCCTTGATGGCGTTGGAATAGCCGGTGTAATTGGAGGCTGCCGCCGCGTTCTCTGGCTCCATCATCCAGTTGATGAAGGCCTTGGCATTTTCCAGATTGGGTGCGCCCTTGGGAACTGCCATGGCGTCGGTCCAGAAGGTAGTTCCTTCCTTCGGATAGACATAGACCACGTCCGGCTTCTTCTCCTTGACGCGGTGCGCCGCCCCGTTCCACTGCATGTGAACGGCGACTTCCCCGGCAACCATGCGGTCGATCGTGCCATCATTGGAGTAGAGCTTTACATCCGGCTTCTGGGCCATCAGCAGATCGAGAATTTGCTGCGCTTCTGCCGGGTCTTCAGTGCATTTGGAAATGCCGAGATAGTATGCGCCGGCATTCCACACATCCGACATTTCGTTGAGCATAGCGATATTGCCCTTGAGTTCGTCGGCGGGTTTGAAGATCGCTTCCCAGCTATCGGCCATCTTGCCGCCCGGTACCATGGCGGGATCATAGGTGAAGCCGGTGGTGCCCCACATATAGGGTGCTGAGTATTCGCGGCTTTCGTCGCCCGCGATGGTCTGGTGTGCTTCCAGCACGTTGGCGAAGTTCTCCATCTTGTTGACTTCAATCTTTTCCAGCAGGTCTTCCTTGACCATCACGCCAAGCGTGGTGGTGCCGGGGAAGATGACGTCATAGCCAGCGCCTCCAGCTTGGAGCTTGGCCAGCAGATCTTCTTCGGATGCGTAGTTGTCGATGGTCACCTTGGTGCCCGTCTCCTCCTCGAACTTCTTCAAAAGGTCGGGCGAGAAATAGTTGGACCAGTTGTACAGCCGCAACTCACCGTCGGCGAGTGCCGCCGAAGAAGCCGCAATCAGGCCGATTGCAGCCGCGCCCATCGATAGGGCGGCTATTCTCATGCTCTTCTTCATTTTTCGTTCTCCTGCTTGAAGGTTGACGAACATTTGCTGCCACCGGGTTCGTCAGTAACGGTGTTCGGATCGGCCCAGGAAAAGAGACAAGGACACAAGCGCGATCGAAACGAGCAGCATCAAGGCAGAAATCGCATTCACTTCCGGGGTGACGCCTGTGCGCACCAGTCCGAAAATGTAGATTGGCAGGGTGGTAGAGCCGGCCCCGCCGACGAAGAAAGTGGTGACGAAATCATCAAGCGAGATGATGAAGGCCAATACGAGGCCGGACAGGATGCCGGGCATAAGCAGCGGCAGCGTCACCTTGAAGAAAGTCTGGCGCGGATTGGCGAACAGGTCCGCAGCCGCTTCGCCGAGCTTGGGGTCCATGCCTTCCAGCCTTGCCCGGATCGGCAGATAGGCGAACGGAATGCAGAACACGGTGTGGGCGATCATCACGGTGCCCAGCCCAAGTGTCACGCCGAGGCTGGCGAAGAACATCAGCGTCGCTACAGCCGGCACGATTTCTGGCACGGTGATCGGCAGCGCAATGAGCGCATTCATCCCGGTCTGCCCAAAGAAACGTGTTGTCGCCATGCGAACCGCAGCCAATGTGGCCAGCACGGTTGCACTCACCGAGGCAACGCTGGCAATCAGCAGCGAATTCATGGCGGCACGGACGATGTCATCGTTCTGGAAGGCCAGGCGATACCATTCCAGCGAAAAGCCGGTCCACACGGTGACGACGCGGTTTTCGTTGAAGGAAAGCGCGACGAGAATGAAGATCGGCAAGTACACATACGCGAAGAACAGGGCAGCTCCAAAGCCCAGGCCCGGCCAGCGTCTTGCGTCTCCTGCAGCCTGCCGCGCGCTCATGACGGCACCGCCGCACGCCGACCGCGCAGCGCATAGAGGATCATAGCGATCAGCACCAGCGCCAACAGGAACAGACCAAGTGCGGCACCGAACGGCCAGTTGCGCGCCGCGCCGAACTGGTGGCCGATCAGATTGCCGATCATCAGGGTCTTGCCGCCGCCCAGCAATTCCGGCGTGACGTAAGACCCGAGTGACGGGATGAAGACCAGAATACAGCCGGCAATAATGCCCGGTACGGCGAGCGGGATGATGATCTTGCGAAGCGCCTGCCAGCGATTGGCGTAGAGATCGAAAGCCGCCTCGACCAGCCGCAGATCGACCTTTTCAAGGCTCGCATAGATGGGAAGCACCATGAAAGGCAGGAAGGAATAGGTCAGACCCACCGCCACAGCGAACTGGTTGTGCAGAAGCGGCAGCGGCTGGTCGATGATGCCTGTCGCAAGCAACAGGCCGTTTATGGTGCCGTGATCGCGCAGGATGAGTATCCATGCATAGTTGCGCACCAGCAGATTGGTCCAGAAGGGCAGTGTCACCATGAATACAAGAAGTGTGCGCCATTTGCGGGCGCGGGTGGCCATGAAGAAGGCAGTAGGGAAGCCGACCAGCAGGGAAAGCACGGTGGTTATCAGCGATAGCCAGACCGAGCGGATAATGATGGCGAGATAGTTGAAGCTCCAGGACAGGCTGTCGTCGAGTTCGCGCTCGAACAGGAAGCGGAGCCACGCCTCGCCCGTCAATTCGCCCCAATGCACGCCGCCGCCATAACTGCGAGCCTGGATCGAAATCCACGCCATCATGGCCAGCGGAATGACCATGAAAATGACGATCGCTATCGCCGCGGGGCCGATCAGGGCAAAGTTGGCGATGGTGCGGCGGCGTTCCAGCTTCATTGCGCCTCGCGCTCTTCGTCAGCGATGATCGCCACCGCGTTTGATGCAGCGCTCCAGCCAAAGCCCTGACCGGGTTGCCACGACGGTGCGTTGGCATCGCTGTTTTGCTGCCGCGAAAGCATTCTCGTTCCGTCGCCAAGGCTGAAGTGATAGAGGGTGTCGGTTCCGTGATAGACGACGTTGTCCAGCCTGCCCTTGAGTGAACCCCTGCCCTTGCCGAGGGTGATGCGCTCCGGGCGGATCGCAAGCGTCACTTTCTGCCCCTTTGAAACCCTTGCATCGGGGCTGAATTCCAGCGTTTGGCCGCTGTCGAAGCTCGCCTTGCAAATGCCGCTGCCCGTTTCGACGATACGCGCCTTGATGAAATTGATGTCGCCGATGAAGTCGGCAACAAAGCGGTATTTGGGGTGGTTGTAGATTTCGCGCGGGGTGCCAATCTGCAGGATGTCGCCCTGATCCATGACCGCTACATGGTCCGACATGGTCAGGGCTTCTTCCTGATCGTGCGTCACGAAAATGAAGGTGATCCCGGTCTCGGTCTGCAAACGCTTGAGTTCAACCTGCATCTCTTTGCGCAACTTCAGGTCGAGTGCAGAAAGCGGTTCGTCGAGCAGCAGGAGTTTGGGTTTCGGCGCCAAGGCGCGGGCCAGCGCCACGCGCTGCTGCTGACCACCGGATAATTCGCTGGTTTTTCGGTTCTTGAGAGATTCCATGCGAACGAGCCGCAGCATCTCATCGACGGTGCGGGTGACTTCTTCGCGAGGCCGTTTCAACATCTGCAAGCCGAACGCGACATTCTGGGCCACCGTCATGTGGGGGAAAAGCGCGTAGCTTTGAAAGACGGTGTTCACCGGACGGCGATAGGGCGGAAGATCGGCTATGTCCTTGCCGTGCAGCAGGATTTCGCCGCTCGTCGGGGCCTCGAAACCGGCGATCAGCCGGAGCAGTGTTGTCTTGCCACAGCCCGACGGGCCGAGCAGCGTGAAGAAGACGTTTTCGCCTATTGTGGCGGATACATCCCTGAGCGCCACAAACGCATTGACGCCGGCGCCGAAGGTCTTGCCGACCCCGCGCAGTTCCACCGCGTTATTGGAAGAATTGTTTGAACTTTCCGGTTCACCAACCGGCATCCACACGCCCTCCTGCAGTGCAGCCGGCCACGAAAGGCCTTGGTTACCGATAACGTCAAAAAACATGTTCCGAATGACATGCTTTAGACTAAGTTATTATTGTTATTGAGAAATAATAAGGATTTTGAACCGACGGTCAACTGCTGGCCAGTTTGCCGCCAATGTTGCAGGGAATTTGGAGATGGTTTTTCGGCCCTGCCCCGGCCGGTCCATTCTACACAGAATGCATTGACATTGCATGGAGAATTGCAGGAACTGACCCGTCCTCACCAAGGCCCGATAGAACGTCACTTGCTCCCGAAAGGTAGTCTAACCTGCCCGTTAGAATTTGGCTTGGTTCGCACACCTGAAGCGGAGGAGACTAAGCCGGAAGACGTACAAACCCGAACAGATGATGGGAAAGCTGCGAGAAGCGCAGTTATTGACATGTGTGGTGGTGCAGGCAGTTGTTCGCAAAGGTGTCTCTATTGTTGGCAGCCATGCATTCGTTGAGCCTTGCATGGCGTCGGACCTGGCACCGATCGGCTGCGGCATGTTTCTCTCAGTCCGGGGGGCACAGAAACGGGCGTCGGCGCTCCGCAAGAACCTTCACGAAGAGTGGCGCAGGCACAGCGCTTCAAAAAGCTCTTGCGCTGCGCGTTTAGCAGGTGCTCAGCGAGGGGGTGGAACGATTGCGCGCGGCAGATTCCAGCCTGACGTTCATCGGCTGCTTCCAACAATGCCTGGCGGGCACTAAACCATGTAGGCGAGCTGTTTGGCTCGTCCAGCCGGGTTCAGATCAGGGTGGAGGCAAGGGAGGCGTGACGGTGACTTTGCGAACATAATTACCGCCCGGTCGTGCATTCCAGCGCCACAGAGCGAACCCGAGGACAGCCAGGACAGCAGCGGCAAGCCAGAAGAGACCACTACCGACAAGCCAGCCGGCAAAAACTGGTCGCTCCGTTGGGGCAAGCGCAGGCGCGCCGCAACAAACAATCTTTGCCGCCAGCAACCCGTCACACGAGATCCTTGCGAAGGTTCCATCTTCGCCTGCTATCCAGCGCAGCAGGACAGCTTCGCCACGTCCTTGCCAAAGCCCTGCGCGGCGAGCTTCAGCCCTTCGACCGTGGTGAGATAGGGAAAGATCGTCTCGCCAAGTTCTTTTGCCGTCATGCCGTGCTTGATTGCCAGCACCAGGGTCTGGACGCTGTCTGCTCCTTCCGGCGCCAGGATCTGCCCGCCAAGCAGACGATCCGTCCAAGCGTCCGCCACCAGCTTGATGAGCCCGCGCGTGTCACGGGCGGTCAGCGCCCGTGGCACCTGGTCAAGCCGAATGATCGAGGTCTTTGGCTCGAATCCGGCGGCCCGCGCGGCCTCCTCGGTCAGCCCCACGCCCGCGACCTGCGGATCGGTAAACGTCACCCACGGCATGGCGGTGTTGCCATAAACGAGACTGTCGCCGTTCAAGGCATTGAGCGCGGCAAGCTTTGCGCCATAGGCAGCCATGTAGACGAACTGGTCGCGGCCAGTAACGTCGCCCGCTGCGTAGACGCCGGGTTTTGAGGTGCGCATCTGCTCATCGACGACGATGCCGCCATTGGACGAAAGCTTCACTCCCGCTTCCTCAAGCCCGAGACCGATCGAATTGGGCCTGCGGCCGGTCGCGACCAGTACACGCTGCGCCGTGAGGAGTTCCGGCCGGCTCTCGCGCTCTATGGTCAACTCGATACCGTTCTCGATGGCTTTGATCGCCCGGTAGGAGAGCCCCGTCAGCACCGGGATCCCTTCATTCTTCAGATAGCGGGTCAATGCTTCGCAGATTTCCGGCTCGGCCTCGGGCAGCAGGCAGCTGCGGGTTACGAGGGTGACCTTCGTTCCCGCCCGGGCGAACATCTGCGCCAGCTCGCAGCCGATATAGCCGCCGCCCAGGACCATGAGCGAAGCTGGCTGATCGGCCAGCTCCATGGCAGTGGTGCTGGTGAGATAAGGGACATCCGCGATGCCGGGAATGTCCGGCAAACCCGGCGCAGATCCCGTCGCCACGATGATCTTGTCGGCCGCGATTGTCGCGCCATCGACAACAACGCCTTGACCGTTCAGGCGCGCCGCGCCTTCGAGATAGGCAACGCCGTTATATTCGGGCAGCAGGTCGATATATTTCTTCTGCCTGAGCGTTCCGACGAGATCGTCCTTGGCCCCGATCAACTGGCCCCAATCCACGACATTCGCCTCGCCCGCAAGGCCAGGAAAGCGGCTCGCCGCACGGGCACCGTGCAGCGCTTCCGCCGCACGGATCATGGTCTTGGACGGCACGCAGCCGATATTGACGCAGGTGCCGCCGATCGTGCCGTGGCCTATGAGAGCGACATTCGCGCCTTGTTCGGCCGCCGTGATGGCGGCGGAGAAGCCAGCCGAGCCGGCGCCGATGACGGCCAGGTCGTAGCCATTCTTGCTCTTGTCGTTTGTCGAGCAGCAATCGGACATGTCAGGCATTTTCCTTGTTTGGTTGAGTCTCGTATAAGCAGCACGCCGCGATAGTCGTGCCGACGATACCGGTTCTGAGGATCGTCGCGTGTTTCATCGCGCCTAATCTTTCACCTCTGCCGGGTATCCGGCATTGGCCGAGGCAGCGATTATGGCTTCGGCGGTCGTCACCGACGGATCGAACACAACGGTCGCCGTCCTGGCATCGAAATCAACCGTCACAGACTTGACGCCTGCAACGCCTTCCATCGCCTTTCTGACCGTGACGGGGCAGAGCGCACAGGTCATGCCCGGCACGTCGAAGGTGGCGGTCTGTTCGGTCTCGGCCGCCTGCGCCGCCGAAATAAGGATCTGCGAAGGGGCCGGCGCGACTAACGGCATGACGGATGCGGCCAGAGCAATCAATCCGGTTGCAATGATGAAGTTTGGTTTCATGCGGGTCTTCTCCTTAATAGAACAACGGCGCCCACCAGTTGATCGTCAATGCCAGAACGACCAGAACTGTCGAAAGCCACAGGGCGGATTTGGTGATGAGGGTGGATTCGGGACTGGCGCAGTAGGACCCGTCCTCGCAGACCGGCTGGGCCTTGAAATAGACCTGCCGGAACCCAAGGCCGATGAAGACCAGCGCCACGCCGGCAAAGATCGGCTTGTAGGGCTCGAGCGCGGTGAGGTTGCCGATCCACGCGCCCGATACGCCGAGCATCAGCAGTAGGAGCGGCGCAATGCAGCAGGTCGAAGCCAGGATGGCGCCAACGACTCCTCCAGCGGCAAACCATCCCTTTTTCCGATCTGGCACATGCGTGAGCACGTCCAGCGCCACGGTTTCGGTCTTTGTCTCGCTCATACGGTTCGTCCTCGATTTCCAGTCGAAAGCAAGCTAGGGTCTGTAGCAACTACAGACTCAAGGAGAGACTTGAGAGATGACCGATCACATTTCCGGGAAACGGTTGCAGCGCGCCGAACTGGCGAGGCGGACAGGCTGCAATCTCGAAACCATTCGCTATTACGAGAAGATAGGCATGATGCCCGACCCGCCGCGCACGGCGTCGGGCTATCGCGTCTATGACGACGCCCATGTGTCGCGGCTGCGTTTCATCCTGCGAGCCCGCGAACTCGGCTTTTCCATTGAGCAAATCCGCGGCCTGCTCGACCTCGTCGATGGCGGCACTCAGACCTGCGCCGAAGTAAAGGAGCGGACCGAGCTGCACCTCGCTGATGTCCGGGCCAAGATCGCCGACCTGAAACGCATCGAGAACGTGCTTGCGGAAACAGCTGAGCAATGTTCCGGCGAGGACGTGCCCGAATGTCCCGTGCTGGAGGCGCTGGCATCGTGATGACAACACTCGCAATCTATATCGGCGCGGCGCTGGCGGAAATAATCGGCTGCTTTGCCTTCTGGGCCTGGCTACGCTTGGACCGCTCGCCGCTCTGGCTCGTGCCGGGCATGGCCAGTCTTGCCCTCTTTGCCTGGCTTCTCACACGCATCGACAGCGATTTCGCGGGCCGCGCCTACGCGACGTACGGCGGCGTTTACATCACGGCGTCGCTGTTCTGGCTTTGGGCAATGGAATCTCAACGGCCCGACCGCTGGGACGTGACGGGCGCAGCGGTTTGTCTGGTCGGCGCCGCAATCATTCTGTGGGGTCCGCGATCCATTTGATGGATGGAAACCGTATCGATGGCTGGCACCGCCAGTCCGCGGATTCACGGTTTTCCGCAGCCTCAAGCCGTGGTCATATCGCAATAGGCTTCGATCAGCGGGCGTCTTCTTGCAGCGGAATTCGCGCGTTCGCGATCCAGTTTCTCCAGTGCTGTGAGCATAAATTCGGCGATGTCCGGCCGGTTTTGCCGGCAGGCGCATCTGAATACGCGTAGGATATCCCGCTCCAATATTTTGGCTTTCGAGATCATTGCTTCTACCTCCCTACAGCCTACAGACGCCAAGCCTGCGCTCTCCAGCAATGGGGAGGTCAAATCACGATTTCTTCTACTCTCCCCGATCGAAATCAGCCTATTGAAGACAGTAGAGGAAAGGTCTCCAGCAGCCAGAAGGCGAACGCCGACAGATATCCTGTCATCATGGCCAACCCCATTGCGATCATGACCACTCCGGCCAGCACTCGCAGACTGCGTCCGACGCGTCCGAAGGTCTTCAGCCGGGCGGCCAACGTGTCGGTGAACAGCGCGGCAAGCAGGAACGGCACGCCAAGACCGAGCGAATAGATCGTGAGCAGCGCGATGCCATCAGCGAGCGTCGCCGATGCCGCTCCGACCGTAAGGATGGCCCCGAGGATCGGGCCGATGCACGGTGTCCAACCAAAGGCGAAAGCCAGGCCGAGGACATAGGCCGAGACGGTCCGCCCGCCGGGCAGGTCGAGGTGAAATCGCACCTCGCGCATCATCCACGCCGGGCGGATCGTTCCAAGCATGAACAACCCGAACAACATGACGATCCCGCCCCCGACGATGTTTAACTCGAACCGGTAACTGAGCAACAACTGACCAAGCGCCGAGGCGCTGGCCCCGAGGATCACGAAGACCGTGGTGAAGCCAAGCACAAAGCAAAGGCTGAGACCGAGCGTCGTGCCGCGGGCGGCACCGGTCTCGCCGGGGGGCGAAGCAAAGGTCGACCGGCCGGCGACATAGGAAACGTACCCTGGCACCAGCGGCAGCACGCAAGGCGACAGGAACGAAATAATGCCCGCTAGGAAGGCGCTGAGGATCCCGACGTTAGAGAGTTCAGGCATTTGGACAAACTTTCAATGCCGGCCCCAGCTTCATCGGACCCGATCCTTCCGGGCCTGGTCGATAAGCCGCTGCATGGTTTGCAGATCGGTGGCGCCACGCAGGATCTCTTCTCCTATGACGAAGCCCGGCGTGCCGTTGATCCGCAGCGCCCTGGCGAGCGCGAGATTGCGCTCGATCTCGGTGTCGATCGCGGGATCCTGCATGTCGGTCCGGAGTTGTTCGACATCGAGGCCGATCTCTTCAGCGACAGCGATGACCTGCGCTTCGTCGGCGGCACCTGACACCTGCATCATCGCTTTGTGGAACTGCGGGTAGAGGTTCTGCCTGCGCGCCGCGAGCGCCGCCCTGGCCGCGAACACGGAATTCGGCCCCAGAATGGGAAACTCCTTATAGACGATCCGCAATTGGGGATCGTCTTCTTCGGCCTCCACCATCGCCGGTGCGACCTGCCGGCAATAGGGGCAATTGTAGTCGAAGAACTCGACCATGGTGACATCACCTTGCGGATTGCCCCCGACCGGACTTTCAGGGCTGTTGAGCAACTCCTCACGATGGGTGGCAAGGGCGGCCTGAGCTTCCGTCTGTTCGGCCTCCCGTTGCTTCCGTTCGAAGTTTTTCATGGCTTCGACGATGACCTCCGGGTTGGCGACAAGATAGTCGCGCACCCGCCGCTCGAACGCATCCTGTGGCAGGTTCTCAGACGTCGTCGTGGGCTGCTGGCCTGCCCTGAACCCTGGATCGAGCAGATACCAGGCGCCCGCCGCGAAAATCAGCAGCACGGACAAGAGCAGGAAGCCGAGATAGCGCCCTCGAGATCTCGAGAATTTAATCAACTAATTTCTCCTTTCAGTCGCAAACATGCCTGTCAGCCATTCCCACCACCCATTGCCGGTAGGTGGATTCGGCGCACGCACATTGTTGATGAGTCCATTGATGTATAAGGTCAGGTTTGTCTTCTGGAATTCAGCACCGTGAAATATTCCGGCATGCCGTCCGTTGCGGTCGATGACATGCGCCATCGGCAGCTCTCGGTCGCGGCTACTCAGAGCGGCAAAACGGTCCACTGCGGCGGCAGTTGTCTCCTCGTCCGTTGGGATCACGAGCCGCCAGTTCGCCTCGTCCCACGGTGCTTCGATCGACACATCTGCGTCGTGAACGGTTACGAACCTGACCATTTCCTTCATCGGCGAAACGTTCACCTGCTCTTGCACAGCTGCGAGAACGGCCTGCTGTTTGGCACATGGACTGTTACAATTCCGCGGAACGAAGCTCAGCACGATGATCTTATCATGGAGACCGCCGAGACGCAGGACGTCGCCGCCTGATTTTTCGACATCCAGATTGGGCGTAGAAGGGTGATCGACGACCTCGAAGGCCGGCTCCTGCTCAGTCATCACCTCATCGATGCGCTCACCGGGATGGTTTGCAAATGCCGGCTGTGCGGCCAGCAGGACGGCCAGGATCAGCAAGCGCTTCATTCAGCAGCCTCCCTTGGCCCCTCGGCCGCTATTCCGAGCACCGAACCCTCAACGGTGATCTCTCCGGCGTTCTCGAAGCTGAGCGTCATCGGCAATGTCGTGCCCTCGCTGAGTTTGTCTTGCAGTCCCATCAGCATCAGGTGCATGCCGCCGGGCGCAAGCGTGATCCGCTCACCTGCCGGGAGATCAAGCGTTTCGATGTGTTTCATGCGGTTTATGTCGCCGTCCTTTTCGACTGCTTGAACCATGACCTGCCCGGCAACAGGCGTGGCCACACCGAGGAGCTGATCTTCCGTTGCACTCTCGACCGTGACATATGCGGCGCCGGGACGGGACGCGAGGATAGTCGCGCGCGCCCACGCATCGAAGACGCGGATACTCTCCTCTGCGAGGGCTGGGGTCGCGATCACCACGGCCACCGCCACTGTTGCTGTCAGTTTTCTCATCATTGTTTCCCGCTCATACTTGCAAGGACATCGGTGGCCATCTCTTCTGCGGACTGGTCACCTTCGCGAAAGACATCCTCAAAGCCGCCCTCTGGAGTCATCACGTAGATGTGCCCGGCGTGCGCCATCAAGTATCCGTCCGGAGCCGTTTCCTCTTCCATTTTTTCGTAGTAGACGCGGAAGGATCGGGCAGCCGCAGCGACCTCGGCTTCCGTTCCGGTCAGCCCAATCAGCTTCGGGTGAAAGGCCTGGACGTATTCCGCCATGACCTGCGGCGTGTCGCGGGACGGATCGACCGTGATGAAGATCGGCGCAACGCGCTCGATCTCGCCGCCAAGCCGATCCAGCACGTTTGCCATATAGGCGAGCGTGGTCGGGCAGACATCCGGGCAATGGGTGAATCCGAAGAACACGAATTGCCAGCGCCCGAGGAAGTCGGCCCCGGTTACGCGATTGCCGTTGTGGTCCATCAACGAAAACTCCGAGCGAATTGCGGCTTCGCCGACGGTGACCGGCGGCGGCTCACGCACGCCGACCGTTCGGACAAGAAAAGTGCCACCGAGTGCCAGCACGGCAGCGGCCACGAGGATCCATAGGCTGACGCGTATGCGCCTGAGCTGCGTTGTTATGGTTGATGGCATATCAGTTATCCTCGAAAGGCCCTCCACAAGCAGGGCCCATCGCAATACGGAGGACAGCCGGGATCGGGCGGTCTAGCCGTTCGTCCCCGGGGCGCTGTTGTTGTCGGGCGATTTCTCGCGCCACTGCTCGTTGGGCCGTCCGGAGCCGTTATGGCTCATGGACTGCATCATCGTGTTGCAGCGCTCCGTCATGTTGCTCATCTGGCCCATCATGTTCGTCATGCCGCCCTGGCCCATCATGCCGGAACCCATCATGGGGTAGCCAGAATCATCTGAGTCATGGGCGTAGAGCGCGGGTGCAACCGCGAGGCTCGCGATAAAGGCAGAAGCAATAGCAAGCACTTTGATCGATTTATGCATCGGTTGGTCTCCTTTTCTTGGAGGGCTGCGGTTCGGGGCTTGCAAGAACGGCGGCGTCGCCGCTTATGGGAACCGGGCGTTCAGGCGGTGTGTCGAGAGCGACAGCCTCTGTGACCGGGTTTGCATCCTCAATCTGCGCCGGGCCGGCGTTGCTCGCGGCGGTCGAGCAAGACTTGCCGCCTGACCGGTTCATGCACAGGCCGAGGGCGCACATGGCGAGGCAGGGCAATACGCTGATCAGGATCGGCGCGATGCCGGCGGCGGCCAACCAGCTCCAATTCAAGGCCAGGCCCGCCGTGATCGCCAGTCCGGCGAGCACGAGCAAACCGCGTCGGCTGCCGAGGTAGTAGCGAAGGGCATAAAGCAGGTCACGGCCGAGCGAGCCGTCTTGAGATTGTGACTGTTGTATATCGGCCATGGTGGCTTCCTTCTCAGTTTGACGTCAGATGGGTTTTGAGGAATGCGATCATCTCGGGCGTGTCCCACTCGGCCGGACCGACGAGCCTTCCCAATTCGCGGCCTTCGCTGTCGATGAGAAGCGTCGTCGGCAGTCCCGGCGCCTGGAGGGCGAACGAGGCGCGCATCGAAGTGTCGATATAGAGACCAAGATGCTCGATGCCGATCTCGGCATAGAACTTCCGAACCACCTCCGGCCCGGCCCGGTCGATTGAAAGCGGCACAACCTCGAACAAGGGGCCGCCAAGTTCCGCTTCAAGCGCATCGAGCGTCGGCATTTCCTCGCGACAGGGAACGCACCACGTCGCCCAGATGTTGAGCAACAGCGTCTTGCCCCCCAAATCAGTCAGCGTAAGAGAACTGCCGTCCCCGTCCTCAAACTTGATTTCGGGGAGCGGCCGCGGCGCGTCGTGCATTACGAAAGATCGGGACGAGGCCGTCTCAGCCTGTCCTTCACCTTGAGGCGCAAGCGTTGGCGTGTCTCCTCTGAAATAGATCGCGCCAACGATCGCGATCGCAGCCAGCGCGAGCGTGCCTGCCGACAAAAATACGACTGCGCGCTGCCTCTGCAGGAGCTTCCTCATTGACCGTCTCCCAAGGCGTTGTCGCCTTTCGCCTGGCGGCGCAGTTTCTCCACGAGCGGCAGGATGGTGCGGCCAAGCACCTCTTCATTCACAGGTCCGATATGTTTGTAGGCGACGCGTCCGTCGGCACCGATGACGAAGGTCTCGGGTACGCCGTACACACCCCAATCGATCGCAACTCGCCCGCTGATGTCGGCGCCCGTGCGCGTGTAGGGATCGCCAAGGCTGTTCAGCCACTGCGCCGCGTCGTCCGGTTGGTCTTTGTAGTTGAGGCCGTGCAGCGGCACGGTGCCTTGCGCCGCGAGCTTCATGAACAAGGGATGCTCCTCCCGGCAAGCAACACACCAGGAAGCGAAGACATTGACCAGCGACACTTCGCCCTTGAGATCGGTGCTCGACAATCCAAGTGTCCGCCCCTGGACCGGCGGCAGCACGAAGTCGGGCACCGGCTTGCCGATAAGCGTGGACGGGAGAGCGCCCGGATCGCGCGTGAGCCCCCAGGCCAGCACCACGGCGAGCATGGCGGCGAGAGCCAGCGGCAGAAAGACCAGAAGATTGCGGCGGCGCATTGGGACCATGGAATATTCCTCGGTTCTGCTCATGAGCCGTCCCCGTCCTTGGCCGTTATGCGAGCCTGCACGTCCCGCTGGCGCTCAGGCCAGGTGCTCTTGATGAACGCGAGTACGGCAGCGATATCCTCGTCGCTCAGGATCTCTCCGAAGGCGGGCATGTCGCTCTCATAGCTCTCGACGACACCACCGACGCCGAGCTTCGTCATGTCGAACAGGTCCTGGTCCGAGTGGTGCCAGGTGTGCCCGCTTTCATCGTGCGGAGGTGCCGGCATGCGCCCATTCTGCAGCCGACGCTTCCAGTCAGGCTGACCTTCGAGATTTGCGCCGTGGCAGGAAGCGCAGTTCTGCGCATAGACCTCTTGGCCGAGGGCGATCTGGTCACCGGTTACGCGCTGGCCGCGGAAGGTCACGTCACGCGTACTCACATCGTCGTCCGGCAGTTGAGCAGACGCGGCGATGGCTGCCACGGCCGACACAGCGACAGCGGAAAGAAGTATCATGCCGCGCCTCATTTCGGTCCCCGCAGATATTTGATGAGCGCGAAGACGCCAAAAACCAGAACTGCGAGAACCAGAAGCCCTGCAAGAACTATCCCGCCCATCATCAACATCATCAAGGGCCCATCCACCATTGTTGGATTACTCTTCGGAATAGACGGTGACGCCACCCTCGCCGAAGGCGTAGGTTTTGAGCGTGCCGGTTTTGGCCGGTGCCATTCCAGGAGCGTTGGCGGGCATCCCGGGCAGCGTGATGCCGGTAATATCGGGGCGTTCGCTGACCAGCCGCTCAATGATCTCGGCCGGTACGAGCCCGCTCACGACGTAGCCGTCGATTTCGGCCAGATGGCATCCGATTCCCTTCTCCGGGACACCCATCTCAACCGAACGCTTGTCGAACTCGCGATCGTCGACGCGTGTTACCGTGTAGCCATTGCTCTCCAGATAGTCGGCATAGGCGTCGCAACACCCGCAACCCGGGTCACGCCAGATGGTGATCGCCTTGTTGTCCGAGGCAGCCGCGACGGCCTCTCCTTGCAGAAGCGCAGTGGGCGAACCCGGCGACCAGTAGGCGACACCGCCTACGGCAACCACGGCGACCACTGCAGCGGCCATTGTTTTCTTGTTCATGACATTCTCCGTTATGCGCGTGCGAGCGCGTTCCAGTTTACGCCGCCATCGCGGCTCTCAGTAAGGCCATTGCCGGTGATGGCGACGACATGATCGGCATTGGCGGGGTGGACAGCGACGGCCAGAGCGCTTGTGCTTGATCGTTGAACCCAAACGACTCCGGCATCCTCCGATCGCCAGATGCCAGAAGGCAGGGCGGCGTAGAGTCGATTGGGCCGCGAAACCGCACTGACCAATCCGTTGATCGCCTCGCCTTCGGGAAGAGGCGCCTCCGGTGACACCGGTTTCCCGGAGACAAGTGCGTCCATCGCATCGCCCGGCTGCACGTCCTGCCAGCGGCAGAAACAGTCGGGCACGCGGGTGAGACCGAGTTCGGTTCCGGCGTAAATCCAGATGCCCCCCATGCCGGTGGCGAGGTCTACGGAGGCCAATGCCGTCAGATCACGTTCGGCCTCCGACAACCATGGCCGATCCATCGCGAGCGCCCATGATCGACCGGCATCCTCGCTCTTCCATAGGCCGTCGCCGCGGATGGCGGCATAAAGGGTATCCGGCTCGGCGGCTGCCACGGTGACGGCCGTCACGGGGGCATCTGGCAAACCCTGGCTTCTGGGCCCCCAATCTCGCCCGCCATCTTCGGACAGGACGATGCCGCCGCCCGCGAGACCCGCCGCGATCCGGCCGGGCCGCGCCGGATGCGTCGCAAGTGAGATAATGCCGCCTGCCGCCAGAGTGGAGAGCTCTATCCAACCCCCTCTGCCATCGCTGCGGGAAAGGGTGTCTCTAGCCAGGATCAACGCATCCCCATCGAAGGCAATTGCGGGACTGGGTGCTGCGGGCGCAGCGCGAAGGCTGAACGGCAGGCCGGTAAGCCCGGCGCCCGCCGCCATCGCACCAAGGAAGACGCGTCTGGAAAGGCGAGTGGAATATTTTGGCGTGTTTATCATGTTGGTGTCTTTCATGTTCTGCGCGCCTGACAGCGCTCCGTGACGAGATGATTGAGGTCGGCGAGGCTCCGGAAGACCACCGAAAAGCGGTCGCGGCCAATGCCGGCTTCAAAGATCGCGGCAACGTCGGCCGCATTCCAGAAGAACCCTGCCTTCTTCAATCCTGTCGAATAGCGCACGAGTTCCTCCGCTGTGCCTGCCATGCGTCCAATGAAGCCGTCGAGGCTCAGGCCGCTGAGGTGCAGTCCGGGTTCGAGGGCATGACAGGCAACGCAGGCGCGATAGACCAGCGTACCGCGTCCGGTGTCCCCGTCGGCAAGTGCGGCCGAGCTGACCGAAAGACCGGCCAATGTGGCGAGGCAGAGGACCATCCTACTCATGGCCGCTCCTCCTCCCCGGAAACGCGAATCACCCCCATCATCCCGGCGGCCTGGTGTTCAAGGATGTGACAGTGGAACATCCAGTCGCCCGGATTATCGGCAACGAACGCGATCTCGACCTTCTCGCGCGGCGCCATCAGCACTGTGTCCTGCCACTCGCGATGCGCCGTCGGTTGGTCGTTCCGCGACAGGACGCGGAAGGAATGTCCATGCAGGTGTATCGGGTGATGCCAGGCGGTCGCGTTGGTCATCGCCAGGACACATGTGCGGCCGCGCGGGAGCGTCAGCAGCGGATCCATGACACGGCCGGTGGCCGCCTTGCCGTTGATGAACCAGATGCCGTCTCCGCGCATCATGTTCATCATGTTGCCCATCATGCCGCCGGAGGATCCGTCCCCCATGCTGCCGCCCATCTCGGCCATGACCATCTGGCCCATCATGCCGCCGTTGAACGTAACTTCGTGGCGGATTGCGCCGCGCAGCTCCGGCTCGGCAAGCGGATTGGCCGGCAGTTCCACCGGCCAGCCCGGAGCACCTTCCCTCAGTGGTGTTTCCGCATAGGCGAGATCGACCAATCGGTACTCCAGTCCCTTGTAGAACCGGTCCACCACTGTGACCCGGTTGCCCGGCTGGCCCTTCATGTCGAGCATCAGGTCGGCGCGCATGGCCGGTCCGAGTGTGACGAGGCCGTCCGTCGGCGCATGGGGCGTGACCGGCTGCCCGTCGAGAGCGATCACGACCGGCTCGAGATCGGCAAAATCCAGCGCGAAGATGCGGGCATTGGCGGCATTGATCAGGCGCAGCCGGACCCGTTCCCCCGCGTGGACCTCAATACTCTCCGGCACCCGGCCATTTATGGTGACCGTGTTGCCGACCCGGCCGTTGTGCATCAGGTCATGCCGACTGCCGAAATCATCGCTGATCGCAGCGTCCCTGGTCAGCCGCCAATCGTCGAGCATCCACGTCAATTCACGGTCGGCGCGAACGGGTTCGGCTTCCTCGATGATCAGAGGGCCATAGAGGCCGCGCCCTACCTGCACCGTGCTGTTCTGGTGCGGATGATACCAAAAGGTTCCAGCATCGACGGCGTCGAACTCGTAGCTGAAGGCCTCGCCCGAAGCGATCGGCGCCTGCGTCAGATGTGGCACACCGTCCATGGCGTTGGGCGTGCGCACACCGTGCCAGTGAACGGTAGTGTCTTCCTCGAGGCCGTTTTCGACCACAACGCGCAGGCGGTCGCCCTGGCGCACGCGGATTTCCGGACCGGGAAGCCGATCATCATAGCACCATACCGGAGTCTGCTGGCTGGGTTCAGGCACCAGCCGCGCAAGGCCCGGCGCAGGGCTAAGTCTGAAGCCGCGGGTCTGCGGATTAGCCAACACCGGTCTACCGAGGGCCGTGACTGCAGCGCCTGCGCCCGAAGCGGTGAGAAACAAGCGGCGCGATAGAACCCAATTTGCTTGAGTGGACAAAGGCAAACACCTTCTGATCTTGAGGCGCACCACTGGGTTGGCAGTGCTTCGGTGCTTCGTGCGACCGCGCCGCAGGCGACCGGCGGCACTAAGGAGACAGCAGGCGCGATCCCGCGCCCGGACGTCAGATCAGAAGTAGAATCGAGGGGGTTCTTTGGCCGGCGGACCGGTAATTCCGCGCGCTGTTCGCTCAGGCAATCTTTCATGGATGCTGGAGAAGGGCACCGCGCCGGCGTCTGTCGAGACTACTGGGAGAGCGACCATTGCCGTGGCATTGCAAACGAAATCGCAAACCGAGCCCTTGAACCCGGTATCCGGAGTTCCGCAAGCGTCGCAATCGTCCATCGCGGTCATGCCGTCAGCAGTCATCATTCCGGAGACCATGACCGATGATCCCGCCGAATTAGCAACCGCGCCGGCGGCAAAGGCCGTTAGCGCGAGAATGCAGAAGAAGCGGGCGAGCAAAATCATGACTTGCGTATTACTACCGTGCTGATTGAATTTCCAGCATCTGCTGGTCGCGTTTCCGTGAAGCACGATCCAGCGTCCGCTCAACGCTTTCGATCGCGTCTTGTTGCGCCAGATCATCCATAATCGGACAATCGGGCCGGTCGTCGCCATGACAACGTTTCACAAGATGATGAAGCGTTGCGCTGAGCGCCTGCAATTCACCGATCTTTTGATCGATCCGAGCGAGGTGAACTCTTGCGACCGCTTTGACGTCGAAACTTGACCGTTCTCGATCCTCATAGAGCGAGAGCAGCGTGCGGCAGTCCTCAATGGTAAAGCCTAACGAGCGGGCCCGGCCGAGAAACGCCAACTTGTTCAACTCCCGATATCCAAACTCACGATAGCCATTGTCGCGGCGTTCCAGGCGCACCAATCCGATACTTTCATAGTATCGGATTGTTTTGGCGGGCAATCCGCTGCGTTCGGAGACATCACTGATGTTCATCTGGAGAACCTCGTCCAGTTGGATTTTTGCAACATAGGGCTTCCGCCTACTGGAGGGTCAAGGCCGGTTAGGGAATTTCTTGGGATCGCTGCGCAAACCGCGGTTGCCATATCGCGCGGTTACTCGAAGCTTGGGGATCCAGTAGCGGCTCAGATCGAGAAGCCAGTCCGGTATCCAGTAACAAAAAGAAGCCCTTGTTCTGGCTTCGTCCCTTGTTTCCTCTTCTACCATCATGTCTCACTTCTCCCGCAGGTCGCTCCGCGCATTGCGCACGATCGGCCACAAGAGTAGGGCTCGCTCCATTGGCGCGGCGTCCATGGCTCAATCCAGACTGAACGCACGCGCCAGTGGTGAGAAAAAGGATTATTTGGTAATCGATATGGCATCATTCATTCATGCGCCTCGTCTGCGAGCGAAGCTTGTCCGCAGGGGCCGCAACGTCAGACGATGAAGCGATCCCAGCTTCCATAATGTTCCTCGCTCCGACGTCCACGCGGCAGGCTGAGCACGACGAGAACCACCCCGGAGACGATGCCGAGTAGGCTGCCTGCAACTGTCCCGCCCTCAAGAAGCAGCGGTGCCACCGCCAACCAAAGACCGAACAGGATGTTGAGGAACCGCAGGGGTCTAGCCACCTCGGCCCAGGCGATGACCGCGGTGGTCAGGACCAGCGCACCCACCAGGTGATCGCTGCCTGCCAGCGGCATCGTATTGCCGAAGACCGCGCGGCTGAGCATCAGGAAGGCACCGATTCCAGCACTTAGCGCCAGCGTCCACGGCACCGTTACGCCCCGCGCACTTTGCCGGAAAATTGCCAGAGGCCGTGCGTCAAAGGTCATCTCGCCCCCGGTGGAGGAGCCCGGCAAGGCATCGCCCCGGAAGAAGGCACGCCAGAATGGCCGGCCGCGGCGCGTATTCCAGACCATGAACTGGAGCATGGCAACAATCTCGTCCAGCGAGAAGGGAATCATCACCAGCATCGCCAACGCAGCCAGGAGACAAATCGTGCAATAGGTGCCTATGGCGATCGGCTGAATGATGATGAAATAGATGCTGACGACACCGAGAGGGCCTACGACGATGCCAAACAGCGCCACCATCCATGGCATGGTGCGCCAGCGAAGCCGGCTACCCATGACTCCCATCAATATCTCAAACATGTAGCTCATGGCGCCCAGACCGCCATCTGCTATCGGCCACGCCTTGGAGACATCCGAGGTGATGATGTATTCGGTGCCGTTGAGTACGGTTGGCGATGAGAAGAACGGCTCCCAGACACTATCGATATGGCCAAGTTGATAGGCCGACAGGATGCGCGACAGGATAAAGCCCACGACGCCGAGCGCGATGATCGGCAGGCGCTGAACATAGGTCGATGGGCAATAGGTCCAGCCGGGCGGAATATCGCGGTCGTCCATCATCCCTTCCCGCGACATCCCCGGCATCATCGGAATGAGGATCGTCAGTGCGATCACCAAAGCGCCGACAAGGGTATCGTTGGCATAGACCGCGGCATTCGGCGTCCAGAAAACCAGCGGGGCGGCCAACAGCCAGACGCCGAGCGCGGCATTGGCCCATTGCGCCCAGCCGTTGCCGGGCCGCAGCGACAGGGCCGCAAGGAACATCATCGCCAGGCCGGTGAACACGTCGTTCCAGGCCGTCATCCAGCTTCGGGTTGCCGCCTCCATGAGGCCGCGATCTTCAGTAACGCGCTGCACCGCGGCGCTGAAT
>Ga0310345_10001115_pt1 | contig 31724 bp, 23 predicted proteins | sample HC15DNA20500_MG_FD_204667 | JGI IMG/M metagenome (GOLD analysis project Ga0310345, IMG submission 204667) | Marine microbial communities from station ALOHA, North Pacific Subtropical Gyre - HC15-DNA-20-500_MG | ecosystem: Environmental > Aquatic > Marine > Oceanic | place: Pacific Ocean: North... | reverse complement strand
AGCCCTGGCTATAGGTGCATGGGTGAAATTTGGCGGAAACTTCAAATAGGAGGCTATAATGAAAAAAATAGTAGATAAGATAAAAGGTAACAAAGTGGTAATGGGTGCGCTCATTGTCATAGCTATCTTAGTTGTCTACAATCTTTTCACCGGCAACGTCACAGTATAGAAATGCACATCAACTTAGCCAAGGGGGGGACTATCCTCCTCTTGGTTTTTCTGCTTCTGGGGTGCTCTACCCTTAAACCAGCTATAACAGCTGGCACATCAGCTGGGTTATCAGCCGTAGGAGGCGCCGCATTCGGGCCAGCAGGGGCTGCTATAGGAGCTGCTTCTGGGGTTATAATCTCTGAAATTGTAATAGACGAAACCCCAGTCGGGAGAAGGATAGTGGAAGCTAATTTCTGGACAACTATTGGTACGTTAATAGAGACGACAGGTTGGGTAATAGTGCTTATATTTCTAATACCTATGTTAGTAGGGTGGCTTATACCTGGCCCATACGTGGGAAGGAAGAAAAAAGATGACAAGTAATTATGATTCAAGGGGGGTTGGGATTCCTTCGAAGAAGGAGTCTAGACCAGCACACCTGCCCAAAATGAGCGGGAAGCCCATTTTAAAATCTGGTAAGAAGAAAAAAGGTTGAAACCACAAGCAGCTCTAGCGGCTATAGACGCCCTAGAGAGGTCAAAGGGTTGGTCTTACGTAGCGCAGGTTATGCGTGAAGAGATCCTACTTTCGGCCCAGCGAATTGGTGAAAACAGAAAAATGGAAATAGATGAAATACATTTCCAAAGGGGAGCAATCTGGGCTGCCCAGCAATTGCTCAAAATGCCTGAGCGACTACGTCTTCGCATAGAAAATGAAGTAGCTCTGGGTTCCGCTAAGGCCGAACTAAAGGAGACTGAAGATGGCTGAAGACAATCAAGTAGATGCAATGGCACGTCGTGCCATGGGATTAGAACAAGTAGACGATACCCCGTCAGCAACCCCCGACCCTCTTGGTGAAACAGAGGATAAAGACCGACCAACAGCCCAAGAACAAGCTTCTTCTGAAGGCGCCCCAGTAACTGAAGCAGATAAAATGGCTGCTTCCCCAATTTCCTACGAGGTAAAGTTTGGCGATAACGATGTAAGACAATTATCTCCAGAGCAGATCTCATCCACTTTTAACAGGTATAGGGATCTTAACTACAAACAGATGCAAAATAAGCCCATCAATGATGTGGCTGAAGCTCTTATGGGTAGGTATGGAGCTGACCCATACCAGATAGCAGAAGCAATGGTTAATTACGCACAGGAACAAGAAGGTAAGGTTGGGTCAGACGGTAACCCTGAAATGCCAGCCGAATCAGATGCTGCTGGCCTGAGGAAATGGGAAGAAGAGAACGCAGTTTCTCTCCCGCCTGGTTACGGAGCAATTGCTCAGAACATGCAGCAGCTACAGGAAATGCAAGCTCAGACCCAGCAGATGCTTCAACAGGTCGTGGCTAATTCGCAAGCTGTAGCTGACGCAGGACAGGAAGCTGTAATGGGTGCTGAAAGCCAGATGCAGCAAGCATCTCAGCAGCAGATAGCTAACAACCTGGACAAAGTACAGAATGCATTGGGCTTGCCTGACGAGGCTGCCCAGGATTTCATGATGTTTGTTGCGGAAAGAGGGTTCACCCTAGAGGATATGGTAGACCCGCAGATAGCTTTGACACTGGGACAGGATTTTAAAAACCAGCGAAACTCGTCTGAGTTCGATAGACTGAGATCCCAGGCAGAACGCCGTCAAGCAGTTACTGGATCAATAGGATCAGGGCCAGCCACACCTGCTACTGCCGCAGCTCCAACAGATGAGGTTGACGACACTATGCAAAGACTGGCCGCGGCTAAAAACGCGGAAAGAAATAGACCTCTGTAGATACACCGGTCCTCGGCTGCCACTCGTTTCTCCATAACGCTCCTCCTCCACTAGGCAGTCGAGGACCACTTATTCAAGATGAGCGCATTCGATTTTTTCAGAAGGCATTACGAAGAGGTAGGTACCTCCTACTGGGGGCACTTTAAAAGGGCTATATGTTTCTCTGCCTGTCTTTTTATAGCCTCTGTAGTCTGTTTAATACACGCTATATTCCCTCCTATATTCACTACTACAACTAGTGAAATGGTCGAACGTATTTACGAAAGTATGTATAAAGTAGGGTAGAAAACCTACTCACCTATACTGTATATATTGTTCTACAGGCGCTACGGCTCTTGTATAGCGATGCTGTTTATGCGAAGGACATCCCGCAGCTGCAGCGAATTCGCTTAACCGAAAACTTTTTAACTGCTTTTATACCAAGGAGGTATTTACTATGGCAGCTATCCAAGGTTTACGGGGCACTGGCGAGTTTGGTGTTGACTTTCGCCCCAAAAACTACCGTGAGCTATTCACGCTGCTGGAGCCGAATGGCACAGCGCCTCTGAATGCTTTGCTCGCTATGACTCAGAGCGAGCCTACAGATGACCCTGAGTACAAAAACTTCCGTGATGAAATGCCAGATCGGAAATTAGTCGTTAACGGTGCAATTGCCAATACAACCGGCACTGCAATTACCGTTGACGGTGGTAGTGGTACCGACCGCACGAAGTTCTGTGTAAAAGGTGCTCTTATCATAAACGTTGATACCGGTGAAGTAATGCGTTGTTCCGCAGATGCCCCTAATGCAACCACTCTTACGGTTGAAAGGAACATTGGTGCTACATCCCATCAGATTGCCGATAACGCCGATTTAATCATCGGTGGCTTCGCGGCAGTTGAAGGGGACGTTAGCCCAACGGCAGTGTCTTTTGATGCAACTGTGGTATCCAACTACACCCAGATTTTCCGAACAGCCTTCAAGGTAACGAACACGTTACGTTCGACCTACCTCCGAACTGGCGATAAGGAAGACGAGGTGACGACCAAAGGTTTGAAACTCCATATGAGCGATATCGAACGCGCTATGTTCTGGGGCTACAAACACGAGTCCAACGGCTCCACTGCTCAACCTACCCGCTTTACTGGTGGGCTTCTTAATTCATTAACCATCAACATTGATGCGACTGCCGGTAGTTATTCCGGTGGCGGCATTACTGAAGATGAACTGGATAAAGAGCTGATTGAGAACATTTTTGCTTTCGGTTCAAATCAGAAACTGGCATTCTGTGGTGCGCGTGTTGCAAGCAACCTGCAGAAGATCGGAAAAGACCGCTGGTCCCCAACCGTTGTCGAAGGAACGTACGGCGTAAGCATGACTCGTTACTCGACTTTCGCTGGTGATCTTCTGGTTCATCTCCACCCACAATTCCGGCAGATCCCGGAAATGGCCAATTCAATGGTCATTATCGACCTGCCATATGTGCGTTATCGTTTCCTCAAGGGACGTGATACTCAGCTGTTAAGAGATCGTCAGAGCCCAGATGAAGATGCGGTGAAGCATGAGTACCTGACTGAGTGTGGCCTAGAGCTGCTCCAGGACAAGGTCCATGCGCACATTAAAAACTGGACGGCCGTAGCGTAATAGGACGACCAACCTCAGTTTTTTAAGCATATTAGGGTCACGGCACTACGCCGTGGCCCTATTTTTTTGGAGTTTCAACAATGGCAGAAACCAGAGACCTATCACCGCACATACCCAATAAGAACAATAGCCCACTGGAATATCTAACTATGTCGGCATTACGTAGGTTTGGCGACTTCCACCCAGCTAGCGTAGATGGTGAGGTGATGATGATGTTCCTAGAATTTGCAAACCAGATTCTAGATGAAGTCAGGGGCCACCCATATTGGGACCATCCTGCTGATACAGCAAAAGTAGAGCTTGACTACTATGTACACCCAAGTGATATACGACCAGTTAATGACAATATAATGATAGCTGGCCTTCTTTTTGCATATTCTGTACAACAGGGTAGTGACAAGGTAGCAGTTTATGCTCCCGCATATTATCGTGTTATGAATTCAGAATTATGGGATAGACTCAACAGAACAGACAATGATGGAGCCGGTGGTTTTAATACGCCCATCAGACTTAGAGTTGTAGATGACGATGTTGCGTCAACCACTAGGCAAGGCAAAAGGACAAGCCCAATTACTGGTCAATATAAGGCAGCTTCATGACATCGAGTACTCACACCAGATCTGGTGTAGAAGTAAGAGCCCATACTTACGAGACATTCTCTGGCCTGGATAGTTCTAGGGACATAAGATCCCAAGATACTGGAAAAGACCAGCATTTATCCGTATTAGATAATGGGTATTGCGATTGGAGAGGGCAGATAGTCAGAGACCCAGCGGCTACATTTCGCAAGGGCGAGAAACGAATAGACCATCTAGTTTTCTATACGCCTGGCAAATTAGCTTGGGCTGAAACTACTGGTGGCGGGGTAAAGTTTAATACAGATGATGACGTAGTTCTTGATGTTCATCCATTGGGAGCGAAAATATCCAGCACTGTATTTAATAAGAAGGTTCATTTCTGCTCTCTAGCGTTGCCGCCGTATAGCTTCGATGGCTATTCATGGAAGGCTACCTCATCCGCAGCCTTAGCACTACTTTCTCCAGCCTACGCTACAGCTGTACAAAGAAGGATGGTAGTAGCCGGTATTCCAGGAAGAGAAACTGAGATTCATTTATCCAGAGTGGATAATGAAGAAGTATTTCCTGATGATGAAAGAGATGATGAGGCAAGCATACTAAGAGCTGGATATATAAACATAGCAAACATACTAGGAACCGCTGACGTAATAAAAGGTATAGCTAGTTTCGAACAAAACAGGCTTTGCGTGTTTACCAGTGATAGATGTTTTGTGTACAAAATTGACCCTGATATAACTCAGTGGTACTTAGACGACAGGGCTAACATCAACATAGGTACCATCTCTAACAATTCTATAGCTCACGCCGGTACTGACATATTATTTTGCTCTAGAAATGGCGTTCATTCTATTGTTAGATCAGAAGATAACGGCATTCTTGTTTATAGCCAGTCTATGTCGGATAAGGTTGAACTCACATATAGGTCAATGCTCGCAGATGTGGGTAATTTAGAAGACGTAGGAGCTGTATTTGACCAGGACGAAGGCCAGTACCATATATTTTTTCCGCAAGAAGGTGGTCTTTATTCTAAAAGACTTACCCTGACATTGAATCCAGAAGTGGGGGGTCTTCCTAAGTGGAGTACTGGATCATTCATTAACGCTAGATCCGGCGCTTTCCTGGCCGGAGACCTGGTGTACGGAACATCTGGTGGTGTGTACGACATAAAGAAAGTAGATGAGGCTGGGGATACAAAACCTGAGATGATCGTACAAACACCTATATTATGGTGTGGTTCTATATCCGAGACTAAGGATGCTTATAGCATGATTATACAGGCCCAAGGGAATGGCATACTTACAGTAGAGGCTAAGGATGAAAATGGCAACGATTTGGCATCAATGAAATTCGATGTTACCCCTGGCGAGGTGGACGACACATTTATTGCCGACGTGCCATTATCCGCACAATATGAAAGAAAATTTGATGTCCGCTTCAGGGGAGTACAGCTGAAGTTCACCCTACAATCCAGTGGCCTTTTTAGGCTAGTGGGATTTGCTATTAATACAAGAGAGCCAAAGAAGGCGAAGAGATGAAACCATGGCAAGATTAAGACAAGAGTTCCCTAGTAATTATGTGTCCTCTGGAAACATAAATACAGAATTCGAGAATCTGATACGGTACATCAATGCCGCCGAACTTGGCGACAAGACCGTAGGAGAACTATTCGATACCCTTTTCGATGAGGATGGAGTATTTGATGGACCCATAGAATTAAGAAAGGATTCTTCAGCCGGTATCCAGTGGAGGGTTGGCACATACACAGATGCAGAAGCTGGGTGGAACACCCTAGTTACATTAGCTGAGATTACTGGTGCTGCCGGATCTGTAGTAGGTGAAATTGGAGCCCCTATATTCCACACCAGGTCTGACCAAACAGCGGCAACCGGAGGTACTGGGCTTTCTGTTTTTGACTACGCGCACGTATCTACCGACGAGATACTGGTATATGTAAACGGACTCTTAAAGAGATCCGGGGGATCTTACGATTACACGACTAGTACTACTGCGGGATCTGGTAGTGCTGGCGCAGTTACCTTTAATGCAAACCTAACTAATGGCGATAAGGTAACTATATTTAAAGTAAGGACTACTTCAATTACTGGTTATACCAGAACAGATTATGTAACAACTGGTACGCAATCAGTATTCGCATTTGTCCATGACAGCGATACCGCTCTTAACGTTTATAAAAACGGTATCCTCCAAAGAGAGGGTGGATCATACGATTACACCTCAGACGCAACATCTAATACTGTAACTTTCACCGCTGGCGTTACAACTGGTAATACCGTCACCATTTATATGGTAGAGAACGTAGCATCCCAGGCTGTGACTGGAATTATGCTTGAGTCCGGCTATGTAGATACAACCACAGGCCTTATCGATTTTGGAAAGATTACTGTAGATGCTAATGAAATTACCCAGGCGAAAGTCTCAGGACTCTCTACCGCACTAACTTCAAAAGCTAAGCTAACTAGTGCAGGTACAACTCCTACTGGTCCTGCTACAGGAGACTTGTGGCTTAATACCGGAACTACGCCTAACAAACTTTTGTTCTATGACGGAACTCAGTTTATAAATACTAGCCCGGAATCAACTCTACCTACATTCGCTACTACTGACGCTGGAAAGGCACTGCATATAAACGGGACTGGTACCGCTATGGTATTCCAGGATGTAGATTTGTCAGCCACGATACCACTTTCACAGCGCGGAACAGCAAGTGGTGTGGCTACTCTGGATACTTCAACAAAAATTCCAGAGGCCCAACTCCCAGATACTATTTCTCAGGAGACCATACACCATCACCCAGTAGGCAATACTAGAGTTGAGCAACTCATATTAACGAGTCCTGCTTTTGGAGGCACATCTTATTCTTCTGCCCCAACAATTTCCTTTACTGGCGGAGGAGGAACTGGAGCTGCCGCTACATGCACTATCGCCAGTAACATAGTAAATCTCATCACCCTTACTTCCGGTGGATCTGGATACACCACTCCCCCGACAGTAGCATTCTCTAGTGGTGGCGGTACTACAGCTACTGCCGTAGCAACTTTATTTCATGATCCAGTAGGATTAACCGTAGTTAAAAATGCTACTTATGAAATAAAAAGAATCTATAAACAGAAGGTCAACATAGATGCAGTTTATATTACTGTTGATTCTGGTACGTGTGATTTGCAGTTAGCTATAAACGGAGCAGGTACTGGTACTTTATATAATGTCTCTGCTGCTGGTATAAACGTTACCTTATCTTCGTCTATAAACGTAGATGGAAGTACAATAGCAAAGACTGTTGGTTACATTATCACCAACTCTTCTAACGCTCTTAACCTAAGTATTTCACTAGGTACTAGCAGACTGTCGTAATGGAACAAGATACTCAAGTTGCTTATCTTGACAGATTAGTAATGATCGCTAATGGCGATAAATCTGCAGCCCTTTTCCTAGAAATTTTAGGAAGAGTTATAAGAATAGCCGACGATTTAGTAGACGAAGAACCGAAAGATTTTTCTACTACGATGGCGGACATTCTTTATACATCAGCTGTTGAGCTACAACTTAATGACTTTTTCAGCGCACATAAAAACACGTTAATGCCCGCCATAGGCTCGGATATATTAATGTGGGATGCTAGCAACGAATGGAAGAAGAGTGATATTGAGTTTAAACAAATGTTTGGGTACGTAAATAGGGAAGCTATAAACGTATATTTAATCGTTGCCATGATTTGCGGAGGGTACGAACATGCGAGAACAGTACTCCGTAAGATTGGTGATCACACAGTAAGTAAAGGCGAAACGTTTAAGGAATGGCTAGAAGAGCCCGCCATATTAAAAGAAGCAGTGTCGGAGAACTAAAATGGGAATGTACGCACCTAAAGATCCTTATAAGGAATCATCGGCTCGAACAAGTTGGATTGCTGGAGAGAAGGGTCGCCTAAAAAGCGCAGCACAAGGTGGCTGGAACCGAGAAATGTCAGCTCGGAACAAATGGAACACAGGCATAGGCAATATCTGGACTCAGGCAAGCGGAGCAAAGACACAGATAGGAGATCTAGATTACACACAAAGTGAGAAAAATTTAAGAAGCCGAATAGCTTCCTCGACAAGCAGAGCTGGCACACTCAGCGGATTAAGGAGTCCTAACGAATCTTTAAAAACTAGTTGGAATGTTACGCTACCTTGGGACCCATCGAAATACGGCGAGTCAGGTTCTTCTAATCAAACCTGGAGCGCTTCCGACATAGGGCTATCAGGCGCGATGCCTTCAATAACTGGCAGATCTATGGAATCTGTAGCGGGCCAAGTAAGTAGGAACGAACAAGCCTTACGCGATCTTTTAAGTACCGGGCAAACTAAACGCCAAGAATGGGGTGATTACAAAGGGGAGCAAACTAGGGATTTAGGCGCACTCGAACGCTCCCTTACTGGATACGGCACCGGAGTAACCAGGGCGGCACTTCCTGGAGGCAGGGTATACGACGATATATCCACGCTTGGCGCAGAGAAGGCCCAAACTACTGCTGGAATAGACAACAATTTATTTGCTGGGGACTTAGGGTTCGGTAGTAGGTATACAACAGTAGGTACTGGTCTCCAAGATTTAATAGACAAAAGAGTAGCTGAAGAAAAAAGAATAACTGACTATGGGAAAACTTTAAGAACTGGCATAAGCGGACATGAATCATCTTTGGGTGGTTACGACATCACTAACAAAACTGAAATAGATGCTATGTTGCAGGATCTTTTAACTAAAACCCAGGGTGTACGCGACTTTAGATCTAAACTAGATTTCGATTTCAATCCTGAACTAACAGATATACAAACCGTAGCTACTGGTGGACAAAAACTATTAAGTGATAGAACAGCAGAAGAACGCAGAATTGAGCAGGCAATAAGGGACTATGGATCAACTGCTGGATACCTCAAAGGCAGAGGTGGAAGATTAGGTACTAAAAATCTATCCGACATAGAAGCAATAGAAGATGAAGCAGCAGCAGAACGTGCTGGCATAGGTCGGTTCGCGTCTAAACTACCGTTTGATTTCAGCGGAGTACAAACTACTCTTGGTGAAGCTGAGACTGCAGCTGGTGCCGCAAGAACTAAACGCTTTAGCGAACTTGACGCATTAAAATCAGCTGCGTCTCCGTATGGGACAACTCTAGGGACTACTCCTTTATATGATGAAGCTGCTATGCGAAGACTTTTAGATAAGATAGGTAGAGGCGCTAGCGATGTAACAGCATACGGAGCTGGGGCTAAAGCAGAAGAAGCTATGGGCGCTTACAAGGGTCAGGCACAATCTGTAGAAGACAAGTTAGAGCAACTAGCTCAGAAAAGAACGTCCTTGGAACAGCAAGCTCAATCGATGCTCACAGGATCTAGGCTTGGCTACACTGGAGTAGGTCAGGTTGGAGCTGCTGAAGGATCATTAGAAGCTCTTAGGGCCGAGATAGAAAAGTATCAGGCCACTCAGGGCGAAGATGAACTACAAAGAATCATGGCTCAATTACAATCCGAAAGAGGTAGGTTAGAAGATGCGGCTAGAACTGCTGCGTCTAGACCACAGGGTTCCCCCGCTGCCGCTGGGGCGTATAACTTCGGTCTACCAGGAAGAATGTCTCCAGAGGAATATTTAGCCTTAGTTTCTAGACGAAGATCAAGAGACGAAGAACTATATCCAGGCTCATTCGGTTCACTAGTTTAAGGTAGGGGACTAATATGTGGGGCGCGATAATCTCAGCCGCGGTCGGCGCGTATACGTCTGGTAAACAGGCGCAAGCTTCAGCTGAAGCAGCTCAGGCAGACAAGCGGTATTCCCGGGGACAGGGAAATCTATACTGGACTCAAGCCCAACAGCAGTTGGAGCGTGACCGGTATCTGCAAGATGTCCAACTTCGACAAAATCAGTTAAACACTCGCCTTAGTCTAGAACAGAGGGACTTCCTTCGCTCTAGAATGGAGCGAGAGGATGAAATGCTTCACCGCGAAAGGGGGCAGCAGAGAGATCGTAGAGACTTTATAGATAAATCAGCTGCGTCTGAGCGTATGTGGCAGATACAGCAGATGCTGAGAAATCAGAATCTGTCTAAATCAGAGAGATCCGTTGCTCGAAAAGAACTTCAGCGCTTACAAGGCCAGTACGGTCTTGAACGGCAAGAGGATATTGATGAACTTAAGGACTACCAGAGAACATTAAAATCAGAAAGGCTACAAGATACTCAGCAGTTTACTAAGGCGCAAAGAATAAAGGACGCTGAGCGTCAATCAGATCTCTCCCTTAGAAATCAGTTGATGCAAAAAAGTAGTCGTTATGCTGACGAGATGGAAGAGACTAGGAAAACACTTGGCCCCGTCACACAAGCATTATCCTACTCGCCAGAAGCAATAGATAAGATAGCTGCCGGAAGACGCGCTCAAACAGACAAGTCTATTGAACGAGCGGTAACCGGAATGAGTTCCGGCATGGAAGCTGACGTAATGCGTAAAGGGATGTTCGCACCTTCGGCACGTCCAGGGTCAATGGCGGAAGATACAATGGCCAGGATCATAAACAACGCAGCATCTATGTACGAGCAGCAGTATAACCAATCTTACGATTGGGCAAGAAACTTTATGACAGGCCAGCAGGGTGCATCTGAACAGGCACAAGCTGCAGAGATAGCCAGACAGAACGCTCTTCTTGGTCGAACAGCAACAACTTATGGCAGCCCACTTGAACCATACTTACAGGCTGCACAACAGACTAATGTAGGCACCGGTCTATACGACAGACAGATAGCAACTGCGGCCAACAGAGGGCAGAGACTTTCTGCTACTGGCTGGGCGCCAAGCTTATCCAGTGTTCCTAGCGCTGTAGACAACGCCTCCGCATTCAGGGTTGGCCAAGGGTACGGCCCACAGAGCACTCTTGGATCTGCAGTATCCTGGCGTGATCCAGGTTCAGGGGCGTATGACACGACTAGATTGTCTGCTCCTGGTGTCACTAGTTTACTAAGTGGAGCACAAGGACTGTGGGGCGGAGGCATGTCGTTTAACAACGATAGATCGGCAAGAATGGATGAGTACGCCAACGCTGCCGGTCAGGGATTAGGAACAGCAATAGACCAAGGATTTAAGAAATGGGGTACTTGGGCTAATCAGAGAACTGGGCCTGCGGGATCGTACGGTTATGCTAATACAGGATTCTGGGGCGGTCTAGGTAGGATCTTCGGGGGCTAACATGCCAGTATTTGCAGGAATAGCTCAGGGAATCGGCGAGTCCATAGCCTCTGGAGACGACGACTTCGAAGAAAGGCGTCGCTCTATAGTTTCTGACTTCGGTGAAGGTGTTCGAACGAACACACACTGGGGTCTTAATGAGCTTAAAAGTTACCGTGACTCATTAGCTAATGGCGATGCGGACTTACTATCCCTACTGCCGGACGATGCTTCTCTGCAAACAATAGCTGATAGAAACTCTAAGGCATTACAGCATACTCAGTTTACTCAATCCAACGAACGGGCTGGTTACAACAGAAAGAAATTAGACGAGTTGTACGGGAGCATCATGAGCAATGCTGCAATGACTCCCGGAGAGTATCCAACAACTGAGCATCTCGAAGGTACTTTAAAGGATGCTAGAGATAAGTGGTTAAAAACGCGTGGCCTAGATCTGGAAGAACAGACTTGGCTAAGACCTACTGATAAAACTCCGGCCAGCCTATATGCATGGATAAATAAACAAACGCAAGATCTGAGGAGATCTAAAAGAGGGGAAGCTGCGGAGGGATGGGCGACTCTTAGGGAAGGATACCTTAAAGATCAGGCAATGACTGCTGAAAGAATGAAAGGGCTACAGGGGCAGTATAGAACTGGCTTTGGGTCTATCCTCCAAGAGGATTTCTGGAAAACGGTTTTCAGGGATCAGGCATCCATACAAGGGGAACTCTCTAGGAGAGACCAACTAAAGAACATGGAGATTGAAACAGCACAAGCACAGCTGACGCAATCTCAGAGAGCACTAGCTCAGGAATTTAACACCGCCTTTAACTCTAATCTTATCCTTAGCGGGGATAAGGGCAAAGCGCTGTCTGAAACTTACGCACAGTTAGGTGTACAGGAAGGCGACTTTAAAAACTTGATGGATGCTAAGTACGCAGAAGTTGATGTGCAGCCTAGATTGGAGGATGCAGCTAGAAACGCATGGAATAAATACGGCGGAGATATCAATACTGAGATGGGTAGGACTGACGAGGTCATGACTGCAAAACAGATATCAGCAATGACTGGCATACCTGAAACTTCCCCGATAATCCAACTAGTAGTTGATCGGGCTACCGCTGCCCTCACCAAAAGCCTTGATGATCGTAGATCTTCATCATCCAAGGCCATAAAAGATGACATGCTCACAGAGAAAAGAATGTCTTTCTGGCTAGGCAGAGATATAAGTGACGAAGAAAGATGGCAAGCTTTCTTAGGGTTAGCTGATGATGCTAAATACCCAGGACTCGCAGAGCTTAAGACAACACCGGACTACGATTTAATGTGGGACATAATAAATCAAGGAGCGAAGGAGAACTTTACCTACTCCAAGTCTGGATTTGCAGCCCTACAGAGAGCAGCAATTAAAAAGAATGTGGGTGATCTGGAAGGTGAGTTCGCAGGCAAGGACTACGCAGATAAGGTTGGTGGAACTCTCAGGATGGAAGACTGGCCAGTAGATAAGGACATGAAGCTTGCTGATGATACTAACTTCACAGCGGAATCATTCGTAGATGCGGCTAGAAATGCTGTACTACAACTCTACTTACAGGGTGATAAGAACTACAGATACGACCCACAATCAAGTTCTGACTTTATGTCTGCGGCAATGAGCGCAATACTAAGTCACTCTAAGGAACTTTCAGCTCCTGGAATGAACAACCTGGATATCCAGAGTTGGTTAAGATCAAACGCAAGTAGCATCTTCTCGGCTTATTCAAGCGAGCATGGAATAAGTTCCCCCCTAACTCAGAAAGATTACGTTGATCAAAGAGCAATGGATCTTGCTGGTGCAGAGGTTGGTCCTGCCTATGTAACGGAAGAGGATTTCTTAAAAGACTCTGACGAAAGAGTACAAGATGCTAGCAATTTAGCTGCTGTTGTACAACAGCATGTAGAAAATAGATCACATCGTCAGGCAGGTCCTATGGGTATAAGAGAATGGGGTGGTTCACAACTATCGGCTGATCACCATTCTGCCATACAAGGAATAAAGAAGAGTATAGCCTTCTTATCTAAGCAAGCAGAAATGTACGAAGCTAACCCAAGTAGGATGCTTTACGGGAATGTGAAAGACAGGGCTAATCTGCAGGCAAATGTAGAGAAATTACAGGGCTTGTTAAAAGAAGTTATGGGAGCTGATTACAACTTGGATGACTCGCATGAAGTCAGTGCTGACTCTGCGAACAATGCGACTACACGTCCCAGTCCTACATCAGATCTCGAAGCAACTCTAATCACGCCATGGGTAGCAATGGGCCTTAATGAAGATGACGGCGAATGGGTGAGAGTCAGAGCAGCAAGAGGAGCTGGCTCTGTTATAGCTGACGGCGCTGTAAGAGGACAAGACATCGGTAAGAGTGATGGATCTTTCTACAAATGGAAAATGAAATCACAATCTGAATTCGAAGGCGACGAGAGATTTGGTTCGATGGATGAAGTCAGCACTTTTCGCGGCGGCGGAGTTAGAAATGTTTGGGTATGGAATGAAGCTGGTAAAGCATTAGGATTTAAATAATGGCAAAGATATCTACACAACAAGCTTACGACGCATATCTACAGGGGCTGAATCAAGAGCAGCCACTTAACGATGACAGCGGGTATGACCTGGATGACATACTCCCAGAAAAGCTGCTAAAGAATGCGAAAGTCCTGGCTGACATACGTCGCCTCTACGAGAAGAAGGGTACAGAATTTTCTTCCGACGAAGAGATGGTGGCCAAATGGTACCGGGACAAGGCTTGGTCTATATCTAACATCGGAACGCCAGGAACAGGCGGTGCAGTAGAAGAAGCTATTACTTCTCGAACTGATGACGATGAAACAAAAGAACTTAAGAACAGGCTAGACGGTGTATTCGAGAAAATGCCATGGCCAGGGCAGCCAGGTGGTATGGACTGGTGGAACTGGACCCGGGGCTATGTCGGCGGTGCCGTACTCGACCCAGTAAACCTTATACCCTACTCACTGGCATTGAAAGCAATGCGCGGTGCAGCCCTAACGGGGAAAGTAGCCCGAGGATTTAAAGGCACAGCCCTTTCTGATCCCGGCAAGAGGGCCATAAAGAAGGGCGCTAAGTGGGAAGCTGGTATAGGCGCTGGCGCTATGGGCGCGTACGAAACTGCGAGGCAGACACGTGCTATAGAGCTTAGTCAGCAAGAAGACTTCGAGCCTTGGGAGTTAGCTGGATGGGTTGCAGGCGGGGGAATCATAGGCGGTGCACTAGGCGCAGCTATCGCTGGTGGCGCAGCCTGGTTCACGGGATCGAGAGGGCTCAAAGGCATACAGTCCTTACGCGGAGCTGGCTGGGGCGACGGAGACATCGCCAAGCTAACAGAGAAAGAATTTAAAAAGTCTGTGAAGGCAGTACGTACTGGCGGAGCAGGCGCAGTACCTCCAAGAGTAACTGGCACAGCAGAGGGTGAGACCATACCAATGGATCTCCCCATCCGTACTGGCGATGAAGATCGACCAGTAATGCCACTACCAACCAAGGACGAAGCAGAAGCTCTTGGGCCAGAAGGACTACGTGCTGTTTCAGGTCTTGAGGGAACAGAGCCGGTACTTACCGGAGTTCCGGGAAGGGAAGCAATACCATCAATACTAGAAGCTGGGAAAGATCCTACGCAAGCTCTGGTCATAGAAGAGCGTGGGGCAATAGCTGAACAACTGGATGATTACACAAGAGCTTCCGACCTAAGTGGGGAAGATCATCCATTAGCGGATCAAATACAAGAGCTTCTAGTACAAGACGCTCGTCTTAGGAATTTACAGCAAGTACCAGAAAAGATTGCTAGAGAACAGGCTGAGATAGATGACCTGTTAGCTTCTAACGCGCCTAATAAAGTAAGGGAAGGAGAAAGAAGGGCGAAGTCTAACGCAGCAATAAAGAGTGAATACAACACGTTCGTAGAATCCTACATTCGTACGGGAGAATGGGATGAAATTCCTGAGTCGCTCCAAAATCTTGTTGGTAAAGATCTGGAGTTGCTGGAAGACAGGATAGGTGCGCAGTACGGGGCTCAGAAAGAAATGCCTCTAACAAAAATTGTAGAGTCTGAAGAACCACAGCCTAAGAAGAAGGGGCGTCCGCGGGTAGATAGTGACGCCAGGTTGTTCTTAGCTGCTAAAGAAGCCGACAAGCTGACCCCGGTGGACAAAGCTGCTGGCAAGCTCGTTAGACCTGGCAGGACAATAAAAGCACTAGCCTCTCACCATAAACTTCGTGATGCTAGGACCAGGGAGACCGCCGATCTAAAAGAAGAACTGCTTTCAATGTTGGAGAGGAATGAAGTAGAGCGGGCAGGAACAGAGCCCGGCATGATGGAATTTGGTGACGACGCTATAGCCTGGCAACACTTAACTAAGGCTATCTCATACGCTAGAAGTATGGATGTTGACTGGGTTCTCGGTAACAGGGAATTCATGGAGCAACATGTAAAGAGCCAGATATCTGATCCTAAGATACTAGAGATAGTTATGGGTGTATTGGATAGGGCTTATTTACGTGCCGATGAACTTGCAGATATACCGCCATCGGACTGGCTTCCATTCAAGCATCAGCTCGATCAGTTCGATAATGAAACTCGTCGCTACATAGAAAGAGAAACCGACAGGAGATTCTCCCTATTCCTGGAAGGCTGGCCACAGATGAAAAGGCAGCCTCGACTCAAAGATGTTATCTCCTCCGGTAGAGGAGAGGAGTATAAACAACAGCAGAGAAACCTTATACAGCATCAGATCATGTCTTCTGTGTTGGGTGGAACAGCTGGGCCAAAAGTTGCTAGAGGTAAGAGTCAGACGCAAAGAGCGCTAGACAGGGTAGAAGGAGAAACTGTCGGACAAAGAAGTAAAGAAGAAAGAATGGACGAGGAAGAACTAGCTTACAGAATTGCTGAAGCTAGGGAGCAGAGAAAAGATTCAGAGATGTCTCGACTTGTTAGAGATTCTATGGATCAAGGTGAAGGTACCGACAGAGCATTCCGAGGAGAAGAAAGCGCTAGAGCTGTAGCGGAAACAAGGAACCTGTCAGAGCCTATCCCATTCATAGCAACTGGCCATGAAATCTTGGCAGACGCTAGGCGTTTAGATCATGGGGCTGTAGAGGCCAGAAGGATACGTGAAGAGACCGCGTCAGATCCCAGGAGAAAGGATGTAGCCGCTAAGCTCAGGCATCGAGCAGACGAAGTAAACAGAAGAATAGTAGAGATAGAAAGAGATATCGCTTTTAAGCAGAGGGGCATGGTCTACAAAGTAGATGAGAGCGCTCAAGGTGAGGTGTCAGTTCTTCTAGAAGAGGTTGCGCGTAAGAAACGGCGCATAGCAGAGATGCGAGATCAAGCTGCTGACCTAGAGAAAACACGTGGTGAGAAGGTATGGAAGAACCAGTACACCAAGCGTGGCGATATTGTTTTCTACGATCCAATTACTAAACGTAGCTATAGCTCAGTCGAAAACATCGACATGGCTCATGGCGGTGGCGTAGCAGACTTCGGAGAAAAGGTAGAGGGAACAGCTCTACGTGCTGCAGATGCAGAGAAAGGCAGGAAGGAGAGGGTAGCTAATCTGAACCAGAAAATTTATGTTCTGGAAAAAGAGATAGACGAGATACTAGAGAAGGGAGAGCGTGGCGTTAAGCAGGCCGACAACAAAGCATTCGCTAACAGAATGCATTCTACGATAGCACGCCTAAGACATGCCGAACATCAGTTAGATGTAGACACCGGAGAAATAGATAGGGAGCTCGCACAACATCTTACGTTAGAGGCTGACGATTTTAAAAATCTTTCCAGAGCTGAGCTAGACGAGCTTGCTGATGCTGGCCCAGTGGAGAAGGTATCCTTCTGGATGAAAAAGCTTGGCATTGAAGAGGGAGCAGGTGGAACAGCTACATACAGAATACCTAAGAAAGAAGTTCCAACTACAACTACTAGGGCAAAGCCCCCAGAAACAGAAGCAGCTCGCTCAAAGAGAATGGGAGAACTTGCTTCGCAACATGCAGCTAGTGCCAAGGCCGCCACAGCTAAGCGTAGAGCTGAACTTGAAGCGATAGTAGCAGCTCCAGCTAGGAGTAAGAAAAAGAAAGTAGAGAAGGCTAGGGCTGAAAAAGAACTAGCAACGCTAAGAGAAGAAACCTTCGACCATCCAACGTGGGAACTATACCTACGGAAAGAGACTGGGGGAAAGCTAACCCCAGATGAAACTAAATCACTGAAGGAGTTCCTCGACCGTCAGAAAGGAAAAACCGTAGAGTCGTTTAGATCAGAAAATGAGTTGCCCTATATAAATTTACCCGTAGGAGACACGACTGGATTTACTCTTTACAGAGCGGCTAGAGAAACTACTACCAGAGGCGACGCTTCGAGAGTAGCTGGTGAGATTGAAGCTGGGACATTCGATACAGCTGCTGGAAATCTTGAATCAGCTAACCAGGTAACGATGGAATCCGCAATGAAGGAATTCCTCAGGACTGGTAACACACAAAAGCTGATAGACGAAGCTGATGCAGTAAGGGCATCACAAGGTATCGCACCTTCAGCCGCTGATCCTGGCGCACCTAAGCCTGGATACCGAGCTAGCGGAGACAGAATTGTAGCTATCATCCGTCGTAACAGTGATCCCACAGATCCTAAAAACGTTAGGGTAATTAGTAACAAGCAGATAGAGGCTGGCCTCGGATACAGAGCCTTGCTTGGTAAGGCTAAAGAAGAGGACTGGGGGATATTCTCAGTACCTCGCGGTACAAGAGCTAGGGACGTAGCGAACAATCCGTCTATAGCGGTAGCAGATTCTATCTCGGACAGCTCTTCATTGAATGCCTTACCTGAAGGGCACCCGCAGGCTGTTCATGAGCCAGTAGAGACGTGGAACGCTAGGACGTTAGAGTTAATTAATGACACTGATGACGCTGCATTCGAGCATATCTTTAGGGGTGACAAACAGAACTTTAAGATGTTCCGGCAAATGTTCGGGCCAGAGTATTTCACGGAAAGTGGTAATGTTATATCCATCACCGGTGAAGGGCTGGATGCAATAGTACTTCGTTTAATAGGTGGGGAAAGAGATCCCAGCACTGGTGCAATTGTTGGGGCATGGGCACAAAGTCCTGAAGAGCACGCATTCAGAGTAGACCTATTAGGTAAGTTACTGGCTGTACGAGCTGAAGCAGCGCCAAGTGGGATTAGAAGGGCCGATGATGATTTAGCTGAGAGTATTACTAGCCTTGGCACCATCTTTGATGGTTACGATGAAGCATCTAAATACGTAGCTAGGGACGTTCTAGAAAGGGTATCCAAATCCTACGCTGCTGCAACTGGCGTATCTGGTAGGGCCCCAGTACTAGACACTCCTCCTGTAGGACAAGATGGGATGTGGGGCACTCGCTTACCTTCCTCAGGTTCTGCGGAACTTAACACTATAGAAATAGGAGCCACTGGGTTAGGTAACCAGCGACATATACCTGACGCATCTAAATTAGTGCACGAGGTAATGCACTGGGCATGGTTCAACGTTCTTACTGATGCAGACCAGATTCAGTTTCTTTCTTCTATGAGGAAGTATTACACGAACGGCATCTTAGATATAAACAAACTGGCCTTACATACTGCAGATACTCTTGGGCCAGACAACACCCTGATTAAATCCTCTGCACTAGATTCGCCATTTGAATTGTTTGCCCACATGGGTGAGCGATGGGCAATGCAGAACAGGTACAGAGACCAGATCGGTAACGAAGATTTCTGGACGAAGATAGTAAACTATGTAAAGAACCTCTTCCTTAGGTACATGGACGGGTCAACTATAGACCCAGAAATGGCTCCATTGTTTGATAAGATTCTTCCAGCGAGTGAGGCAAATGCAGCTCATAGTGGGAGAGCAAATCCAGCTCCATCTGTGCCAGCTAAATCTCCCGCATTAGAGGGGATGGTGTTGAAGCACGCATTACAGATGGACAATCTCGCTAAGGACGTAGAAGAAGCATTAGACGGAGGGGGTGATCCACTCGATGCGGCAGCAGACCTAGCTAGGCTTTTCTGGGTACTGGCTGGCGGTAAGAAGGGAGCTAAGGCTTTTAAGGGCGGAGGTAGAGATAGATTTAAATCCGCCAGAGTAAAAATGCGTAATGCGTCAGCGGCTATCTTCGAAGCTATGGGGGTTCCCCCGCATAAGGAAGGCGAGATACCGGGAAGAATCGGTGAGGGATTCGACCCGTCCATAGATCCGGGAGGAACTAGGGAAATTATAGATACAGGAGATGATTTCCTAGAGACAGGTTATTCCAGAGTAGAAGATCATCTGGAGACTTTGGCCGGTACAGAGCAATGGGATGTCGCCATACAAAACCTGGACAGGGCGTACAGAAACGAAGTAGCTCCGTTAGTTGAAGACTTGCGAGAAAGATTTGCTAAGGCTTATTACAACAGCGCAAGTTCATCGTCCTTTGATCCTAACCGATTGCCGGAAAGTATCCGTGCTCACCTGTACTTAACTAACGAAGGCCAATTTAGAATTCCAGGTGGTAGGGGAGGAAGTAGGCATAATTTCTTTAAGAAGAGTATTAAGGTAAGGCTCGATAAACAGGCTAGGGCAGAGAAACGCATGGCCGACAAAGCTACTGAGAAATTTCCTGACACGGTGCCTGAAGGTGGTACTGCTAACGTAAAGGATCTTTCCTTAGCGCAGCTTGTTGAGATGTACGCTGAAAACTCCGGCACTAGTTACGGAAAAATGCTGGCTGTTGAGATGAAGAGTAGGGCGCAGTCAACGCCATTACCGCCAGATCCAGTACCGGTGAAAAAAGAAGTTCTCGCTGCTAGTGGGGCAGAACTACTAGATGGGATAGTTAGTTCTTGGAAATCAGGGGATAAGGATCTAGCCAATCAATACCACTATGAATTCTGGCGTAGGCAGGCTAACAAAGGAAAGTCTAAGGAAGATAAGAGATTACCTGTTGTACACAACCACACCATAAGGGTTATTAAACGAGAGATAGAGGATATGGGTGGGTTGGCTACTCAGGATGGTCAATTCCCTAATGCTAATTCTCATATAAGAGAGGTGCTCTCTTACTTTAGCAATAGAGATCCATCAAAGCAGATAGCTGAAAGAACTATGGCTTATAGACTGCTAGCTCTAATGGGTAAAACGTCTGGGGAATTAACGGATTCATCACCACAAGATGGATACCATTTCTTAAGTCACCCGGATCAATGGAGCTACTATGGTCCCCCCGAAAGAATAGAAGGTCCGCCAGCTTTAATAGTGAATGACGATATGAATCGTCTTGTAGGTAAGGTAGGCGCAGACCCACAAGATCAGCCTGGATTTACATTTACTAAATATGGGGATAAGAAATTTCTCCAGTTTAGAAGTATTGTGAGAGCTCTAGCGCAACGCGCAAGTGCGGGAAAATCTCCGCCCATGGAGGTAATTCAGGACGCCCTAGAAATTGTAGGGAGAACACGCATTCTAAGTGACGACGATCTAAGAGCTGTAGAGAATTGGTATCGGGCCCAGGGAAGTTTGTTGACACTACAGGGCGTACCGAAAGGAGCGGTAATGGCTCCCGAAATGAAAGCTCAGGTCATGAAGATGTTCGCGAAAGATACCGCAGAACATTTGTCTGAAAAAACAGCGGCCCCTATGGATGGGAACATAGACGAGATAATGAATAAGGTTATCGAGGGCACTGCTTACTTACTTAACGGACAGGTAGGAAGGAAAGATATAAAGAAAGAATTCCGTATGTTGGATGCTTACGGAAACCTGTTCGAACCATACCGCCCTGGCAAAGGACACCCACTAGTAGAGCTACTGGGATACAGTGATGCTGTACCAGCACATCTTGCACAAGATTATGTTGGGCAAACATTAGAATCCATGCCCACTAGATCCTTTAACAGGATGCTGGATTACGTAGGCACGGGTATAGGAAGAGCTGCAGACGGCGCAGTAAATATTTTCTGGCGCCAGGAAGGCGCATTAAGAAGCGCGGTAAATAATGCAGAGTATGGGCGAGGTTTCTACTTTACGTTTGGTAAGGACGCTAAGGAAGCATCAAACGTAAACGCGCAATCACTAGAAGACATTGTTACTTCTGGCTTAAAGGATGTACGAACTAATGAAATTGAGGGGCTAGGAATAGAGGGATCTCTGGCAGCTAACAGGGCAAACTTATCTGCAGAGCAACGCATACATACATCTGGTTTAGTCATGGATCTCCTGAATAACAGGGAATACATGGGCACCATAAGCAAGAAATTAGGTAGCTTGCAACGTTACGGTAGGCATGAACGAGCTCAGATCGAGATGAAGGCTGAAAGTCTTGGGATAACTCCTGACGAGCACAGGGAAGTATTAATCGACAGGTACCAAGGAATACTAAATCGTTACCATCAAATTACTACATCAGCTGAGGAAGCACTAGCTAATCTTGGGGTGGTAGGCAGCAACAAAGTAGTGCCTTCAGTTGTAAATGTAGTGAACCCAGTTAGGCTTGGGGATAGGGATTTCTACAACATAAACAGTCCGCTGATTAAAGATGTTATGGAAGCTGCCATTGCTAAGGGTTTGTTCCCATCTGAGGGGCTAAGAGCACAAGACTTTTTCTCCTCTTTACATATTGATGTGAATGGGGGCAAGGCATACAAAGCTATGGTAGAGCTACTAGCTCCTACTAAAGATGCTGCAGGGCAGGCATCCGGTAAGAGATCATTACGTGGATTGCTAGAAGACTTAGGGTATGACGGGATACTTTATTCTGGTACATCGTATAGATATAGAAGTGATGCACCCAGGCAGTTAGAAACTTCATCTTTCCCGTACGGTGGGCTAGTGACCTTCCAAGAACGTCAGGCTAAGACCTTAAAATCTTTAGCTTTAGATGAGCGTAATCCTGTGGTACATCAACACGGTCTAGAGACGGTTGATCTACCTGGGGAAGTTGCACCATCGACTACTATCAGTGGTATATGGCTCACAGCAGCTATGGAAAAAGGTATACCTATAGATGGGTCTGCTAGTTTCGCACCATTAGGCGCGGCTATGGAATCAAATGGCGCGTCCAAAGGACTTGTAGATGCTCTGGCTAAACTGATGGGCAGGAAAAAATTAACTGACGCCGATGGTGCCGAGATACATAAGTTCAGCCCGTGGGTACAGTTAAGAACTAACACCGAGCGGTTACGACTATTCGAAAATAACGTAGCTGACTGGGCAAGCCCTAAAGATTCTTCAGGTGTAGGATTTTTTGAATCACACCACATAAGGTTGGCTGGTTTAGTACGTCCAATATGGACAATGCTCGACAGCCTCCCCGGTTCTGGTGGCAAGGGTAAAGCTGGCGCTGCATACAGGTGGTTGAGGAGAAGCTATCCAGCTAAAGATATATCCAAGGAAGAGGCGACTTTAACGAAAGCCCTGAGAAGAGAGCCAGGTAACGAGTTCGAAAAGAAACTCTCTCCTGGTGGGAAGGACGCGCTTAGAGTTATAAGGGATAAATTTAAGAACGAGCATGAAATTCTAAGAAACGCAGGGGTTCTTATAGGGAAAATAAAAAATTACTTCCCGCAGATATGGGACGTAACCTCAATAAGAAAAAATGAACGAGAGTTTGTTGAAAGACTGGCCGACTACTTCCAGGGAGAAGCTTCTTCTGCCTCGGCCATAGGCGAAACCAAACTACTCGACAGGGCAACCGCTATAACTAAAGCCAGGGGGATGATGGATAACCTACTGGATGAAGATGGTATAGCTATGTCCCCTCCTGGACAAGGTACTAAGGATAGAACTACAGACCACGTAGATTTCCAGAGAATGATTCGCTTGGATGAGTTCCCTGAATTCCTGGATGCCCTAGAGCCATACATGCTGAACAACCTAAGGGACATCCTAGTTAAGTACTTCGATGGAACCACCTCTAGGCTTAAATTCCATGAAAAATGGGGTGTGAAGAACCACAGTTACTTTGCATACAGGCAGATACTAGCCAACCCAAGACATGCTGATGGCGAGATTGCCCAGCTTCTTAGCAGCGACAGCTTCAAGATGCGTCAGGTACGTGGGGCGGTAGGTGAAGACGGGCCTGCGATTGCTGACTTCAAAGAAGAAGTTATACGAGCCCCCCTTAAGGGTGAGCACAATAAAGCGGAAGCTCAAGCTACAGCTAAAAGGGCGCTAGAACTCTACGCATCTAACGGTCGTAAGGAAGAAGTCCGTGACATGCTTCGAGGGTTGTACAAAGAAGCAGACAATGCAGAGTGGAACAAACGAGCTGACGCCATAACCGAAGCCATCGCAGTAATCTCTGGTAAGCAGAGAATACATAACCGCGAACTGGACCACATGGATGGGTTCTTCCAAGCCTTACAACGTAAGCCTATAGACAGTGGATCTAGGTGGTTCGATCAACAGCACACTGTTTCTAAAAATATTAGGAACTTCAACGCTGTCACTATGCTGGGCTGGACCACGCTAACCTCATTCACTGATCCGGTTCTCCCGCTCATAAGAACAGGTAGCATGAAAGCCTGGCTTAAGGGATTGTCAGAATGGGCGGTTAATAACAATAACTACAGGGAGATGCTGAGAGAAAGTGGTATAGCTATCGAGAACATGGTGCACGAGAGACTTGTCCATGCCTACGGTGTGGACGGGAGCAAGCTAACTACTGGATTCTTTAACGCTACCTTACTCACGCCATGGACAAACATGAACAGGGAGTGGGCCGGAGCCGTAGCATTTAACTGGTTTAAGGCCGAGCAGAAGAATCTACTGCAGTACGGTAAGGACTCTAGGAAAGGTAAGATTGCATTTAGAATTCTTAAGAGGTACGGCTTGGAAGATCTTGCTAAGGAAGGTGCCGAGCAGATAAATACTATTGCTGACATACAGAATAACGAAGCCCTTAAGGCAGCAATGATCAGAGTAGCCAACGAGACTATCTTCACTCCTAATGTGAATGACATCCCACTGTGGGGCCAGACACCTATGGGCGCTATGGCCATGCAGCTTAAGATGTTCCCGATGATGATGGGTAGAATGACGTTCGGTAAGAACGCTACTCCTGGCATCCTCACTAAAGAGATCTTCACATCAGAAGGTGCTAGGTTCGCCCCCCTGGCTATGTTCCTCGGAGCTGGCCCAGCATTCGGAGCTGCGGCACTAGCAGCTAAGGACGTAGCACAGTTCCGCGGCGGTGAAGAGGGAGTAAGCCCGGACTTAAGGGCCAGGAACTTAGAGCACTGGGAGAACCTACTCCGAGTTGGTGGCTATGATCCTGAGATCCACGGTGACGAAAGCACCTTTATGGGCTGGTATCTAGAGGGTTTGACGCACCTAGGTGGCCTTGGTCTGGTGGCAGAACTTCTACACAACGCTGTAGCATGGGCCGACAATGGATCTTACGGAACCCAGGTGTTAGCTAGTCAGGTATTCGGGCCATCAGTTGGTGATGCAATGGGTGCCTACAACCTTGGTCAGGGTCTAATTGCAGGGGCGATGGGTAAGGAGACTAAAGGTCAGCAGAGGATGGGTGCGCGGGAAGTCTACAGGAGAATACCAGTCCTAGGTGGTGTTCGAGGAGCTAGGGAATGGATGACGGACATCTTCCCTGGTGAGTCGCCGGATACTGGTGGCGGTAGTGGTTGGGGTAAGTCGTTCTCCTCTGGATTTAAGCAGAACTTCTAGTCTTCGCAGTCTACACAGACGCTGCTCTCGTACTCGCACATTCTGATATCGGCCTCAACAAAGCCGATGTCATTAACTATATCTAGGCGTGAATTCTCTAGGTGACGTTTCTTGTCCCTAGCTTTTACTAACTCCTCATCTGGGGTAAAGTCACTAGGGTGATCAGAGTTCCCTATTAATTTTATCCTCTCCTCTAAGCTTTCTATCTCTGATTTAACTCTTTCTAAACGACCGTTTAAACCAGCGCGTTTAGTTAATGCTACTTGATATTGCTGTGCAAGTTCGGGAGAACTATTTCTCATTCTGCCTCCAAAGGGGTGTACAAGTAGAAGTCGTCGCACGGTAGTATTGCTCTTTTGTCGTGATAAGTGCACCACCACTCCTTCTTTTCTTCCAATGGAACCGAATGTTGGCATAAATTACATTCCGGTTCAACTCTAGGTGGTTGCCAACAAACGGTTTTTCTAAAACACATACGACATCGCCAGTCTTCAGAGCTCTTAGCTATCTTCCTGGCTTGGCGCATCATGACTAAATCTATCTTATGTCTGAGACTTTCGTAATAGAATTCATCGAACTCGAATACTTCACTATGGTAATCAGAAGTATTTTTGTTATACGCAACTAACATTGCGTTAGACATATCAGACTCCGACAAGCCCATCATCATTTGGCATTGGGCGTAGTACTTAGGGTGGCTAACTTGCACGCCGTCCTTCTTAAATTTTTTCCAGTTCCTATCATTCATAGACTTAATTTCTAACAGCATGTACTCACCATCTATGAGTATCTTGCCGTCTAGGTGGGCCGATACATGGCCACCCCTATCTGAATATGCTTTCTGCCAACCAGTGAAGGGGTCTTTATCTATTATTTCATAGCCAGCATCACGTAAGTCCTTGATTACTATGTCTTCTATCTTATGGCCTAAGGTGAATATACGCATCATCTTTGGCTTTATAGGGTCTTCTGGGAACCCCCTTAGGCAATAAGCTATGAAGGCAGTGCAATCATTACCTATGATAGAGGCCCCTATGTATTGCCGGGGATTGCCCCTGTCTATTTCTATCTCACCTACTGCTTCTTCTACTACTTTACTTGGCATAGTCCTTCCCTCCATCGTTGCTTGAAGTCATCTATGGCAGATAGCACAGGCTCTTCCCTTATACCTGATGCCTGACTGAAGTCTTCCATCATGCCTTGCCTACAAGAATTTACGTCGTAGCATCCTATGTAACACTCTGGAAATTTCTCGTATAAATCATGGAAACACTTACGGACTCCGTTAACACTTACGTTACCGCCTATAGATGGCACTGCTGGATTCTCCAGAACATTCATAAAAGTCTTGTTTATATAGAATGAATAGACTTGTGCGGGCTTGTCCCTCCGAGTCCTAAGCCTAGCAGCGTCTACTGCAGCCTCTATCCTAGTTGCTTTTCTACGGGACATAAAAAAATGGGGGGCTTTGCGCCCCCCATCAATCAGCCGAAGTTAAGTGGATCATCGAAGGCGTCATCCTCGGCGGAGGAACCGGGGACGTATTCACCATTCGATGGCCTATGAAAGCCCTTAACTTCGCGCCTACTTGGATACACAGTACCGTCGGGGCCTTTGCGCTCCTTAGACATGCCAACGGTAACACCTACTGTCAGGCCTAGTAATGACTTGATATCCCCAGGCTTATCTGGGGAGGGATGATCGCCAAATTCAAGCAGAGACTTAAGCTTTTCCTTAGCTATCCTCTCAGCCATTTCATTGGCGTTGTCTATGTTCATCCAATCCCTTATCGTACCGCTCCCTGCAGTTGATGCTAGCTCAACCATTAGCGTGTGTCCTCGACCAGACTTAGGGATACCTATCTCTACATCAGACACCCTGCAGTTGTGGTTTCCTACATCTAACAGTAGTAATCCAGTACCTGCTTTTACATCGTGCAAATTTATATCAGAAAAACTTGTCCAGTTACTCATTTAGATTTCTCCTTACGTTCCTTCTGTTGCTTTGCTATCTGCTTCTGCTTCATTTCTTCTAGGTATTTCTGATACTCAGTATCTTCCATAGCCATTCGATCAAACAAATGTACGACGTTATCGCACCTTTCCACAGGACGTAACCTATTTCTAGGATCTCGCACCTTACCGTGCCAGCCTTTTACTTCCTCTGTTATAACAAAACGCTCTATAAGGGGTGATTCAGCTGCCCCACTAGTTCGTTTTATACCGCATAGAACATGATCAAACAAGGCCGGTATCTGCTTCCCCAACTTCTTACTCTTAGTCAGGGGCCAGTAATGTACTTGGCCATTGTCGTCTTGCTCCTCAGCTACCAGGGCAGTGACATAAATATGTACCGGCATATCCCGAACATACTTCATAGCCCCTATCAACTGGGTACTATGAACATCGTATTTCTGCCACGTGTTGCCTGATTCTGCCGTTTCTTCCGTAGCGTACTGGAATAGTCTGTCTGACAATTCAGTAAGCGAGTCTATACATATCCACTTGTACCCCATTTTTTTAAACTCTGGGGTGCGCATATCCTTAATGATACCTCTAAAGGAATATACCCCCTGATCAGGATCATGTACCCCATCCCAAGATGAGAAATCCAGGTAGTCTATATCAGTGTCTTCCAAGCTTTTAAGCCCAGCCTCACCACTTATAATAAACCCTGGCCCTAGCGATTCCTGTAGATATCTGCATTGGTACGTCTTGCCCCACCCATGGTGCGACATGAGAAGTGTCTTCGATGCACTAGACACAGACCCATCGTTTACCTTTTTCGGCATGAATGCCATAAGCTCCTCCTTAGAAAGGTGTTAGTCGTTTAACTTTAAGAATAATCCTGCGACTATCCTTTTTATTAAATGTGTATAGGTATTCCCCGACAGTAACTGAATACTCCCCAGGTGGGGTGTCTTCATCATTCAGCATGGTCTTAGTTTCTTCGGGGATGCAGTCTAAAATCTCTCCCCTCAGATCTTTCAAGCGACCCTTTGCTCCCTGTACAGCATGAGTAAGGTCTACAAATTCCTTCCCTAGTCTATTAGACTGGGTCGTCATCTTCTTTCTTCTACGATCCTGTGCCGTGCATAACTCCTCCAAACTTGGGGCACGAACCCATTCAGTAGTCTTTTCTAGGTACTCCCACTCGTCATCTTCCATCAAATTCTCCATATTTGGGGTTGATATGGAGTAGTGTCTCGTATACAGTACAGAATGTCAACCCAACCAGGAAAAATAAATGGAACTAGATATTGAACAAATTGTTAGGGACATGGGTGGAGCAACCGCGATAGCTTCCCGTATAGGAGTGCCTAGGCAGGCCCCGTACAGGTGGATAAAGAATAAGTATGTCTCCTCCAAGATCCTAGAGAAAATAAAAAACACAGACCCAAACTTTAACATAGACAAATATTTCACTGGAGGAATCAGTAATGAGTGGGGAACAATTGATTGAAGAGAATGAAGGAATACTTGACGCAGCTCTCGAATACCTTGAAAGAGGGTGGAGTATCATTCCTGTCAGAGTGTCTGGAGAGGATAAGAAAATCCCCCTCATCAGATGGAGAGAGTTCCAAGAACGACCCCCAACAGAAGAAGAAGTCCGAAAATGGTTTTCCGTATGGCCCGACGCCGGACTAGCATTAATAACTGGCCATATATCTAAGGTCTACATAGTAGACTGCGACAATCAAGAGGCCATAGATAAAGCCCTGGAAATGGGCATGACCACTGTTGTAAAAAGCCGCACCCAACGAGGTAGTGGTGGATGCCACCTATACTTCTCCTCTCCACTGGATGACAAACGCAGGCAGAACAGAGTAGGGATTAGTGGGGACGATATAAATTGGCCCAGACTCCCTGGCCTAGACTTCCGAGGAGACGGAGGCTATGCCCTGTTACCGCCAAGCAAAGGATATCAGTGGGATATCCCCCCTCAATTTGAATGGAGTGATATGGACGCTTGGAGTGATGTCACAGTTACCTCGAAGGTAGTGGACATCACCACAGGCGGGGCTTTTGACCTGTCTAGCCTGGATCTTTCATTAGTTAGGGCTAACAATCACATACCAGAATGGGATAGAACTTTTGAGTACGTTAAAGAATCCTTTCCATCTACGTTAAAAATCCCAAGTGGTCAGGGGAATGGTAGAAATGAAAGGGTAATGAGGCATATATCTGATTGCATACTACAGGGGTTTTGGGGCGAAGACCTTAGATCTAAGGGGACAGCCTTCATGAATAAATTCTTCGAGGAACCCTTAGATGCCAGAGAGTTTTCCGCAACAGTTGAATCAATGGAAGGGTCAGAAAGACGGAACCATCCAGAAAGGTTTAATGAGGCTGGCCAGTATGTGTTTAATCAAGACAACGAGGTTCTCCCCAAACCTTCTAAGCCTGCAGTTATTACACTAATAACGGAGCAGGATGCACCTAGATTAATAGCTGAGGCATCCAATAGAAACTACCTGATAGAGCCGTGGTGTTGGCCGGGGAGTATCACTCAGGTATACGGGTACTCAGGGTCTGGCAAGACCATGTTCCTACAACACATACTATATTCCCTCGCTTCTGGGCAGAGTAGGTTCGGCCCATTCGAGCTTGGCAAGCCGTGCCCCATACTATATCTAGACTTTGAAATGGGTAGAGGCACTATAGGTAGTAGGTTGCTATCCATGGAAGCTATGTTCGGATCATCTGGTGGGTTATACCAAGTATGGGCGCCATTCGTAGACGATGAGATGGATCTAAAAAGCAGGGAAGGTAGGTCTAAACTGAGCTCTATACTGAGCGAGGTTAGGCCTCATGTAATAGTTATAGACACAAACAGAAGTGCCTTTGTTGGACTGGAGGAGAACAGTGCTGACGGGTGGTCACATGTAAACAAACTCTTGATGAAGCTACGAGATATGGGAATGGCTGTTATCTCTGTACATCACTCCAACAAACCAGGTGAGTCTGGGCTAGGCAGAGAGGCTGGATCAACTAGCCAGTTAGCTGTGTTGGATACCCAGATAAGAGTAGCTCAGGTGTATGCAGACGAGGAGTTAGCCAGACAGAACTCAGGTATTTACGATGGCAGCTATGCCGAGCAAGTGATTCCATCTATGGAGAGGAGTTTGCCTGAGGGGTACTACATAACGTTTGCTCTTGAGCTTAGGTATAGAAAGATCAGGGAGTTTACCGAGCACCATGAATGGGTACAATGGGTCGGTATAGGTTCTAGCCCTGAGAATGAAGTTAAGATAGTAGTAGGTAGTAGGTCAGTAAAACAAAAAGCTCAGGCCTTAGCAGCTACTGGGGCTACGCCTGTTGAGATAGCAGAACGTTTAAGGAAGCCTTTAAAAGCAATACGGGAATGGACAGCATGACTAAACTACAGTACAGAACTAGTCCTAAGATAGGTGCAGTTTTTGGAAAACTGACAGTGAAGAAGAGATCTCCGGCACCTAAACAAGTGACCAGTAAGACAGCAAAATCATACTGGCTATGCGAATGCGAGTGTGGGAAAACATTGAAGGTTAGATCTGACGTATTACTAGGGGGAAAGAAGACCCATTGTGGTGCGGACAAACATAAGGCCATCGAGGAGCATAAGCCATTTTGTCAGCACTATAGTAGTAAGCCTTATGAATTCTCTGCCGAGCTTAAGGGTCCAGATAGTGATGAGTATAGCTACAGGAAAAGGCACCACCTAAGGAAGAAGGAAGAGTTCGAGTAGCCTAGCTAACGTCGTAAAGTGTGTACTCTATAGTCAGTTCGTCCCCAGGTAACAGGGGCATCATAGATTTTATCCACACCACACCTAACGATTCTTGCACTATTTTAGTGCAGTTAGGGCTATTACTGTGGTTTATGAACCCACCTAATGGAGTTCTGACGTACCCATTGTGGAAAAGCTCCTCGCCTTGAACACCTGTAGCAGACTCATGCTCGACCCACCCAACACCAATCAAACCTCTAGGTATGCGCTCAGTAGCGAAGACCCCAAGACCATCAATAGGAGATTTCCCTATGGTAAGTCCTGGAGGAAGAGGTCTGTAGTGACTCATGGGGTGAGCCTGTGCCGGGGTCGATACAGCTATTTGCTGTACACTTGAGCAAGCTGTAACACTCGTGTGTAACACTCGTCTTACGTTCGGCGTCCCGTAAGGGAAAGCCGAACTCAAGTAAAGCTTACGCTTTAAAGCTGTATCGATTTTGCCTGAACATTGGCCACGGGTCAAGCCGTATGTATAATGGCCCTAGATGCCGAAGAAAGTACAGGTCTCGCAAGAGCGCCTGGACTGGCTCAGGGATAACCATAACAACTACCCTTACTCTCGCTTAGCCAAAGAGCTTAGCGTCTGCACCGATACACTTAAAAGAATCCTAGTCCGTGAAGGACTACAGGATTTCCCAGGTGCCAAATACCAGGTAAGTAGGAAGAGTAGTCTACGTTCAGACATGTGGGCAAGGCCTTGTATGGGCTGTAAGAACACAAAGCCAAGACCGAAGTGGCAATACTTCTGTAAAAAATGTAAAGATAAGCAACGGAGAGGGGAGCTGGGTGACAACTAATGCCTGGCAAAGGATCTAAACGTAAGGGAGACACGTTCGAAAGAGAACTGGCTGCCTATATAAACAAGGCCGTCGGCCTCAACAGTCAGCGAGCACCACTCTCTGGCGGTGGCT
>Ga0310345_10001114_pt1 | contig 31725 bp, 49 predicted proteins | sample HC15DNA20500_MG_FD_204667 | JGI IMG/M metagenome (GOLD analysis project Ga0310345, IMG submission 204667) | Marine microbial communities from station ALOHA, North Pacific Subtropical Gyre - HC15-DNA-20-500_MG | ecosystem: Environmental > Aquatic > Marine > Oceanic | place: Pacific Ocean: North... | reverse complement strand
GATTTCTTCGTTGTTATCAAAGCGGGACAGTGCGCCGGGATAGCGACCCTTGTGTTCCTCACTTGGGACGGCTCCTTCGCAGATAGGGCAGACAGTGTTGCGGTTCATGGCCTTCGGATAGAGAGGAGGTATTTAAGGTTGCTGGTCATTTGACCACAAAAGGTAGGCGAATGATATGTCGGTAGGTCATGCAAGAGTCCCGATGATTGGTAATCAAGACTCCGTTATCTTCCACCACTTGGGCCATCGTTTTGTATTGCTCTCCACGCAAGGCCCCCGATTGTTGCTTCTCCACCCGCCGCCAATAATCTCCGTGTTCCCTTACGGTGGCTGCCATAGACAACTCTTGTTCTGCACGATAGGTGGAAAGTTTGGTGGTGACTTGTTCCGGGTCGGATACAACAACAGTGGTCAAATACTCATCAGGGATGTCTTCAAGACCCTTCGCCGTGCATAGGAGAGTGGCCGCAGCAGCCGCTCCGAGATTTGGGACACCCGGAATGTTATCGGTAGGGTCACCGGCAATAGATTTCCAATCCGCATACTTTGAAATGGGGATGCCCAGTTTTTGCTCCACATCTTTTTGATGCAGTTCTTGGAGGAAGTTGTGAAGGCGGGCTTTAGGATGAAGATTCCATACCTGAAACAAATCACTGTCTGCCGACATAACCAGCACTTCCGTATCATCCGCCAAACGGCCGAGTTCCTCGGCAATGAGGTCATCTGCTTCCTTATCCACTTCATAGAGGGCTTCCCAGCCATCTTTCATGGAATCGGGATTAAAACCTAATTCTGCAAAGTTTTGGCGGATGTCGGGGATTTTCCTTTCTTCTTCCTTTTCCTCTCTTTCATCTTCCTTCTCCAAACTTCTGCGATTTTGTTTGTAGGGTGGAAATATTTTGGTGCGGGCAAGGCATCCTTCGGTGCCATCATAACAAATTATGACTCGGGTGGTCTTTTGGCCGAACCCTGCTTGACGAATGCGGAAGGCGAGATAGGAAATATCGGCCCGAATAGCCTTCTTCATGGCGGCCTTAAACTTGAAGAAATCAGGAGTGCTACCTGTCTTTTGCCAGCGATTATAGGCACGACGGACGGTTCCCTTCGGACTCCACCACCGCCCTTGTCTGCCCACGAAATAGCCAGCGTCTATTAACACCGCCTTTGCATTGGCCATACGGCCAATTATGGCGGCTAACCACTTAATGGTTCTCACGCTACCGGCACTTGTATGAACTCCCACTCCTCGGCGACAATATGAATTGCCCCCGGTGGGGTTTTCAACAAGGGCCGAAGAATCGCTGCATCATCGGACATAATGCGGCTACTCGGGTTGTGGTATTTCAATGTTGCGGTCTTCTTTGAGCAAAAAGATGGCTTCTGCACCACATTTGCATTTGGCGTGTTTGTATTGATTTCCCACACCGTCTATCGCAGGGGTGTTAATGATTTTCAGAAAAGGCCATTCACAGAAGGGACAAAGGTAATCGTCGGCCATATTTAGGGAGTGATGTAGGACCTATTTGAAGGTTCTCTTGCATCAGCCAGCCAAGTGCGCGCCTATCAAAACCGAAGTCCCAACAACCTTCGCGCCGATAAAGGAAGATGGGACCAAAACATTGGAAAGGCGCAGGGCAATCAATACGGCATCAATGGCCAAAACAAGGGCAATATCTTCGGGAATACCAAAGATAGTGCTGTGAGGGCTTTCCACCTCTTGGTTAATCTCATGACTCATGGTAGTTATTGCGCCCATTCAGTCCACCGCCCTAATCACCATGTCTGTGATTATGTAAGTGGCCACACACAGACCACCTATCACCACTGCGCGATATACCGGTTCCATGTGCAGGGACTCCGTAACTTGGTAAGTGATGAGAAATGCGGCAAAGATAGTTGCGGCACCAAGAACGGGGTTGGCTTTTACACCGGGCAGAATGTTCATAGTAGCAAGTCAGTGCGCCTACTATTTAATGATTCATTCTTCATTGAAGAAGACCCAGCGAGAGGCGTCTTCGGCTATCTTTCCATCATCAATACCTTTTAGATAGCGTTCTAACTCCTCAAAACTGTTAAAAATGTAATCAGGATTGATGCGCCCAAACAACCACAAAGGCATGGCTTCTTTTCCACCTGCGGCCACTACGAAAGTTGGCTTCCGTTGTCGGAGTGATACGAACAATTCTTCCCAAGTGCCACACATCGGAATGGTAGGGTCAATGTGGGCGATAATGAAGTCCGCCACTTCCACCATTCTTAGGTCCACCAATACGATGGGCTTCATTTCGTCCCTCAAGTCGTGGAATCGCCCCGTTTCTTTGAGTAATTTCAGACTCTCCTGTTCTTCACCGACTTCATTATAACGAGTATTACTCGTCATCTTGTTAGTCGGGTCCATAACCATGATATTCATACTTTCTAACATCGGTGTGATGGCTTGCCGCCATCCGACTCCATCATCGTGTGCGTGGTCAATCGGTCCGGCAAGATAGCATCTTTGGGCGCATAATCGGTTCTTCCCCATATCGTCCATTGATAGTCGCCACCTATTTAAGTCTTGAGTTGCCCAAAGAGAGGGGTTTTATGCCTAATGGCGAACTCCATGCACCAAAATGTTCCCCATTACGGTGTAGCCCATAAACTCGCTCGCAAGAGGATTACGAGGGAGGCCATGAATCAGTCCTTCTTCGTTAGCGAAGGCTTCATACACTCTCGCAGCAATCGGGGTGACTCCCAGCGCACGAGCCTGTGGAAGATTCTCAATGTAGCCTCCGACCTGCTCTTGCATTTGGTCTAAGGTGGGACGCTCGTTCCACGCATGGTCTATGACTTCACCTTCAACCGTGAGAGTGAACCAATCGCCCATCTTCATCAATCCAAGAGGACTACGAGTTCGTCACGCAATCTCTTGGCTCCTTTGAGGCCACCATCGGCGAGAACGGTGAAGCAGGTGTTATCCAATGTGAATATCTCAAGGTAGCCATCATGTGTGACCGTGAGGGCGGCGATTTTATCCAAACGAATAACCGTATTGCCGTCGCTTGTAGTTAATTCAGGGGTCCAGCCAAGGTTCCGTGTTGCAGTTGCCGCAGGGGTCATAACGGGGAACTGTGTGAGCAAGTATTTAACCCTTGCTAACGCCAAATCCCGCAATGCTTACAATAGAGTTCGGCGTAGGCGTGGTTATCCCGCCTCCATTCATGCTCACATAGCGCGCGCAATTGGGCGTTCACTCCGGTAATGGTGAGAAGTAATCTATCGGTCAATTCCTTGTGGTCCTTTTCAACTTGGTCCAATCGGGCGTTCAACTCTTTCTTGGCCTTCATCAGCCCTGCCACTGTGGGTTCCTCGGCAACCGCGTTCTCCATGAGAGTGAATGATGAGGTCACCTATTTAAGTGTGAAGTTTTTATGACGGGTTTCATAGATATGGTCCATCATATCTTGCCAGTCAAGTTCGTCAAGTTCGTCGGGTTTATCCCAAGGTTCAGGCCAAGGGTATTTCTCCACCAATATTTGGGTGTAGTCCACTCCTTCCGCTGAAATCTTGTGCTTGTCGCTGGAAGGTTCCCGATAAACTGTGAGTTCATCCACAAATTGTGCAATGTTCTCATTGGTAGGGTGAAGGAGCCGCATGACCAACTCTTGGTCCTCATTGCGTATCATCTCCTCATCAAACCCACCAATCTCCTCAAAAGCCGTCCGCCGGACGACCACCGAAGATGGATAGGCTGGATGAACCATGAAATAATAGTAATAGTATGGTGGAGTAAATATTTCTAATCCTTCGTAGGGTGAGTATTCCAACACTTTGACTTCGCTTATCCCCGTCATCATGCTTTCCATCACCATGAGTTTCCCCAACCGGGACCACCACATGACGGTATCCGGGGTGGATAGACAGATAGCCTCCGCCATCGTTCGCAAGTGGTGAGTCATCCATGAGTCATCTCCATCAAGAAATGCTATGTATTCACTCCTTTCGCATTTGGAGGCTTGGTTCCGAGCCGCCGAAATACCTTTCTTATGCTCCACGCAATGATAGAAACGGCTATCGTCAAGTTCGGTCACATAATCCCGCCATTTTCCCTTCGTCTTCTCAAAGGAGGCTCGGGATTCCACAATCGTTACCCGCCATTTACGGTGGGACTGATTGAGGACAGAATCAATGGCTTTCAGGACATAGATAGATTCCATATTATGAATCGGCACGATAATATCAAAACGAATATCTCTCGGCCGCAACAGGTCCATAGCATTCCAATGGAGTGCTACTACTTGAAGGATTACTCGGAAAGGTCTTTATGACCCTTACCAAAGGAGCCGGTATCGTCCCATTCAATCTCAATCTCGTCGGGGACTTCGGAGGGTTTGGGGGTGACTTCTTCAATGGTGATTTTATACACCTTCTCGCCACGCTTGACTCGTGCATGAAGGGTGGTTCTCTTTTTCATCCCCTTCATCTTCTTTTTGGTTTCAGGGTCGCCAAGCATTTCTCCGAGGATTTTCTTCATATCCTCCATCGTCTTCTCAACACCGAAGAAATCTTCCCAATCCTTGGACCGGAAACCTCGGTATGGGTTCCAGTAGTCTTTGTCGGCTTTATCTCGGTTATCGTAGGGTGGCCATCCGCGCATAACCCCCTATGAGGGGATTCACCTATTTAAGTGTTCGGGCCAAGACAAGGTGAGAACCTTCCCTGTGAAGACATTGGCCGAAGTCTTCAATCATGGAATCATAGAGCGCATCATCAATCGGACGACAATGTTCTTCAGTGGATACTTGGATAGAACTTTCCCATGAACGATTACCTATCTCAATGGGGTGGAAATCAATCCAATTTGTGATAATGAATCGGCCTTCGTTGGGCAACACCTCCAATATCTTTTCATACATCGTCTTCAAATCCTTCTCCAAAATGTGTTCCAAGGTTTCAACCATGATAACGGAGTCAATGCCTTCTAATGCCTCATGATTAACAAACTCGTCGGCACACCCATTCAGCAGCGTCACAACGCCCTTAGAATCACGGCGGAAATGACGAGAAGTGAGGTCAAACCACTCATCGGCACCCGGAGAAGGTTCAATCGCAACTACTTCATATCCCATTTTGGCAAGAAAAATGGCCACCTCTCCGCGTCCACTGCCTATTTCCAGTATCTTTTTCGGCGTTCTTTTCTTGTAGGTATGGATAAAAGCCATTTGGTCTTCAATGGTGTAACCATGATTTACTTCACACTTCCCTAATTTCCCACTCTTGGGGAAGTGTTCATAGAGGGCAGCCCATTGTTCCCAGCGAGTAGGAGGCATGATGTCGTGCAAATAACACACAGCGGCAAAGGCGTCACCGAACTTCAATGCCCGACCCCTCCAAGACTGAATACCATCGGCGTCAGCAAAATAGTCAAAGGTGTAAATATCCTTGTAGGGAATATCAGGCATACTTTCACCCGATAATTGATGTTATGAAATCATCCATACTCTCAAGGGCGGCATCGGTAAAGCACCAATCAGTTCTCATCTTCCCCCACATTTCACGCTCCACCTTGTAGCAACCGTTCTTTGTGGTCTGTTCCGTCCAATTATTCTTCTTGGCTTCGGCCATCAAAGCCTCCATCTTCTGCTTACCCATCCATCCCTTGAGAACCAATGTGTGAGGATTATTAGGATTGCCTTTCAATTGGCTCCAAACATAAATGTCGTGCTTGGGTGATTGCGTCCAGTTTGCGTAGTGGGTGGTGGTCTTCAAATCAACGGCCAACTCCTTCCCAACACCTAAATGCGTGTGTAGGTGATAATCGGGTTGGGTCCACCCTCGCTTCACAAAAGGGATGGCTTCGTAGTGGAGGGAATCAAAACTATTCAACCATCCGTCCACGAGGACTTCTCCCAGTGGCCCTTTCCAATTACCCTTCCAATCGCCCTTATTGTGCGTCTTCTGTGCATCAAACTCTTTCACTTCTTTTTTGGCTTCTATGACCTGCTGGGGTCTAACTTCTATTTCAATCATGCTATCATCTCTTGTTCATAGGACCACGGGAAAATGGGAAAATGTGCCACTGCTCTCCTATAATTCTCCATACTACTTAAACTCCCCGAGCCGGAGAACGGTCACTCCATCCCCATCCGGAATATATCGCCAAGGGTCAATGATTATGGAACCTTTTGGATAGGAATAATCTTGGAACTCGGAGTGCATAGTGCCGATGAGGAAAACGCAAGGGTCGGTAGGCATCTCCACATCGTTGGTATGAGGGTCATGAATAGGAACGGAAACCTCATCAAGTTCGTTATGGTATTTGTCGTCAAGGATAGTCTGCAATAGGATAGAAGGGCTGCCCACAGTCAGATTAGTTTCTCCTTTGAAAGCCTCACCCAAGATGAAAGGCGGAAGGCCAGTGGCTTCCACTGTTTCCATCATTAAGTCAGCCAACCATGTGGTTTGGTCTTCACGACCCTGCATCAAGACATTGAAGAAATCATAAGATAGGTCCAATTCGCGGGCCAGCCACGACATGGCGATATTGTCCCGAGGGTGGCATCCTCCACCATCTCCCATCCCGCCACGCAGATATTTCGGGCTAATGAGTCTATCAGTCGCCAAACTCAGACCGTCAATCACTGAATCCACATCGGCACCGGTCTTCTCGCATATCTCCATCATAGTGTTTGCATAGACAATTTTCATGCCAATGAAGGTGTTGTAGGCAACCTTGATGAGTTCGGCATTCTTGATACTCGTTCGGAAGAAGGGAGCGTCGTGAATAGTGGAATAAAAATCTTGCAGCACTTCCGCTGCTCCCTCATCCTCGGTTCCAAACAAGATGAACTCGGGGTGGTTAAAGTCGGGAATGGTGGTTCCCATAGCAATGAAGAATGGATTGTAACAAAGGCGAAACTGTGGATTCAAGACCGGTAAGATTTCCCTTTCAATGGTTCCGGGGAGGACGGTGGAAATGATGACGACGATGGGGTATTTGTCTTCTTTGACCATTGCTGCGTTCAGGTCAGTTATCCCTGAGCGAAGCCAAGTGTAGTCAAAATCGGCCCTTTCCTTGGTTAGCATAGTTATGCCCTCAAACCTTGGGTCGTGAGGAGTTTGAATGGGAACGAAGATAATGTCGCAATTTTGGACCAGCCCAGTGCTGTCCTCGCAAAGATTGATAGAAGTTTGGTCCAAGAGTTCTTGGCACCCTATCTCACGATATGGAAGATGTCTGTTCCGAATGTTTTCCAAGACTTGCTCGTAAATATCGCAGCCCCATACCTCATGACCTTTGGTTTCAACTGCCAAAGCACAAGGCAGACCAAGTTTTCCCAGTCCTAAGAATCCAACATTCATTGAATGCTCACCTCCTCAAATCCAGTTTGGCTCCACAAATGATAGTGCATCTTTGAGGCTGGTCGCCCCCAAAACATACTTTCAAGACGCTCTTTCCAAGAATCTTGTGGAAATAGAAGGCTTAGATTCAAGACAATGTTAGCATCCTGACCACTTATGAATGACGCTTCCCTATGAATACAACGACCAAAATGAAATCCACACCAGTATAACTCATCTATGGGGGCGAGAACCTCCCCCCAACCGGCCTTACCTTCTCCGATGACCTTATCTTCGGGGGCTACTTCTATTTCATCCATGATGCCACCCCAATATGTTCCGCCTTCTCCCCAGTGGATTATCTGCGTCCCCTTCTCCCGTTCTATGTTACAAACTTGATTCAGGAATGTTCCGAAGGAACGGGCTTCATTCTCCAAGTGCGGATGGGCTGCAACATCATGAGGCAATAACTTCTGCCATGCGTCCACGATAACCAGTCCTTGCACCATGACCTTAGAACAGACCCTTGCTACTTAATGCTTCTCGGTCCGCCATTATATGTTTTTCAATCTCCCCTCCGGGTTCTTCGTGCAGGGGTAATAAAGGAATAGCGATAGCACTGTAAGTGCTGTGGCTATTGTCGTGATGAATACATATCCGGCTAAGATAACTTCTATCCTGACCGTCAGCCGCAAAACTTCCCATAACATCGTTCAAGTATCTATCATTGAGAGGAGATTGGGAAAAATGACCCATTGCCTCATACGCATCCCGATGGATAATGGGGAACCCTCCGGAAAGTATCGCAAACTGCCCCGGAATCAATGATTGCCCCGGAACCCCATGTATTTCTTGTGGATGCCACATCAGGTATGGATTTCTCCCTCCCTCGGCTAACTCTTGGGCTAAGACACTATCCCACAGTTTTGATAACATCACGACATCATCATTCCACAAGGCCAAAAGTTGGCCGGAGGATATGGCAGCGAGTTCATTGTAATACTCATGGAGCCGAGCATAACCTTTGGGAGCAGTGATGATAACCTTCAGCACATTGGGAGGGAGAAACTCTTTGATTTCCGGAATGATTGCCAAAGTTTCGGAATCATCCCTATCAACCGCAAGTAAAATCTCATAATTGTGCCTTCCGCTGGCTAATCGTCGGATACTTCCCACACAGTTCCGCAACAAAGTCGTTTGTTTCCGCGTTGGTATCAGAAAGGACACCAACATTTACTCACCACTCTCATATATGGCTCTAATTGCCTCTTGGTCCTTGAGTTCTAAAGCAGTCATTTCCGCCGTGCGGTGTATCTGCAAAGCAAGAGGAAAGTGGTGGTCCTCCTCCCTCCACTTTACCCCTACTTCATCAACTTCCACATTATGACGAACTATGAGGCGACTTCTTTTACGAATATTCTCCCCATCCAAATCCAAACAACCAACATTGAGCAAGTAAGCATCGTTAAGGGGTGAATGCGAAAAGTGTCCCATTGCTTCGTATGCGCGGCGCGTGAGAATCGGGAAACTTAACATTGAAATGTGGTCGGAATAAACCTCAGTAGGAAATAGCATAAAAATATAGGGTCCTCTATCTCCCAAGTCCTCCTTAAGAGTCGCGTCCCATGCCTCAAGATGATGTCCACCATTGGGAGTGGTCCAAGGCGACCTAACAGGACAAATCTCTAAATCGTCGTTCCACAAGAAAAGTAATTCTCCTGTGGCTATGGCGGCCAATTCATTGTAGTAATGATGTAAGCCTTCGTAACCCCTACGAGGCCCGACTATTATTTTTACTTCGGCAACAGTTGGGGCAAAAATCTCATGGATTCTTGGAATGAGGTCAATTGATTGAATATCGTCTTCATCAAACCTTATCAAGACCTCATAGACATTGGTATTAGTGCTGTTAGCAGTGATACTCTCCAAAGAGTTAAGGAGAGTGGCCGGAGTGTGGGCTTTACCGGGCTGAGTCCGACTGGGAAGCAAGAAAGAAACTAAGGGTCTATCCATGCTTCTCCTCCCAAAACTTCTGCAACTTGTCCTTATCTTCTTCCACTTGATTCTGAACCTCCTCCGAGTAGTGTAAGTTGTAGGCGGTTTGATAGGCTTCCGTATTGACCCTCAACCCAACTCCGGTGTCTTCGTCAAAGGCTGGCTGATGCAAGAGCATAAGACGGCTTCGCTTCCGAATTAGTTTCTCATCCAAGGCCAAAGTGCTAACATCCAAAATGTAGGCATCATTAAGAGGCGAAGGAGAATAATGGCCCATAATTTCATAGGCTGAACGAGTCAAAATTGGGAATGCCAACGCAGTGATGCCCTTTGCATAGGACACACCGGGTCCCGCATCGGGCAAATCCCAATAAACTTCGGTGGGAAATAGCATGAAAATATGCGATTCCATATTTTCCAAATCTTCCTTGAGAATCAAGTCCCATGACTCCCTCATCCAGTCACCTCCCATTGGGCGAGTCCAACCGGACCTCACAGGGAGTATCTGCACATCGTCATTCCATAACACCAAAAGTTTCCCAACCGAAAGTGTGGCCAATTCATTGTAATACTCATGCAATCCTTCATATCCATAGCGTGGTCCGATAACTACGGTAACTTCAGCCACGCTTCCATCAAAGATTTCTGCAATTTTTGGGAGTAACTCTTGGTAGGTGTCGTCATCCTCATCAAAACGAATGAGGATTTCGTAAGGAATAGTGTCGCTGGACAAGTCCCTAATACTACGCAAACTTGTCCAAGTAGTTTCCGCAGCCTCGCGCACGGGTAGCAGAAAAGAAGCCAACACCTCAGTCACAGCAAGAAATCCCATTGTTGCTACTTAACGCTTCCCACCAAAATATGGGACCCCGTGACCCTCGGCAAGTAAAGTTTCGGTGAGGTTCCACTCATCATCTTCCCCATCCCTGAAGTGGACAAGCGTGAGTTCCCCTAAACATCTTCCAAACTTTCCTACTCCATGTGATTTTAGAACAATGCGGTCAGCCCCGTCCAATAATTCGCTAACTCTTGCACTTGCAGCCTTCCCCCTAACTTTTTCTTCTGCATCTCGGGTCCGCACTTCAGGCGTATTTATGCCATACAAGCGAATACGAATGTTTCGGTGTGTATGGAAGCCCAAATCTATTTGGGCGTCAATGGTGTCGCCGTCCACAACTCGCAACACTCGGATTTCATACTCATACATAGATTCACCCAAAACTTTGGTTACGGACATTCACGACAATGTTGAATAACTCCTCATTCTCGTCTTCCCATATCACAATGAAAAACAAGTCCATATCACCAGCGGGAATATCCTTCAAATGGAGGTCCCGAGGGTCGCTTTCATCCCCTTCCACAAAATAGTGGTCGGTGTCGTGGTCGGAATAATTACCTTCCCCGACTCCATCAGACCCATTTTCCCAAATCCCTAACTGAACGCTCACATAAAATCCCTCCTCATGTTCACCATCGGCTCGCAGACAATCAAGGTCATAGAGCAAACTTGTAGTGTTATGGGTATAATCCCATGCGGTGGACTCTATCACCACATCACACCGTTCATTTTCTCGTTCCGCTAACTCACCGGGATTTTCAATCCAACGGTTTTCTTCTCCGGCCCCATCCACTACCGTTCCGTTTGCATCATAGAGAATGAAATATAAATCATAGACTCCGGCTTCAAAGTTTCCGAGAGATACTGAATAATAATCGGTAGCCGTTCCTTCAACTTCCGCCCATACGGTAGTTTGATTTACAGGTTCATCTCCGGTGTCGGGGGTTGTATTAGGCATCCATGCCGAAAAGAAAACGGTGACTCTTTCCATTACTCCGGAATTGGTGCAATCTATATCAAAACGAGCCTTTACCGTATCATTGTTGGAGTCTGTATAAAGAAACTGCACATCGTAAAGATGCGGTTCGCATCCGGGTCCATCAGGCTCCGGAGGGGGAGTATATTCACAACTTTCGTCATCTCGGGTGGCTTCTTCCTCGTAATTTAGGGCATTATCGTCCATACACCCAAAGATAGGGCCGTCATCTTCTTCATCTCCGATGAAGTCCCATCCCGTCAAATCCACAATTCCGAATCCTTCGGCACCAATGCTCAATAACAAGGCAACGATGGGAACAAGAGTAGTGAGCAATCCTTGAAGTTTCTTGGCTTGTTCTTGCGCGCGGTCTAACAAGTGCTTGCTGTCAGACCCAGCACTGAAATTGAGTTGCCCATCATGAAGAAGGTCAGCCACAATATCTTTTTTGAGCCGTCCGGTGAGTTTAGCATATTCGTCTGCCCTTTTGAGAGCATCCTCCACATCCTCTATCACAATGTCGCGGCTCATGACTCTCTTTTAGCCCTCACGACTACTTAATCTTAAGTGAGAGTGGTCTGAACAGTGGATTTAGTGGGGATTTTTTGGCAACCGGGACACCACCATGTCGTTCTTTTGTCTTTAGTCCGGCTGCGTTTAATGATTTCGGCACAGCCACAAACTTTTCGCCGATAGACTTTGAAACGGTATTGTTGGCCTCCCTTGGTCCCATCGGGCATAACATAATCTTGAAAACTCGCACCCTTGGCGGAGTATGCTGCATGAATGTGCATCCGACTTATCCGATACAAATTGAGTAAGCCAAAGTCGTCTAAATCTTCCACTTTGGTGTGAGGCGAGAGTTTGCACTCGTGCAAGATTTCTGCCTTGAGATAATTCCCAATTCCCGCAAATACCTTCTGATTCATCAAAACTTCACACAAGGTCTTGATATTATGCTTCCGAAACCGCGTGATAATCTCGGTAGGGCTGCTGGCCCGGTCACTCAACAAATCAGGGCCTAAATCCTTGGATAGTTTGGTGGCCAACTTTTCCCGAGCCACACTTCCACTGAATATTTTGAAGGTCCCAAAGCAGCGGGCATCTTTGTAGTGCAAGGTCTTCTTCTTGCCATTGGACTTAGTGAGATTGAAAGCCAAACGATGATGTTTGGGAGGTTTGCTTTGCCTCCAAGTTCCACTCATTCCAAGAGTTTGGAATATGACGAACCCATCTAACTCCCAATAGATGAACTTCCCGTGACAGGATACTTTTTCAATCGTAAGTGGAAGGGCTATAACAAGGGAGCCTATATCATCCCTCATTTGTGTCCCACCGGGAGTATAACGAGGGTCAATGAAGTCTATGGAACTCAATGTTGCACCAGTGGCGTGAGTGCTTAATTGGTCAATAATGCGGCGGACTTCCGGACCTTCGGGCATGAGTTTCAAGACCCGCAAGGACCTACTTAGAGGCTTGCATTATGAAAGGTGATAGGGGAGCGCATAGCCCACAAAATAGAGGGTCAGCACCATGAGTCCAAGGAGCCAACCTACAATATCCCAACTCAAGGTTCGCATGGCTTCACCGGTAGTAAATGATAGTGTCTATCTCATAGAAGTCTTGCATCCCACCGGCGATAGTGTGGTCGTTCCCCACAGATTGGATAAGGAGAGTGAAGTTGCCACCGGAGAGGTTAGAGTTATTGTAATGTAAGGCAGTGGTTGTGGCGGCGGTGGCTGTGTATTCGTGACTCACGAGAGCCTCTCCATCCTTTTGTAAGGTAATATTCACATAGCCGGGTTCGTCAAAAAGAGGTTCTTCAAACCGATAGGTTGCATTCCAATAGAGTTCAATGGTCTGATTGACGCTAATATTGTATTCGTGGGTGGTGTAGTGACCCATAGGCATTATGTTCTGAAAAACATAGTGGTCCGCAAAGGATTCATTCTGAAAGGGTGGGATTTCTTCGGGCATCGGTTCGGTCTTCTTCTCGCCAAAAATGCCTCCATTGATACAACCTGTTAGCAATACGGCGGCAAGAAGAAGTGCAATGGCAGACCGCAACATGGGTCCAAGACCCTTCAAGCACCTATTTAAGTCTTCACTTCAATAAGCGGCTTCTATGCCTAAATGATAGCCACGCCACTTGTAAAGCCAGCCTTCCACGAGCCGATGAGAGAGTCTGCTGGTTCCGCCCACATTCCATACGATGTCCTTAAGAGGGGTTCGCCCTCGCCTCCAATCATAGATGGTGCAGACTACGCCTTCAATGGTGATGACCCACTCTTTGGTAACTTGGTCGTCATCCATATCGGAATAGTGAGGCTCACCAAAGCACTGCCTCAATTCGTTGTAAGAGGTATCCGTGATTTGACCCTGCAAAGAAGTCCCGACCCGCCACTCGGGGTCTGCCTTCTGCATCCCCTTCGGGGGGCCGCTTGTTACGGCGGTCCCAGCCTTACGGAGAGTCTTCTCCAATTGGGACATCTCTTTGGCGGCTTTGATGGGGCGAGGCTTGAACTTTGCGTTCCACATACCTACCGGTATGGTAAGCAAGTATTTAACTGTGTCGGTCATTGCTGTGGTCGGCTTACCAAGAAGTATCTCTTGTAGCGTTGGCCGGTCAAGTCGGTCTTCCATACCGCCGTAAAATCCCAGCCTCTTTCTTTGAGGTCGGCAATTCTGCGTGGTAGCGCACGGATGCGATAAACCGCTTGGGCCTCCACATTGGAGATAGAATCTTCATGGTCAAAGTGACGCATCAACTGTTCAATCTGCGTAGGCATATTACGGCATAACCGCATGACCTACTTAAGAGTTCGTAAGGTTGGCGGGGAGGCAGGGAAATGAAGAACCCTTGTCGGCCCGCCGGGTGTGGAGGAGAGGAGCATTTGGGGGGGTGGACGGATTGGATACCGTCTTGCTCAATTGCAGTTTCAACCCAATTTTGCTCCGGTGCCTCGTTGCCCCGACATTATACCCATAGAGGCCCCTCCTATTTAACCTTTGCCTCAGTTTGGTCAGAAAGGACCTAATATCGGCCGCTTTGTCGGCGTTCCATCTTCTTGGCGAGTTTCCCCACGAAGGCCAGCATCTCATCCTCATCTTCAAAGTCATGCGAATCTCGGTGGCCTTTGGAGAAGTTGATATTCTTTTCATCCTTGACCCCGAGGCCGATTGGGAAGAATGTGTATGTCCCATCTGCGGTGTAGGCCACGATGAAAACCTTGACCATGCTCTTATTGAGGTTCCGAAGTTGTTTGAGAGCGAACCATTGTGCCCAAGGCATCGTAAGGGTGTCCCAATTATTTTTGACCTGCTTACCCTCCAAGAACAGAAACTTGCCGTTTCGTTCATACATCAAGTCCACATCGGTGCAACCCCGAAGCGTCTTGCTGAACTTCTGAAAATGCTTCATGGAGGCTTCAAAACCCTCTCGGCTATTGATGATGCGCTCGTCGTAAGAGGTTCCCATGATAGACCCACATTGCTCCGAACTACTTAAACTATGCGCTATGTGGAGGCTTGCGCCCTTGATATTCAATGACCAGCGCGCCTAACAGCCCCTTTCGGTATTTGGGTGCAAGCCTATACACGCTGCCGGTCAATGGATAACTTACTGGTTTGCGCTCCACGATTCCTCGGGCGACCCACCGGGTTAAGACACTTGATACGGAATTGGAGTTGCCTTTGTAATTGAACAAAGAAAGTTTCTTGGCGACTTCTTGACTGTGCATCCACCCTTTACCATCGTAGGGATGAGGTGTATTTTCCCACCCAACCGTGCGGAGTATTCTCAAGATTTGATAGTCCCTCATGGCCTTTTTCTTGCAGGTTTTGACCGCATTATGGCAACGAGTTGAACAGAAAACTTGGTTATTGTGGTCGCACTGATTGGCCAATCTAAAGTCCTCTCCGCAAGTATCACACTGGGCTTTGACTTTTGGCCACCAATTGAAACCCTCGTATTGCCTCTTACCGTATTTCTCGGCTCCGTTGATGAGAGTTAGTCCTTGCTCCTTAAACAGACGACAATACCGACTACAATAATTATCCTCAATAGCACTGCTTGTGGCATGAGCCGTCCCTCCGGTAGTTCCATTGATGGGCCTGTCGCAAGTAGGACACGGCTTCGGACATGGAGTATAGTCGGGCATGACCTCATAGGGGTTATGCAAGTATTTAACCCTTGGTTGCCGTTATGCGTGGAGAACCTCTTATCCAAGGCTCCATATTTCACCCGTGCCTATCATCTCGTGGATGTCGGCCATCTTGCAGGTGTAAGCCGTGTAACTACCATTCACTTCCGCTAAGTCGTAAGTCAGTTCGGAAACAGAAATGCCGATGTGGTAATTTGTGGTGTTATCCACACTCACATTGACTCTCAAGCCGTGATTGTAGCCATTGATGGGTTCATCAAACTCAACTTTCTCATATACGGTTCCATCCAAATGGGCACAATCATAGGGGATTTGACCATACCAAATAGGGGAGTCTTCCACTTTCATGAGTAAATCGCTGTTGGTGGCCACCATCATAATAAAAATCAGTAATAGTGGGATTCCGATTTCATCACTACCGGCGGCGGTGCGGTCCACGATATGTTATTGATTGTCCAACTACATAAAAGCGGCCTACTGCGAGCCTATTCTTCCTCACCCAACAATTCTTTCAGTTGTTTGGTGATGACGGCTTCTTTTTCCTTGCGGTTCTTGTCGGCTTCTGCTTCACGGGACTTTTTGATGAACTCCTTGAAGTCATCTTCAATCTTCGTCAAAGGATACCACCCGCATTTCTCGGTTTTGAATGTTATAGACGGAAAGGTAGCCCTTCTTCGGCTTATACCCAAGCATCTGCATGAAGTCCGTTTCTCTTTGGAAGGTGGACGATACTACAAGCGGGATGCCTCGCCACCATTCCATTTGATGAGCATGAGTGTGACCCGTCACAAAGAGGTCAGGAACGGCTTCAATTACCATTTGGTCTTCCTCCTCGGGGGAGAGGGCGTTGCGCTCACCCCACATGGGTGCCAAATGTCGCTTCCGCAACATTTCTTTCATGGCTTCTGCGGGAGCCTCGTAGGTTACATGAGCCATGCGTGGCACCATGTCGTCAATTCCCTTCCCATGATAGGTCAGAACATCAATACCCGAAAGGTTGATTCGGCCGGGGTTTCCTGTGTGGACTGTGGAGTTGAACCTTTGTCGTATGAGGCTCTCTAACAGTGGTTGTGGTTCTGCGGGTCGCACTGCATCGTGATTCCCCGGACTCAGTATGGGAGTAATATGGTCAGGAAGCATATCCAGTTTCCGAGCCAAGAACTCGTATTGGTCATAAACATCCATGATGGCGAGATTCTTTTCTTGTCCGGGATAGACACCTATTCCGTCCACCGCATCTCCCGCAATCACGAGGTATTTGATGTTGTGGGCTGTTTCGTCATCACTATTGAACCACTCCATCATCTTGTCCCACTCCTTCTCCATGAAATATTTAGAACCCATGTGAGCATCAGAAATGAAGGCAATAGATATGGGGTCGTATTCGGCCCCTCCTTTGTTCATGTTAGTGGCAAGAATGTCCGGATACTGGACCCGATTAGTCCAAAACATTGAACCGTCCTTGTTGAAAGTTCCGCTGACCGCGATAACATCGTCCAAGAGCAAAGTTCCCGCAGCCGGGTCTTCTTTGGCCACGAAAACTGTGAGGGTGTCTGATGAAGTATCTTCAAGTTCCACCATGCGTCCGCCCGACTTCGTGCGGCGGACATCCACTACGATTCCAATAAGGGTGGCTGTTCGGCGGGTGTAATCGCTCCAACTATGCTTTACTTCTGTGATGCTTCCAGTCGTCTTGATGCCCGTTTCCCGCTCCAAAACCTTTCGCAACTTATGGTAGCGATTGTGGAACAAGCCTACAATATCTTCCAAAAGTCCGTGCTGTTCGGTTTCACCCACAACAGGTCCAGCGTCAATTTGGTCGGGGTAATCCCAAGCCTTGGCTTTCCAAGACTCGGCGGGATTGGGAATGTCCCCATCAACTCGCCGAGGCCCATGTGTGGCCCACGAGATTCTTTTAGAGGCTATTTCACCCACTCCTACACTGTGGTAGTATGCTCTTTCACTTCGGTGGTGAGATTTTCGGAAGCGATTTTCGCATCCGATACCGACTTACAACCTGTAATCACACACTTTCCGGAAGAAAAGACAAGGCATACAGCCTTTGGATTGTCCAAGCGATAGATGAGGCCGGGAAACTGTTCCGGCTCATACTCGGTGCGCTCCATTGGAAGCGACACGGAGAGGACGGGGAGATTCAATGTTATGCCCACATCATGGGTGATGACGAGGTTCTGCAAAACGATGTCGTCCTTGTAGTCCCACAGGTCATATCCGAGAGCATCCAACTTATCAAAGAGAGTTCGTAGGGCAATCTTGGCCTCATCGTAAGACTTGGCTCCGGTGGCCACCGCCTTGCCGGAACGAAATAGTAACACACAAACCTTCGGGTCAGTGTTGCGATAAACCATTCCGGGGAATTGCTCGGGTTCATAGTCAATTTCTAAGTCTTCTGCTACTGCGATTATATCAAGACTGTCGGTATAGCGGGCGGATGCCACGAGGTTCACGATATTTGGCTGGCTACTCATAGTCACTACTTAAAGGACTTCACCTACTTAAGCGTTTGGTTGTTGGGGTTCCAAGTCCCTTTCACACTCATTGCACTTGGCGGCATACATAGACACAATCTCCTTACAATGAGGACACGGCTTCAACCCTTGAAGATGAAGGATGTCAAAATCTGCAACCTCAAGGGTGCGCTCCTCCTTGATTTTCCGTGCGCGGTTGTCCTTCCATGACTTCCGCTTTCGGTCCGGACGCTGTTCACTCATTCAACGGTCACTCCAACTGCCTCTTTCATTTGGGCATCTGTATAGGTCTTGCCATCACCATGTATGGAATAATGAGATAGGAGCATGAGATATTGGCCAACGGGTGGGGCATTCGGAAATCTCTCCAATATGTAATCAGCGCACTCGCCAAGTGATTTAGACATGGTATCCCCTACTATTTAGTATCTCGGGTCTTAAGTCCCAAAAGGGTCCAAGACCCTGTGCGGTGTTGTGCGGAAGTGAGCATGGTCATGGGAAAACACTTCTCCTATTTATACTTTGGCCAAACATTAGTCAGAATCCGAGAGAACGAGGCCCAATCCCGTCAAACTCACCACAGCGAGAATAGCGTTGCACAATCCGAATGGCTTCTTCCAGTCCATGCACCTTACCTTGCCAATAGGTGAACTCGTCCCTATCTTGGTGATGAAGATTTTGTTGCCGGTAGGCTTCCTCCAAGGCTTGACGCAAATGCGCTAAGATAGTGACTTCACAGTTATGCCTTGAGTCCATTCTTTTCATCCTCCAATCGGCAGTTCTCCAAATGGATTCTCCAAGGAATCATTTCTGCGTGAATAGTCATACTCCCTTTATCCCTCCACTACCTACTTAATGCTCACCCATACATGAAGTCGTCTTCACGCAACCCCGGTGGAGGGTCTGTTTCGCTTACCCTGAATATGCTTTGTAATGTTTGGTCCACAAAGTCTAATGCAAAATGCACAATAAATTGCTCATGGACTCCGCTGGTATGCTCCATAATGTAATCCACAATTTGAGTTACACACTTTCCTATCGCCTCTCCGAAGTCATCTTCTGCAATAGGCTCTCCGAGGGGAAAATTATTCTGAATCATTGTGAGTATCTCTTGTTTGATGTCGCCTTGATAGGAACCATCAGAAAAATCAGAATAGTCATCAAAAAGAATCTCCTTGATGCGCTTCATCCAACGAGTCTTCTTACTTTCAGAAAGGGCCATGATGATATTCTCGTCATCGGACATTTCTGTGTCCATGTGAGCGAATAGGTGGTTGCCTACTTGAAGGTTCTTGCGGACAACTCCAACCAAGTGGCCCAATCTTCAACTAAGACCCGTTCTTCGTTCTTCTCTTTGCTTGGCACGGCTTCCAAAACTCCCTCATCGGCGGCAATGTAAAACATCTGATAGGTGAGTAGGCAATCTGATAAGCAATAGTTGAGGACATCCTCGTAATTTCCGTTATGCCACTCAATAGGCGCGTCCGCAGCATTCATAATTTTGGTTGCCGAGGGTCCCAATACGCCCTGAATCAAATCTTGAAGGTGAAATCTTTTGCCAGTCTTATGTGAGAGGTCGGCCGCTGTATCCATGTGAAGCCCAAGTTGTTCATAGTCGGTGAGAACATTGTGGCAAGATGCTCCACCCGCTTCAATATCCTTCATCAGAATCGGCAGGTCAAAACCTTTACCATTGTGCGTCAAGAGTGGTAACTCATCCTCCAAACAATTGTTGAGGTAGTCCGACAAATGCTCAAAGGACTTACACACTATGCCTTGCGACTCAAGTTCCGCTACCATTTCTTTCTCCACGAATACATGGGCCTCTATGTGTTGGGGTGTCGGCCCTACTACTTCTAAGACACAGGCACATGAGGTTCGCCAATTGGCCGGATTCCCAAATTGAAGCCCATTACCGATGGGTTCCAAGTTTTTGGTTTCAATATCAAGAATAATCAAGGAATCAACCCGTTGCCATCTTCATCTTCATCGTTAGGGTCAAATCGGTCAGGCCATTGTGGGACATAAGAAATATCGGGCGGATGATTGCTGCCCTCACAGTCTTCACACATACAAATGAAATGCTCAAGATAGGCCAGCCAATGCTGAAGGATAATGGACTCATCCCTTTCGCCCAACTCCTCTTTCAGTCTATCCCTGAACTTTCGGAATCGGTTGATGTAATCTAACGACGGCATAGGGCCATCAATGGATGCGAAGACATACTTAAAGTCAGCGATTGTCGCCATCACCCTTGATTTTGCCTCGTTCTGCCCTACTTTCCAACTTTTCCAAGTTTATATCGGCTACCTCATCAAGAGCATATCCTATCTCGTGGGCCATGTTTGCCACATACCACAGAACATCTCCCAACTCTTTAGCCATCTCCTTTTTGGCTTGCTTATCAAAGACACCATCCTTATCCCGGATAACTTTCTTGACTTTCTCGGCAATTTCTCCGGTTTCACCATTCAAGCCTAATGCTGTATAGACAATGCCCTGCTCATGTGGATAGATTGCGGTTTTGCGGGCAGAATCCTGATACTCATTGAGATTACGCATATTACTCCTCCTCGCTTTCACCAATCAGAACGGAACCATCCTCTTGTGCTTCAAGAGCGGCTTTAGCCTCCATCTCCAACTTCATGGCATCGGCCATTGCTTTTTGTTGGGCTTCGGCTTGCGCCCTTTGTTTCTTGGTGAGTTTCTTTTGCGCTTTCCTGTGCGCTCGCAGGGTATCCACTGTGACGGCAGCCGGTCTAATGCGTTTCTCGGGAACCTCCCATACGCTCCCATCTGCATTAAGACGAGTCCTTTGCACAGGTTTCAAGACCTTGCCGGAATCGTCATACTGAGAGCATGAACGACACAACCCTTTGTAGTGGGCTTCCATGTCGCATTCAAGGCATTTCCATACAGTCATTTGGGACATGGTTTCAACTCCGGTAATCCAGCCACCGATATTCGGTTATTGGGCCATCATACAGTAATTCATTCTCGTATAGATTGAGGACCCTGATAAAGATTTCTCCATCTTCGGGATAAATGCCGTATGAATACGGAATGTTTGAAGTTGGTTGGGTTCCGGGTGCTATAATCTCAAAGCCGCCTATGCGTGGCTCCGTATAGCGTGGCTCCTTCGTCATATCAGGAAGCATAGCACCGTTCACATTCACCAATGGGTGATTATGCGTCTTGAAGTGAGCCACCATTTGAGCCGCAAGGTCACCCATCCCGTTAAAGTCGTGCATTTCATTGCCGAGAGGATTATAACCATCAAGCATCTTTTTACCTTGCATAAATCTCACCATATCAAGGCCGTGATTCTCGGGGTTTCCATCATATTTTCTCCATAGCGTCATGAATGGGTCAGCATTGCTTGACTCCTTGAAATGTGTGACGGCGCGAGTTCCCATTATTCTGCCTCCTCCATAGCCTTAACAAAGTGTGAAATGTAAAGGTCGGCTTGACTGCCCGGAATCATCCACGAATCATCATCTGCCTCCATCATAGAGATTACTCCCTTTTGGTCAGTTAATGCCAAAATGTAGTCAAAAACAATGGGTGGAAAGGGTTGGTCCTTCTCTTTGAAGACGATGTAAGGGCCGAGAACAGAACAAGTGACTTCATGACCGTTGCTATCATGCAGGTGGTCCTTATCCAAGTCAAGAGCATATCCTCGCTGCTCGCACCAATCCACCAAATACTCCGACTCATTCAATTGAGAAGACTCGTCGGCTCCGAATGCAACGGCTATCACTTCCATGTCGCTCATACCCCTCCTTCTGTTTTCAAGTATTTAAGTGATGCGCTTTGTTTCCATGCTTTTATGCAAGTCTTCCTCGTTTATACGCAATGGCGAAGTCTTTCCCTGTCCTATCTTATATGCTGGGATTCGTCCTTGACGAATATATCGCCGCACGGTTGATACGCTCATTCGGGTGAAGTCTGCAACTTCCCGAACACTCATCAGCCGGTCCGCCATATCTATCTTAGTCTGCGAAGGACTACTTAACGCTTCTTGTGAGCAAACAGTGTGAGGTCATAGCCTACTAACTCCTGACCCAAACTATTTTCTATTCTATCCTCTATGGTGGTGTTTGGCTGCATAAGCAACTCCATATCTTCATCTTCTAAGACCTCCCAAGCATCCTGATATTCTTCTTGACTCCACTTCCCTTCCAGTTGGGAAAACCTACGGTGCATATCGTCATAGATGATGGTTCCCCCTTCCGCTAAGAGGTCATGCTCAAGAACCCAATAGAGGCATTTCAAGCGATTGATGCCGTCAATAATAACGATGTCAAATGTTTGTGGCTTCCAAACATTCATCAAACTCATAGGATACTCGTCAATACAAGTAATATCGCATAACTCCAAATACGGCTGCAATGCTTCAGCCCACTGTTCATCATGCTCATAGGATACAAGGTAGGTAGGGTCAAACTTTTCCAACCATATAGTGGAATACCCGGAGCCAAACTCTAAAATACGCATTTTAGGCTTCAGAATGCTTGCATAGTATTCCACTGCTGCGTCATTCATCCAAGGTTTGGGATTTTGTATGTATTGCTCCTCAATACTCATTATATCGCCTCTAAGCAATACACTTCTCAAATAACGCCAAGGTCAGGTGACCTCCATTAACATCCGTTTGCGAAATCAAGGTGCAGCCAGCATCCTCTAATGTTTGTATGTGATGTGCGCGGGTCCTTCTCTTGAAGTATCCTGTTTCCTGAACCGTGTCCGGGCCGTCCATCCCCAAAATTACATATTTGGAGGCCACACGAGCCATTTCTCTCAGTATAAACTCAAAGTTTTCGTCCTCTAAGATATGCAATAGGACGGACCATTCAAAGGTAATATCAAATGCACCATCTTTCTCAGATAGTCCTTGCTTCAAATCGCACGATTCCCATGTGGCATTAGTGAAGGCTTGGCATTCCTCTTGAGCAAATGATAGCATTTCAGGGCTAATATCTAACCCATGTAAAGAAGTGGCTCCTAAATGGAGTAACTCTTTGGCTAACCTTCCACTACCACAGCCAATATCTAAAACCGAGTTTCCTGAGATTACCTGTAACTCCGCAATGGCTACCACTTGCTCGTTGTGCATCTTCAGTTGGTGAGCAGATTGCCACCCTCTATTCATAACTTTTGAATACCCTACTTCTGCTATTGCTTGAGCATCCCAATAGTCCTGACTTAATTCTTTACTCATTACATCACTTCAAACTTTTCTTGGCACTTTTGCATGAACTCGGTTCTTTGGTCATAATGCCCCGGCCTTTCACAGATGGACTCGTTACTTAAAAGTTCTTCTATGGGCACTGCATGGACTTTATTATGCCTCCCTGCTTGGTCAGCCACAAAATAAGACATCAAAATATCTTCCTGACCCTGCGGGGCTGAATGGTCTTCTTGAGCGGGCATTTCTCGTTCCATTGTAAAGAACTCCGCACAGTATTGCCTATGCAACATCATACACCGTCCCACAACCATTTCACACGCCCCCTCACGAATGCCTGACGCATAGGTATTATCGTGTTTCGGTATCCTTCCAAATATTCCGTGCATAATCTCAGGAGTATCCTTCCAGTGGTTGTAAAGCATTTGAATGGAGGTGGTCGGAATGATTAAATCATCGTCATGCAATAGAATGCAATCATTACGAGCAAACAAGGCGGCTGCAAACCTTGTCCTCATGCCGAAATCCTCACTTGTTTGAATGAGGCGAACATTTGCGGGTAACTTCCCAGTTAGGTCTTCTTCAGGGTTGTTATTCCAAACTATTACTTCGGAAACGAGAGTTCCGTCAAACTCAGCCTCAATTGCTGCTATCAAATTATCTATGCGCTTCCAAGAAAGCATAACAAGCGTAACCGTCATAGTGACTCCCACCATTCCACTGGGCGTTCATCTTTTGGTGGTCGTAATGCTGCCAACTCCATATCCACCATATCAAAGTCAAACCCCTCATAACTTTTCTCAGGGTAAAAGCGATTAGTATATTGTATGGCTGCGTGGGTCATCTCTTGTGCATAGAGGCTCCTATCATTTCCAATGTTTTGGACTAAAGACTCATCCGGAGCCAGTTCAAAGCGATTCTTTCTCCATAGTAATCTCATTGGCCAATCAAAGGCCCCTTTAGGGTCTTTGTGTCCTAACTCCAACAAACTTTCTTCTGTGTATGACTGTGTAGGGTCAAATGTTGTGTGGTCATGGAATGTTATGCCAAACCATTGGTCCTTTATCTCATCCCATGTTCTCCTCCACAAAGCCCAACCCCAAGGCGTGAACCAAGGTCGGAATCCCACATTATTGCCACCCCAATGCTCGGTATGCCAAGGAAGATTACTATTGGAATACCCCGAAACAGTAAAGACTTCAGTTGTGTTGGCATAGCGTTCCAAACTTTCTCTCATGTATTCAAAGAATTGAGGATGCACAACCGTGTCGTCTTCAATGTGTATTACCGCATCAATGCTTGAGTCAGCGAATGCTCGGCCGAGAACTTGAAATATATTGGTAGGTGCGCCAATGTTTTCTTTATGGACCGTGACTTCAGGTTCCACCTCTTGACCACTTAACTTTTCCCCTATGCACTCTATCATCTCTTTTTGCTCGTCAGGAAATCCACCATCTATGCCTATGTAAATGGGGTAGGCATTACCTCCGGCCACAAGTATGCTATCCAAAACTTTCTGCAAGTTATCAGGTCTGCGCCACGCACACATTGTAATGGCTATGTTCATCCCATCTCCTCCAATTCCATATCAGCCATCTCAAAATCCCAACTTTCATAAATGGTGGTAGTATCAAATGAGTCTGTATGCTGAAGAACACTTGTGAGTCCTGTGGCAAAAGTGCTGTCTGCCACTCCTATATTTTGCACCAAACTTTCGTCCGGGGCGATTTCTAACCTATCTTTTCTCCAATGGAAGTTCATTGGGAAGGCCCACGAACCTTTGGGGTCTTGTTCTATGCACTCCAAGTAACTATTTATGCCATTGGCGGCGTCTTGCTCAAACTTTTCGTAATTCGTAAATGTGCCACCGAACCAATCGGTCTTCATTTCATTCCATACCTCTCTTGTAATGGCCCATCCCCAACAGGTGAAACGCTGCCTAATGCCTATGTTATTCCCACCCCATACTTCCGTTAATGTTTGGAGATTGCCATTAGCATAACCGCTAATGCTAAATATTTGGGGAACTTCTTTGTAATGCTCTAATGCTTGACGCATAAACTCAAAGAATTGCGGGTGAACCAGTGTATCATCTTCAAGGTGGATAACCGCTTCTATGCTTGGGTCCTGAAAACCCCGTGCCAAGGCATAATTGGTATTGCTTGCACACCCAAGGTTCTCTTGATGAGCATAAACTGAAGCATTAGGAATCTTATGCTTGACGCAATTACGCATAACCTTTTGGGACTCCGCATAACCACCATCAATGCTAATGTGGATTGGGTATTGGGTGCCATCGGCCCCTATTACGCTCTCCAAAACTTGTTCAAAATACTCGGGTCTTCGCCACGCAGTCATAGAAACAGCGATATTCAAACTAAGGCCCCCAAGAAATGAATCAAATCCCACACTTCTTGCTCTTGGCGAAAGGTCAGTTGCTTGACCCGCTCATATCCTTTAGAAATCCATAGGTCAGGTTGAAGAAGAACATCATCCACCGCATCATACCATGCTTCATCGTCGTCTATGAAAGGACACACAAGTTTGGCCGCATGACCCACAGCCTCCACTATTGCGGGATATGAACTACTAACCACAGGCGTTCCACAAAACATTGGCTCCACTCCAACCATTCCATAGCCCTCATAGCGACTGGGAAAGAACATAACAGATGCTCGGCGATAGGCTTCTCGGACATCATAGACATACTCTCGGAAATCCACTTTCTCGTCTTCCGCTGCCCTGCTACTCCCTACCATTGGAATAAACTCCTTGAAAGCGTCACCATAGCCTCCTTTCAATACCCTATAAGTCCACTCAGACTCGCCTCCGAATATGAGATTAGCCATAATGCTTCTCCCCTTGTGATATTGCGGGTTAATCATCAATATGTCTGCGGGTTGTAATCCTTCGGGCTGCTCAACAAGTTCGCTCCATTTCTCCACATCCATAAGCGGGTGAAGAACAATTTTGGGAACCTCCTCCAAAGGGTCTATGAATCTCTCACTCCAATGAGAATTGCTGATGACGAAATCAGGTTCAAAGAATAAGGGGCTATCCATGTGATAGTAGCATAGTAATGCAGGGTTTTCGCTCAGATTTTCCTTCCATACATCGGTTACCCAGCCAGCGGCTCCTTCCCAATCTCCAAAGTTTTCTCCGGATTGGTCAGCGTATTGCGTTAGGAGGTCATGTCTAATACTGAGGCCGAGGTCATGATGGATGGCTCCTACCTTGATTCCATGCTGTTTGAGTTGCAGATACAATTCTCGGCCCTGAATATGCAAGGCCCGAGTTAAGGGGTTATTGATGAGAACGACATCCAATTCACATTCAACAGCCCACTCCACAGCAGCCGAAAAGAAATCGTATTGCTCAAATAATTGGGCTTCTCTTGGTGTCCCTCTAACTTCCTCAAGGTCGTCGTAGTATTCACCCCACACTTGGCAATAGATTGGCCCTGCGGGATGCCAACGGGTAACAATATCTTCCCCTAACTCTCCGTTATCTTTCTCGTCATCAAGAGGCGTTCCGGTAAAAACTTGGACATCCACACTCTTTTCAACCATACTTTTGCATAGACGATACACATATTGCTCCGCCCCACCAAAATGAGGAAGCCAATAAGGTGCGATTATGCCTACCTTCACCTAACACATCTCCCACTTGTTACCAATGGGACGGACCAAGCCTTCCCTTTCAAGGAGTTTCAAGGCAGCAACTACCTTGGCATGACCCTTTGGATTAACATAGCAGGTTTTCTTTACAATCGCGGTTCGGGTTTGAGGTCCATTACACAGGGACTCATAAACAGTGCGGTGGAACTCAGATTCTTTCAGGTGTTCGGCATACTTTGGGAGGTAATATTTTGCCCCTCGGAGGCTTCGGTTATCCCTCACTACTTTTTTGTTAGCCATCATCCAACGCAAAACATCGTCACACGACATTCGCCAACGGCCTGTATCTTTCCCCATCTTAAGCAATATTTGTGTCTTAGTTATGCCCTCTCTCTTAGAAGACTTGATTACACGAAATACTTCAGTTACAAGGATTCCCTGTCGTTCGGCTTCTTGACGACTCCCCACACCTCTCAAGGGATGTTTGCGGTTTGGGTGGAATTGTGTAGGGGTGTCCACCCATCCCTTTGTTTCTTCAAGGTATTCCGCTGCCGGTTCCCAATCCTTCACATCTTCGTAGGTGAGGGCTTCACTTTCCATCCTCCGGCGACGCAGGTGAGCAATAGCCAATGGTTTCAAGACCTCGGATTCATACCATTCTTGCTCTTGCCTGATGCGTTCATATTCGTTAAGCGGGGTTGGCGTGAGATTAACCAATGTTTCAACAGCCTTGTCTTCGCGGGCTTCCAATCTTTCCCATGCAGAAACTAAGTCCTCCATTGCGACACTATGCGTGTCCGATTGCTCCATCAACCATGCCTTACGCATAGAAGGAGAACTCTCAAGGATGGTCCGCTCCTCGGTAGGTAACTGCTCAATGGCTTGAGAGAGCAAGTCGGTGCAATCCTTCATGTTCTTCAAGAGTGCGATACTTCATACTTAATGCTTCTCAAGTTGGCTCGTAAAGGAAATCTGTGGGGTGTTCGGGAGAACCCTGAGAAGGGTCATGAATAACCGTGCAACGATAAGGAAGGCCCGCCTTGGTCAAGACTTTCATAACCTCATCCCTTTCAGTAATGTAATTATGCTCCAAGACCATAATAGGTCTAAACTTCTTGATAGTTTCTATTGCTCCCTTCACTACTAAAAGTTCGCAACCTTCAGTGTCGCACTTCAGTAAGTCTAATGCTGGCAAGTCTAATGAATCCAAAGTTTTCACCAACATACGATACTTAGGAGGAGCGTGTTCATCCCCAAGGTCGGAGAAAATCAAGGCTCCTCGGCTGATGTTTAATTTTGCCGCCCCAGTGTTGAACTTAGGCATACACTCTATCTCCGCTGATGTGAGGGATTCTCCCAATGCAAAATTGTGAGGAGTCACATTGCTGACGCCATTCATCTCAATATGCTCCGTTAATCTCAAGAATGACTGGATAACCGGTTCAAAGGAATGCACTATTTTGGCTTTCTTGGCGGCTGGAATGGTAAATGTTCCTATGTGTGCGCCTACATCCACCACTACGGTGTCTTTGGTGACGAACTTCTCAACCACCCATGAATGGAGGAGAGAAAAGACACCTTTCGTCGCCAGTTCAAAATCTATCCAATCCACATTATCCTTGCGGTGAAAGTCGGTATAGCCTTCCGGCACCCCAACTTTGAATAATCCGTGTTCTGTATCCACCACACGCATGAACCGTAATCCATTCCAAATTACTTAATGCTTCCTAATTCTCGGCATCTGTCTGCGGTCACTTGAAGTGTTTCGTGGAGAGTGCAACCGGCATCCAACATCTCTAACCCCTTCTCAGTGGTTCCGTTGGGACTGGCTATTTGGGCAACTAATTTCGCCACATTTTCATCATCTATGAGGCTAAGAAGTCCAATAAAGGTTCCACCCGTCCATAGAATGGCATCCTCCAAAGGAACTCCTTCTTCCACACCAAAGTCCACAAAATCTTGGAAGGCTCTTAGAGCATAGGCAATACCGCTTCCAATCATGGCAGTGGCGGTATCAAGTCGTCGTTCATCCATCACTTCTTGAGAATGTCCGAGCATTTCAAAGAAAGCATAAATCCGTGAACGAAATCGGACATGATTCGCCGCTTGGCTCATATCCTCATCTGCAATCCAAACCGACATGGCTTCTCCTTCGGAGGCCGCAATGTTGGTCATGGCTCGCACCACATTGGTGCAACCATAGGAGTGATAGTATGAAAGTGGCAAACCAGCCGCAAATGTAAGAATGGGTGTCGTCCCATCCCCACACCATGAAGCCAACAATCCTTCCATATCTTGAGGAGGGACCGCAACAACCCACAAATCCACTTCATGAGCCTTCGGGTGGTCGTCCACTCCAACGGCTACGGCGGTATGGGTTCCCTCATTGGCAATGCGCTCTATGAGAATAGTCCCAAGGTGACCATAGCCGCCAATAACTCCCACTCTCATAGAAACACCATGTAAATGACTTTGGTAATTTGAACCCCTAACAGAAACCCTATAATTACCTTCATACGATTCCCACACTCCTTTCAATGTAGGCTGCCGCTTCGTCAATCATGAGTTTGGCCACGCATAGAGGGTGCATAAGATTCCACGCCACAAATACCTGTCCATCTATCACAGGCATTCTGCTAACTAATTCACCGGGGGCCAAATCTGTGCGACATACAGGACACATGAACCAATTATTGGCTTCTTCATCATGAAGTTCGGGGTCTATGTCTTCCGGTTGCACGATTTTGGTGCTATTGTAAATATCCCATGCCACCTTCAACCACCCCATTTATCTTGGTTGTATTGGTAGGCTTGCCTCAAGCGAGCGATTGCGTCATCTTCTTCGGGAGTGCCTCGCATGACGGAGAAATAATGAACCGCATCCATCAGTTTATCATAGTCCTTACGGAAGGCTTTGACCTGTTGGTATGCGTTCTCAGACACCATGATTGGCTCATCCATAGTCACTCCTCCTCATCCTTCTTCTTTTGGACTGCCTCATCCACCAACTTCAAGTTATCAGTGGCCAACACTCTTTGGAGTTTATACGGCCCACGAATCAGGTTAATCCAGTCCCCTACAAATCCTGAGAGGCAAACAACAATGACCGTTGCGGAGATTATCTGCCCATTTTGGAAAAGCAATTCATTGTTGCTATCGGCTATCTGCCTCATCTCCAATTTGGAACTGTTGAATAGGCCCAATAGCCCCATGAACAAGCCGACTAAGTAGTTGCTCATCCGTGCATAACTGCTACTCATCTTCACTCCTCCTCCAAATGGGCTAATCGGTCTATCTTCATCTGTGGGCCTTCCCGTGTGTGATGCTTCTTATTGCGGAGTCGGGGTGGGTAAAACCAGCCTACAAGTTGGTCTGAAGTGCCTCCACGCCCTCGCTCGTAGGCTTGGACCCCGTTAGTCCAAGCGGTCTTAGAACGGTTCGTAGGGACGCATTTAGAGGGATAGACCTTGAGGTGGGGGTGTTCATCCACATATTGCCGCTCATGGCGACCAATCCGGTGAGTCATACCTCTTTAGGGTGGTTAGCAAGTATTTAACTGTTGTCTTCCTTGAGAGCAATATTGGCTTCCAGTTGAGTCTTCTGCCGTCCTCGCATCTCATCATAAGTGCCTTGGTGCAGTTCAAGAGTATTCTTATCAGTGAATCGCTCTCGTGGGTCCATCACAACGACCAACATTGGGGTCAATCCAACTGGCTTCACACCGCTCTCGCGCGCGGGACGCACATAACACGCCCACACTTCATCAGGATAGCGAGAGTCCCACTCATCCCTAACTGCACAATCCACCATCATAAGGCCCGAGTCCTCATCTAAGTAAGCGTATTCTTGCGTCAATTCGCACCATTCATTCCACCGGCCAATCTCCGTCATGATACTCAGGGGGAAGCCACCCTTAATAAACCCTGCGGTATCGGGGTCGCAATGCTTAAATACATGAAAGGAGAATGGAGAAACTGCCCCGGAAGTGGTGCAACCGACAAGTGATAAAGACGCTTGGGAACGAAGTGAGGTCCCTCCCTTTCAAGTTCCGGCGACAAGACCAACCCGCACCAAACCCCGTCCTTCATGCAAGGGTATTTATAGGTGATTCACCCGTAAAGGACTTGTTATGCCTATTCTCTCCAACTGTAAGTCATGCAACGACCCCTACGATGAATGCGGCGGTAGCATGAGCCGAGGGCGACACTACGCCCCTTATTGCTCTCGTTATTGCCAAATGTTCCATACAAAGGGATATTCCTACGGTGAATGGCCCGCTCCGAAGTTTGAATTAGAGTGTGATTGGTGTGGCGGCCCATTTGAACTCAAGCGAGGGCGCGCTGAAGGTAGTCAAAGAGTCTGCTCACTCAGTTGCAGTAGGACTGCCCGAGGAAAACGCAACAATAAGATTCACAGGGTCATGCAGACTATGAAAATCCTCGGAAGGCCAGTATCCGCCCATGATATAGCCTATGAAATCTCCAAAATCCCTGCCAATGGATGGCGCAACAGGTTAGGGAGTCAAAGCGTCGCCAATATTCTCAAGCAATTGATAGGCCGAGGTGCTGTTGATGTCGTCAAAGGCCACACCCACACCTATGAATTGAAGGACCCTACCACTCCTTTTAGACAATATTCAAGACCCTGACCAAAACGGATACATTGGAGCGGCGATTAGGCCGTTTTAGATACCCAGTCCGGCGATAGGATACCCGCCAGCGGCGAAAAGATACCCAGTCCGGCGATTGCCTTCCAATTCGGATACATTGGAGCGGCGATTAACACCCAATTGAGGGGATACCCAGTGCGGCGATTTTTTCAGGTCCCTACTTAATGCTATGCCAATTCGGATACCCGGTAGCGGTAAATGGATACCCAGTCCGGCGATTGGTCGGAGAAGACAAAGTGTTTTGTCAGTGATAAGCATAAAACAGGGGTAACTTCTCCTACTCCAATTCTAAATCGCCGGTGAGGGTATCCAAAATGCGGCATTCGCCGTTACCGTATATCCAAACAGGGTGCGAAGCAGCCTGACATGACCAAAAAGAGATAAAAATTAGAGGACCAACTGGACACACGGGACCTACTGGACCCATAGGACCTACTGGACCTATGTAACATTAGACGAGTTTCCTCCTC
>Ga0310345_10001113_pt1 | contig 31729 bp, 30 predicted proteins | sample HC15DNA20500_MG_FD_204667 | JGI IMG/M metagenome (GOLD analysis project Ga0310345, IMG submission 204667) | Marine microbial communities from station ALOHA, North Pacific Subtropical Gyre - HC15-DNA-20-500_MG | ecosystem: Environmental > Aquatic > Marine > Oceanic | place: Pacific Ocean: North... | reverse complement strand
GAGTTTGCGGATGTCGATGACCTCGGGCCCTTCGGTGGGGGCGTACATCGCCAGATCGTAGCTCTCGCCGTCGATCGTCAGCTTGGCGGTCTTTGTGGTTTCGGCCATTCAGGTCCCCTTCATGTTCCCGCCGCCGCCAGGGCGGCGCGCGACTCTGATCTCTCGATGCCGCGCTGCAACATAGCACCGGCCCTATGGCGGGCCAGTTACTCAGGCCGCCGCATCCCCGATCCGTGCGACGCTCTCGTCGCGGCCGAGCACAAGCATCATGTCGAATACGCTGGGGCTGACCATGCGCCCCGCCAGCGCCGCGCGAAGCGGCCCTGCCACCTTACCCAGACCAAGACCATGCGTCTCGGCCAAAGCTGTCACGACCCCCTCCAGCGCGTCACGCTCCCAGCTAGCAGTTTGCAGCTGCGGCGTCAATTCTGCCAGTATACCACGGGATACATCGTCGAGCGCCTTGGCCGATTTCTCGTCCGGCTCGATCGGCCGTTCAGCCAGCACGAAATGAGCCTTTTCAATAAGTTCCGGGAAGATCTTGGCCCGGTCCTTCAGATGCGGCATGGCACGCAAAATGCCGTCCCGCTGGAATTCCGTGAGGGGAAGCTGCCCGGTCGCGGCAAGGAAAGCCTCCAATTCATGCAGCAGTGCGGCATCGTCGGCGACGGCGATGTGCTGGCGGCACAGGTTCTCAAGCTTCTTGGTGTCGAAGCGGGCCGGCGACTTGCCGATGCCCTTCAGGTCGAACCACTCGCGTGCCTCGGCATCCGAGAAGAACTCGGCGTCGCCATGGCTCCAGCCGAGACGGGTGAGGTAGTTGCGCATCCCCGCCGCCGGGTAGCCCATCTGCTGGTATTCGGCGGCGCCGGTGGCGCCGTGCCGCTTCGACAGCTTCTTGCCGTCGGGGCCGAAGATCAGCGGCACGTGGGCGAAGACCGGCAGGTCCCAGCCCATGGCGCGGTAGATCATCGCCTGGCGATGCGCGTTGGTCATGTGGTCGTCGCCACGGATCACGTGGGTCACGCCCATGTCGTGATCATCGACCACAACAGCCAGCATGTAGACCGGCGAGCCGTCGGAGCGCAGCAGCACCATGTCGTCGAGCTGGTCGTTGCCGATGGTGATCTCGCCCTGCACCTCGTCGCGGATCGTGCTCGTGCCCTCGCGCGGGGCCTTGATCCGGATCACGAAGGGCGCGTCGGGATGCTCCGTCTCCGGCACGTCTCGCCAAGGCGAGCGGAACAGCGTCGAGCCGCCCTCGGCGCGGGCCTGTTCACGGAACGCCTCGATCTCCTCCTGGGTGGAGAAGCACTTGTAGGCCGTGCCCTCGGCCAGCATCTGGCGGGCCACCTCGGCGTGGCGCTCGGCGCCCTCGGCCTGGCTGATCGGCTCTCCGTCCCAGTCGAGACCGAGCCAGCGCAGCCCGTCGAGGATCGCCTGGGTGTTCTCGGCCGTGGAGCGGGCGCGGTCGGTGTCCTCGATCCGCAGCAGGAACTTGCCGCCGCGGCCGCGGGCATAGAGCCAGTTGAACAGCGCCGTGCGGGCGCCGCCGATATGCAGCGCGCCGGTGGGCGAGGGGGCGAAGCGGGTGACGACCGGGGTCTGGGGCATGTCGGGGATTCTTAACCTTTCGCTAAGCATGCGGCGCGCAGCCTTGTTGCATGGGGGATACTCAGGTCGGGGCACGGAAACAAGCATGGCCCAAGCGGGCGGCCCCGGACCCGCTGGCCGGCTTCGAAGGAGTGCTGGCGCGGCAGCGCGGCCATCTCGCCTGCTGGGCGCCGGTCTGCCTCGGCCTCGGCATCGGCATCTGGTTCGCGCTGACCGAGGAGCCGGGGGCGGGCTTCTACGGTGCCGTGGCCGGGACCGCCGGCCTGTGCGTGGCGGCATGGGGTCTGCTGCGGCACTCCATGTTCCGGGTTCTGGCGGCAGCCGGTCTCTTGGTCTGCGGCGGTCTGCTGCTGGCCGGCGCACGGGCGCACGGCCTGTCCGCTCCGGTGCTCGGCTTTCGCTATTACGGGCCGATCGAGGGGCGGATCGTCGATATCGACCGTTCGCAGAGCGACCGGCTGCGGATCACGCTCGACCGGGTGCGGCTCGACGACGTCAGGCGGCGACCCGCGCGGGTCCGGTTGTCGCTGCATGGCGAGATCGACACGCCGCTGGCGCCCGGGGCGCGGGTGATGACCACCGGGCATCTGTCGCCGCCGCCGGGACCGGCCGAGCCGGGCGGCTTCGATTTCCGCCGCCATGCCTGGTTCGCGCGGCTCGGCGCGGTGGGCTACAGCCGCGTGCCGGTGCTTCTCGCCTCCGAGGCGGGGGCCGAGGGCGCGTGGCTGGCGCGGCTGCGGGTCCGGCTCAGCGCCGCGATGCGGGCGCGCGTCGCGGGCGAGGCGGGGGGATTTGCCGCGGCCGTGACGACCGGCGACCGCTCCGGGCTGGGTCGCGCCGCCAACGACGCGATGCGCGAGGCCAATCTCTACCACCTCGTCTCGATCTCGGGGATGCACATGGCGATGCTGGCGGGCTTCGTGTTCTGGCTTGTGCGCGCGGTGATCGCCGCGGTGCCGCCGCTGGCGCTCCGGCTCGACGCGCGCAAGATCGCCGCCGCTGCGGCGCTGCCCGCCTCCGCTTTCTATCTTGCGCTGGCCGGGCGTGACGTGGCGACCGAACGGGCCTTCGTGATGGTGGCGGTGAGCCTCGGGGCGGTACTGCTCGAGCGGCGGGCGCTGAGCCTGCGGGGATTGGCGATCGCAGCCCTGATCGTGCTGGGGCTCAGGCCAGAGACGCTGCTCAACCCCGGTTTCCAGATGTCATTCGCCGCCGTGATGGCGCTGGTCGCGGTGATGGGACGGCTGCCGCCGGGCTGGCACCGGCCGCGCGGGCTGGCGCGGTTGTGGATGCCGGTAGCCCTGCTGTCGCTGACCTCACTGGTCGCCGGGTCGGCAACCGCGCCCTTCGCGGCGGCGCATTTCAACCGTGTGGCGCATTACGGGTTGCTGGCCAATCTGCTCGCTGTGCCGGCCATGGGCGGGCTGGTGATGCCCGGCGCGGTGATCCTCGCGGTGACCGGCCCGCTCGGTCTCGACCAGCCCGCGACATGGATGATCGATTACGGGTCGCGCTGGATCCTGTTCGTGTCCGAGCGCATCGCCGCGCTGGACGGGGCCAGTTCGGCGGTGATCGCACCGCCCGGCGCGGTGGTGCCGCTGGTGGGGTGGGGCGGGTTGTGGATGGTGCTGTGGCAGGGGCGGGGCCGGGTGGCGGCGCTTCTGCCGCTGGCGCTGGCGTCGGGGCTCTGGGCGCGAGCCGAGCGGCCGGATCTTCTGGTGAGCGACAGCGGCGCGCTTGTGGGCCTGATGACCACTGAGGGGCGGGCCCTGTCGAAGCCCACCGGGGACGGTTTCGCCGCATCCGCCTGGCTCGAGAATGACGGCGACGGGCGCGATCAGCAGGCGGCGCATGACCCGGTGGACCTGCCCCGGATCGACAGGGTGCTGCGTCTCGATCTGGGCGGCACGCGGATCGTCCAGGTCACGGGAAAGACCGCGCTGGCCGCACTGCAGGGCTGCGATGGCGCGGACATCCTGATCGCCAACCAGCGTGATACGGAGCCGCGCCCCTGCCTGCGCTACGACGCGCGGCGGCTGCGCGACACAGGTGCGCTCGCGATCCGGAATGGTCCCGGCGGCCTTCGGATCGAGACGGTGGCCGAGCGCGCCGGCCGCCGTCTCTGGACGAGGGCTCAGTAGCTGCGGATCAGCCCGACGAGGCGGCCCTGCACGCGGACCTGGTCGTCGCTGTAGATCCGGGTCTCATAGGCCGGGTTCGCCGCTTCGAGCGCGATGCGTTTGCCGTTGCGGCGGAACCGCTTGAGCGTGGCCTCTTGCTCCTCGATCAGCGCCACGACGATGTCGCCATTGTCGGCGGTGCCGGTCTCGCGGATCACCACGACATCGCCATCGTTGATCCCGGCCTGAATCATCGAGTCGCCGCGCACTTCGAGCGCATAGTGGCTGCCTTGGCCGAGCATCGAGCCGGGCACCGCGATCTCGTGGCTGATCTCGCTGATCGCGGAGATCGGCACACCGGCGGCGATGCGGCCCATCACCGGCAGGTTCATCGCCAGCGCCGCGATCTCGGGCGGCATGTCGGAGGGCTTGGGATCCGCCTCTGGCGCTGCGCCTTCGGCGGCGAAACGCGCTTCCATCGCCTCGGGCAGCTTGAGGATCTCGAGCGCCCGGGCCCGGTGTGCGAGGCGGCGGATGAAGCCACGCTCCTCGAGCGCGGTGATCAGCCGGTGGATGCCGGATTTCGACCGCAGGTCGAGCGCGTCCTTCATCTCGTCGAAGGAGGGCGGAACGCCGTCGGCCTTGATCCGCCGGTGGATGAATTCCAGCAGGTCGGATTGTTTGCGGGTCAGCATGGTTGCCCCTTTATGCGCGCAGACGGTTGGGGCTCCGTTCTACGCACGTTCCCGTTTTGTGTCAAGGGGTGGCTGAAATCACAGCGAGATGATTTCGACCATCTCTCCCGCATCGCGGGCAGGGTCGTGCGGCGGCTGCACGATCAAGCAATCGGCGTCGGAGAGCACCGAGAGCAGCGAGCTGTCTTGCTTGGAAAAGGCGGTGACGCCGTCCGGGCCGCTGGCGGCGCGCAGGTAGTGTTCGCGGGGCCCGTTCGCGGCCAAGGGCGCCGCGAGACGCGCGCGCCGACGCGGCGCGGCGGCGGGCGGCAGCCCGGAAAGCGCCCGGATCAGCGGCACCAGAAAGACATGGGCGCAGACCATCGACGAGACCGGATTGCCCGGCAGGCCCAGCAGCAGCGCCTCGCCGAAGCGGCCCGCCATCAGAGGCTTGCCCGGGCGCAGCGCCACCTTCCAGAAGGCGCGCTCCATCCCGGCCTCGGCCGCGGCGGCCCCGACGAGATCGTGGTCGCCCACCGAAGCACCGCCAATGGTCAGAACGATGTCGGCGCCGCGCGCCAGATCGAAGGCCTGTCGCAGCGCGGCCATGCTGTCGCCGGCAATCGGCAGCAATCGCGGCGTGCCGCCCGCCTGCGCGACGATGCCGTGCAGGCCGTAGGCGTTCGAGGCGATGATCTGATCGGGGCGCGGATCGCCACCCGGCGCGACCAACTCGTCGCCGGTTGCGATGATCGCCACCTCGGGGCGGCGCGACACGGTGAGCCGGTCGGCGTTCATCGCCGCCGCCAGCGCGATATCGGCCGGGCGCAGGAGGCGCGGCGCGGCAAGCGCGTCGCCCACCCGGAAATCCGCGCCCTGGGGGCGGATGTTGCGGTTGTCCGAGATGCCGGGGCCGAGGATCACCGCGTCGCCGTCGCGGGTCGTATCCTCCTGGATCACCACGCGGTCGGCGCCTTCGGGCACCGGCGCACCGGTAAAGATGCGCACCGCCTCGCCGGGACCTACGACGCCGGAGAAGGCGTGACCGGCTGCCGCCTCGCCGATCACCGAAAGCCGCATGCCTTGCGCGCAATCGGCGTCCCGGATCGCGTATCCATCCATGGCCGAGGCCGAAAACGGCGGCTGATCGCGCCGCGCCGTCACCGGCGCGCGCAGCACCCGGCCCAGTCCGGCGGTCAGCCCGACCTCTTCGACGGGCAGGGGAGCGACCAGCGTGAACAGCCGGTCCAGCGCCTCGGAAACCGGGATCACGCCTCCCAGCGCCCCGACTTGCCGCCCTCTTTCAGCGCGAGGTGGATGCCGCCGATTTCCATGCCCTTTTCGGCCGCCTTAAGCATGTCGTAGATGGTCAGCGAAGCGACCGACACCGCGGTCAGCGCCTCCATCTCGACGCCGGTGCGCCCGGTGGTGCGCACGGTGGCGGTGATCCGCACGCCCGGCAGATCCTCGTCCGGTTCCAGATCGATCGTCACCTTGGAGAGCGGCAGCGGGTGGCAGAGCGGGATCAGGTCGGCGGTCTTCTTGGCCGCCATGATCCCCGCGAGCCGCGCGGTGCCCAACACGTCACCCTTGCCGGCGCGGCCCTCGCGCACGAGCGCCAGCGTCTCGGGTGTCATCCGCACATGGCCTTCGGCCACCGCCAGCCGGTCGGTCACCTGCTTGTCGGTGACATCGACCATATGGGCGCGGCCCGCGGCATCGAAATGCGTCAGCGGCATCAGGCGCCGCCCGGCGCGGTCAGCGGGTTGGCGAGGATCGCCCGGGTCGCCGCCGTCACGTCCTTGTGCCGCATCAGGCTTTCGCCGATCAGGAAGCTGCGGGCGCCGTAGCGAGCGATCTCGGCGAGATCGGCGGGCGTCGAAAGCCCGCTCTCGGCGACGATCATCCGGTCCACCGGCACGTGCTTGGCCAGCATGCGGGTCACGTCGAGCGAGGTCTCGAAGGTCTGCAGGTTGCGGTTGTTGACGCCGATCATCTTCGAGTTCAGCCCGGCGGCGCGGTCGAGCTCGGCCCGGTCATGCACCTCGATCAGCGCGTCCATGCCCCAGCGCGTCGCCGCGTCCTCGAGCTCGCGCGCCTGCGCGTCCGAAACGCTGGCCATGATAATCAGGATGCAGTCGGCCCCGAGCGCCCGGCTCTCGGCCACCTGCCACGGGTCATAGAGGAAATCTTTGCGCAGCACCGGCAGCGACGAGGCCTCGCGCGCCTGCACGAGATATTCGTCTGCGCCCTGGAACGAGGGCCCGTCGGTCAGAACCGACAGGCAGGCGGCGCCGCCCTCCTCATAGGCGCGGGCCAGCGCTGGCGGGTCGAAATCGGCGCGGATCAGCCCCTTGGAGGGGCTCGCCTTCTTGATCTCGGCGATCAGGCCGTAGCCTTCGCGCGCGGCCTCGGTCAGGCGGTCCGCGAAACCGCGCGGGGCGGGGGCCTGCGCGGCGCGCGCCTCGATATCCGAAAGCGGCAGCTCCGCCTTGCGGGCCGCGACGTCTTCGAGCTTGTAGGCCTTGATCTTGTCGAGAATATCCATGTCGTCGTTCTACCGGGCAAAATGGGGCTTGGAAAGCGTTCAGGCGGAACCGCACCAGTCGATCGCGGCCTCGCCGCGCGCCTCGAGCCAGGCGTTGATGCGGCCGAAGGGGCGCGATCCGAAGAAACCGCGCCGCGCCGAGAGCGGCGAGGGATGCGCAGTCTCGATCACCAAGTGGTCGGGACCGAGATAGGGTGCTGCGACCTTCTGGGCGTGGTTGCCCCAGAGCAGGAAGGCGCAGGGCCGCGCCGACGCGCGCGCGAGCACCTGGCCCACCAGCCGGTCCCAGCCCCAGCGCGCATGGCCGCCTGCCGCGCCCGGCTCGACCGAAAGCGCGGTATTGAGAAGCAGCACGCCCTGCCGGGCCCAGTGGTTCAGATCTCCGGTGGCCGGGGCGCAGCCGATATCGTCGCGCATCTCGCGCTGGATGTTGCGCAGCGAAGGCGGCAGCTTCGCGAGGTTCGGCGGCACCGAGAAGGCAAGGCCGGTGGCGTGGCCCGGGGTCGGGTAGGGGTCCTGGCCCAGAATCACCACGCGCACCGCCTCGGGCGGCGTCAGTTCCAGCGCCCGGAACCGCAGTCCCGGCGATGGCAGCACGGCGGGCAGGGCGGCGAGGCGGTCGCGTAGCGCCGGCCAGTCCGCCTCGAAAAACGGCAGATCGGCCCAGCCCTGCGGCAGTTCGTTCACGCCGTGCCGGATGTGATCGCGGCGAGACGCTCGATGGCGCGGCGAGCGGCGCCCGAATCGATGCTCTGCGCCGCGAGATCGGCGCCCGCGCGCAGGTCTTCGACCCGGCCCGCGACCAGCAGGGCGGCGGCGGCATTGAGCAGCACCGCGTCGCGATAGGCGCCCGGCGCGCCGTCGAGCAGCGCCGCCAGGGCCCGGCCGTTCTCCTCCGGCGTGCCGCCGATGATCGCCTCGAACGGGTGCTCGGGAAGCCCGGCGTCGGAGGGGCTGATCTCGAAGCGCTCGACCCGGCCGTTCTCGAGCGCGGCCACGGCCGAGGGGCCGCAGATCGACAGCTCGTCGGTGCCGTCGCCGCCATGCACCAGCCAGGCCCGCTCGGAGCCCAGCCGCCCCAGCACCTCGGCCATCGGCGCGATCAGCGCCGGGTCATAGGCACCGGTGAGCTGGCGCTTCACCCCGGCCGGGTTGGTCAGGGGGCCGAGGATGTTGAATAGCGTCCGGATGCCGATCTCGGCCCGGACCGGACCCACATGCTTCATCGCCGGGTGATGCATCGGCGCCATCATGAAGCCGATCCCGGCCTCGCGGAGGGCGCGCTCGACCACCTCGGAGCCGACCATCACCTGCACCCCCATCTGGCCCAGCGCGTCGGCGGTACCGGATTTCGAGCTGAGATTGCGGTTGCCGTGCTTGGCCACCGGCACGCCGGCGCCCGCCACGACGAAGGCGGTCGCGGTCGAGATGTTGAGCGTGTTCTTCCCATCGCCCCCGGTGCCGACGATGTCGATCGCGCCCTCGGGCGCCGCGACCTTCAGGCAGCGCGCGCGCATCACATGCGCGGCGGCGGCGATCTCGGCCACAGTTTCGCCGCGCATCCTGAGCGTCACCAGAAAGGCCGCCATCTGCGCCGGCGTGGCGTCGCCGTCGAACAGGATGCCGAAGGCGGATTCCGCCTCCTCGCGCGAGAGCGGTCCCGCCAGCGCCGCCGCGATCAGCGGCTTCAACCGGTCGCTCATGCCGCCACCGGGGTGCCGGGCGCGTGGCCTGGCAGCCGGTCGAGGAAGTTCTTCAGCATCTGGTGGCCGTGCTCGGAGGCGATACTCTCGGGGTGGAACTGCACCCCTTCGATCGGCAGTTCGCGATGCATCAGCCCCATGATCGTGCCATCGGCCAGCGTCGCCGTCACCTCGAGGCTGTCGGGCAGGCTCTCGCGCTCGACCACCAGCGAATGGTAGCGCGTCGCCTTGAAAGGCGAGGGCAGCCCGGCGAAAACGCCCTTACCCTCATGCAGCATATCGGCGGTCTTGCCATGCACGATCTCGTGGCAGCGCACCACGCGGCCGCCGAAGGCCTGGCCGATGGTCTGGTGGCCGAGGCAGACCCCGAGCAGCGGCGTCCGGGTCTCGGCGGCGGCGCGGGTCAGGTCGAGACAGATCCCGGCGCGGTCGGGATCGCAGGGGCCGGGCGAGAGCACGATGCCCTCGGGCGCCATTGCCATCGCGGCCTGCGTGTCGATCTCGTCGTTGCGTTTGACCACGACCTCCGCGCCCAGCTCGCCCAGATAGTGCACGAGGTTCCAGGTAAAGCTGTCGTAATTGTCGATCAGGAGAAGCATGGTCCCTCCGGGCGGCGCACGCGGCCGTTGCAATTCGGGGCTACCGTTCGGCGGTGGTCCCTTGGTAAGGTCGGGGCATAAATGGGACCGGGAGGCGGGAAACGTCAAGGTCCGGGACTGGGCGACGCCGTGACGAACGGCGCAGCGGGGCAGGAAAAGTGGGATCTGGGTTCATCATAGGCGGGCTCTGGGGTCTGCTCGTGTCGGCGGGGGCATTGGCCGTGGCCTCGCTCATCGGCGACCCGCCGGCCCGTGACGGTACGGCGGAGATCGGGCTGCGGGAGGTGGTGCCCGAGCCGGAGACGGAAACCGGGGTGACGCCGGAGGTCGGGACGGCGCCCGATGCGACCCCCGATACCGGGCGCGAGCCGGCCGATGCGCCGGAGATGCCGTCCGAAGAGGGATATCCGGCGCGCGAGGCCGAGGCGGAACGCGCCGAGGCCGACATCGTGGTGTCGGGCCGTGCCACGGTCGAGACGCTGCCCGACGCGCCGACCGGCCCGCCGGTCTCGTCATCGACCCCTTTGCCCGAGGTGCCGCAGGAGCCCGAAGCGGTCGAGGCCTTCGACATGCCGGATACGGGCCCGGGCAACGACGACGCTCCGTTCGAGATCGCCGGGATGGCACCGCCGGTCGAGGCCGAAGCGCCCTCCGAGCCGGTGCTGTCGCCACCCCAGACCGAGGCGCCGCAGGTGCCGAGCGGCAGCGCGCCGCAGGATCCCCTGCCGACGACGCCGCGCGCCGACGTGCCGGCGGGTCGCGGCGCTGCCCCCTTGGCCGATACCGCACCCGAGAGCCGGCCCGAGGCCGGAGACGCGGTTTCGGCGCCGGAGACGCTGCCCGAAACCGCCGCCGGGCCCTCCGTCGCGCCGGGTTCGGAAGAACCGGTGCTGCCGGGACCACCGTCGCGGGTGATCGAGGTGCCGGCGGGCGAGGCCGACATCACCGTGGCCACGGACCCGCCGCCGCCGCCCTCGCAGGCGCCGCGCGAGGTGATCGACGAGGAGCCGGAAACGCCGGAGCCCGACGCGGCGGACGAGGTCGAAACCGCAGGCCTGCCGCAGACCGCCGCGCCCGGGAGCGGGTCCGGCGCTCTTCCCGAGCCGCCCGCACCGCCCGAAGCTCCCGCCGCCGCCGGCGAGGCGCCGGCCGGGATCGCACTGGAGCCGGGCACGATCACCGTGCTGCCGGTGCCCGAACTCGGTGAGCGCGGCCTGCCGGGCCGGGCGGCCGGTCTCAATGGCGGCGACGCGGTGCCGGTGCGCCGCCCCGGTACGGAGGAGGAGGCCGAGCCGGCGCCGATCGCCGAGGATGCGCCCGCCATTCTGCGCTTCGCCGCGCCCGATACCGCCGATGCCGGCGCGCCCCGCCTCTCGGTGGTGATGCTCGACATGGGCCTGCTCGACGATCCGGTGAGCGCCGTCTCGAGCATTCCCTTTCCGGTCACCATCGGCATCGATCCCGAGGCGCCTAACGCCGCCGCGCGTGCCGCGCGCTGGCGCGACGCCGGCTACGAGGTCGCGGCGATGGTGCGGCTGCCGGCGGGGGCGCGGCCCTCGGATGTCGAAGTCACCTATGAAGCCGCCTTCGCCGCGCTGCCCGAGGCGGTGGCGTTGCTCGATGCGGGCGGGGCCGGGCTCAACGCCGATGGCGACGTGACCGCGCAGGCGCTCGACCACCTGGCGAAGGAGGGGCGCGGGCTGGTGGCGCTGCCGCATGGGCTCGCGACGCCGCTGCGACAGGCGCGCGACCGGGGCGTGCCGGCGGTCGAGATCTACCGCGATCTCGGCGAGGTCGGCCAGGACGACCGGGTGATCCGGCGCTTTCTCGACCAGGCGGCTTTCCGGGCGCGGCTGCAGGGACAGGTGACGCTTCTGGCCGAGCTGAACCCCGAAACCATCACCGCGCTGACGCTGTGGGGCAACCGGGCCGGGCGCGAGGGCGTGTCGCCGGCTCCGGTCAGCGCGCTGTTGCGGCTGCAATCGGTCGGCCCGGGCAAGTAAGATGGTTGAGTAGGGCCGGGCAGGTCGGCGGGGCAGGATCTGCGTATTGGCGCACAGGGTCGGTGATTTGACCGCCGTCCCGGCGCGGATCACTGGTGGCGTGTCATCACATCATCGAATGGATCGCCCATGACCTCCGCCCCCTCTCAGACCGGCCTCGCCGCCCGAGCGCCCGAAATGCTCAGCGTGCTGCGCATCGTCAGCGCGCTGATCTTCACGCTGCATGGCAGCCAGAAGATCTTCGCCTTTCCGCCGAGCGAACAGACGCCGCCGCTGGCCTCGCTGATGGGCGTGGGCGGGCTCTTGGAACTGGTGGGCGGCCTGCTGCTGCTGGTGGGGCTGTTCACCCGCCCGGTGGCCTTCGTGCTTTCCGGCATGATGGCGGTCGCCTACTGGGCGTTCCACGCGCCGGGCAACCTGTTCCCGACGCTCAACGGCGGCGACGCGGCGATCCTCTACTGCTTCGTCTTCCTCTACATCGTCGTCGCGGGTCCGGGGCCGTGGAGCCTCGACGCGCTGATGCGCCGCCGCTGAACGCGGCGCGGCGACGAACGCAATGGGCCGGGTGATCCCCGGCCCCTTGCAGTAAAGGCACAGCCGCCGGGACTTCGGCGGCTGCATTGCTACCGAGGCATCATGAGCCGCGGTTTCGATTTCAGAGGGACTTCACGAGGCGATGAAGCACATGGCCGAGGCCATGCGTGTTGTCCGCCTTGCTGATCCCGGTCGCACGGAACCCTTCACGCTCCCAAAACGCGCGCCCACGCGGGTTCGCCTCCAAGACGCCCACATACAGCTTCGTCGCCTCATCCGAGCGCGCGAGTTCTTCAATCCTGGACAAGAACGCGGCCCCGCGCCCGGCTTCCTGGGCCCAAGGCCCGAGGATCATCAGGCCGAGATAGGCATCGCTCTCCGTGGGAAAGCCGTAATGGAGCTCGGCCAGCCCGGAAATCCGGCTGTCCGAGAACAGCCCCAGAAACCGGGAGCGATCGAGGTCGCACCCCGGCGCGCCAGCGGTAAAGAACTCCTCCGCCTTTTCGTAGGGGTCCGGATGGCTCCCTTCCGCCAGGACCCAATAGTCGGGAGCCTCAGTATAGAAGCCCGCCACCTGATCCAAATGGGCAGCGATATTCAGCACGGTGATGCGATCTGCCAAGCCTTGGTCCTCTATCGGGCGAAGATCTCAGTCACGCGCATCTTGCCGCGAAAGGCCGCGTATCGTCGCGAGGGGCCTTCGTCTTCGAAGATTCTACCCTGATCTGGATGAAACGGGAGTTCCCGATGCATCCTCGTCATGGCCTCAGGCCCATGGAGGTCGTGTCGATCCCGAAGCGCGTGAACGGCAACGTGCACCGGAGGGTTGGCGAAGCACTCTTCGCAAGTGGGCTCGTGCAACTTCCCGCCATGACCACCGCATCCAGTGCCGATCAAGGGAATGGTCGGGCAAAATCCGGCCAGCCTAGGTTCGCGTGCAGCATTCACCGCGAAGGGCGGGGTGATCCCCGCCCATTCTCCTTTCAGCCATTGCCCTCCGGGCGGAACATGGCGGCGTCCGCCGCCGCGCGCCTGAGCGCGTTCGACTTGTGCACCGTCTCCATGTACTCGGCCTCGGGGTCGCTGTCATGGACCACGCCGCCGCCGGCCTGAATGTAGAGCTTACCATCCTGCACCACCGCCGTCCTGAGCGCGATACACATGTCCATGTCGCCACCGGCGCTGAAATAGCCCAGGCCCCCGCCATAGACGCCGCGCTTCTCGGGTTCGAGCTCGTCGATGATCTCCATCGCCCGCACCTTGGGCGCGCCCGAGACCGTACCCGCCGGCAGCCCCGCCAAGAGCGCCGAGAGCGCGTCCTGGTCGTCGCGCAGTTCGCCCACCACGTTGGAGACGATGTGCATGACGTGGGAATAGCGCTCGATGATGAAGCGCTCGGTCGGGCGCACGGTGCCGGGCTTCGCGACCCGGCCCACGTCGTTGCGCCCCAGATCCAGCAGCATCAGGTGCTCGGACAACTCCTTGGCATCGGCCAGCAGGCTCTCCTCGTTCGCCCGATCCTGCTCGGGCGTCGCGCCGCGGGGCCGCGTGCCCGCGATCGGGCGGATCGTCACCTCGCCGCCCATCACCCGCACGAGGATCTCGGGGGAGGCGCCGACCAGCTGGTAGCCGCCGAAGTTGAAGTAGAACATGAAGGGCGAGGGGTTGGTGCGCCGCAGGCTCCGGTAGAGCGCGAAGGGCGGCTCGGCGAAATCCTGGGTCCAGCGCTGCGCCGGCACCACCTGGAAGATGTCGCCCGCGCGGATGTACTCCTTGGCCTTCTCCACGGCGGCGAGATAGCCCTCATGGGTGAAGTTCGACACCGGCTCCGAGAGCGGCGCCGGCGCCTGAAGCGCCCGTGCCTCCTGCGGCACCGGCCGGTCGAGCGCGCGCATCGCCTCGGTGACGCGCTCGGCGGCCTGAGCAAAGGCGGCGCGGGCCGACTGGCCCTGGCCGCACCAGGCCGGCGCCACCAGGATCACCTCGCCCTTCACCCCGTCGAGCACAGCCACCACGGTGGGGCGCATCATCACCGCGTCGGGCAGGCCGAGCGGGTCGGGGTTCACATCGGGCAGCCGCTCCACCAGACGGATCATGTCGTAGCCCAGATAGCCGAACAGCCCGGCCGAGGCGGCGGGCAGGTCCTCGGGCAGGTCGATCCGGCTTTCGGCGAGGAGCGCGCGCAGCGTGTCGAGCGGGTGGCCCTCGAGATCCTCGAAGGCGTCGTCGTCATAGCGCGCGGCGCGGTTAACCCGGCTTTGCGTGCCGCGGCAATCCCAGACCAGATCGGGGTTCATGCCGATGATCGAGTAGCGGCCGCGCGCCTCGCCCCCCGTCACGCTCTCCAGAATGAAGGCATGCTTGCCGGCATTGGCGAGCTTCAGCATCAGCGAGACCGGCGTGTCGAGATCGGCAGCGAGGCGGGTCCAGACGATCTGGTTCGCGCCTGTCTCGTAGCCTTGGCGGAACGTCTCGAAATCGGGGCTGAGCATGGGCGTCTTACCTGAAGGAGGAATGGACCGCCTGGACGGCGGTGTCGTCGATGCGGATCTCGGTGCGGGCCTGCACCGCGCTGGCATAGGCGGCGTAGATGTCCTGCGCGATGCCGGTGCCGAGCCGCTCCTCGATCGCCTGACGCTCGGCCGCGACGCCGGCATCGTCCTCGGCGGGCGGCGCCACGGCATCGAGCCGCACCACGGCGGCAAAGCCGGCGCCGGTGATCGCGCGGGTCTCGCCTTCCTCCATCTCGAAGATCTCGCGGATGAAGCCGGGGAAGGTGCCCTCGACGAAGGCGCGGCGGGTGAGGTTCTGTGCCTGCTGCGGGGCGAGGCCCGCCGCGGCGAAGCTCGCGCCATCGGCGATCTCGGCCGCCAGGGCCTCGGCCCGCTCGCTGCGCAGCCGCGCCCGGGTTTCGGCCTCGACATCGGCGATCACCTGAGCGCGCACCTCGTCGAGCGGGCGCAGCTGGGGCGGCGTCACGCCGTCGAGACGCAGCGCGAAGACGCCGCCATCCTCGAAGCCCAGAAGCTCGGGGAAACCGCCCTCCTGCGCGGCGGCGGCCGCCTCGCGGAACGGCGCATAGGCGGCGATGCCGTCGGAGACCTCCTCGGACCATTCGATCGTGCCCAGCTCCATGTCGGCGCGCTCGGCCAGATCCTCGAGCGCGGCACCGCCCGCGAGCAGGTCGGTGATCTCCTGGCTCCGGCGCTCGATCTCGCGGCGGGCGCGGGCCTGGGCCAGCTCGGCGCGCAGGTCGTCCTCGACCGCCTCGAAGGGCACCTCCTCGGCGGCGAGCACGGCATTGACGCGGAACAGCGCCGGGCCGAGACCGGTTTCGACCGGACCCACCACATCGCCGGCCTCGGCGGCAAAGACCGTCTCGGCGGCGCCGTCCAGATCGGCTTCGGCCACGTCGCCCAGATCCACCGCCTCGAGGCTCAGCCCGCGCGCCTCGACCAGATCCTCGAAGCTGGCCTCGCCCGCCTCGAGCCGGGCCAGCGCCGTCTCGGCGGTCTTGGCGTTGGGATAGATCAGACGCTCGACCAGCCGGCGCTCCTCCTGCACGTATTCGGAGATGCGCTGCTCGTAGAGTTCGCGCACCTGCGCGTCGTCGATCTCGATCTCCTCGGCCACGTCCTCGGGGCGCAGCCAGACATAGCTGATCTGCCGGATCTCGGGCGCGGTATAGGCTTCGGGCGCGGCGGCGTAGCGCGCCTCGATCTCGGCCTCGGTGGGGGCGGGGATCTCGGCGTCGAGCAGGATCTCGGGCAGGATCACCCGCGGGCGGCCGTCATCGGCGGCAGGCCTGCGCGCGGAGCCGAGCGTCACCGGCGCCCAGGTGATGTCGCGCCGGGACATCAGGAACTCGACCAGCGCCTCGACATGGGCATCGGGCGCCGCGACGCCGCCGACCACCGCCGTCTGCAACAGGGCGCGGGCCTCGCCCTCGCGCAGGCTCTCCTCGAACTCCGCCACGCTGAGACCGTTGCGGGACAGCGCGTCGCGATAGGCGTCGCGGTCAAAGCTGCCGTTCAGCCCCTGGAAGGCCGGGATCGCCAGCACCTGGTCGCGCACCCGGGCGTCGCCCACCGAAAGGCCCAGCGCCTCGGCTTCGGCATCGAGCACCCGTTCGGTGACGAGCTGGCCCAGCACCGCCCGGTCGAGGCCGAATTGCTGCGCCTGCGCGAAGCTCACCGCCGAGCCGGTCTGGCTTTCGAGCGCGCGGATGCGGCTTTGCAGCGCGTTGGCGTAGCTCTGGATTTCCAGTTCCTTGTCGCCGACCGTGCCGAGCCGGGTCGCGTTGCCCGTGAGCCCTGTGGCTCCGAAGCCGATCAGGCCCACGAAGAGCAGGATCAGGATGATCCAGACGAATACGCGGTTGCCCTTGCTCGATGCCATTGCGGTCTCCCTGTCGCGCCCCTTCGGCGTGAGCCGTTGAATAGGCAAGCGGGCGGGGCCGTGCAAGCGGATGGGGCCGGGCCCCGTCCGCGGCGAGGGCCCCGCGCGGGGTCGTACTCAGCGCGCGGACAGCGCCGCGAGCCGGGTTTCCAGCTCGGCGATGCCGGTGGCGTCGACATTGGCGAAGGCGATGCGCAGCTGCCGCCGGCCCGCCTCGGAGCCCTCCGGCGTGAACATCGTGCCGGGCAGCAGCAGCACGCCCGCCTCGTGCACAAGCCGCTGCGCCAGCGCGTCGGAAGGCTCGGCATGGGGATGCTCGATCCAGCCGAAATAGGCGCCGCAGCCCATCAGCCGCCAGCCCTTCGGCTCGAGCCGTGCGAAGCTCTGCTCCATGGCGCGGCGGCGCGAGAGGATCTCGGCGCGTTCGCCGGCGAGCCAGTCGCCCAAGTTGCGCATGCCCCACAAGGCCGCCTTCTGGCCGAGGCTGGTCGGGCAGATCGTCACCGTGTCGAGGAACCGCTCCATCTGCGCGATCCGCGCAATGCTCGCGGTGACGGCGCCGACCCGGTGGCCGGTGAGGCGGTAGGCCTTGGAGAAGGAATAGAGCTGCACCAGCACCTCGGCCCAGTCCGGGTCCGAGAACAGGTCATGCGCCGGTCCCTCGCGGCTGTCGAAATCGCGATAGGTCTCGTCGAGGATCAGCGCGAGGCCGCGGTCGCGGCACAGGTCGCGAAAGGCGGCGAGCAGTTCGGCGGGGTATTCGACACCGCCGGGGTTGTTGGGGCTCACCAGCACGATGGCGCGGGTCGCGGGCGTGATCAGCGCCGCGGCGGCCTCGGGGTCGGGCAGCAGCGTCGGACCGGTCTCGAGTGGCAGGGTCCGCACCCCGGCCATGTCGTTCCACATGCGGTGATTGAAGTACCACGGGCTGGGCAGGATCACCTCTGAGCCTTCGCCGCACAGCGCCGAGATCGCGGCGCAATAGGCCTGGTTGCAGCCCGAGGTGACCGCCACCTGCTCGGGCACGACGCGGCCGCGATAGGCCTCGCTCCAGTGTCGCGCGATCTCCTCGCGCAGTTCCGGCAGGCCGAGGACCGGGCCGTAGAGATGGGCGCTGGCATCCTGCATGACGATCTCGGCCATGGCGCGGCGCAGCGGCTCGGGCGGCGGATCGACCGGCGCCGCCTGGCTAACGTTCAGAAGCGGCCGCTCGGGCGGAAAGCTCACCCCCTCGATCCAGCGGCGGGCCTCCATCACGGGCGGTGGAAAGGTCGATGCGGTGCGCGTGCTGCTCATGGGGCCTCCCTCGGGTTCGGGTGGCACGCTAGCCTTGGGTAGGGGGCTGTGCAATCCGGGCCCGCGCGCCGCGCCACTCGGCATGGACCAGCCAGATCATCGCCACGTCAAACAGGCTCAGCGCCACCAGCGTCGCCGAGGGGGCGAGCACGAACAGATGGATCTGGTAGGCAATGAACAGCGCCAGCACCGCCATCGCGACAGGATAGGCCCAGTGCAATCCGCGCGCCAGCAGCAACACCATCACCAGCTTCACGCCGCCATGGGTGAGGAGATAGAGCGCGTAGAAATGCTGGGTCTCGATCGACAGCCTCTGGCTCGCGTCGAGCAGCGCGCGCGCCAGCAGGTCGCGCGGGTCCTGCGCCAGTTCCGGCGCGGTGACCCGGTCGAGCAGCTCCAGAATCGCAGCGCCGGGCGTGACGAGAAGCGTCAGCCCGGCGAGGGTCTCGAAGCCCGCGAACAGGCCCTTGAACAGGAGGCTCGCCTCGAACAGGCGATGGATCAGACGCCGCCGGGGCGGCGTCTCCTCAATCCTTGCCGCGATAGGGCTCGACATATTGCAGGGCCATGTCCCAAGGGAAGAAGATCCAGGTGTCCTGGCTCACCTCGGTGACATAGGTGTCGACCTGGCCGTTGCCCATCGGCTTGGCGTAGACGGTGGCGAAATGGGCGTTGGGATAAAGCTGGCGCACCAGTTCCAGCGTCCGGCCGGTATCGACGAGATCATCGACCACGAGGATGCCGGTGCCGTCGCCCATCATCTCGGCATCGGGAGCCTTCAGCACCTTGGCGCTGGCCTGGTTCTGATGCTCGTAGGACTTGACCGAGATCGTGTCGACGGTGCGGATGCCGAGCTCGCGGGCGACGATCATCGCCGGCGCCATGCCACCGCGGGTGATCGCGACCACCGCTTTCCAGGCGCCCTCGGCGTCGGGGCCCCGGCCGTCGAGCCGCCAGGCCAGAGCGCGGCTGTCGCGGTGCAGCTGGTCCCAGGATACGTGGAAGCCCTTTTCATGCGGCAGTCGGTCGGTCATCGCTCTCAGCCTTTCGTGATGTCGGGCGCGTCGGGGTTCTTCATGCCGATCACGTGGTAGCCCGCATCGACGTGATGGACCTCGCCGGTAACCGCGCTGCCCAGATCCGACAAGAGGTAGAGGGCGGATTTTCCGACCTCCTCCTGGGTGACCGTGCGGCGCAGTGGCGAATTATACTCGTTCCACTTCATGATGTAACGGAAATCGCCGATGCCGGATGCGGCCAGCGTCTTGATCGTGCCGGCCGAGATCGCGTTGACCCGGATCGCGTCGCGGCCCAGATCCTCGGCGAGGTACTGCACGCTCGCCTCCAGAGCCGCCTTGGCCACGCCCATGACGTTGTAGTGCGGCATCACCTTCTCGGCGCCGTAATAGGTCAGCGTCAGGCAGGAGCCGCCCTCGGTCATCATCGGCGCCGCGCGCTTGACCACCGAGGTGAAGGACCAGACCGAGATGTCCATCGACATCAGGAAGTTCTGCTTCGAGGTGTCGACATAGCGACCGCGCAGCTCGGACTTGTCGGAAAAGCCGATGGCGTGGACGATAAAGTCGAGCTTGCCCCATTTCTCCTGCAGCGCGGTGAACAGCGCGTCGATGCTGTCCTCGTCGCCGACGTCGCAGGGCAGCACGATGTCGGAGCCGACCTCGGCCGCGAGCGGGCCAACCCGCTTTTTCAGCGCTTCACCCTGATAGGAGAAGGCCAGCTCGGCGCCGGCACCGGCGCAGGCCTTGGCGATGCCCCAGGCGATCGACTTGTCGTTGGCGAGCCCCATGATGAGGCCGCGTTTTCCCGCCATCAACTGCGATGTCATGAATGTCCCTCTTGCCGATCCGGCGCCGTTTCGATCCGGTGTAGGCGATAGGGAGCATGGCATCAAGGCCACGGGCCTACGCGACGTCATGCTTAGAGCGGAAGGAGAGGGGACTAAACAGTTGAGAATGGAGTATACTGTCGGAATACGAGTGAGTGAGTTTGTATGATGGACCCGCGTGTCGGCATCTTCGCCGGAGATGATCCGCTGGATATTGCAAGGCGCTGGCTTGAGGAAGCCGGGCGCCACGAGCCATCGGATCCGAACGCGATCGCGCTGGCCACGGTTGATTCCGAGGGTCTGCCGGATGTGAGAATCGTACTGCTCAAGAGCATCGAAAGCGATGCGTTCGTGTTCTACACGAACTACGAAAGCGCCAAGGCGCGCCAGATCGACAGCAATGGCCGCGCCGCTTTCGCCATGCACTGGAAGTCGCTTCGTCGACAGATCCGGGTGCGCGGATTGGTAGAGCGCGAGGACGGCCCGATCGCCGACGCATATTTCAGATCACGGCCGCGTGAGAGCAGGGTGGGGGCCTGGGCTTCGCCTCAAAGTCGTGCGATCGCCTCGCGCGCGGCGCTTGAGGCGGAGGTGGCGCGACTCGATGCCGAACTCGGCGAGGATCCGCCGCGGCCGGCCTTCTGGGGTGGATATCGGCTCAGACCGCTCGAGATCGAATTTTGGGCAGATGGCGCACATCGGCTTCACGACCGATACAAATGGTCGAGACCGACGCTGAACCATCCGTTCGAAGTGTTACGTTTAGGACCGTGATTTCACACGGAATGAAATTCGATGCTTGTAGCCACCCTCGGACTGTGCTGCACAGACGAAAAAAATCGGACGGGCCGGGACAAGGCTGCTGGAGGCGGAGATGAACGACATGCTGGACAAGCAGACGGAGGACCGCTTGGAGATCGCGGGACACGTCAAGTGGTTCGATCCGGCTAAGGGATTCGGCTTCATCGTGCCCGACGACGGCGGCTCCGACATCCTGCTGCACGCCAATGTACTGCGCAACTATGGCCAGAACTCGGTGGCCGATGGCGCGCGGATTCGCATCCTTGCCCATCGCACCGAGCGCGGCATCCAGGCCGCCGCCATCCTGTCGCTCGAGGCGCCGGCAACCGCCGCCGCGGTGCCGCTGGCCGATTTCCAGGAGTTCGATCCCGAATATCTCGCGAGCCGTCCGCTCGAGCCGGCGCGGATCAAGTGGTTCGACAAGGCCAAGGGCTTCGGCTTCGCCAACATCTTCGGCGCTGGTGACGACATATTCCTCCATGTCGAGGTGCTGCGGGCGTCCGGCCTCGCGGATCTCGAACCCGGCGAGGCGGTGTCGTTGCGGGTGATCCAGGGCAAGCGCGGGCGGATGGCGACGGAAATCCTGACCTGGGACGCGGCGCTGCGCCAGCCGGGGGCCGCGAAGCCCGAGGATGGGAACGGGGACGAGGAATGAAGGCACTGCTGCTGGCGGCCTTCGCCGTTTCGGCGCCGCTGGCCGCGCAGGCCGCGACCTGCGCGCCCGACCGGGTGACGGTACGGGGCGATTGGGGGCAGGCGGCCTTCACCGTGGCCGTGGCCGACGATGCCGCCGAGCGGGCGCAGGGGCTGATGAACGTCCCCGAAATGCCGCGCATGACGGGCATGCTCTTTGTCTATGAAAAGCCGCAAGCCGTGTCCTTCTGGATGCGCAACACGCTCATTCCGCTCGACATGATCTTCGCCGGGCCCGACGGGACCGTTCGCAGCATCCACGAGCGCGCGCAGCCTCTCGACGAAACCCCGATCCCGGGCGGCACCGAGATCCAGTACGTTCTGGAGCTCAATGGCGGCATGGCGGAACGGCTCGGCATCGCGCCCGGCGACACGCTGCGCCACCCTTCGATCGGCAGCGACGAGACACCGGCAGCCGATCCCTGCGAATGATCACGGCGGCGCTTGCACCCGGACGCGCGCCAGCCTAGAAGGGCGGCGGTTCGGGGCGTAGCGCAGCCTGGTAGCGCATCTGTTTTGGGAACAGAGGGTCGCAGGTTCGAATCCTGCCGCCCCGACCAATCTCCTCTCATTTCATTCTTGGTGACCTAGAGGGGCCAGTCCCTCTGCTTTCGGGCCTCGTGGCGAATCCCCCTATCACCGGGTGACGCGGGGTTGCGGCCCGTATCGCTCCATCGATGGGAGCTCTGGCTCAAAACGACCCCAAAAGACCCCTGTGGCCCCGATGTCACGCCGCGCGGTGGACAAGTTCGAGGCCCGTTTCTCACCCCCTGTGGATAATTTTCAGGCCGTGCTCAAACGGTGCATATGTCCTCGGGTAAGGTGCCCTCGAACCCCAACGCAGATTGAGCATATGGCATTCTCCATGGACCTGTAGGGGCTGTGGAAAACCCTGTGGGAGAGCGGTGAACTGCGGTGGGCGAATCCAAGTGCGCCGAGGCGGTGTTGCGAGATTCGTTCGCGCCACCCCGGCACCGCGTTGACCGTGCCCGCCGCGCTGCTCAGTTTCGCCGAACCGGGGGCCTGCGGCCCCGCGGCTCACGCAGCGAAACGGGACCACCTGCATGCAGATCGAACGGCGCTATACGATGCCGGGACAGGCCCCGCTTGCCGGGAGGCCGACCCGCCGCATCCGGCTCGAGGACGGCACCGCGATGCAGGTGCCTGCCGGCTGGACGCTCCGCGCCGCGCGCGCCTTCGCTGCCCAAGTGCCGGGGGCGCGGGCAGAGACGGACCTTGCTGATGCCGTCGACGCGCTGGCGGCGCGGCTCTCCTCTGGCGCTAAGGCTTCCGGCCTTCTAACGGACCCCGCCTGCCTCGACATCTGGGCCGACGAGATGCGCCAGATGGTCATGCACCGCATCGCCGTTATCGATCCCGCGCTATGGAACGGGCGCATACGCGCGTCCGAGCCTGCGGCCTCGCCGCTGCGGGTGCGGATGGCGCAGGCGGAAGACGCGCAGGTGACGTGCCTCGCCGAAGCGGTCCGCGACGGCGCGCCGCTTGCTTTCGATTTCGAAACCGATCCGCGCGCCGCCGCGCCGCGCGTCGTGCTCGACCTGCGCTGCTTCGTTGAGGATGGCGAGGTGGCGGTGGCGGCGCTGGTTCATGCGGTCCGGCTCTGGACCCTGGCTCTCGCCGTGGCTGCCGGGCGCAAGGCCGTGTCGGGTGACCTCGGACTGGCTGGTTTGGGCGGTGCGCTGATGCGGCTTGGCCTGGGCCATGCGACGCGCGAAGGGCGCATCGCGGCGGCCGCGATGGGGGCTCTGGCCGAGGCGGCACGAGCGGCCGTGGCGGCGGAGCTTGGGCTTGCGCCGGGGGCGGGCGATGCGCATGCGCGCGCCGGTCTGGCGCGGCTCGAGGCCAAGCCGGTGCCGCACGTCGCCCATGTAGCACTCACGCGCGCCCGGGGGCTCTGGGCCGGGATCGACGAGCAGGCCGCCTCTGACGCGCCGGCGGCGCCCCGGATCGCGATCGCACCGCTTGGACCGCAGGCGGCGATCCTCGGGCTTGGGGACGACCCGCTCGCGCCCTTGGCCGAGTTGCGCATGGAGACGGAGACCGAGGGGGGACATCGCCGCAAGGCCGCGCCGGAGCTGCGCGCCGGGCTTGCCGCTCAGGGATACGGCGCTGACCGGATCGAGGCGTTGATCCGTCACGTGGCCGGGCATGGCAGCCTCGCCGCCGCGCCGGGCATCGACCATGCGGCGCTGCGCGCGCGCGGGCTCGACGCGCAGCAGATCGCCCGGATCGAGGCGGCGCTCCCCGAGGCGCGCGATCTGCGCGCGGCGGTCACGCCCTGGCGGCTGGGCACGGCGTTCTGCGCCTCGCGGTTCGGCCTCGACGCCGCGGCGATTCCGGGACAGGGGATGGGGCTGCTGGAGCAGCTCGGTTTCACCGAGGCGCAGATCGAGACGGCCAATCGCCACGTCTTCGGCACCGGATTTCTGCGCGGTGCCCCGGGGATCGCGCCCCGCGACGCCGCCGCCTTCGATTGCGCGCCCGAAGGGGCGGGCGGTCCGCAGGATGTCGGTCCGCGTGCACGGCTTGCCATGGCGGCGGCGCTGGCACGGGTGATCGGCGGTCCGGTGGTGGCGCGGCTGCCGCTGCCGGATGCGGCCGATGCCGGAACGGCGCGCGCGGCGATCCGCGCGGCGCGGCGGGCGGGGCTCGCCGGGCTGGTCCTGTCGCGCGATGCCGAGGCGGCGCAGCGCATGGGCGGCGCGACCGAGGCTTCCGCGGATGCCCTTTCACTGGCGCCGCGCCTGCGCGAGATCCTCGCCATGCTGCCGCCGGGCATCCGCCCCGGCAGCGCGCCATCCGAGGTGATCGAGCTGCTTGCGGCGGCGCGACGCTCGCGCCCCGAGGCGCGACGTCATGCGCGGGTGCTGCGCGAGCGGCTGCTGGCCGACCCGCTGCCGCAGGATCGCGGCGCGCCGCGCGTCGCCACGCCGCCGGCCGGGCACGACCGGGCGCAGACCAGGCGCGGCTGAGCCGTTCCGTTCCGGAACGTCTTCGCGCACTCCGGGTTGCTGCTCAGAAGCAGCCGAGCTTGGAGAGGCGCATGGGCGAGAGATCGCGCGCGGTCGAGGATGTGCTCGACCGGCTTGAGCAGGAGGGGCGCGACGACGACCGCGCCACAGTGGGTGACGTGACCTCGGCGCTGGGGGATCGCGGCTTCGGTCCGTTTCTCTTCGTGCCGGCGCTGATCGAGATCTCCCCCATCGGCGGTGTGCCCGGCGTGCCGACGCTCCTGGCGTTGATCATCACGATCTTCGCGGTGCAGATCGTGATGCAGCGCGACGAGATGTGGCTGCCGGGGTTCCTCGAACGCCGTTCGGTTTCGGGCGACAATCTTGCCAAGGCCGCCCACAAGCTGCGCGGTATCGGCCGCTGGCTCGATCGGTGGTTTCACGGGCGCTTCGAAGCGCTAACCGGGCCCAAAGCGTCGCGTATCGCGGGCATCGCGGTGCTGCTCCTGTGCCTGACTGTGCCGCCCTTGGAACTCGTGCCCTTCGCTTCGAGCGCGCCGATGGCGGCGATCGCGGCCTTCGGCCTCGCCATGACACTGCGCGACGGGCTGCTGATGGGTCTGGGCTTCGTGCTGAGCATCGTGGCGGTCGGCGTGAGCTTCGGAATGATCGGCGGCGGCTGAAGCCCGGGGGAGGGCTGGCTTATCCGCGGGCGACGCGGCATGGTCGGCGCGCCCGAACCGCTGGAGAAGACGAGGTGACGAACATGCGCAAGGGGCCAGACGCCTTTCATTCCCTGCACCGGCACGGCTTTGTCCGTGTCGCCACGGCGACTCCGCGTGTGCGGCCTGCCGACGTGTCGTTCAACCGCGACGCGCTAATCGCCGAGGCGCGGCGCGCGCATGATGCCAAGGCCGATCTCGTGGTGTTCCCCGAGCTTTGCGTCTCCTCCTACGCGATCGATGACCTGCACATGCAGACCGCGCTTCTCGACGCGGTCGAGGCGGCGGTGACGCGCATCACCGAGGCCAGCGCCAAGCTCGCGCCGGTGTTGCTGATCGGCGCGCCGCTGCGCCATGAGGGGCGGCTTTACAACTGCGCCGTAGTGATCTCGCGCGGGCGCATTCTCGGCGTGGTGCCCAAGAGCTTTCTGCCCAATTACCGCGAGTTCTACGAAAAGCGCTGGTTCGCCGAGGGGCGCGGCGTCACGGGCCGCGCGATGCGGCTCGGGGGAGAGGAGGTGCCCTTCGGCACCGACCTGATCTTCGAGGCCGAGGATCTGCCCGGCCTGATCTTCCACACAGAGATCTGCGAGGATTTCTGGGCGCCCGTGCCGCCGTCGAGCCAAGCGGCCACCGAGGGCGCGCTGATCCTCACCAACCTCTCGGCCTCGAACATCGTGATCGGCAAGTCCGACGACCGCCACGTGCTGTGCCGCAGCCACGGCATGCGCAGCTTCGCGGCCTATGCCTATTCCGCCGCCGGCCCCGGCGAGAGCACCACCGATCTGAGCTGGGACGGGCAGGGCGCGGTCTACGAGATGGGCGACCTGCTGGCACAGTCGGGCCGCTTCGACGTGGAGCCCGAGCTGTGCATGGCCGATGTCGATACGCAGCGGCTTGTGAACGAGCGGATCCGTACCGGCACCTTCAACGATGCGGGCAAGGGGCAGGCCCCGGCCTTCCGGCGCATCCGCTTCGCGCATCGGCCGCATTTCGAGGATGCCGGGCTGATCCGGCCGATCCGCCGCTACCCTTACGTGCCAAACCGCGAGAGCCATCTCGACCTCGACTGCTACGAGGCCTTCAACATCCAGGTCGAAGGGCTGCGCCGCCGGATGGAATCGATCGGCAACCCGAAGCTGGTGATCGGCATTTCCGGCGGGCTCGACAGCACCCACGCGCTGATCGTGGCCGCGAAGGCCTGTGACCGGATGGGTCTGCCGCGCGACACGATCCTCGGCTACACCATGCCCGGCTTCGCGACCGGCGACGCCACCAAGTCGAATGCGTGGAAGCTGATGCGCGCGATGGGCGTGCAGGCGGCCGAGATCGACATCCGGCCCGCCGCGCGGCAGATGCTGAAGGACATGGATCACCCCTTTTCGGGCGGCGATCCGGTCTATGACATCACCTTCGAGAACGTGCAGGCGGGGCTCCGGACCGATTACCTGTTCCGGCTCGCCAACCAGAATGGCGGCATCGTCGTCGGGACGGGGGATCTGAGCGAGCTGGCGCTGGGCTGGTGCACCTATGGCGTCGGCGACCAGATGAGCCATTACAACGTCAATTCCGGCGTGCCCAAGACGCTGATCCAGTATCTGATACGCTGGTCGATCCAGTCCGGGCAGTTCGACGAGGCCGCCACCATCGACGTGCTGCAGGCGATCCTGGATACGGAGATATCGCCCGAGTTGGTGCCGCAATCCGAAGAAGAAGAGCTGCAATCGACCGAGGACCGGATCGGGCCCTACGCGCTGCACGACTTCTTCCTGTTCCACACCATGCGCTACGGTTTGCCGCCTTCGAAGGTGGCCTTCCTTGCATGGCACGCTTGGCACGATGCCGAGAAGGGGTTCTGGCCGATCGGCTTTCCGCAGGAAAAGCGCCGCGCCTACGATCTCGCGGAGATCCGCAAGTGGCTGGAGGTCTTCGTCTCCCGCTTCTTCGGCTTCGCGCAGTTCAAGCGCTCGGCCATGCCGAACGGGCCCAAGGTCTCGGCCGGTGGCTCGCTCAGCCCGCGCGGTGACTGGCGCGCGCCGTCGGATGCGAGCGCGGCTGTCTGGCTCGAGGAGCTTCGCGAAAACGTGCCCGAAGGCTGATCTTTCCCGTCCCGCCCGGATGCGCTAGTGAGGGTCGCCCGGAATGGTCTGGGCACCGGTCGCAGCCTACCCGGTCAAAACAAGGACGGATCTGATGAAAACCTATGTAATCTGCTCTGGCGGGCTCGATAGCGTGTCGCTCGCCCACAAGGTCGCTGCCGAGAACGAACTGGCCGGCCTCATCTCCTTCGACTACGGCCAGCGCCACTCGAAAGAGCTGGACTTCGCCCGCGCCGCTGCCGAGCGGCTCGGCGTGCCGTTCCACCTGATCGACATGCGTTCGATCGGCGCGCATCTGTCGGGCTCGGCGCTCACCGACGATGTCGAGGTTCCCGACGGGCATTATGCCGAGGACACCATGAAGACGACCGTGGTTCCGAACCGCAACGCCATCATGCTGACCGTGGCCTTCGGCTTAGCTGCGGCGCAGAAGGCGGATGCGGTGGCCACCGCCGTGCATGGCGGCGATCACTTCATCTACCCGGACTGCCGCCCGGCCTTCACTGAGGCCTTCGATGCGATGCAGCGCCAAGCACTCGACGGCTACGCCGATGTCCGGCTCTACACCCCCTTCGTGCACGAGCCCAAAAGCGCCATCGTCACCGAGGGCGCGAAGCACGGCACGCCCTTCGCCGAGACCTGGTCCTGCTACAAGGGCGGCGACCTGCATTGCGGCCGATGCGGCACCTGCGTCGAACGGCGCGAGGCGTTCCACCTCGCGGGCGTCGCGGACCCGACTGAATATGCCGATCCGGATTTCTGGATTGAGGCCGTCGCGCGGGGGGCGAAGTGATGTACACGATCACCAAGGAATTCCACTTCTCCGCCAGCCACCAGCTCTGCGGCCTGCCGGGCGACCACCCCTGCGCTCGGCTGCACGGGCACAACTACATCGCCGAGGTGGAACTGCAGTCCGAGGAACTCGACGAGAACGGCTTCGTGCTCGACTACCGGGCGCTCGACCCGCTCAAGCGCTGGATCGACGACCATCTCGACCACCGCCATCTCAACGAGGTGTTCGGCCATGACGGCGTGACCTCCGAGGTGCTGGCCCGGGCGATCTACGACTGGGCCGCCGCGCGCTGGGACCAGGTCAGCGCGGTGCGGGTGTCGGAGACGCCGAAGACCTGGGCCGAGTACCGGCCCCAGCCTGGACGGCGCGCGGCATGACCACGCTGCGCGTCTCCGAGATCTTCGGGCCGACGATCCAGGGCGAGGGTGCGCTGATCGGCCAGGCCACGGTCTTCGTGCGGCTGGGCGGCTGCGACTACCGCTGCTCGTGGTGCGACAGCCTGCACGCGGTCGAAAGCGAATACCGCCACACATGGGCAGCGATGGAGACCGGGGCGGTCTGGGACCGCATCGTCGAGTTGTCCGGCGGGCGGCCCCTGACGGTCACCATCTCGGGTGGCAACCCGGCGATCCAGGATTGCGGTCCGCTGATCGAGCGGGGGCGCGCCCTGGGCTACCGCTTCGCGCTGGAAACCCAAGGCTCGGTGGCGCGCGACTGGTTCTCGCGGCTGGAGCCGCTGGTCCTGTCGCCCAAGCCGCCGTCCTCGGGCGAGACGCCGGACTGGGCGCGCTTCGACGAGTGCCTCGCCGCGGCGGGGGACGCGGAAGCGATCCTGAAGATCGTGGTGTTCGACGAGACGGATTACCTCTGGGCCCGCGACGTGGCCGGGCGCTACCCGCAGCTGCCGGTCTACCTCCAGCCCGGCAACCACACCCCACCGCCGCCCGAGGCCGAGGACGCCGAGATCGACATGGACGGCATCACCGACCGCATGGACTGGCTGGTGAGCCGGACGCTGGCCGATGGCTGGTTCGAGGCGCGTGTGCTGCCGCAGTTGCACGTGCTGATCTGGGGCAACAAGCGCGGCGTCTGAAACTCAGGCGGCGCGCAACCCGCGCCGCGCCAGAACGAAGCCCGACAGGAAGGCGGCCTCGGCAAAGAGCTTCGCGCCTTCCTCGAACACCGTCATCACGTCGGCATAAAGCGGTCTTTGCGCCTCGGCCACGGCGAGCCAGTCGAGCCATTCGTCGCGGTTCGAGATCGCGTCGAGCCCGACTTGCAGCACCAAGAGCGCGAAGCCGAAGCCAAGCCACGGGAGCAGCTCGCGAAACCGGCGCAGTTCCGAGCGGCATAGCCACAGCACCGCGAGTCCGACCAGCCCGTATAGCGCGATGATCAGATCGTCGAGCCGGTCGGTCAGCGCCGTCGACTTGGCCCCCGCGAGCGTGTGGATCAGCTTGTCGAGATTCTCGTGGATTTGCGCCAGATCGTCGAGCGCGAGAAAGGCGAAGCCCGCGCCGATGGCGATCCAGACGGCGCGCGGATCGCGCAGGAGCGGACGGGCGCGGTCGCGCCGAACCTTGCCGATCGCGAAGCTTGTCCACGAGATCAGGCCCAGGAGCAGCACCGAGCCATAGGTGACGATCCCGCTTTCGCGGAACTGCCAGTCGAGCTGGTCGTGCCAAAGCCCCAGCGCCACCGCGACGAGCAGCAGCACCGCGACACTTGCGAAGATGCCGGAAACCGGGAGACGCCTGGGGAGGGAGCTGGAATGCGCGAATGTCATGGCGCCGTTACATAGCGATTGCGCGACGTCGCGCAATGCACAGGTCTCGGTGCGATTTCTTCGACTTGCGACGTTGACCGGAGCGCGGGGCGCGCTCTCATTATCGTGACCTTGGCGCGAGCGCCGCTGACCCGGACCCTGCATGCCCCGCGAGACCCGCGCCCGACCCACCTTTCTCCCCGGCCCGTCGCGGCTCGCGCTCCTGTCGTTCCTGCTGCTCGCCGCCTGCGAGGGGCGGCAATCGGCGCTGGTGCCGGGCGGCGAGGACGCGCGCATCCTGGGCGACCTGTTCTGGGTCATGCTCGCGGGCGCGGTGGTGTTGTGGTTCGGGATGAACGGGCTGTTCTACTGGGCCACGCGGCGCAGCCCGGCGGCGCATTCGCAGCGGATTGCCAATTGGCTGGTGATCCTGGGCGGCATCGCTTTCCCGACCGTGACGCTGAGCGCGCTGCTGGTCTATGGGCTGAGCATCATGCCCGACCTGCGCGCCACCGGCGACGGGCCGGTGATCCGGGTGACCGGGGAGCAGTGGTGGTGGCGCGTCGAATATCAGCGCGAGGACGGCAGCACCGTCACCACCGCCAACGAGATCCGGCTGCCCGCGGGGGTCCGCTCGACCTTCCTGCTCGACAGCAAGGAGGTGATCCATTCCTTCTGGGTGCCGTCCCTGGGCGGCAAGATGGACATGTTTCCCGGCCGGGTGAACGAGATGACGCTCGGCCCCGAACGCCCCGGCATCTATCGCGGCCAATGCGCCGAGTTCTGCGGCGAAAGCCACGCTTGGATGGCCTTCGAGGCCGAGGTGATGGAACCCGACGCTTTCGAGGCGTGGCTCGCGGCCGAGGCCGCCCCGGCAGTGACGCCCGCGAGCGCCGAGGCGGCCAAGGGCGCGGCGCTGTTCTTGTCGCAGGGCTGCGGCGCCTGCCACGCGGTGCGCGGCACCCCCGCCGTGGGGCGAGTGGGCCCGGATCTCACCCATGTCGGCTCGCGCCATTCGCTTGCCGCCGGACGGCTCGGCACGAGCACTGAGGATTTCGCCAAGTGGGTCGCCAATCCGGGCGCCTGGAAGCCCGGCGCCGAAATGCCCGCCTACGACCACCTTACGGGCGAACAGATCGACGCGATCGCCGCTTATCTCGAGGGCCTCGAATGACCGACCGAAGCATCCCCGCAGGCGACCTCGCGCCACGGGGCATTTATCCCCCGACCGAGGAGATGCTGAACGAGCCGGTGCCGCGCGAGGTCCGCGAGCGGCAGGAAGAGAACCTGCGCCGCGCCTGGAAGACGCCCGAGGGCTGGCGCTACTGGACCGCCGTCAACAACTCCGAAGTCGGCGTCTGGTACACCATGACCGCCTTCGTGTTCATGCTGATCGCGGGCGTCATGGCGCTGCTGATGCGGTTGCAGCTCTGGGTGCCGGAGAACGACCTGATCTCGGCCGACATGTTCAACCAGCTCTTCACCATGCACGGCTCGGCGATGATGTTCCTCTTCGCCGTGCCGATGTTCGAGGCGATCTCGATCCTGATCCTGCCCGCCTTCCTCGGCGCGCGCGACATGCCGTTCCCACGGCTCTCGGCCTATGGCTACTGGGCCTTCCTGATCGGCGGGATCTTCGTGATCGGCTCGATCCTGTTCTCGGCGGCCCCCAAGGCGGGCTGGTTCATGTATCCGCCGCTGGCCACCATCGAGCTTGGCATCGGCTCCGACATCTGGCTTCTGGGTCTCAGCTTTATCGAGGTGGCCTCGATCGCGGCGGCGGTCGAGCTGATCGTCGGCGCGCTGAAATGCCGGCCCCCCGGCATGCGCGTCAACGTCATGCCGCTCTACGCGTGGTACGTGCTGGTGGTGGGCGGCATGATCCTCTTCGCTTTTCCGCCGCTGATCGCGGGCGACTTCCTGTTCGAGCTGGAGCGTTCGTTCGACTGGCCGTTCTTCGATCACACGCGCGGCGGCGACCCGATGCTGTGGCAGCACCTGTTCTGGATTTTCGGCCATCCGGAGGTCTACATCATCTTCCTGCCTTCGATCGCCATCGCCGCGATGATCGTGCCGACGGTCGCGCGGCGCCCGATCCTCGGCTATTCCTGGATCGTGCTCTCGGCGGTAGGCACCGGGTTCCTGAGCTTCGGGCTCTGGGTGCACCACATGTTCACCACCGGCCTGCCCAACATGTCGCTGGGGTTCTTTTCGGCGGCCTCCGAGGCGGTGGTGATCCCGACCGGCATCCAGCTCTTTGCCTTCGTCGCGACGCTGATCGCCGGCAAGGTGGTCATGACGCTACCGATGCTCTGGATCGCGGGCGCTCTGGCGATCTTCACGGCGGGCGGCCTGACAGGCGTCATGGTCGCGATCGCGCCCTTCGACTGGCAGGTGCACGACACCTATTTCATCGTGGCGCACCTGCATTACACCCTGTTCGGCGGCATGGTGTTCCCGGTGATCGCGGGGGTCTATTACTTCTTCCCGTTCTTCCGGAAGAAGATGCTCTCCGAGCGGCTGGGCCGCTGGTCCTTCTGGCTGATCTT
>Ga0310345_10001112_pt1 | contig 31730 bp, 24 predicted proteins | sample HC15DNA20500_MG_FD_204667 | JGI IMG/M metagenome (GOLD analysis project Ga0310345, IMG submission 204667) | Marine microbial communities from station ALOHA, North Pacific Subtropical Gyre - HC15-DNA-20-500_MG | ecosystem: Environmental > Aquatic > Marine > Oceanic | place: Pacific Ocean: North... | reverse complement strand
AGATCACTCGGGAATTCGGCCCCGGGAGGTGGCGGTCCGCCGGCGGACGGGTGGCGGCCGCCGGTCGGGCGGCCTCGATCGCGAAAGATCCGTGCCGAAATCGAGGTGGTAGTCGTCGCGGCGCGGAACTCGATCTCCCGGATGCCCCGGGGCGAGACCACCTGGTCATGAGCGCATCAGGCCATGAGCGCATCAGGCCAGGCGAGACCACCTGGTCATGGAGCAAAGAGAGACCCACCTGGTCATGGAGCGAGCAGACGAGATCACCTGGTCATGAAGCCACGAGACCACCTGGTCATGAGCGCCGACCATGAGCGCCCCACATGACCGGCCGAGCGACGAGGCCGGACCACCTCGACGGGTCAGCCCGGTTTGGCGGCGACGACGAAGGCGGTCATGGCGTCCGCGCCGACGTCGTGCTCGGTGACGTCGACGAAGCCGGCTTCTTCCATCTCGCGGCGCAGCGTGGCCTTGTCGAAGCTCCAGACCCTCGGCGCCCGGCCGATGAGGCGCAACACGCCGATCAGCGCCGGGAGAGGCATCCAGGTCTCGCCGAGGCAGGCGGTGGACGAGACGAAGAAGCCCCCCGGCGCCAGCAGCTCGAAGAGGGTCCGCAGGACCCCGGGCCGGTCTTCGACCAGGTGCAGGATGTTGAAGGCCGCGACTCCGTCGGCCTCCCCGGCCGCGAGCGGGGCGCCGCCCTCGAGGGTGCCCACGTGGAAGGTCACGTTGTCCACGCCCTGCGCCTCGGCTTTGCCACGCGCGATGCGGACCATCTCCGCCGAGATGTCCATCGCGTGGACGTGGGCGACGTGCGGCGCCAGCTCGAGCGCGAGCGAGCCGGTCCCGCAGCCGTGCTCGAAGAGCGTCTGGTCGGGCGCGAGCAGGGCGCGCGTGATCTCCTTCTTGCGCTCGAACGCGGCCACGTTCGACACGGGCTTGGCGGCGTACTTCTCGGCGGCGCGGTTCCAGAACTCGGCGTCGGTCTTCATCGCTTCTCCCCGGGCTTCTTCGCGACGATGAAGCCGGTCTGAGCGCGGGCGCCGACGTCGTGCTCGGTGACATCGACGAAGCCCGCCGCCTCCATCTCCCTCCGAACGGTCGCCTTGTCGACCCGCCACACCCGCGGCGCCCGGCCGAACAGGCGCATCGCGCCGATGATCACGGGGTAGGGGACCCAGCTCTCGCCGAGGCAGACGGTCGACGAGACGAAGAAGCCGCCCGGCGCGAGCAGCTGGTGGAGGGTGCGGAGGGTGGCCGCGCGGTCCTCGACCAGGTGCAGGATGTTGTAGGCCGTGACGCCGGCGAAGAAGCCGGGCGGGAAGGGCACCTGGTCGTCGAGCGTGCCCTGGTGGAAGGTCACGTTGTCCGCGCCCCGCGCCTCGGCCTTGCCTCGGGCGATGCGCACCATCTCCCGCGAGATGTCCATCGCGTGCACGTGGTCGACGTGGGGCGCCAGCTCCAGGGCCAACGAGCCGGTCCCGCAGCCGTAGTCGAAGATCGTCTGCCCCGGGCCCAGGAGCGCCCGGGTGATCTCCTTCTTCCGCTCGTAGGCCGGCACGTTCTCGACCGGCTTGGCCGCGTACTCCTCGGCGATGCGGTTCCAGAAGCTGACGTCGGCGCTCATCGTGGTGTCCATCGTTCCCTCCTCGTGGAGGTCCCTACGATCCAGCGCTCGGACCCTTGCGGTTCGTTTTCGGGACGGAGCGGACCGCAGACGCGCCGAGCGCGGGCGCGAGCGCGGCCTCGATCCAGTCCATCACCGCCCGGACCCGAGCCGGGAGTCGCCGCCCGTGGGGATGAAGGAGGCTGACCGGCATCGGAGCGCAGCGGTGCTCCGGGAGGATCTCGACGAGCGCGCCGCTGGCCAGGTGGGCCTCGACGCCGATGCGCGGCACCTGGACCACCCCGAGCCCCGCGAGACAGGCGGCCCGGTAGGCGTCGGCCCCGTCCACCGTGATCGCGCTCGGCATCGGGGCGGTGCGCGTCTCGCCGCCCGCCTCGTACTCGAAGGCCGGCGCCTCGACCCCGGAGCCGGACGCCCAGTGGATCAGGAGGTGGTCCGAGAGCGCCTCCAGCGAGGCCGGCGCCCCTCGGCGCTCCACGTACTCGCGCGACACGCAGCTCACCATCTCCAGCTCGCCCAGCCGCCGGCGCACCAGCTCCCCGCCCGCGGGCTCGCCCACCCGGAGCACGCAGTCGAATCCCTCGGAGACCGCGTCGACCAGGCGATCGGTGGTGCTGACGAAGAGCTCCAGGTCGGGGTGGCGGGCGAGCAGGTCGGGCAGCGCGGGGAGCACGAAGCGACGCGCGAGGTTGACCGGGAGGTTGACGCGCACCCGCCCCCGGAGCCGAGGGCCTGGCCGGAAGAGGGCCTCGAGCTCGTCCGCTTCGCGCACCAATCGTCGCGCCCGCGGCAGGAGCGCCTCGCCGTCGGGCGTCGGCCGGACCACCCGGGTCGTCCGGTGGAAGAGCCGCGCGCCGAGCTCTCCCTCCAGCGCCTTGAGCCGCCGCGACACGCGGGAGCGCGGCAGCCCCAGGTGCTCCCCCGCGCGGCTGAGGCTGCCCAGCTCGGCGATCTTCAGGACGAGGCGGAGCGCGTCGAGGTCCACGGGCCATTGTCGCATGATCTGCAACAGAGCGTCGCGCCGCCTCGGCCTTCTCCGCCCGTGCCTCGCGTCCCACAACGAAGCGCGAAGGGAGCACGCACATGGAGAACCACGAACGCCGCATCGCGCTGATCACCGGAGGGAGCCGAGGGCTCGGGCGCAGCATGGTCGCTCACCTCGCCGCCCGCGGGGTCGACGTCATCCTCACCTACCGATCCCGCGAGGACGAGGCCGCCGACGCGGTCCGGGAGGCGGAGGCGGCCGGAGCGCGCGCCGTCGCGCTCCGGCTCGACGTCTCCGAGCCCGCGGGCTTCGGCGCGTTCGTCGACGCCCTGCGGGTCGCCCTCGAGGGGCGCTTCGCGCGGACCGACCTCGACTACCTCGTCAACAACGCGGGGACGGGGGCCTACGCGCCCTTCGCCGAGACCACCGAGGCGCAGCTCGACGCTCTGATCGCCATCCACCTCAAGGGCCCGTTCCTCCTCACCCAGCGGCTGCTGCCGCTGCTGCGCGACGGCGGGCGGGTGCTGAACGTCTCGTCCGGCCTCGCCCGCTTCACGCTGCCGGGCTACGCGGCCTACGCCGCCGTGAAGGGCGCCGTCGAGGTCCTCACCCGCTACCAGGCGAGGGAGCTCGGCGAGCGCGGGATCCGGGTGAACGTGCTGGCGCCCGGCGCGATCGAGACCGACTTCGGCGGCGGCGTCGTGCGCGACGATCCGCGGGTCAACGCGCTGATCGCCTCGCAGACCGCGCTCGGGCGCGTCGGCCTCCCGGACGACGTGGGCCCGGCGGTCGCCGCGCTGCTCTCCCCCGACACCGCGTGGATCACCGGTCAGCGCGTCGAGGTCTCGGGCGGTCAGTCGCTCTGACCTTCGCCGCGGAACAGGGGCGCGTGGCGCTCGAGGCCGCTCCGGACGGCCTCGCGCGCCGCGCTCAGCCGCGCGTTGGTGCGCAGGTCGGGGTGGCAGAGCAGCCAGAGCGCGCCGCGGATCGCGACGTCGGGCTCGGCGAGCCGCACCAGGTCCGGGTCGGCGTCTCCCGCGTAACAGGGCAGCATCGCCAGGCCGAAGCCCTCGCGCGCCAGCTGGGCGGCGACCCGGATCGAGGTGGCCGCGCCCCACAGCGGGAGGTCCGGGTAGCTCGAGGCGGCGATGATCGGCGCCATCGTCTTGCGGTCGTCGAAGGCGATCCAGCGCGCTCCGCGCCCGCCGCGGCCCGGGTCGAGGCGCTCGGCGTGCGCGCGTCCGACGTAGCTCGCGATGGCCACGTCGGTGAGCCTGCGCGCCATCAGGTGCTCGGGCGGCGGCTGGTCGGCCCCGAGCATGCGGAGCGCCAGGTCGGCCTCCCGCTTGGTGAGGTTGAAGGGCCGGGAGTCGGTGACCACGCAGAGCTCGACGCCCGGGTGCGCGTCGCAGAGCGGTCTCAGCGCCGCGAGCACCAGCGCCGAGACGTAGGCGTCGCAGACGGTCAGCCGGACGGGGCCCTCGATCTTCTCGTCGGCGCCGAGCAGCTCGCGCTCGAGGCCGGCCATCTCCAGCTCCACCCGCTCGGCGCCGGGCATCATCTGCTGGCCGACGTCGGTGAGCGTGTAGCCGTCGCGGGTCCGGTCGAAGAGGCGCGCCGAGAGCTGCGCCTCCAGCGCCTCGACCCGACGCGCCACCGTCGAGTGGCTCACCCCCAGCTCGGCGCCCGCCGCCCGCACCGAGCCCAGCCGGGCGAGCGCGAGGAAGTAGCGCACGTCGTTCCAGTCCATGCGCGCTCAGCGGTTCGGGAGCGTGGCCGCGCCGAACCAGAAGTCGCTCACCCGCTGCAGCATGTCGCGGTAGCCGCGCAGGTTGCCCGGCTTCCGGATGAAGGCCGCGGCGCCGAGCTGGTAGGACTCGAGCACCTCGAGGTGAGAACGGGTGGAGCTGAGCACGATGACCGGCGTCCGGCGAAGGCCGGGGTCGGCCTTCCACTCCGCGAGCATCTCCAGGCCCTTCTGGCCGGGGAGGTTGATGTCGGCGAACACCAGGTCGGGCAGCTGGACCTTCAGCTCCAGCCGCTCGCGCAGCATGTGGGTCGCGCCTTCGGCGTCGCGCGCGATGCTCACGTGCACCGGCAGATCCATGCGCCGCACCGTGTGGCGGATGAGGTCGACGTCGCCGGGGTTGTCGTCGATGACGAGGAGCTCGTGCTTGGGCGAGGGGCTCATGGGCGGTCTGGCTCCGCCGGCAGGGTGAACCAGAACGTCGAGCCCGCCCCCACCGTCGACTCCACCCCGACGCTACCACCCAGGCGGCTCACCGTCTTGTTCACGATGGCGAGCCCGAGCCCGGTCCCCTCGTAGGCGTCACGGTGGTGGAGCCGACGGAAGAGCTCGAAGACCTCGGCCTGGTGTCGCGGCTCGATGCCGACCCCCCAGTCTCGGACCGAGAAGACCCAGTCGTCGCCCCGGCGCTCGGCGTCGATGGCGACTCGGGGCGCGGGGCCCGGCGAGAACTTCAGCGCGTTGCCGACGAGGTTCTGGAAGACCCCCGTCAGGAAGGTCACGTCGGAGCGCACCCTCGGGAGGGGTCCGCGCTCCACCTGCGCGTCGCGCTCGCGGATCCGGAGGTCGAGGTTCGCCAGGGCGGCGTCGAGCGCCTCGTCGGCGTCCACGCTCACCGGCTCGAGCGGCTTGGCGCCGACGCGCGTGTACTCGAGCAGGGCCTCCACCAGCGCCTGCATGCGGGCCGCGCCGTCGCGCACGTAGCGCAGGGCGCGCGCCGTCTCGTCCCCAACATCGTCCTCCGCCTCCTCCTGCAACAGCTCGCTGTAGGCGACGACCATGCGCGCCGGCTCCTGCAGGTCGTGGGACGCGATGTAGGCGATCTGTCTCAGCTCCTCGTTGGCGCGCTCGAGCTGCTCGGCCTTGGCCCGGGCCTCGCGCTCACCGGCGGTGGCCCGGCGGTGGGTGTCCACGTAGTCGACCACCAGGCCGGCGCAGGGCACCAGGTAGGCGACGATCTTCAGCAGGTGCGCAGCGTTGAAGTGATGGTCGAAGAGCGCCTCCGAGCCGAACGCCATGTGCAGCTGGGTGGCGACGTCGGGGATCACGCTGAGCCAGAGGGCGAGCGCGAAGTGAGAGCGGATCCGGCGTCGGAAGAGCGGATAGACCACGAGCCCCGAGAGCGCGAACACGATCAGGGGCAGGGCGTCCCACGGGCGGGTGACGACCGCGGCGGGGAAGGTCGTGGCCGGCAGGTCGGCGCTCCGCGCGCAGGTCACCGTGACGCCGATCGCGAGCCCGGCGAGGACGACCGACGCGGCGGCGACGATCCGGAGGCTGCGCCGTGGGCGCGAGCCGGTCTCGTGACGGCGCGCGAACAGCAGCATGGAGAGCGCGGCGAGGGGCACGACGGCGTTGAAGGTCCGCGAGACGGCCCAGGTGAAGGGCACGAAGTCGCGCGCGTCCGCCGCCGGATCCACCAGCCCATCGGCCGCGAGCGTGTGGAAGGCGTCCACCAGCCCGGCCGCGAGGAGCGCCATGCCGATGGTCGGCGTGACGACGTCCCGGTGGAGCCGGAAGTGGGTGAAGGCGAGGAAGGCCGTGAACCCCGCCGCGCAGGTGGCCGTCCACTCGAGCAGGGTGTGCACGTAGGTGCCGGCGAGCGCCCGCACGAGCCCGGGCGAGTCGGCGTCCCGGGCCAGCGCGGCCAGCGCCTCGGGGCTGGGCGCCCGCGTGCCGAGGTCGACCCCGAGCGCCCCGAGCGCCCACGGCGCCACGCTGACCAGCGCCACCGCGACGACCGCCGATCGCTCCCCGGGCGTCCACGCCGCGTCGCTCGAGCGTCGGGGCGCCCACACGCCGGGGAGAGACGAAGCCATCCGGACCCGAGAACGGCTGGCCGCCCCCTCGCTGAACCGGGAGCGCGCGCGGTGGTCGCCTGCCCGGCGCTGAGGCAAGATGGGCGCGGGGCGGTGAGGGATGCGCGCGAGGGCGGAGCAGGCGCTGCGGCTGCGGCTGCACGAGCGGGGTGACCACTACGTCATCGCGTCGTGGCGCTCGCTGTTCGTGATGATCTGGTACGGCGGCGCGTCGCTGCACGCGCTCGACGCGATGGAGCGCCACGAGGACCGCGTGCTCGCGCGTCACCCGGACGGCATCACGAGCTTCTTCGTGATCCGGGACATCGAGATCACCAAGCCGCCCGGGGCCGACGTGCGCGAGCGCTCCGAGCAGCTGCTCGAGAAGTACGCGCCCCACCTCCGGGGCACCGCCCAGGTGATCGAGGGCGGCGGCTTCAAGGCGTCGATGGCGCGCACCTTCCTCACCGCGGTCACGCTCTTCGGCCGCTCCAAGGTCAAGACGAAGGCCTTCGGAGACACGCGCCAGGCGATGCGCTGGGTCGGCGCGCTGCCGGCGCAGGAGGCGGGCGTCGGCGAGCAGGCCGAGGCCCTCTGCGCCGCGATCGACTCCCTCTCTCTGTAGCTACCGAGCCGTCCGCAGGCGCGCTTCGATCTGGGAGAGGCGCGCCCGGAGGAGGCGGTTGTCGGGCTCGACCTCGACCGCGGACTTCATCGCGCGCCAGGCCTCGCGCCACTGGCCGCCGCGCGCCGCCGCCGCCGCCTTGTTGTAGAAGGCCATCGCCTGGGGGGAGCGGATCGGTTGCTCCTTCTTCTTCGGCTGCTGCTCGGCCCGCAGCTCGGCCTCGGCCTTGTCCTTCTCCTCGGTGGAGAGGCGCATCTTGCCCATGCGCAGGACGCGGTCGTAGGCGCGGCGCGAGACCGGGTCGGTGAGGATCTGATAGGCCTCGCTGCCGCGCCGGTAGATCTGGCTGGCGCGCGAGAGCTTGTCGGCGTCGCCGCCCGCGAACCGATCCGGGTGGTAGCGCCGCGCGAACTTGCGGAACGCCTTCTTCACCTCGGTCGCCGGCGCCTCCGCGTCGATCCCGAGCAGGGTGTAGTAGTCGAGCAGGTCGAGGCGGTCGTTCACGAGGTGAGCTCCTCCGACTCCAGCCGCATGCGCATCGCTGCGATGTCGGCGTCGCTGAGCCCCCCGCGCAGGTTGATGTGGATCCGCTGCGACCGACCGCTCTGGGCGTCCCTGGCCTCGACCGCGAGCGTGCCGTCGGCCTCGATGATGAAGAGGACCTCGATCGACAGCTCCCCGCGCGCCATCGGCGGAAGATCCTCGAGCACGACCTCGCCCACGACCTCGTTCTCGGCGAACTGGTCGCTCTCGCCCTGGCAGACCCGCACCGCGACCTCGCGCTGGTCGTCGCGCGCGGTGGTGAAGGTCCGGGTCTGCTCGGTCGGGACCGGCGAGCTCTTGGTGATCAGGCGCCGGCAGAAGCCGCCCGCGGTCTCGATGCCGAGGCTGTGCGGCGTCACGTCCATCAGCAGCGGCGGCGGCTGCGGCGGCATCGGGACCACCGGCTGAGCCCGCGCCGGGGCGGCGGGCGGCGCCTCGGAGCGCGCGGCGGTCGGCGGTCGCGAGGGCGCCTCGTCGAGCGTGGGCACCGGGAGATCCGGCAGCGCCTGCATCGGCGCGGGCTGGATCGGCGGCGGCGCCGGCTGGATCGGCGGCGGCGCGTGTCGCTCCACCTCGAAGGGCACCGTCGGCTCCCGGCGCTTCTTCGCGGGCGGGGGCAGCGCGTCGAGCGGCGTCGGAGGCGGCGGCCGCTTCCGCGCCGGGCCCGGCATGCCGAAGGGATCGTCGAGGTCGCCCCCGCCGAGCCCGCTCTGGGCCAGCAGCCGGCTGTCGCCGCCGGCCAGCGGCTCGGCGAAGGGATCGTCCGGAGCGAGATCGGCGAAGGGATCGGCGGCCGGCGCGAACGAGGGCGGCTTCAGATCGTCGAGCGCGTCGCCGCCCATGTCCCCTTCGGGGGTGAGGTGGTCGAGCTCGATGTCGAGCGTGGTCTTCGGCATGCGACCGTCGCTGCCTCGGATCTCCACCACCTCCTGCGCGATCACCGGCGGGCCGGGCGGGCGCGAGGGGGGCGGGAGGTCCGGCATGTCGCGGGGCGGCGGCCGGGTGGGGCGCTTGGGGCGCTCGGGCGGCGGCTGGGCCTCGGGCAGCTCGGGCGGCGCGAACGCCGGCTGGTTCGGCATGCCGAGCATCGTGCGCTTGCGCTTCCGCTCCTTGCGCTTCGCCTCCAGGTCGGCCCGGGTCATCTTCTTGAGCGCGACCCGCCCGAGCTGCGACTTCGGCTTCGGCACCGAGCGCGTCGGCGACGGCCGGGCTCCGCCCAGCGCGTAGCCGTGGATGGCCGCGCCCTGGGCGACGACCATGTCCGGATCGATGTCGACCCGGGGCGCCTTGCCGAAGTAGCCCTCGACCATCTCGCGGCAGAGGGGCATCCGGGTGGAGCCGCCCACCAGCACCACCGAGCCGAGCTCGCTCGCCTTGATGCCCGCGCTGTGGAGCGCCTCGTCGCAGACCGCGAACGAGCGCTCCAGCCACGGCCGCGCGACGCCCTCGAGCTCGGTCCGGGTCATCTGGAACTGGAGATCCAGCGCCTTGCCGCCGCGCCCGTGGGTCAGCTCCTCTACCGTCAGCTCGACCGCCTCTTCGCTGGAGAGCTGGCACTTCGCCCACTCGCCGGCCGCCTTGAGCCGCTCGAACGCCTGGTGGTCGCCGCGCGGGTCCCAGCCGTGCTGCATCAGGAACGCTTCGCTCATCACCTCGGCGACCGCCCCGTCGAGGTCCTCGCCCCCGAGGAAGGTGTCGCCCGCGGTCGAGAGGACCTCGAAGACGTCCTTCTCGAGCTCGAGGATGGTGATGTCGAAGGTGCCGCCGCCGAGGTCGTAGACGGCGACCTTCTCGCTGCCGCCGGTCCCGTAGCCGTAGGCGAGCGCGGCCGCGGTGGGCTCGTTGAGGATGCGCAGCACGTCGAGGCCGGCGACCTTGCCCGCCGCCTTGGTCGCGCTCCGCTGCAGCTCGTTGAAGTTGGCGGGCACGGTGACGACCGCGCGCTCGCAGGGCTCCTCGAGCGCCATCTCGGCCACCCGCCGCAGCTCCCGCAGCACCATCGCGCTGATCTCGGCGAGCGCGTACTTGCCCTTGCGGACCTTCACCACCGAGCCGCCGTGCTTCGACTCCACGATCTGGAAGGCGAAGCGCTCGCGGGCCCGCGCGACCTCGGGGCTGTCGAAGGGCCGGCCGATCAGCCGCTTCACCGCGTAGACGGTGTTGGCCGCGTCCACCAGCCGCCGGTCGCGCGCGTCGTAGCCGACCAGGTTGTGCCCGTCGGGGTGGAACGAGACGACGGACGGCACCATGCGGCGACCCTCCGGGTCCTTGAGGACCCGGGCCTGGCCCCCGTCGGCGACCGCCACCACCGAGTTGGTGGTGCCGAGGTCGATACCGAGGACGGGTCCTTGGCTCATGGAGTCGAAGCTCCCAGGGGTTCGTTCCGCACTACTGGATTAATGCCCCAGGACGGTGGCTGTCGGCAACCGTCAGAGGCTTCCGTCGGCGCTCTGGAGGGGGCAGTTGATGAGGGTCTCGGTGATCTCGAAGTCGACGATGCGATCGGTCCGGGCGGTGATCGTGTAGTCGGGGGCCACGTCGAACATGTCGGTGGCGCTGCGGTAGTCCGCGACGCCGTCATCCGCCGCGGTGTCGATGCTGGCGTACCCCGCCGGGACGGTGACCGCCACCATCTTCCAGAGCGGCGTGTAATCCTGATCTTCGAGTCCCACGCCGAAGACATTGTTCGAATCGAGGGTGTCTCCGTCGCCGGTGAGGTCGGCCATTCGCATCGGCTCGGAGAGCGGCTCGCTCTCCCCCTCGCGGGTCAGCACGTAGACGTGGCGCTGGAAGAGGGACGAGTCCGGCAGGACCCGCCGGTTCTCCCGGGTGGCGGTGAAGTCGAAGCAGCGGGCCTCGCGGCCGCCGACGAACACCCGGGTCTCCGGCCCGACGGTCGCGTCGTCCGAGACCTCCACCGCGGCGTCGAGGGCGGCGATCGGGCAGTGCCAGAGCAGGGTGGTCGCCCGGGGCTCGTCGCCGCTGGGCAGCAGCGCCAGGGCCTCCTCGACGCTGCCGACCTGGCCGCTCCACCCGGCGGGGACCTCGATCCAGTGCACGCGGCCGAAGGGGCTGTAGCCCGGGTCGCCCGGCAGGGCGGGCGCGACCGTCGGGTGCTCGAGCGGGGCGCACTCGTCGCCCTCGGCCCGGCACAGCTGGTAGACCGGCATCGCGCTCGAGGCGGTCCCCGGGATCGTCCAGTAGCGCACCGGCTCCCCGTGCACGAACGCCTGGAAGCGGGGCGAGACTCCGTCGAAGCCGTCGTTGGCCGCGATCTGCGCCGCGAGCGTCGGGTCGTCGTAGACCGAAGGCAGCGGCTCGGGTTCCGACGCGCATCCCTGAACGAGGCTGGACGCGAGCCCCAGGAGGACCATGCTCGGCCCCATGACGTTTCCCAAGGCCAGCCTCGACGTGGGCCTCTTGTTACTCCGGGTGACCATCGGCTCCATGATGCTCCTCGGGCACGGTTTGCCCAAGCTGATGTCGTTCGGGGAGAAGTTCCACAGCTTCGCCGATCCCCTCGGGCTCGGCCCGGAGATCAGCTTCCTCCTGGCGCTGCTCGGCGAGGTGGTGTGCGCGGCGCTCCTCGTGGTGGGCCTCGCCACCCGGGCGGCGGCGATCCCGTTCCTGATCACGATGCTGGTGGCGGCTTTCGTCGTGCACGGCGACGATCCCTGGGCGCGAAAGGAATTCGCTCTCCTGTACGCCGTCCCCGCGCTGACGTTACTGCTCACGGGCCCGGGCAAGCTCTCTCTCGACGCGCGCCGCGGCAAGGAGCACCGACTCTTGCCCTTCTAGTGGAGGTCCGCTACCTCGTCCTCCATGCGAGCGGGGTGGCTGGGCATCTTCTGCGTGTTCCTCTCGGGCTGCGGGGCGGCCGGGGGGAGCGCCGACCGAACGATCGACGGACGCACGGTGGACCTCCGCCCGGCGCCGCGTCCCGGGGTGGTCTACGAGATCCTGCACCGCGAGAAGCGGCAGGTGGACGACGAGGCGCCCCGGACCATCGAGACCCGCACCCTGGCCGAGGTGACCGAGGTCCGGCCCGACGGCTCACGCGAGATGCGCGCCCGAATTCAGCGCGAGTACCGCGGCACCGACGCGGGGGAGCGCCTGCAGAGCGGCGTCTTCCGGTTCGTCCTCTCGGCCGACGGCGAGGTGGTGGGCGACCCCGAGCTGGCTTGCGGCTCGCGGGGGCAGCTTCGTGTGGGGCGCTACCTGCGGCACCTCTTCGGCGCTCGCGCCCTGGTGGCGCGGTCGGTGGGGGAGGGCAGCCGGTGGCGTGACGACTACCTCTCGGACGCCACGGAGCTCGCGTCTCCAGCCACCTTTCGCCTCGACCGGGTGGGGCGGCGCGCGGTGGAAGGCCGCCTCGTCTCGCGGATCTCGGTGGAGGAGGGCGACGTCGGCAGCGTGCGGGTGACCGGCGCCGGCCGGGTGCGCGGCCATTTCGAGGTCGCCCTCGCCGACGGCTTCATGGGACGCACCGAGCTCCGCGCCGAGATCCGCGGTGACATTCACGAAGAGGGCGGCCGGTCTCACCAAGGCACGCTCCGCACCCGCAGCCAGATCCTGGTGCGTCGCTCGGCGGACCCCGAGCCGTTCGAGTGCGCGGTCTTCGACCCGCAAATCGTCACCCGACAGATCCGCGCGCGGATGCGGGCCATCCAGGCCTGCTACGAGGCCCAGCTGCAACACGATCCGAGCCTGAGCGGCCGCGTAATGGTGCGCTTCTCGATCCACCCGGACGGCACCGTCCGGGACGTGACGACCACGGAGAACACCACCGGTAGCCCCGAGGTCGCCGCCTGCGTGACCGATATCATCGAGCGCTTCCGCTTCAACCCGGGGCCCGAGGGGGGCAGCGTCTCCTTCGCCTACCCCTTCGTCTTCGCGCCGCAGGAGTAGCCCCGCTCACTCGGCGGGCGAGGGCTCCGGGGGCGGCTCCTCGCGGCCACGGAGGCCGCTGCGCACGTAGCGCACCGTCTTGCCGAAGCCGCGCTGCAGGTCGTCGAAGAAGAGGTAGAGGCAGGGGACGAGCAGCAGCGTGATGAAGGTGGCGAAGAGCACCCCGAAGCCGAGGCTGATCGCCATCGGGATCAGGAAGCGCGCGCCGACCGACGTCTCGAGGATCATCGGCGTCAGGCCGAGGAAGGTGGTGAGCGAGGTCAGCAGGATCGGGCGGAAGCGCCGGGTGCCGCCCGCCTTCACCGCCTCGAGGATGCTCAGCCCCTCGTCGCGACAAAAGTCGTTCACCGCGCTGACGAGCACCAGCGAGTCGTTCACCACGACGCCGCTCAGGGCGACCACGCCCATGAAGCTCATCATGCTGACGTTGTAGCCGAGCGCGAGGTGGCCGAGGATCGCGCCGACGATGCCGAAGGGGATGGCGGTCGCGATCACGAACGGCTGCACGTAGCTCTTGAAGGCGATCGCGAGCAGCGCGTACATGCAGAAGAGCGCCATGGCGAAGCCCATGCCGAGCGCGCTCATCGTCTCCGCCTGCCGCTTCTGCTCGCCGCCGAGCTCGATCCGCAGCTGCGGGAACTCGGCGAGCACCTGCGGCACCAGCTCGGTCTGCGCCTGCTGGAAGATCCGGTTCGCGTTCGCCCCGAAGGCGACGTCCGCGGTCACGTTCACCCGCCGCCGCCCGTCGAGCCGCGTGATCTGGGTGTAGGCGCGGCCGCGCGTGATCTCGGCCGCCTCGACCAGCGGGATCTCGCCGCCGTCGGGGGTGCGGATGAGCAGCTGCTCGATGTCCGCCAGGCTCTGCCGCTCCTCGAGCGGGCGGCGCACGTAGACCCGGATCTCGTCCCGGCCCCGCTGCTGACGGACCGCCTCGGCGCCGAAGAACGCGTCGCGGAGCTGCCGGGCGAGCATCTGCTCGGTGACCCCCATCGCCCGGGCCTCGGGCCGGAGCGTGAAGTCGAGCTGCTCCTTGCCCTCCTCGAAGCCGTCGTCGATCTCGATGGTGCCGGCGTAGCCGCGCAGGCCCTCGGCGAGGCGGACCGCGGCCCGCTCGAGCTGCTCGAGGTTGGGGTGACTGAGCTGGAAGTCGATGGGCTTGCCGCCGGGGCCGCCGGTGCTGAAGAGGAACGAGAGCGACTCGACGCCGGGGACCTCGCCGACCTCCTCGCGCCACGCCTCGCTGAACTCGCGCGAGGTGAAGGGGCGCTGGTCGCTCGGCACGAAGAAGACGACGACCTCGGCCTTGTGGCTGACGCCGCTCGCGGAGCCGCCGACCTGCGGTCCGCCGCCGAGCGCGCCGTGGTTGCCGAGCAGCGCGAAGCGCCCCCGCACCACGTCCTCGTCGGCCAGCCGCGCGACCACCCGGCGGCTCGCCTCCATCAGCTGGCGCTGCACCTCCTCGGTGCGCTCGGCCGGGGTGCCGAAGGGCATCACCAGCTGCGCCGAGACGCCGTCGCCGTCGATCTTCGGGAAGAACTCGCTCTCCACCCGACCCCCGGCGACGAGGCCGAAGCCGCCGATCAGGAGCGCCACCGCCACCGCGATCGTCACGTAGCGGTACTTCAGCGAGGCCTCGAGGATGGGCGTGTAGGTCTTCGTGATCAGCCACTCCACCATGCGGCTGAAGCGCTGCTGGAGGTCGCCGAAGGCGCGGAGGCTCACCGCGAGGAGGAGGGCCAGCGACGCGCCGCCGACGAAGAGCACCGGGAAGCTCCACTCGCCGGTGATCCGGTAGACGACGAAGAGGGCGAGCGTGTCGAGGATCAGGATCCCGACCAGCCACTTCCGGGTGCTGCCGAGGTGGCCGAGGTGGGCCGGCAGGACGAGCAGCGACTCGACCAGCGACAGGAGCAGGACGAGGATCACCACCACCGGGATCTGCATGAAGAACTTGCCGAAGGTGCCCGGCACCAGCAGCAGCGGCGCGAAGAAGATGCAGGTGGTGATGATCGCGAAGATCACCGGGGTGGCGACCTCCTTCACCCCCTCGATGGCCGCCCGCATCGGCTTCATGCCCGATGACAATTTGGCGTACACCGCCTCGCCCACGACGATCGCGTCGTCGACGACCATCCCCAGGGTGAGGATGAACGCGAAGAGCGAGATCATGTTGATCGAGATGTTCTCGCCGGTGAGCGGCAGGAACAGGAGCGACCCGATGAAGGAGATCGGGATGCCGAGGGTCACCCAGAAGGCGAGCCGGATCTCGAGGAAGAGCCCGAGGCAGACCAGGACGAGGATCAGGCCGATGTAGGCGTTCTTGAGGAGCAGATCGATGCGATCCTCGTAGAACTCCGAGCGGTCGTTCCAGGTGGCGAAGTGCACGCCGGGCGGCAGGTCGCTCTCGTTCTCGGCGATGTAGTCGCGGACCGTCGCCGCGAGCTGCAGGGGGGTCTGCTCACCGACCCGGAAGACCTGCACCATGACCGCGCGCTGGCCCTCGTAGCTCGCCGCGGTGTCGACCTCGCTGAAGCCGTCGGTGACGTCGGCCACGTCACCGACGGTGACGCGCGAGCCGTCCGGGCGCATGCGGATGACGATGTCCTCGAACTCGCGGCCTCGATCCCTGCGCTCGGTGGTGCGGAGCAGGATCTCCCCGCCCGCCGCCTTGATGGCGCCCGCCGGGACGTCCTGCGAGGCGGCGCGCACGGCGGTGGCGACGTCGGAGTGGGTGAGCCCGAAGCGCCGGAGGTTCTCCTGCGGCACGTCGATCGCGATCTCGAGGGGCCGGATCCCGCTCAGCTCCACCGTGGTGATGTCGTCCTCGGCGAGCAGGTCTTCGCGCACCCGCTCCGCGATGTGACGGAGCTGTGCCTCGCTCGCGTCGCCGTAGACGATCAGCGAGATCACCTCGCCGCGGATGGCCGGGCGGCTGACCACCGGCTCCTCGACGTCGGTCGGGAACGAGGTGATCCGGTCGACCGCGCTCTTCACGTCGGCGAGCGCTCGATCGGCGTCGGCGCCGAGGAGCAGCTCGAGCACGACCGTGCCCACGCCCTCGCCGGCCGTGGAGCGCACCTCCTTGACGCCGTCGACCGCTCGGACCGCCTCCTCGATCGGGAGGACCACGCCCTGCTCGACCTCCTCGGGGGAGGCGCCGGGGTAGGGGACGTTGATCAGGATCAGGTCGAGCTCGAACTCCGGGAAGACCTCCTGCTTGATGCGCGGGATCATCAGCAGGCCGCCGACGATCAGGATCAGCATCAGCACGTTGGAGGCGACGCTGTTCTGCGCCATCCAGGCGAGCGGCCCCTTGCGGTTGTCGGGCTTCTCGAGCGGAAGCCGGGACGGGCGCTCTTCGCTCATCCCTCGCGCTCCGCGGAGGGCGGCTCGGGGCTCTCGGCTTCTGGCGGACGCGACGGCGCGGCAGGCGGCTCGTCGACGCGGCGCAGCAGGGTGCCCTCGACGGGGACCGCGATCGGGCTGAGGACCAGCTCGGCGCCCGCCTCGAGGCCGCGCACGAGCACGGTGTCCTCCCGGCGCCAGACCACGTCGACCTCGGACAGCGCCAGGTGACCGTCGCCGAACAGGTGCACGACGTCACCGGCGTGCAGGGCCTCGCGCGGGATCTCGAAGACGCCGTCGAGGTGACCGGCCTCGATGCGCACGTGCACGAACGCGCCGATCAGGATCGGCAGGCCCGGCTCCTCGCGCTGGAGGCCGAGCGGGTCGTCGATCTCGACGAGCACCCGGGCCATCCGGCCCACCGGGTCGAGGTCGCCGAGCAGCCGGAGCACCCGGCCGCTGCGCTCGATGCGCTGCCCCTCGCCGACGTCCTGGTAGACCAGCGCGCTCGAGCCGGCGTCGCCGTTGAAGCCGGGCACGCGGATCCGGGCGAGGGACGACAGGGGGATCGAGACCTGCACCCAGAAGTGCTCGGTGCCGACCAGGGTCGCGACCTGAGACGTGGGCCCGACGAGCTGCCCGATGTCGACGCTCTCCGCCTGCACCAGCGCGTCGAAGGGCGCGTCCAAGGTGGTGCGCGAGAGGTTCGTCCGGGCCTGGGTGATCGCGCTGCGGGCGGCGCGCACCGAGGCCTCGGCGGAGCGGACCTGGGGCTGCCGGAGGGCGAGCGCCCGGCCGTCCTCGCTGGCGCCGCTCGCGCCGCGGCCGAGGAGCGCCCACTCGCGCTCGGCGATGACCCGCCGGCTCTCCTCCTGGGTCAGCTGCACGCGGCTGTTCTCGAGCTGCGCCTGCTGCTGCTCGAGCGCGGCGCGGTAGTCGCGCGGGTCGATGCGGATGAGGGTGTCGCCCTCGGCGAGCCGGCCGCCGGGCACGAGCTCCTCGTTCATCGCGATCACGCGGCCGCTCAGCTCCGGCTGCATCACGACGCGCCGCGCGGCCACCACCTCGCCCTGCGCGTCCACGTGGACGTCGGCCTCCATCGGCTGGAGCGCGCGGGTCCGCACCGGCAGGCCGAGGTTCTCCTCCTCGGTGCGCTCGGCCTGGGGCCGGGTCGCCACCATCAGCCCCGCGAACGCGACGCCCAGCATGCAGATGCCGGCCGGGATCAGGACGGCGAAGATGCGCTTCACGACGCTCGGCCGGGCCGGCTCCTCCGCCGGAGCGGTCGGGGCGGCCGGGTCGGGGATCGCGTGGGGCTCGGTGTTCATCCCTCGGTCTCCTCGTCGGCCGCCTCGTCCTCGTCCTCGTCGTCCTCCTCGGTCGCCTCGCGCGGGAGGGGGAGGCGCGGCGCGTCGAGCTCGGTGGTCCACGCGCCGCCGAGCGCGCGGGCCAGCTGCACGCGCTGCGACAGGAGCGAGCGCTGGGCGGCGAGGATGCTCTGCTCGGTGCGCTGCACGGTGGCGAGCGCGGTGAGCACCGGGAGGTAGTCGCTCAGGCCCTGGCCGTAGCGCGTCCGGGACTCGAGCAGGGTCGCGCGGGCGGCGGCGAGCTGCTCCTCGAGGTTCTCGGTCTGCACCACGAGCTGCCGCTCCTGGGCGAGCGCGTTCTCCACCTCGAGCATCGCGGTGAGGAGCGTCTGCGCGAAGCTCTGGAGGCGCTCGCGCAGGACGGCGCGGTTGCGTCGCACCTCGGCCGCCCGCCGCCCGCCGTCGAGCACCGGAGCGAGGAGGCTGCCGGCCAGCGACCAGACGAACGAGCTGAGCAGGTTCTCGATGTTGGGCGACGACACGCCCACCGAGGCCGAGAGCCGGAAGGTCGGGTACTGGTCGGCGATGGCCGCGCCGAGGCGGTGGTCCTGGGCCGCGACCCGACGCTGGGCCGCGCGCACGTCGGGGCGCCGGAGCAACAGATCGCCCGGCACGCCGGCCCGGGGCATCGGCGGCAGCGGGGGCATCGTGGTCGGCTCCGGGAGCGCGCCGATCTCGCCGAGGAAGGCGCTCGGCGGGCGACCGACGAGCACCGCGAGGTTGTGCCGCGCGACCGTCTCGCCGCCCTCGATCTGGGCGAGCTGCGCCTCGGTCGCCTCGACCTGCTGGCGCTGCTGGTAGACGTCGAGCGCGGTGCCGAGCCCGTGCGCGAAGCGGAGCGTGACCAGCTCCAGGAACACGCGGTTCGTCTCGAGCTGCTCCTCGAGCAGGCGCCGCGAGGCCCGCTGCTGCACGACGTTCAGCCAGGTCTCCACCACGTTGGCGACCACGGTGACCGCGAGCGACTCGACGTCGTCCCGGGTCGCGAGCGCGTCGAGGCCGGCGGCGGTGACCGAGTGGCCGACGCGGTTCCAGAGATCGAGCTCGTAGCTGACCGGCACCGAGATGCCGAGCGCGTTGTTCTCGAACTCCTGCACGCCGAGGCTGCCGAAGACGATGACCTGACGGCGGCGCGCCACGTCGAGCTGCGCGCTGATCTGCGGCCAGAAGCCCGAGGCCTGCGCCTCGACGCCGGCCTCGGCTTGCTCGAGGCGCGCCCAGGCGGCGCCGAGCTGGAAGTTCCGGGCGAGGGCCTCGTCGACGAGGTGGTTCAGCTCGGGGTCGCCGAACGCCACCCACCACTCGTCGAGCACGGCCTCGTCGGGGACCACGTCGGTCTCGTCGCCCGCCGTCTGCGCGAAGCCGTCCGGCACGTCCACCGGGGCCGCGGGGCGGTCGACGGTGTGGTGCGGGGAGCAGCTCGAAAGCAGCGGGAGCAGCGCCGCCATCATCGCGGTGCGCGTCTTCATGACTGTCTCTCTGGGTTGCGGCGTTCGGGGTTGCGGCGTTCGGGGTTGCGGCGTTCGGGGTTGCGCAGCGCGCGGAGGAAGAGCTCCACCAAGGTCGGCAGGAGCCGGTCGAAGTCGGGGATCGGGCGGTCCTGGGGCATGTGCGCGATGAACCGCGGCGCGTTCATGCGCAGGGCGTTGGCGCCGAAGAAGGTGGCCCATAGCGCGACGGAGACCTCGTGCACGTCGAAGTCGTCGCGGAGCGATCCGTCCGCCTGGCCGCGCTCGAGCGCGGTGACGTAGGTGTCGCGCAGGGTGCGGATGCGGTCGATGTAGCCGGACCCGCTCTGCTCGGCCGGCTGCTGGCTCCAGAGGCTGGCCATCGCGAAGCGGAAGCTGCCCGCGTTCGCCATCACGACCTCGGCGTGGGTCTCGATCAGGCGCCGCAGCAGGGTCTCGCCGTCGAGCGAGTCGTCGTCCCGGAGCGAGGCGAAGCGCTCGAGCACCGCGTCGAGGGGGCGGTGGGTGAGGGCGACCGAGAGATCGTCCTTGCTCTGGAAGTAGAGGTAGAGCGTGCCCTTGCTGACCTCGGCCGCCTCGGCGACCTCCTCCATGGTCGCGACGGCCGCGCCCCGCTCCCCGAACACGCGCGCGGCGGCGTCCAGGATGGCCTCCCGTCGCTCCGCCTTCTCGCGGGCTCGCCGGATCGCTGCGCTCGTCGCTCCCATCGCCTGCTCATCACCTGCTGACTGACGGTCAGTCACTGACTGGCGGTTAGTTAGGGCGATCCAGAACGCTGCGCAAGCCGTCCGGGACCCCTCGTTGGTGAGGTCGCGCCGCGACGAGCCGGTGATCGAGCCGGAACCCACGCGCGCAGCCTGAACGAGCCGCGTGAAGCGCGCCCGCCCGGCTGCGTGAAGAAGCGTGAAGGTCGAGAAGTGTGGGCGGAACCGGGTTCGAACCGATGACCACTGGTTTGTAAGACCAGCGCTCTACCAACTGAGCTATCCGCCCGAGAGGTGCGCTACTGCTGGGCGCCCGGGCCCTCGACGGTGGGCTTCGGGAGACCCTCGGCGCCATCCTCGTGGGTGACCAGCTTGCCGCCCTGGTACTCCATCGGGCGGGGGCGCCGGCCGAAGAGGGCGTCCGGGTCGTTCAGGGCCAGCGCCTCGCGCAGCACCTGGTCCATGTGCTCGATGAGCACGACCCGCATGCTCTTCAGCACGCGCTTCGGGATCTCCCGCAGGTCCTTCCGGTTCTCCCGGGGCACCAGCACGGTGTCGATGCCGGCGCGGTGGGCCGCCAGCATCTTCTCCTTGAGGCCGCCGATCGGCAGGACCTGGCCGCGGAGCGTGATCTCGCCGGTCATGGCCACGTTCTTCCGCACCGGGATGCGCATCAGGGCGCTCGCGATGGCCGTGGCCATCGTGATGCCGGCGCTCGGCCCGTCCTTCGGGAAGAAGTCGGGGAAGTGCACGTGCACGTCCACCTTCTCGTGGAAGTCCTCGTCGAGGCCCAGCTCCTCGTGGCGCGAGCGGATGTACGTGATCGCGGCCTGGCCGGACTCCTTCATCCCGTCGCTCAGGCGGCCGGTGATGACCTGCTTGCCCTTGCCGGGCACGATCGCCGCCTCGCACTCGAGCACGGTGCCGCCGTAGAACGTGTAGGCGAGGCCGTTGACCTTGCCGATCTCGTCGTGCTCGCCCGCCTTGTTCGCCTGGAACTTCGGCACCCCGAGGTACTTCGGCACCTCCTTGGCGACCACGCGGTAGGTCTTGTCCTTGCCTTCCTTGAGCACCTGCCGCGCGATCTTGCGGCACACGCTGCCGAGCTCCCGCTCGAGGTTCCGGACGCCGCTCTCCTTCGTGTAGTGATGGATGACGGTCCGGATCGCGTTCTCGGTGATCTCGAGGTCCACGTCGGTCAGGCCGGCTTCCTTCTTCTGCCGGTCGACCAGGTAGCGGACGGCGATGTTCAGCTTCTCGAACTCCGTGTAGCCGCTGAGCTCGATGATCTCCATCCGGTCCTGCAGGGGCAGGGGGATGTCGCTCCGGACGTTCGCCGTGGTGATGAACATCACGTCCGAGAGGTCGTAGTCGAGGTCGAGGTAGTGGTCGTTGAACTCGGAGTTCTGCTCCGGGTCGAGCACCTCGAGCAGCGCCGCCGCCGGGTCGCCCCGGAAGTCGCTCGACATCTTGTCGATCTCGTCGAGCAGGAAGACCGGGTTGTTGGAGCCGACCTTGCGGAGCGACTGGATGATGCGGCCGGGGAGGGCGCCGATGTAGGTGCGGCGGTGGCCGCGGATCTCGGCCTCGTCGCGCACGCCTCCGAGGCTCAGGCGCACGAACTCGCGCCCGGTGGCTCGCGCGATCGAGCGCGCCAGCGAGGTCTTGCCGACGCCGGGCGGGCCGACGAGGCAGAGCACGGGGCCCTTGAGCTTCTTCACCAGCGCCTGGACGGCGAGGTACTCGAGGATGCGCTCCTTGACCTTCTTCAGGCCGTAGTGGTCCTCGTCGAGGATCTTCTCCGCGAGGTCGATGTCGTAGTTCTCGTCCGACTTGTCGAACCACGGGAGGTTGAGGATCCAGTCGATGTAGTTGCGGACGACGGTCGCCTCCGCGCTCATCGGCTGCATCATCTTGAGCTTGCGCAGCTCCTTCTTGACGCGGTCCTCGGCCTCGTCGGTCAGCTGCTTGCTCTTGATGCGGTCCTCGAGCTCCTGGATCTCGCTCTTGAACTCGTCGCGCTCACCCAGCTCCTTCTGGATGGCCTGCATCTGCTCGTTGAGGTAGTACTCCTTTTGCGTCTTCTCCATCTGCTTCTTCACGCGGGACCGGATCTTCTTCTCCACTTGGAGGATCTCGATCTCCGCGTTCATCAGCTCGAAGAGACGCTCGAGACGCTTCACCGGGTCGGTGGTCTCCAGGATCTCCTGCTTGTCGTGCAGCTTCACCGCGGTCAGGTGGACCACGATGGTGTCGGCGAGGCGCGCCGGGTCGTCGATGGTCTGGACCTGCATCAGCATCTCGGGCGCGATGCGCTTGTTGAGCTTGACGTAGGTCTCGAAGGTGGACTGGACCGAGCGCATCAGCGCCTCGACCTCCACCGAGCCGCTGCTGACCTCCTCGACCGCCTTCACCTCGCAGAGGAAGAACTCGTCGTTGTCGACGAAGCGCTCGATGCGGCAACGGCGCTTGCCCTCGACGAGGACCTTCACGGTGCCGTCGGGCAGGCGCAGCAGCTGGATGATCACGCCGACCGTCCCCATCTGGAAGATGTCGTCGGGGGTCGGGTCGTTGGTCTTGGCCTTCTTCTGAGCCGCGAGGAGGATCTCCTTGTCGTGGCTCATGGCCTCTTCGAGCGCGTTGATCGACTTCTCGCGGCCCACGAACAGGGGCACGACCATGTGCGGGAAGACGATGATGTCCCGAAGCGGGAGGAGGGGGAGGGTGCGTCCTCGCTTGCCCCCCTGATCGTTGTCGTTCTTGTGGAAGAACATCGAAGCGCTTTCTGTGCCGGGGGGCGCGACGGTGGCGACGGCCCTATCAACCTACGAGGATGGGTATGCGGGCGTTCCCTCGCAAGGGGGAGCGCCCGCTCGAGGTCAGCCGGTCCCGGCTTCCTTCTCGTACACGATCAGCGGCTTCTCGCCGCGATGGACCGTGTCCTCGTTGACGACGACCTCCTTGATGCCGTCGTGGCTGGGCACGTCGTACATGATGTCGAGCATCGAGTGCTCGAGGATGGCGCGCAGGCCGCGGGCGCCCGCGTTCCGCTTGAGCGCCTCCTGGGCCACCGCCTGCAGGGCGCCGTGGGTGAACTTGAGCTTCACGCCATCCATCTCGAAGAGCTTGCGGAACTGCTTGATCAGCGCGTTCTTCGGCTTCGTGAGGATGTCGATGAGGGCCTCCTCGTTGAGCTCGTGCAGGGTCGCCGTCACCGGGAGGCGGCCCACGAACTCGGGGATGAGCCCCGCCTTGATGAGATCCTCGGGCTGGACCTGCGTCAGGACCTCACCGATCTTCTTGTCCTTGCGGCTGGTCACCTCGGCGCCGAAGCCGAGGCTCTTCTGGCCGATGCGCTGCTCGATGACCTGGTCGAGGCCCACGAACGCGCCGCCGCAGATGAAGAGGATGTTGGTCGTGTCGATCTGCAGGAAGTCCTGCTGGGGGTGCTTGCGCCCGCCCTTCGGGGGCACGTTCGCCACGGTGCCCTCGATGATCTTCAGGAGCGCCTGCTGCACGCCCTCGCCGCTGACGTCGCGGGTGATGGAGGGGTTGTCGCCCTTGCGCGCGATCTTGTCGATCTCGTCGATGTAGACGATGCCGCGCTGGGCCCGCTCGACGTCGTGGTCGGCGTTCTGGAGCAGCTGGACGATGATGTTCTCGACGTCCTCGCCCACGTAGCCCGCCTCGGTGAGGGTCGTGGCGTCCGCGATGGCGAAGGGGACGTTGAGGATGCGGGCGAGCGTCTGCGCCAGGAGCGTCTTGCCGCTGCCGGTCGGGCCGAGCAGCAGGATGTTCGACTTCTGGAGCTCGACGTCGTCCTGGGCGACCCGCGAGTCGATCCGCTTGTAGTGGTTGTGCACCGCGACGGACAGGACCTTCTTGGCCCGGTCCTGCCCGATGACGTACTCGTCGAGGATCGACTTGATCTCCGCCGGCTTCGGGAGCGGGGTCCCGGTGGCGAACGAGTCTTCGCGGTCGACCTCCTCCGCGATGATGTCGTTGCAGAGGCCGATGCACTCGTCGCAGATGTAGACGGTGGGCCCCGCGATGAGCTTCTTCACCTCTTTCTGCGACTTGCCGCAGAAAGAGCACTGCAGATTCCCGTGTCCGTCGTCGCGCCGTCGATCCACGCCCATTACCCCGTCAGGAAGGACCGACGTGGCCCTTCCGCGTCATGGAGGACTCTAATCCCGAGACCCCCCGCAGGCAACTGCCTGCAAAGAACGCACAGTTTCGTCAACTGTCCGAAATACCTCTACTTCTCGTCTTTCTTGTCGCCGACGCGCGGGTGGATCACCTCGTCGATGATGCCGTACTCCAGCGCGTCGCTGGCCGACAGGAAGCGATCGCGCTCCGTGTCGTCCTTGATCTTCTCCACCGGCTGATCGGTGTGCTTGCTCAGGATCTCGTTCATCCGATGCCGGAGCTGGATGATCTCCTTGGCGTGGATCTCGATGTCCGACGCCTGCCCGCGCACGCCGGCCAGCGGCTGGTGAATCATCACCCGGCTGTTCGGGAGGCAGCGGCGGCGGCCCTTCTCGCCGGCGGCGAGGAGCCAGGCGGCCATCGACGCGGCCTGGCCGAGGCAGACCGTCGACACGGGGCAGCGGATGTACTGCATGGTGTCGTAGATCGCGAGCCCGGCCGTGATCACGCCGCCGGGGCTGTTGATGTAGAGCGTGATCTCCTTGTCGGGATCCTCGCCCTCGAGGATGAGGAGCTGGGCGATGATGATGTTCGCGACGTCGTCGTTGACCTCGGTCCCGAGGAAGATGATCCGGTCCTTGAGGAGCCGGGTCCAGATGTCGAACTGGCGCTCACCCCGGTGCGTCGTCTCGATGACGGTCGGGAAGGGAATGGCAGCTCTCGGGTCCTGTCGCTCGGTCATCGCTCTCCCACGTGGTTGGCGACTGCCTGCATGAACGGCAGCGCGTGTCACTTTCGTACCCACCGGAGCCTACTGCCTCCGGTGGTCCCCCGGTACTGCCCTTTCGGGCAGCGTCCCCTCACTCGTCCCCCGCCTCCTCCGCCTCCGGAGGGGCGTCGGTGACTGTAGCTCGGCTCATGAGGTAGTCGAGGATCTTGTCCTCGAGGATCTTGTTCTCGAGGCTCTCCCGCCGCTCGCCCGCGTACTCCACGCGGACCTTGGCGATGTGCTTGCCGCTCTGCTCGGCGATCTCGGCGAGCTTCGCCTCGATCTCCTCGGCCTCGACCTTCAGATCCTGCTGCTTGGCGACCGCGCCCATGAGGAGGGCGGCGCGCACCTTGTTCTCGGCCCGCTGGGCCATCTCGTCCTCGTCGCCGAGGCCGAGGTCGGCGAGGTTGCCGCCCATCTGCCCCATGTACTGCATGAGGAAGGCGAGCTCCTGGCGCATGGACTGCAGCTGCTGCTGCACGAGCGACGGCGGGACCGGCACCTCGTTCTTCTTCACGAGCTGCTCGACCACCTGCTCGCGCACCGCGCTGTCGGAGCGCTCGTTGGCCGCCTTCTCGAGGTCGGCGCGGACCTTCGCCTTGAGCTCGTCGAGGGTCTCGTACTCGCCGACGTCCTTGGCGAACTCGTCGTCGAGCTCGGGCAGCACCTTCTCGCGGAGCTCCTTGATCTCCACCTTGAAGAGCGCGCGCTTGCCCTTGAGCTCCTCGGCGCCGGTGTTCTCTTCGTCGTAGGCGATCCGGATCTCGGCGCTCTCGCCGGCCTTCTTGCCGGTGAGGCCCTCCTCGAACTCGGGCAGGAGCCGGCCGGAGCCGAGCTCGACCTCGCGGCCGGTCGCGTTCATCTCCGGCTTCTCTTCGCCGTCGACCTCGACCACGTAGTCGATGGTGAGGATGTCGCCCTCCTTCGCGGGGCGCTCCTCCTCGGGGGTCTGGATCTCGGCGTGCTTCTCGCGCATCGCCTCGATCTCCTTCATGACCGCCTCGTCCGCGACCTCGCTCGAGGGGCGCTTCAGCTCGAGCCCGTCGGTGACGACCTCGTCGACCTTCGGCCGGACCTCGAGCTTCGCCTTGAAGGCGAGGGGCTGGCCGCTCTCGATCCGCGGGAGGTCGTCGACCTCGGGCGAAGCCACGACCGCGAGCTCGTGCTCCTGGACCGCGGCGAGCAGGCCCTCCTCGATCAGGGTGGCGACCACCTCACCGTCCACCTGGCGCCCGTAGAGCTGCTTGAGGACGTTGCGCGGGACCTTGCCCTTGCGGAAGCCGCGCACCTTGGCGCTCTTCTGGAGCTTGCCATACCCGGCGTCGAGACCCTTCTTGACCCGCTCCCACGGGACCTGGACCTCGAGCTCGACGGTGACCGGATCGATCTCGTGCACCTGCGACTGCATGAACGAAGAGCCTCCTGGCTCGGCGGAGCGCGCGGCCACGCGAACGACGCGGCCGCCCTGATGACGGGTGGGCGCGCGGACGGAATGCGGGCGCGCGCGCCAGGCGAGCGGGTGTCCTAGCTGCGGCCCCCTGGACCGTCAAGCTCAGGGTGCGGCGGGTGTGGCGTCGCGCGGCGGCGCGGCGGGGAGGGCGTCGGCGAACGCGGCGAACGCGCTCTGGACCGGCCCGTGGAGGTCCGGCTCGAGGTCACGCAGGATCAGGACCGCGCGGCCCCTCCGCTCGACGCGCTGACGGGCCCGCGCCTCCGGCGGCGCGGCGTCGGCCACCCGGCGCGCGGACAGCTCGGCTTCGGTCGCCTCGCCCTCGTCGTCCCAGCTCGTCCACCACACCACCGCGGTGGTGCCGTCCTCGCGGAGGTACACCCGGATGCGATCGCCACCCCAGCCCTCGGCCGCGCTCTCGTCGCGCTCGGCGCCGTCCACGCCCTGGCCGAGGTAGATGCCGCTCTCGAGCTCGCCGAGGCTGTCCTCCTCGTGCGGCGTCAGCCCGGCCGCCGCCAGCTCGGGCAGCGGGGGCAGGGTCACCTCGTCGGAGAGCTCGCCGGCCAGGTAGCGCTCCGGGTGGAGCACCTGCTCGGTCGTCGCGGGCGGCCGCGCGTGCAGCCCGTCGACCCCCGGCCAGCCGCGCTGCCCGTGCAGGGTCGCGCAGAGGATCATGCCGTCGAGGTACCGCGACATCAGCGGCAGCCGCACGATCGGCGGCGCCTGCTCGATCTCCTGGCCCTGGATCGCGTCCGGGTTCTGGCGGATGAGCATGCGCAGCATGCCGGCGTTGCGGGTGAGCGCGCTCAGCGGCTGCCCCATGCGCGAGGCCATGTGCCCGATCATGGCGAGCGTCGCGTCGCCCTCGACGAGCGAGGCGAAGGCGTTCTCGCCGTCGATGGTGCGCTCCTCCTCGTAGCGGTCGCCGAGCCCGAGGCGCTGGTCCTGGAGCGCGTGCACCAGCTCGTGCACGATCACCATCTCCGCCTCGCCGAGCTGGCGCTGGCCGCGTCCGGGCCGGAGCTGCTCGGCCACGTCCTCGCGGATCACCATCAGGCTCCGCTCCGGATCGTAGTAACCGACGATCTGCTCGCCGAGCACCCGGATGAGGAGCTCGTGGATGTCGAGGTCCGGGGCCAGCAGCCCGATCGCCACGTAGAACACCCGGGCCCGCTCGAGCTCCTCGGCGTCGATCTGGTCGCGGACGAACTGCGTGATCACGTCGCGGCCCTGGATGCGGAAGGGCACCGGCCGGGCGAAGGTCAGGCTGCGGGTCCGCTCGGCCACCCGCATCAGCGCGGCGATCGCCTCCTGCTCGCGCGCGGTGGGCGGCCGGCCGGCGATGTCGGCGAGCGGATCGTCCTCGGCGCCGCTCGTGACCGGCTCGGGCTCCCGCTCGGGCGGCGGGGGCGAGCTCGGGCCGCAGCCGGCGATCGCCAGGGCGAGCAGCAGGTGCCTCACGCGTCGACCCGGAGGATCACGCCGTAGCAGAGCGGCTTGCGGCCGAGGGACTTGGCGAAGAAGCGCTTGAGCGCCCGCTTGGCCTCGATCTCGAGCGTCTCGTCGTCCGGGCGCTCCTGCACGCGGCGGCTCCGGGTGAGGGCCTCGAAGACGTAGTCGCAGGCGTCGTCGAGCATGTCCTCGTTCTCGTCCTCGTGGAGCACGCCGCGGGTCAGGATGTCGACCGGCCCGAGCGGGCGGCCCCGATCGTCCACGACGACGCTCACCATCGCCACGCCCAGCTCGGCGAGGAGCGCGCGGTCCTTGATGACGCGCTCGGAGATCTCCTGGCCGCGCTCGCGGTAGACCCGCCCGGTCGCGGCGGCGCCGACGACCTCCATGCGCTCCGGCGAGAGCTCGACCACCGCCCCGTTCTCGACCACGAGCACGTCCTCGACCCCGCAGGCCTCGGCGATCTCGCCGTGGCGGCGGAGGTGGAGGTAGGTGCCGTGCACCGGCACGAAGCTCCGCGGGCGCAGCAGCTCGATCAGCCGGCGCTGCTCGTCCCGGTGGGCGTGGCCGCTGACGTGGATGCCGGGGGCGATGCGCTTCCAGAACACCTCCACCCCGCGACGCTCGAGCGCGTTGATGAGGTGGTGCACCTCCTTCTCGTTGCCCGGGATGATGCGCGCGGAGTGGATCACGCGGTCGCCGGGCTCGAGCTCGAGGTCGGGGTGGGTGCCGTTGGCCAGCCGCGCGAACGCGGCCGGGGGCTCGCCCTGGGTGCCGGTCGCCAGCACCAGGACCTTCTCCCGGGGGAGCGCGCGCGCCTTGTCGCGGGGGACCCGGACCGCGTCGAGGCCGTCGAGGTAGCCGTGCAGCGCGCCGAGCCGGGCGTGCATCTGGAGCGAGCGCCCGAGCAGGCAGAGCTTGCGGCCGGTGGCCTTCGCGATCTCGGTCAGCGCCCGGAGGCGGTGCACGTTCGAGGCGAAGAGGGTGACCACCACCCGGCCCTCGGCCTCGCGGATCAGGGGCTCGAGGCTCGCGTGGGCCTCCGCCTCGGTGCCGGTGGTCCCGTCGGTGACCGAGTTCGTCGAGTCGCTGAAGAGGAGGCGCACCCCCTCCTCGTCGCGGAGCCGGGCGAGGCGATCGAAGTCGAAGCCCTCGCCGTCGGTCGGGGCCTCCTCGATCTTGAAGTCGCCCGAGTGCACCACCACCCCGGCCGGGGTGCGGAAGATGAGCCCGGTGCAGTCGGGCATCGAGTGGGTGACCCGGAACGGCTCGATCTCGAACGGCCCGGCGGTGAACGGCTCACCCGGGCGGATGGGCCGGAGATCGGCCTCCAGCCCCGGGGGCCCGTCCCAGGCGAGCTTCTCCTTCAGGAGCGAGAGCGCGTAGGGCGGTCCGTAGACGGGGACGGCGCGCGCCGCGAGCAGGTGGGGCACCGCGCCGATGTGGTCCTCGTGCCCGTGGGTCAGCACGATCGCCTCGAGCCGCTCGGGCTCGTCGAGCACGTAGCCGAAGTCGGCGTGTAGGGTGTCGACGCCGAGGTTCCGGCCGTCGAAGGCGAGGCCGCAGTCGAGCACGATGCGGCGGCCGCTGGTCTCGACCGCCATGCAGTTCATGCCGATCTCACCCAGGCCCCCCAGGGGCACGAAGCGAACGGTTTCCGAGGTGTCGACGGGCAAGGCGGGATCCGGAGCTCGGGCGGGGGTTTAGCCTCATGGCGCCGCGCCGTCGAGCGTGACGCGGCGTGGGGGTGAGGCCCCCCAACTTCGATTGCCCACCCCCCGGCCTCGTGATAGCACCGGCCCGCGCGGGGACGTCCCTCCGCGCGGAGACATGATGAGACGTTTCGTACCCTCGTGGCTCGCGCTGACTCTGCTCTGTCTCGGAGTCGCGTCCATCGTCGCCCTGGCCCCGTCCTGGGCCGTGGCCCAGCCCCCCGCCGACGACGAAGAAGAGGTCGAGGAAGATCTCCCCGCCGACGAGGAGGACCCGTACGGCGAAGAGGGCGACTGGGAGGACGAGGAGGAGGACGACGCGCCCGGCCTCCGTCCGCCCGTGGTCGAGAGCCTCGAGATGGACGACGAGGAGGAGCTCGACGAGCAAGAAGAGGACGAGGAGGACGCCGAAGAAGACGAGGAGGAGGACGACGAGCTCCCGTCTCCGGCCGAGGCCCAGCAGCGCCTCGAGGAGGGCCCCGCCGGCGACAGCGATCCGACGCTCGCCCGCTGGACGACCCCGCAGACCGTCTTCGATCTCCACGGCTACATCCGCTTCCGCGGCGAGTTCCAGGACAACTTCTTCCTGGACCGCGTGCTCGGCGAGTCGACGCCGATCAACCAGATCGACCCGATGTCGAGCCTCGGCTACTCGCGCGGCACCGCGCCGCTGCCCTTCGGCCTGTTCCGGCCGGCCGAGGACGGCCGCATCCCCGACGGCGGCGGCTGCGGCTTCGACAGCGAGGGCCGCGCGCTCCCCTGCGCCCAGCACGCCAACGCCTACGCGAACATGCGGCTCCGGATCGAGCCGACCATCCACCTCTCGGACGACGTGCGCATCCGCATGCAGTTCGACGTGCTCGACAACCTGGTGCTCGGCTCGACGCCGAACTCCCTCGCGGTGGGGCCGGCGCGCGTCGGTGGCGTGATCGACCCGTTCTACCGCTACGAGCGCACCACCTTCGCGCCGATCGACACCCTGTCGACGTCGATGACCAGCCCGACCTACGGCCTCAACTCCATCCAGGACGCGATCCGGGTGCGGCGGGCCTGGGGTGAGGTCCGCAACCGCGGCCTCGGCGAGCTCCGCTTCGGCCGCATGGGCGACCACTGGGGTCTCGGCATCCTGGCCAACGGCGGGAGCGGCATCGACTCGGACTACCAGACCGACGTCGACCGGATCATGATCATCACCCGCCTCGCGGGGATCTACCTCTTCGGCGCCTGGGACTTCGCCTCCGAGGGCCTGCTCTACAACGAGATCGCCGATGTCGGCGGCGTGCCCTTCGACGCGAGCCGCATCGACGACACCGACCAGTTCGTGCTCGGCGCGGCCTACCGGGCCACCGACGAGGAGCGCGAGGCGGCGCTCCAGCGCGGCGACGCGGTGTTCAACATCGGCGCGCGCTTCCAGTACCGCAGCCAGAACCTCAGCTCGTACGCGACCACGAACCCCTTCGGGCTCTGCACCATCTGCGACGGCACCACCCTCGACAGCGGTGAGCGCGGCTTCGGCGAGCCGCTCTTCGTGCGGCGCGGCGCCGACATCTACACGCCCGACCTCTGGATCCAGTTCCTCTACGAGAACCTCCGCCTCGAGCTCGAGGCGGTGATGACCTTCGGGCAGATCGAGAACCTCGGCGTCTCGAGCTACGACGCCCCGGAGGCGGGCGCGCAGGCGGAGCTGCTCCAGTTCGGCCTCGCGTTCGAGGGCGAGTACCACCTGCTCAACGACCAGCTCGGCATCTACTTCAACGCCGGCTACGCCTCGGGCGACGCGGACCAGGAGGGCCTGAGCCTCATCGGCGGCCTGCCCGCGCAGATCCCCGCCGGCCCCGACGGCCGCGTGGACCGCACCTACAGCACCTTCTACTTCCACCCGAACTACCGGGTCGACCTCATCTTCTGGCGCCAGCTCATGCGCCAGGTCGGCGGGGCCTACTACTTCAAGCCCGGCCTCAGCTACGACTTCATCCGCAACAGCTTCGGCCAGCTCCTCGGCGCCCGCGCCGACGTCATCTGGAGCCGCGCGGCGGTGCCGATGCAGACCTGGGGCAACGCCGACGACCTCGGCGTCGAGATCGACGTCTCGGTCTACTACCGCAGCGAAGACGGCCCGGACCTGCTCGACGGCTTCTACGCCCAGGCCCAGTGGGGCATGTTCTTCCCCCTCGACGGCCTCGACTTCGCGCCCCGCGAGTCGATGCGCTTCGTGGACGCCAACATGGACGGCAACGCCGACCTCGGCCCCGCGATGACCTTCCGGCTGATCCTCGGTATTCAGTACTGAGTTGGTTGGGCGGGGCTTTTCAAGCCCCTCCCCCCCGCTGCGCCGTCAGACCTGTCTCCGCTCCGGGTGCATCCGCACCCTCCGCAGAGACAGGTCAGCCGGCTCCGCGGGGCCCCCCCAACCCAAGTCGCGCGCCTACGGCGCGCGTGTCCCGCGCTCCGCGCGTGAGCCACGCGGCTCGCGCTCGCGCTTCGCGCGAGCTGGCCGCCCGCTGCCGCGGGATCGAACCTGTGGGGTGGCGCGTGCGGCGACCTCGCTTCGCTCGTCGCCTGCCGTCGTCTCGGGTCACTCGCCGCGGGCTCGGGCGGGCGCCGCGCCATTGTTTGCCACCTCTCGAGCTCTCTGGGCACGGCGGGTCCGCGTGGGCCCGCGCGGGCTCATACCCGCTGCGCCGTCAGACCGTAACCGTTCAGGCCCTGGGAAAGCTGGATCATCCCGCTCACTTCGAGATCCGGGATCGACACGCAGATCCCGATGTGATCTCGTGAGGGTGTGACGGGCGGAAACGAG
>Ga0310345_10001111_pt1 | contig 31759 bp, 29 predicted proteins | sample HC15DNA20500_MG_FD_204667 | JGI IMG/M metagenome (GOLD analysis project Ga0310345, IMG submission 204667) | Marine microbial communities from station ALOHA, North Pacific Subtropical Gyre - HC15-DNA-20-500_MG | ecosystem: Environmental > Aquatic > Marine > Oceanic | place: Pacific Ocean: North... | reverse complement strand
TGGATCGGGCTGGCAAAGTCCACGGCTTTGACGTTGCAGACTTTTGGCGACGCCGCCGTTCAGTAGCAGGCTCTGGCTATGACCAGACGTTTCAGACTGAATAGGTACGCGGTGTTGGCGGTGATTGCTCAAGACGTTGGCGGACCATGGTTACAGATCCTCTCCGGTCATGATCGTGAGCACACGCCGGGTGACCGCCTCGCTAGCGGGCTCAGGTGAGGCGCGGGCGCTGTCACCGCTTTGGGCGTCTATCTTCCAGAAGTATCGGATGCCATTCAGCACCACCTCGCCGAAGTCGTGCTCGCTCCACGGGTCGTTCGCACGGGTGAAATCATCAAACTCCCTGATGAGCCTAAGCAAATCCATTAGGTCCGGCTCGTCGAGGCCGGCGACGGCGCGGGTAAGAACAATTGTTCCCCCGAGGCCTTCGCGCCTAAGCCGGTCATTGAGGTTCCTGATCTTGCGGGTGTATTGCAGGCGCGTCGCATCTTCGTGGCGGTCCATGCCAGCGATCCTTGTTCTCGTGATGGTGAGGGCAGCGCCAGATGGCGCGGCTGATATGCCTCGGGAGGCTGCGCGGCCGGATCGTGTCTTGGCTGATTTCAGCCGCGCAGGGTTCTCGCGGCCTATTTGCGTTTGGCGGCGGTCCGTACTTGCTCGAGCAGGGCATCAAGGGCCGGCTTCGCGGTTATGGCCTGTCCTACTGCCCGCGCGAAAGGCGCTACGGCTGGTGCTAGGTCTGCCTCAAGGAAGCCCTTGGCGAGCGCCTCGACTTGAATGACGATCGGGACCAGCAGCGTGGCGTTGTCCTCGTCCCGCGCAAAGCCTTTAAGCGACGACAAGACCTTGTCATCGCGGATTAGGGCTTGGGCTTGCTCTATCAGCCCGCGCCTGAAGACCAATTCGACGCACAGCATCGAAGGAACAGTTCGGGTGACGGCTGCAAGCCAGGTGTGCTCAATTCCTTCCTCGTCGGCTGAGATTTCGCTGATCTGGAGCCACATATCGCCGGTGCCCACTCCGCGAGTCATCTTCCATTCCGGAGCGATGATCTGGGTGGCCCACTCATTCTCGATCAGCAGCCATGGGGCTTTCACGACCTTCTCGATCGCGATGAAGGCTTCGGCCATCATCCGTTCGCTGAGCGTTCCCGCCGCGTGGAAGAAGTCGGCCTCGATCTGGCCGATGTTACGGACTACCCTCGCGGCCCATTCCGGGTCCTGCTGGTTGGCGATCTTGGTGCGATGTTCGTGATCCATTGCTGCTAATCCTTGCGCGGATGGAGGCCCCTGAAGGGCACTCGTCCGGCATCGCGCCGGTCTTGCATTAGGCTTCCGCGATCATCGAATCACCCGATCGATGCGCAAGCTGTTACCCGGTCAGGATAGCCCTGACCGGCCCTTCATGGACCTCGATTTTCGAGAGTGCGCCGGTGCCGGAATTTGCCTGCCGAGAGGCTCGGTTCTGCGGCCAAACGCCATCCCCGGTGCAGCGCAATCATACGGGATTCAGCCGAAAAAGTCAAAAATGGCCGGTTTTGCTGGCTGCGCGCGAAGGGCGCGAATTCAGCCTTGTACGAAGTTCTTCATGCCTGCTCTGGCCGATTCGGGGCCACCCTTGAGCAGGTAGAACCGACGCAGGAACACCCGAGTGGGACAATCCAGTCATTCCGCCCGGCCAGACTGATGGCGGGTTGATCGCCAATACCTGGCGCTCAGCGAATGCTCCGGCGGGCCAAATCGCGATCGAAATGGACGGATCGAGCATTGCCCTTTCAATCTTGCTCGGAGACGCGGCAGATTATGGTGGGGCCGTCGCATATATCTTGCTAGGAAGACCACCGCATAGGCATTTGGATAGGCGAAGAACCGATTGCATGGCAGATGGGTGGGGATCGATATTTGACAGGTTTGGCCTAAAAACAGTCACGAGGACTGACAAGGACAAGCAGGCCTATCTTCCGAACGAGGAACAACGCGCGGCGCTGTCTGCCGCCGGCTTTGAACCAGGCGACGCTGCTGACGAAAATCTCATTGAAATTGAGGTGATCGGCGAGAGCCTCAAATCTCTTTCAACCTCCTATTACAACTCCCTTCGTGTTGGATCCGGTCGTGATCCTGAACCGAGGATGGGGCGCGGCCTGATTAACTGGGCTAGGGTTGGCGACAAGCTTGTTATAGGCAATCGCGGAAGTCGCGTCTTTGTCGCGAACACGTCGAAGGTCACCCCCGAAGAGGCTCGCGAAACCTTCGAGCGCCGGGTGACGCAGGCCTTTAAACCAAGGGCGCGATTGCTTCAACTCCTTGGTGACCAACTGATTGGGTCGTCAAAACTGGCTGTCTTTGAGCTGGTGAAAAACGCCTACGACGCCGACGCAAGCGAGGTATCGATCACGCTGGGAGACTTGGGAACTGCCGACCCATGGATTGTCGTGGAGGACGACGGCGTGGGCATGTCGCTCGATACGATCCAGAACGTGTGGCTGGTTCCGGGCGATGATCATCGGGAGAAAGATCGGACGCGCGATCAGCGCTCACCCAAGTATCATCGCCTCCCGCTCGGCGAGAAAGGCGTTGGCCGTTTCGCCGTTCACAAGCTGGGCGGACGTGTCCGGATGACGACGCGCGCAGCGGGCAATCGCGAGTGCCAAGTTGCGATCGACTGGGCAGAGCTTATGTCGAACCGCTTTCTCGAGGACGCTCCGGTTACCGTGGTCGAGCGTGAACCAAAGATATTCAAGGGAGACAGGACCGGCACCCGGATACGGATTGACGACCTCAACCAGAAGGAATGGACACGGGCGGAAGTCCGCGACCTGTATCGTCAGGTTACGTCCATTTCTTCGCCATTCTCTTCCCGGGCCGACGACTTCTCCATTAGTTTCCAAGTGCCGGGATTCCAACGGTGGATATCGGAAATCCCCGACGCCGACGAACTGCTGCAGCGCGCTCCGTGGCGGTTCCGCTTTGATTTCGACGGCGAGCAGATCAAATACACCTACGATTTTCGCGGCGTTCCCGGGATCAAGATCGAGCCAAGAAAGATCACAGAAAGTGAGCCGCTCCAGATCATGGCGGAGCGGGAGCCTGACGACCTCGACGCTGCATCCGCACCAAAAGCAAAGCGCTCGGCAAGTGTGCTCGCTGACGATTCCACCATTCACGGCATCGGCCCCGTTAAGGGAACGCTCTTCGTCTTCGACCGCGACCGGGAGATCATGTCAAGATACGCGCAGTCGCGCCTGATAGAACGCTTTCTGGATCAGAATGGCGGTGTCCGTGTCTACCGGGACGAAATGCGCATCTACAACTACGGTGAGCCAGGCGATGACTGGCTTGGGCTCGATCTTCGAAGGGTCAATAGTCCGTCACGCAATCTGAGCCGCAACATCGTAATCGGTCTCGTTGACTTGAATCTGGAAGAGAGCAGCGGTCTTCGTGAAAAGACGAATCGCGAGGGCTTCGTGGAGAACAGCGCTTATCGCCGACTGCGACAGGTCGTGCTCGGTGCGATCAGCGTGTTCGAGACGGAGCGGAGGGTAGACAAGCAAAGAATGCGACAGCTTACGGGCAAGGCTCCAAGCACTGATCGCGAGGTCACAGGGCCGATTGCCGATGTCCGGAAAGTCGCGAGGTCAAAGGGATTTCTCGAAGACATCGACCCGTCCCTGAAGCGCGTAGAGCAGGAATTTCGCCAGTTGCGCGAGGATTTTCTGCGGGCCGGCATCTCTCAGGTTGGTCTCGCAGTGGTTTTCCATGAAGTCGAGCGCGGCATCGGCGCCCTTGCCACCGCACTCTCCTCTGGGGCTGACATTCCCGATCTGAAGACCCAAGTTGGCCAGTTGCAGGCAGTGCTAGAGACCTCAACCCAATTGTTGCGCAAGGGCGACAAGAAAGCCTACTCGCTCAAGCAGTTGCTGCGCCGGGCGCGGGATATCACTACTGTGCGGTTCCGTGTACACAACGTCCAGTTGGTCTGTCCGGCTTTGGAAGGATCAGCGCCGGACGCCAGCCCCATCTTTGCATTTGGTCTCGCGCTTGGTGCTGCCACTAACATCATCGACAACGCCATTCACTGGTTGAAGGTGAGCGTACCGGACGACGCGCCCCCCGGCTCCCGCCGCATTTTCATGGATGTCGTGCCAGACCACGCAGGACGTCCCGTCCTTGTGTTCGCCGACAACGGCCCGGGTTTTCGTGACCCGCCCGAACAGCTTGTCGAGCCGTTCTTCTCGCGACGGCCAGACGGGATGGGTCTTGGACTGTACTATGCCAATCTCGCCATGAATCTGAATGACGGGGAACTGCTTTTTCCGTCGTTTGAGGAATACGACATTCCCGAGGAATTCAATGGGGCTGTCATCGCAATGGCTTTCAAGGGGGAGAGCTGATCCTTGTTCACCCATGCTCGCTACGTCGTCATTGACGATAAGGAAAACGAGCTGATGCAGCTCGCAAACTGCCTCCGAAAAATCGGCGCGCCGTGCCTGCCGATCCTCTACGATGTGGCTGATGGTATTGATCCAGCCCACCTCGGTGGGGTGCGAATGCTGTTTCTCGATCTTCATCTGACAACCGGCGGTCAGGTGACTGATGTAAATCAGGCGTCCGGCGTGATCGCAGGGATGCTTGAGGAGGGTATCGAACCAAAGGCAGGGCCATATGTCATCATACTGTGGACCACTCACCAGCCGCATCGCGAGGCGTTCGAGACCTACATTATGGACAACGTGGATCCGCTGAAGCGGCCGATCGCGATCCTCAGCTTAGACAAGAACCAGTATCTGGCGCCTGATGCAGGGCCGAAACTGATGGAAGATGTAAAGGCGGTGGTTGATGCTGATCCCCGGCTTCGCGCCTTGCTGAACTGGGAACGTGAGGTGCTTAAGGCGGCCGGAACTACTTTGGCCGAGATTGGATCGATGGTCTCAGCAGAGGATCGCAAAGCAACCCGATTTTCCGAACGGCTGGATGAAGTCCTGAGCCTGCTGGCGTCGGAGGCGGTCGGCTCTGAGAATGCGAAGGCCGACCCCTATAGCGCCGTAAATGCCGCATTGATGCCGATCCTCTCTGACCGGATTGCCCATCAGCGTATCGAGCCACAAAGCAACGCGATCTGGACCGCCGCTGTTACGAAGGTGGATGACGTGCAGCCCCCGTCGCTTGAGGAGGCTGCCCGTCTCAATTCGATGCTGCATGTGGCGGCCGCGTCGACGGAGGAACTGAGGCCAGGCGCGTGGGGAGCGGTCACGATCCTTCCGGATGCGGAGCTTGAAGATGAACCGATGATGGCACGGTTCAATCTGCCATCAAAGCCGATGCTGTCACGTACTTTCTGCGTGGCTGAAAAGGCCGACCGCAACCGCAGCAAGCTTTGCCTGCTGCGCGTCGGTGCCAGCTGTGACTACGCCCAGAGCCGGACCGGACCTATTCCGTTCATGCTCGGAGCCATCATTCCGGCCGAGGCACCCCGTCGAGAAGAGGGCGTGCCGAAAGCTGAGTTGGCAACACCGCCACTGATAATCGACGGCTTTGACGGACCTGTGCGCATGCACTTCAACGCGCATCTTCAGATTACGCTGGTTCCTAGCCAGTTCGAAGGTTGGGAGTCGCTCTGCCGCCTCCGTGAAGCATTGCTGATGCAGATAACAACGCATGGAGCGCAACATGCAACCCGTCAGGCGATTATTAGTTTCTCGACGGGTAATCACTGATCGCGAACGTTGCCCTCCGGGGCGATTATGTAGTGTTCGCCGTTCGCCTCGGCACGATACAGGACAATCTCCGCAGCTGCATCCGGCGGTGCGGCCAGTGATATCCATACCGGCTCGCCCGGCCGGATACTCCTGAGATCCGGCGAAGTCCTGAGCTGTTCCATCATCGCGTCGGGAAGTGGCGCGAGCCTCGTGCTGGCGGCAGGAAGCAATTCCTGCATGAACGGAAGCACATCGTGCTCGCTCCGGAGGCGACGCAGGACCGCGTCGAGTTCAGCGCCGAGCAGCTCACTCATATTACACCCAACGGCAGCAGCCGGACGTCGCCGATGAAGCTCTCCAGCGTCTGGAGATGCGGCTGCAGGGGCTTGGGGAACTTCTCGAACAGGCCAGAAGGGACGACCAGCTGCACGCCAGCTTGGGTCATCTCGCGGAACTGCGATTCAGAGACGCCCTCCTGCAGGGTCAGTAGATGCTTGGCCGGAATACGGTCGGCCTCGTTCAGGATCTGTCGCCAGCGGTCGCGGCATGTCGTCTTCACCGCCAGCATGCGGAGCCGATCCTTCGGGAAGCTTTCGTCATGATAGGCAGCGGCTGAGGGAAACAGGAAGTCGGGTCGCTTTCCAGGCTCGCTTTCCGGCTGATGTGAGAAGTGTGTGCCCTCCACGAGGCGCTCCTCCATGAAGATCGCCCGCGCATGCAGCTCAAGCGAATGACCGGAGCGAGCCTTGCGTCGCTGGAGGATGGTCTGGGCACGTGAAATGAAAGCATCGATCGTGGCAAATCCTGCCGTGATGTGCGGCAGCTCGAGGGCCTGCTCGACGCTTCGGAAAAGCTCGAACTCACACTCGCGTCGCCGCAGCAGGCGGCGATCAGGATCAAGTCCGTTGTCCGGGCGCAGCTCTACTGCACGCCGGATGATATCCGCGCCGCTCGGAAACCGCGTCCGCCATTCAGCGGGTATCTCGTCGTCTGAGAGCCAACAGCTCGCTCGCACGTGAGGCGGCGCAGGCAGCGGGAACAGACCATCCTGCGCGGGCGGCCATATCAGGTACTTGCCCGGCTCGACCGGACCCACGCGGTCCTCGACGAGATCCTCCTCGGTCTCGTGCCGGCATACCCAGACATGGCAATCCGCGGTCTCGTCATCGAAAGTGCGCCGGAACGCGAAAACCGTCAGCGCGCCCGTGCTTTCCGGATCGAGCAGCGCCGAGGCGCCACCGCCGAAGCCCGTGACACGCGTCTCGTCACGGCCACGGGCAGCGGAGCTGTCGTGAAAACGGTTGTTGTACCAGATCGCCCGGACTTCGCGGGCATCGGCATGGGAATCCACGTAGAGATTGAACCGGACGTCCGGGTTCTTGATCTCGCGGCGGTTGAGCGCGGGAAATACCTCGAAAAGGAAGTCACGCGGAATGTACGGGCCGGCCTGGTGGCTGCCGTTAGCGAGCGTGTCGTTGCCGGAGAGGCGCTTGATATACCAGACAAACCCGGGCGCGCAGTGCTCCTCCATCCACTCGACAAGATCACCCACCGGCACGGTCCATTCCCCTGATTTCTCCTCCGCGCGCATCCGAGCGTAGCCAGTCGGCGGCGGCGCTGACTACAGCGTCTGCGCCAATCCGCCACGGTCCCTTCAGGGCGCATTCCCAGACTGTGAGCACACGCCAGCCGGCGCGGTCAAGCGCCCCTTCAACCTCGCGGTCACGCTCGACATTGCCGCCAATCTTCGTCCGCCAGAACTCCTGCCGCGTTCCCGGCCAGCGGAACAACGCACAGTCATGTCCATGCCAGAAGCAACCGTTGATCTGGATCGCGGCCCGCCAGCGCGGCAGGACTATATCAGGTTTGCCCGGCAACCGGCGGTCGTGCAGCCGGTAGCGGAAACCGAGCGCGTGAAGGCCGCGCCGGACGACAAGCTCCGGCTTGGTGTCCTTGCTGCGGATTCCGGACATCATGCGGCTGCGGGTAGCCGCACCGACGACGTCACCCGGCAAGCGCGAGTTTCCGCTGCAAACGATCAGGTGCCGGCTCTGCAGGATCGACCAGCCAGGGCAGCATGTGCTCGGCCACTGCCCGTACAACCGGGACGACCACCGAATTACCGAACTGCTTGTAGGCCTGTGTGTCTGAGACCGGGATAATGAACTCACGGCCATTCGGGTCATCGAATCCCATCAACCGCGCACATTCGCGTGGGGTCAGACGGCGCGGGTTGCGTCCGGGCCGGGCAACGAGGATTTCCGAGCCATCCTTGTAATAGCGCGCCGACAGCGTGCGGGCGACATCGCCCGGTCCGACAAGACCGAACCCGAACCCGTTGCCAGCGGAACGGTGTTTCTCAGCATAGCGCTGGAGATAGTCCCACAGATGATCGGTCAGCGTGTATTTCGCCGCTACCGATCCAATGTTGCCGCAGGTGTAAGGCGGATCGATTTCCTCTGTGCCATCCTCGGGATGCAGGATGGAGCCCAGTCTCGGCCCATTGAGCAGATTGGGCAGATCGAGATCATCGAAGGTGAAGTCATTGGCCTCGCGAAAGCCCACGATGAAGATGCGCTCACGCTGCTGCGGCACGAACGCCTTCGAATTGATCACCTTCCAGTGAACCTGGTAGCCAAGCTCGGCTGTCAGCGTGCGATGGATGACCTCGAACGTACGGCCCTTGTCGTGATTGACGAGATTCTTGACGTTCTCAAGCAGGAATGCGCGCGGCCGATGGTGCTTAATGATCTGCGCAACATTGAAAAACAGTGTGCCCTGCGTCTCGTCAGCGAAACCGTGCGGACGGTTAAGCGCATTCTTCTTGGACACACCGGCGATCGAGAATGGCTGACACGGGAAGCCGGCGAGGAGGAGATCATGCGCTGGTATATCCTCGACAGGAACCTTGGTGATGTCGCCAACCACCTCATGCTCGCAGGCGAAGTTGGCCAGGTAGGTCTGCTGGGAATATTTGTCCCATTCGCTTGTAAAGACGCACCGACCGCCGAGATCCTCAAAGCCACGTCGCAGTCCGCCGATCCCTGCGAAGAGGTCGATGAAACGGAACCTTCCGGACTCATTCGCCGGGACATCACGCCCCTTGCGCGCCATCGATTTCAGCAGGCGCACTGCCGCGAGACGGGGAGCGGCAGCGCCGCTTTCCCAACGATAGAGGGTACGACGGGAAAATCCTGACTGGTCCGCGAAATCCTCGATGCTTATGCCTGCCTTGGCTCGAAGCAGGGAAAACTCGCTGGACTTTGACATGGGCACCTCTGGGAAGATTTGTGCCAAGTTGACGCAATACGTTCCAGAAGGCAAGAACAAATAGCGAATATGCGGATTGTGTAAGTGACAGTCTGGGAAATGTTGGCTGATCGAAGACGTTCCGCCAACAAGCATTGGCGGGGCCACGCCCTTACGGAAGACGTTACGGCGTGGGCGAGAACCCTCTCCATCTCTTCTCGTCGGCATCGGCCGGGGGATCGGTCACTGTCGTTAGGTTGCGGGAAAATCGTCCAGTCGGACGTGATTACACGATCTCAATAAACTCGGAGTTTGCCTTCTTACGGGCGCGTTTTACCGCCGCTTTGCGCTTCTTCGGCGTGAAGGTTGTCGTGATGAATGCGCCAATCTCGTTCGCGGCCTTGAGGGCCGGGTCTGCGTCAACGTGGGCATAGCGCTGCGTGGTTTGGGCCTGTGAGTGCCCAAGAAGTCGCCCTATGACCGGAAGGGAAGCGCCCTGCGTGACCGCGATGCTGGCTGCGGTGTGCCGAAGATCGTGGAGCCGCACGTTCGCAATCTTCGCATCTGTGCAGACATGCTGCCATGGCTTGCGCAGGTTAGCGAAGGGCTTCTTGGGGTCATTTGCGCTGGGGAAGATGCAGGTCTTGCGGCCCGATATTGCCTTCTGACGCTTGAGTACGGCCTTGGCTTGCTCGCTGAGGTAGATCGGCTTGGCTCCGGTCTTGCTGTCTGGAAGGCGAAGGACGCCAGCTTTCAGGTCGACCCACTTCCATTGTGCCGCAAGCACCTCATTCAGCCGCGCACCGGTCAGAAGTAGGAGTTCGATGGCGTTCCGGGCGGTCTGCGAGATGGTTTCGTCGGCGGCGAGCTTCGTGAGGGAAGTGCCCAAGCGTCGGAGTTCGATTGGCGTTAGGTATCGCGTTCGGGCCTTCTCTTCGAACCGCGACACATGCTTGCAGGGGTTAGTGCCTTGTGCTCGCCATTCCCAGGCCTCTGCGAGTGCCATCAGTCTGGAAAGAAGCGCTAAGGCGCGGTTGCCTTGATAGGGTGTCTCGCGGAACGCCTTGTGAAACCGGTCAATGTCGCCTCGGGCAAGCGTTTCGACTTTGGAGGTGCCGAACTTGGGGGCAAGAAGGTTGGTCCATAGCGCGTTGTAGTCGCGCTGTGTCGCGGGCTTCTTATTGGGCAGTTCCTCGGTCTCAAAGCGACTCCACACGTTGGTCAGCGTGGGGGCGGCACGCAGCAGAAACTTCTTTCCCTGAGGGTCGCCGCCGCGTGCGATATCGGCATAGGCCTGCCTTGCGAGATCGCGAGCCTGATCAAGGGTGAGCGGGCCATACGTGCCGATCGCAAGCCATCTTTGGCGTGCTCCACGACCGCCTCCATCGGCTCTGTACTTCAGGATGAAGCGCTTTGGCCCGCTCGGAAGGGCTTTGACGCCAAACCCCGGTACAGCTTCGTCCCATAGGTAGGCCGGAGCCTTGCCGCTAGCCGTCAGTCCGTCGATCTCTCTTTTGGTCAGCTTGCCCATGGCACCCGATTCGCAACCACTTAACAACCACACTGTATGGCACGGTAGGGCAAGGTAGGGCAATCGAGCTTGACGCGCGTGCCCAGAAAGTGGGCGAAAATTGCTACTTTAACACCATGAGGGGTAACGTAGGGTAACCAAGTTGATGGTCGGTACACTGACTTTTAATCAGTAGGTCGCTGGTTCGAACCCAGCAGGGCTCACCATTTCTCACCGCAGCGGAATGCGCAGCGCGAACCAGCGGCCGCGCCATTGCCATTCCGCGCTGAAGCCGATGCGGCGCCAGCCTGCCTTGCGGAACGCGCGTACCGAGGGGGTGTTGGTCCACCAGATGAAGGCGATGACCCGGTCCGCGCCTGCTTCCAGATAGCGGCGCGTCGCCCCGCGGATCAGCGCAACGGCAAGGCCCCGGCCGCGTTGGGATTGTTCGGTGGCGATGTCCATCAGTGCGACTTCGTTGGCCCTCAGCGGCCATGTCGCATCGCGGCCATACTGCCCGGCGCGCGCGAAATGGGCGACCGAGGCGGGGCGGCCCTCCTGCAGCAGGACCATCCCGGGCAGACCCTGCCGCGCATAACTCAGCGCGCTCTTCATCTTGGGCGTCAGGCTCTCCACGATGGCGCCGTAATGCTCGGGGCCCGCTCCCACCACGTCCGGCCCCCCGGCATCGGGCATGCCCGAGGAAGCAACAATCCAGTTCAGCCGGTAGTCGGTGATCAGCATGCCGATCGCGGCCTTGATCCCGTCCTTGACGAGCGCGCTCACCGCCGCACCAGCCGCCGCACGCTTGCCATCACGCCCTTGCTTTCAGCTATCCGCTTCGCCGCCGCCACGCCGCGGTTGAAGCCGTCGAGCGCGCCGAGCAGCAGCCGGTTGGCAAGGCTCGGGCGCAGCAGATAGAACGAGCAGGCCTGCACCGATCCCGTCGCGAACAGCGCCTTGTGGGCGCCTTCGCCCTCGGTGAAATCGAAATAGCGGTAGCGCTTTTCCGCAAAAAGCCGCTCCAGCGCCTCGAGCTGCAGCACCGTCCCCGGCGAAAGCTGCGCGAAATCGGGATCATAGCCGAGGTGCGCATAGACCACGGTCTCGCCGTCGATCGGCAGGTAGAGATAGCTCACCGCCTTGCCCTCGATCCGCAGCAGATAGGCGCGCAGCTTGTCCTGCCGGGCCAAGGCGCGCATTTCGGCGAGCGCCGCGTCGCCTTCGGGCAATCCGGCATCGAGCAGGCGCGCCTGATAGGTCCGGCGCGAGAGGGGCACCGCCTCCGCCACGAAGCGGTCCATGTCCTCGGCGGTTCGGAACTCCTCGAAATCGAGCCGGTCGCCGCCCAGCTCGGCAATCCGCTTGCGCTTGCGCCGCAAGGTCGAGCGGGTCTTGCCGGAGAAGCGCGCGAGGTAGTCCTCGAAGCTGCCTGCCATCTCGATGTAATAGCGCGGAAAGGCCTGCCAGCCGCCGAGCCGGTAGCCGGGGAGCTGCCTGCGGATACGGGGGATTGCCGATTCGGGGGCCGAAAGGACGCGCACGCCCTCGCAGCCGATCTCGATTCCCGGCAGACGTTCGGCCTTGCCTTCGAGCAGGTCGGCCAGCGTGAACGAGGCGGTGTCAAGCTTGCGCGTGGCAGCGAAGACGCGGCGCGAGCCGACGACGAAGGGAATGGTGACGGCAGCGGTCATCGGGCACCGTAGAGCGCGTTGGCGGCGGCCTGCTCGGCATAGCGCCAGCCGGTGCGCAGCAGGCTGTGCGGCAGCAGCGCGGCGGGGGTGCTTGCCGGGAGGGCCTGCGGCGGATTGGCGGCATAGGTCGCGGTGGTCACGCCCGGCTCCTTTTCCAGCCATGCGCAAAGCCGTTCGAACCGGCGGACAAGGATCTGGTTCTTGCGCGATCGGTCGCGGCTCAGGAGCTCGAAGCTGTGCGAAACCAGCGTCATCGGCACGTCCGGCTGCCGCCGCGCGTGGCGCAGCGCCGCGCCGATCTCGCCGTCGGTCAGCGCGGTCAGCTGGAAATGGCGCCGCGATCCGCGCGGACCTGCGATGCAGGAAACGGGCACTTCGGTCACGCCGTGGAGCGCCACCGGCACGCGGTTATCCGGCCCCAGCGAAATCCGGCTGTGCGAACCGACGATCCCCGGCGTGTGGCTGCTGTCATAGGCCAGCCCAAGCGCCGCGAGTGCACGCAGTGTGTCATCGTTGGCGCCATAGTTTCCGGCGCGGAAGGCCACCGGCGCGGGCGCTCCGGCGGCGATCAGCACGTCCTTTGCGTAGTCGAGCAACTGGCATTGCTGCTCGAACGTGAAGTCGCGGATGTTGAGCCCCGTCGCCGTGCCCAGCGGATTGTTCGTGCCTGCAATCGCCAGCCACTCGGTATGCGCATGAAGCTGTACGTCATGCCCGCGTGCCGCGATCGGGCCGACCACGTCAGCTATCGCCTCCACGCCCCAGACCAGCGCGGGCAGGGGATCGACGAAGAACACGGCCTTGATACCGTGCCGGTCCATCACGTCCATCTGGTAGAAGATACCTGCCTCGCCGTCGGCCACCTGTCCGGCGATGGACCGGGCAAAATTCTCGCGCCGGTCGTCGCGCCACGGGAAACCCGCCGCATATTCGGTGTCGATGGTGATGTAGAGGCTGACCATGGCTCAGGGACGCGGCACCACGCCGGCGCGGCGGATGGCGCGATAGGCCAGCGACTTGGTCAGGTTGCGCGCCGGGTATTGCTGCGGGCTCTTCGGGGCGAGTCCCGCCCGGCGCAGGATATGGTTGAACGCGCGCGCATCGGCTTCGGCGCAGCTCCATTCCGAACGCCACGTCACCGACAGCGAGATCGAGGGTAACGCCCCGTTGCGCACATAATGCGGCGCCTTGACCGGCACATGCAGGCCCTCGCCGGGCCGGAGCGCAAACTCACGGCCGCGCGGCTGGAACTCGTCGCGCCACTCGAGGTTGCGGTGATGCGCGCCGAGGTGAAAGAGCTCGTGCACGCGCGGCGGGGCGATCGCCTCGTCGGTTACCGGGAACATCGTCATCACCTTCTCGCCCTCGATCTGCAGCAGCAGATTGTGCTCGGGATCGAAGTGCAGCGGCGTCACCGCGTTGGGCGAGGAGACGAAAACGAACGCCTCGCAGCGCTCCATCGCGCCGGTGCGCGGGGCGACGACGTCGCGCACTTCGCCCAGCACGTCTTCAACGAGCTTCGCATAATCCGGATGCTGCTCGATGCGCTTCAAGGCCATCCACGATCCGGCGCGGTCGATCTGGCGGATGACTTCGGCGGCGGTGAGGGCAGGGCGCTCGACCTTGTCCGGATCGACGCCCAGCGGCAGGTCGCCCAGATTGTATTCCACGCTGTCCGCCGGCAGGAATTCCGCCAGATCGGCGAGCGCCGCTCGGGTCAGCAGGCCTTCCGCGGCCAGCTTGTGCTCGAAGGTCGCGGGCGCAGCCGGATAGGCTTCGGCCAGCACGGCCAAAGCCGTCGGATCGAACCGCACAGTGCTCATAGCGATCGACGTCCTTCCGTTTCCGCCAGCGGGAAACCTTCCACTGTCCGATTGCCTAGCGAAGCGGACTTAACATTCGATTTAGGGTCTTTCGCTGCGCGGGCGTTTTCCGCCGCAATCCAAGCAAATTCCATTCCTTCATCCCGCAGCGCAGCAGTTGTCCGGCGCCCATCTATTCCTGTCCGGCATAGAGCAAATCGCGACGGCGTATCTGCCGGAACGCGGCGCCGAGGGCCATCAAGGGGTCACGGCAAACACGCCGCCCCGATCAAAGGAACCTGACGATGACCGCTTTCACTGTCCCGACCCGTGATACCGTTTCGGCTGGCAACCAGGGCCTGTTCGATGCTCTCAAGGGCCAGCTTGGCTTCGTGCCCAACCTCTACGCCACGCTTGCGCACTCCAACAATGCGCTGGGCACTTATCTTGCGCTGCAGTCGGCCAAGTCGTCGATCAATGCGAAGGCTCGCGAAGTGGTCAACCTCGTCGTCAGCCAGGTCAACGACTGCGCCTACTGCCTCGCCGCGCACACCGCGCTGGGCAAGATGAACGGCTTCTCGGATGCCCAGATCCTCGAAATCCGCGCCGGCAGCCTCGCTTCGGACGCCAAGCTCGATGCGCTCGCCCGCCTGACCCGCTCGATCGCCGTCAATCGCGGCCAGGCCGATGAAGCCCTCGTCGATGCCTTCTTCGCAGCCGGCTGGACCAAGGAAAACCTCGTCGATGTCATCGTCACCATCGGTGACAAGATGATCACCAACTACCTCCACGCCGTGACCAAGGTCCCCGTGGACTTCCCCGCTGCCCCGGCGCTTTCCGTCCTCGAAGCGGCCTGAACCGGAAGCTTACCCCATCGGCTTGGCCCGCCTGCTCTCCCCCTCCCCGCCCCGGGCGGGCCACACCAGGAGCCTCGTCATGACCGCACTTGCCCCCCCTTGCGCAACCGGCCATGGCGAGGTTCACCCCTCTCTCGCGCTCCCGGTTTCCGGGATTGCCGCAGGTGCCCTCGCAGCCTTCATCTGGGCAATCTACTTTGTCTTCGCCAAGACCGGCACTGCAGCCGGGCTCCTCCCACAGGATTTCGCGCTTCTCCGTTTCGGCCCCGCCGCGCTTGTCCTGCTCCCCTGGCTGATCCGCCATGATCCTTCCCGCCTTGCCGGGATCGGCTGGCCCTGCGCGCTCACGCTCACCGTGCTCGCCGGACCGCCGTTCATCCTGCTCAGCAGCGCAGGGTATCTCTACGCCCCGCTCTCCAACGGCGCGGTGATCCAGCCTTCCACCGTCACGCTCGCATCGATGGCGGCGGCTGCGGTCCTGCTCCGTGAGCGCATCACGCCCGCCAAAGTCATCGGCATCGCGCTGATCCTTGCAGGGCTCGCCGTGATCGCAAGCCACAAGAGCCACGCCGGCGGCAGCATGGTCTGGCTCGGCAACCTGCTCTTCCTCGGTGCCGGCCTCAGCTGGTCCGCCTACACCATCCTGTTCAAGCGCTGGAACCTCGATGCCGTCGCCGCAACCGCCGTCGTCGCGCTGCTGTCCACGCTCCTCGCGCTGCCGATGCTGCTGCTGAGCGGTGGTTTCACCCGCCTCGCAGCGCTCCCGCTGCAGACCCTCATGGCCCAGATCATGGTCCAGGGCGTGCTCTCCGGCGTCGTCGCGCTGATCGCTTTCGGCATGGCCGTCCGCCAGCTCGGCGCCGCCCGTGCCAGCCTGTTCCCCGCCGTGGTGCCGGTCGCGGCGATGGGCATCTCGGTCCCGCTCACCGGCACGGTCCCCGCCGCCATGGAGATCGCCGGGGCCTTGCTCGCCACGGTCGGCCTCCTCGCCGCCATGGGCCTTCTCCGTTTGCCTACCGTTGTTTCCCGTCCCCTCTCATCAAGCAAAGGATTGCGTTCATGACCCAGGATCCCCTGTTCCAGCCGATTCGCTATGGTGCGATCGAGGCTCCCAACCGCATCGTGATGGCCCCGCTCACGCGCACCCGCGCCAATGCGGACGAAGCCCCGCACGAACTCCAGCAGATCTACTACTCGCAGCGCGCCACCGCCGGCTTGATCATTTCGGAAGCCACCCACATCTCGCCGCAGGGCAAGGGCTATGCGAACGCGCCCGGCATCTACAGCGAGCGCCAGATCGAAGGCTGGAGCAAGGTGACCAAGGCCGTCCACGCCGCGGGCGGGCGCATGATGCTCCAGCTCTGGCACGTCGGCCGCCTTTCGCACCCCTCGCTGCAGCCGGGTGGCATGCTGCCCGTCGCGCCGAGCGCCATCGGCCTCCAGGGTCACGCCCATACCTACGAAGGCCTGCAGGATTTCGTCGTCCCCCGCGCGCTTGAGCTCGAGGAAATCCCCAGCATCATCGAGGACTATCGCTCTGCCGCGATCAACGCCAAGGCAGCAGGCTTCGACGGCGTGGAGATCCACAGCGCCAATGCCTACCTGCTCGACCAGTTCCTGCGCGATGGCACCAACCATCGCACCGACCGGTACGGCGGCAGCATCGAGAACCGCGCCCGCCTCACGCTCGAAGTGACCGATGCGGTCACCAGCGTATGGGGTGCGGACCGCGTCGGCATCCGCCTCTCGCCCTCGCTCACCATCAACGGCATGAGCGACAGCAACCCGGCGCCGCTCTTCGCCTACGTCGCGGAGCAGCTCGGCAAGCGCCGCCTCGCCTATCTCCACTGCGTCGAGCCCAGCGATCCGCGCGGTGATCCGTTCCAGCGGATTGTCGATCCGCAGATCGTCCGCAAGGCGTTCGGCGGCAACTACATCGCCAACGGCAGCTACACCGGCGAGCGCGTCCGCGATGCGCTCAACGCGGGCGATATCGATGCCGCCTCGTTCGGCCGCCTGTTCATCGCAAATCCGGACCTGCCGCGCCGCCTTGCGGAGGGCCTGCCGATGAACCCGCTCAACGCTGCCCGCATCTACGGCGGCGGGGCGGATGGCTACATCGACTACCCGTTTGCGCCCGCCGCCCGGGCGGCGTGAGGCGCAAGGCGCGGTCCCTTCGGAGGAGGGCCGGGGGGATCGCGCCGTTAACCGTGTCTCCGTGGCGCGGATCAGGCCATCCCCGGGCGAAGCCGCTTCAGCCATGATCCCAGTCCGCTGGTCCGTGTCAATGCCAGCGCGCCAAGTGCCGCAAGTGCGGCAAGCAGACCGCGACCCGCAAGCGGTGCGGGCGCGGCGGGGCCGAGGTCGGTGATCGTCAGGCTGGCCTGATGGGAAAGCACGGACCAGCTCTGATCCGACATCGCGTAGGTGCCCACCGTGAAGATGGGCGCGGCCTCGCTGCCGCCATAGAGCTGCGAGCCGAGGAACGTGATCTCGTTGCCGTTCGTGAACCCGCCGCCCTGGCTGGCGTTCAGGAAAAACAGGCCGTCGTTTCCCCCGAATACGCCGGTTACGTTGGAGATGTGGAACGTGGTCAACACGTTGTCGACCCAGCCGCAACAAGGCGACGCATTGAGTGACGCCATCTGGAACGAGCCGATATCCTGTCCGCTTTCCGTGATGCGGAACTGCACGACGGCGAGGGCCGGTGTGCATGTCAAGGCTGCCGCTCCGGCAATCATGCAGGCAATCGCGCGTGCGCGCATGGATTTCTTCATCTCGCTAGGCCCCTTCCCGTAGACGCGCGAGCCGTTCGGCCGGTCGCCAGCGTTACCGCAGGAACCCTAACGCGCCTAAGCACGCGGCTGATATCACCATATGGGCTATGCTGGATCCGGACCGCAGGCGAGCACGCCGCCTTTATCCGGCCAAGGTCCGGCACTGCGCCTTGCGGCGGATGGGTTCGACCACCGCCGCTTCGGACGGATCGGCGAGCAGCACGCGCTGCAGCACGATGCCCGTCGCATAGTGGACCCGCACCGTTTCGACCCCCGTCGGCACCGGCTGCCCCTCCAGCGCCAGCACCACCCGCATCGGCTTGCCGGCCATTTCCTCGTCGTTGCGCACGAAGGCATTGTCCGTCCGCGCATCGAACACGCTGATCGAACTGTAGCGCCCCGGCACCGGCACGGCGGTCACCTCCAGCGGCCCCGCCGTAAGGTCGTAAGGGCAAACCGAATAGAGCAGGTCCGGGCTCGGCCGCACGACGAACTGCCGCTCGGCGCGCACCGGCGGCGTATGGGTGAAGTGATTGACCGGCGCGGTCTTCGCCAGCTTGGCTTCGGCCAGCCGCATCAGCCCATAGGGCGCCGCCGCGAGGGTTCCATAATAGCTGCCAACAGCCACGCATGCGGCCACGGCGAAAGGAGCAACGCGGCGGATCATGGGCGGCACTCCCCCTTGGTGATTGTCGGCAGGCTGATCCGCGATGGATCGCGCGCCATCTCGCCCTGCGGACGATAGGCCCTGAGGGTCAGCTCGAACGGGCCATCGGTGCCGGTCGGGATCCACAGGCCGGGCCGTTCCTCCGGGCCGATCTGCACCGTCCAATTCTCCGCATCGGCTGCCGGAATCCGCGCGCTGCCGATCGAATAGCGAGACCACCGATTGGGGATCAGCCAGCCGCCCCGATCATAGAGTGTCACGCTCCACCAGCGCGCCGCGATGGCGTCCCCGCTCAGCACATAGCGGCACTTGCTCGAAAGCGGCGCCCCGGCACTATCGGTCGCGGCGGTGAAATAGCGCGCTTCCCTGGCGGGCAGTGCCAGCAGCCCCCGCAGCGCGACAATCGCGCGGGTCTTCATATCGGCATTGGCGGTGCCGACGTCGCGCCCGGTCGTCCACGGCCCCACTCGCACATCGTTGCCGAGCCCGCTGGTCCTGATCTGCCAGACGGCAAGGCCGCTCCCCAGCATCAGCCCCAGCACGATCAGGCCGGCCCATTTCAACACTGCTTTCACGCGTCCCTCCCTTCCGCGTGGATTCAGAAGTAATGCTTCGGAATCAGTCCTTTGTCATAGGCCTCGCGCTCCAGCTCCTCGCGGAAATCGGGGTGCGCGATGGAAATCATCGCTTTGGCCCGTTCGGCAACGGAGAGGCCCTTGAGGCAGACCATCCCGTACTCGGTCGCCACATACATCACATCGGTGCGCGGCACCGTCACCACCGTCCCCGGCGCCAACCCCGCCACCACGCGGCTCTTGCGCTGCCCATGCTTCTCGTAGGTCGATGGCATGCACAGGAACGCGCGCCCGCCTTCGGACTCATACGCTGCCCGCACAAAACCCAGCTGACCCCCGGTCCCGCTGAAATGGCGGTAGCCGTCGGCTTCCGAGGCCGCCTGCCCCTGCAGGTCCATCTGCCCGGTACTGTTCACCGCCACCACATTATGGTTCTGCGCCACGAACTGCGGCAGGTTCGTATAGTCCACCTGCCGCGCCACGAAGGCCGGGTTGCGGTCCAGCGCGGCGTAGATGTCCGCCGTCCCGATGGCGAAGGCATAGACCGCCTTGCCCACATCGACCTGCTTGCGCGCGCCGGTCGCGACGCCCGCCTTGACCAGTTCGACCAGCCCCTCGACCATCATCTCGGTATGGACGCCAAGGTCCTTCACCCCTGCGCCCGCAATCGCGCGCCCCACGGCATTGGGTAGCCCGCCGATGCCCAGCTGCAGGCAGTCCCCGTCCCTGATTTCCGCCGCCACCAGCCGCGCAATGGCAAGGTCGACCTCGCTCGAGACCGCGCTCGGCAGTTCCGGCGCGGGGAGGGGCGGTAGCTCGATCACGAAGTCCACTTCGCTCTCGTGCACCGCGTTGTCAGGCCCATAACAATAGGGCAGCGCCGGGTTGACCTCCACGATCACCACCTCCGCCTTCTCGACCAGCGCGCGCATGTAGGAGGCCGAGATCGAGAAGTTGTAATTCCCGTCCGCATCCTTCGGGCAGACCTGCAGCACCGCGATATCCACCCGCTCGCAGAACCGCCGATAGAGATCGGGCCATTCGCCGAGGTTCAGCGGAATATAGGTGCAGCGCCCCGCATCGAACTGCCGCCGGTCGTATCCGCTGAAGTGCCAGCTCGCCGAAAGCACATGCGCGCCCTCGGGATCGGCCTCCTGAAACGCGCGCGGCTTGGTCGTCAGGCAGCTGCGCACCTTCACGCCGTGCAGTTCGTGCACCCGCGCCGCCAGCGCCTTGTCAAAGGCTTCCGACTGCGTCGCGCCGAATCCGTAGTCCAGCCACATGCCGCTCTTCACCAGCGCCGCGGCTTCCTCTGCCGTAATCACCTCGGGCATGTCAGGCGCGCTTTCCCGTGCGCAGCAGCCAGAACGCGGCTGCAAAGAGTGCCGCCACCAGCAGGCTCATCCACAATTGCGAGGCAAGGTCCGGCTGCAGCCCCATGAACACCAGCACCGCCAGCATCGCAGCCAGCGCGGTCAGCGTGCCGAAGGGGTGGAACCACATCTTCAAGGTCAACCGCTCCGGCGCCTCGCGCTCCATCCGCGTGCGTTCCTTCAGCTGCGCGATGCCCACCAGTCCGTAGAGCAGGATCATCGTCACGCCCGAGGAATTGACGAGGAAGCTGAACACCGTCCCCGGCGAAAGCCACTGCGCCGCCAGCGCGCCATAGGCGAACAGGCTCGCCACCACGATCGCTCGCGCCGGCACCCCCCGCGCGTTCACATGCACCAGCCAGTCCGGCGCATCGCCGAAGCGGGCAAGGCCGAACAATGCCCGGCTTGTAACGTAAAGCCCGCTGTTGAGGCACGAGAGCACGGCCACCAGCACCACCGCGCTCATGATCGTCTCGCCGCCGGGGATGTGCATCGCGGCCAGCGTAGTCGCGAAGGGCGAATGCCCAGGCACGATCTGCGTCCACGGCACCACCGCGACGATCAGGCCGATGGCGAGCACGTAGAAGATCACGATCCTGAGCGCGACCGAGACAGTCATCCGCGCGATGACCTTGGCCGGATCCGGCGATTCCGCCGCCGCGATCGTGGCGATCTCCGCCCCGCAGAGCGAGAAGATGGTTGAGGCAACCCCCGCCAGCACCGGTCCCCAGCCATGCGGCGCAAACCCGCCGTGCGCGGTCAGGTTGCCGATGGAGAACCCTTGCGGTGCGGTGATGCCGAAGACCCACAGCGCGCAGATCAGGCTGAACACGAGGATCGCGGCCACCTTGATCGAGGAAAACCAGAACTCGAACTCGCCATAGCTGCGCGTGGACATCAGGTTCACCGCCGTCATCAGTGCGGTCAGGCTGGCGCCGATGGCCCATTCCGGAACCCCCGGCAGCCAGCCACCGATGATCTTGGCGCCCGCTATGGCCTCCACCGCCACCACAACGACCCAGAAATACCAGTAAAGCCAGCCCGACAGGAACCCGGCCAGATGCCCGAGCCCCGCGCGCGCAAAGTCCGGAAAGGTCCGCACGCCTTCGAGCACGATCGCCATTTCCGCGATCATCCGCATCACCAGCAGGATGAGGAGCCCCGCGATCAGGTAGGAAATCACCGCCGCCGGCCCGGTCAGCGCAATCGTGGTGGAAGAGCCGACGAACAGCCCCGCGCCGATGATCCCGCCAATCGCGATCATCGAAACATGCCGCGGCAACAGCGTCCGGCTCAGCTCCACGCCGCTACCTGCTTCCGCAATCCCCACTGCGCCCACGCAAATCCCCTTTATCTGACCCATCCTAGGGATAAGCGGCAGGGCGTGCGTGTCAAACCCTCCATTACCAGCATTGCTCCCCTCCCCGGTGGGGAGGGGTTGGGGGAGGGGGTTCGACCTATCCGGCAAGCGCCAGCCACCCCCACCCAGCCTCCTCCGACTTGGGGAGGGGTAAAGCAACTGCCTCAAAACCCCAGCGGCGCGTTCTCCTTCACTTCCTTCATCACGAAGAACGTCCGCGTCTGCCGCACGCCCGGCAAGGTCAGCAGCCTTTGCCCATGCAGCGCGTTGAAGTCGGCGATATCCCGCACCCTGATCTTCAGCAGGTAATCGAAGTCCCCCGCCACCAGATTGCAATCGAGCACTTCCTTCATCCCCACCACCGCGCCCTCGAACGCGGCGAAGCTTTCGGGCGTCGAGCGGTCGAGCACTACGCCCACCATCACCAGCGTGCCGAGCCCAACCACGCTGGGATCGACCGCGCCCCGAAACCCGGTGATCGCCCCCGCCTCCACCAGCCGCGCCACGCGCCGGTGGCAGGTGGCGGGGCTGATGTTCGCGGCCTCGGCCAGCTCCGCATTGGAGCGCCGCCCGTCCGCCTGCAGCAGGCGCAGCAAGTTGCGGTCGATGCGGTCCAGCTCGATGGAAGGTTCTTTCATGATCTCATCATTTAGCGGAAGAATACGGAAACCGAAATGCCGTTTCTCCCGATATACCTTTTCCGTACCGCCAACTTTGCAAGCACCTTCCACGCACTTTCCGCTAGCTTCCGCGCCGAATCAAACGCCCCGGAGCCTCCATGTCCCTGCTCGCAAAATTCGAACGCTACCCGCTCACCTACGGCCCGACCCCCATCGAGCGCCTGCCCCGCCTCAGCGAGGCCTTGGGCGGCAAGGTCGAGATCTGGGCCAAGCGCGATGATTGCAACTCCGGCCTCGCCTTCGGCGGCAACAAGCTGCGCAAGCTCGAATACATCGTGCCCGATGCCTTGGCCTCGGGCGCCGACACGCTGGTTTCCATCGGCGGCGTTCAATCCAACCACACCCGCATGGTCGCCGCCACCGCCGCCAAGCTCGGCATGAAGTGCGTCGTCGTGCAGGAAAAGTGGGTCCCGCACTACGATGCCGTCTACGACCGCGTCGGCAACATCCTGCTCACCCGGCTGATGGGCGCGGACAGCCGGCTTGTCGATGACGGCTTCGACATCGGCATCCGCCAGAGCTGGGAAGACGCGATCGAAAGCGTCAAGGCCGCCGGCGGCAAGCCCTATCCGATCCCCGCCGGCGCCTCGGTCCACAAGTATGGCGCACTGGGCTACGTTGGCTTCGCGGAAGAAGTCGCCGCGCAGGAGGCCGAACTCGGCTTCCAGTTCGACTACATCGTCGTCTGCGTCGTCACCGGCTCGACGCAAGGCGGCATGATCGTCGGCTTCGCCGCGCAGGATCGCGCGGATCGCGTCATCGGCATCGACGCCTCAGGCACGCTCGACCAGACCCGCGCACAGGTCCGCGCCATCGTCGACAACACGGCGGAACTCATCGGCCTCGGCCGCCCCATCCGCGAGGACGAGATCGTCATCAACCCGGACTACGCCTACCCGGCCTATGGCGTCCCCTCGGAAGAAACGAACGAAGCCATCCGCCTCGCCGCCCGCACCGAAGCGATGATCACCGACCCGGTCTACGAGGGCAAGTCGATGCAGGGCATGATCGACCTCACCCGCAAGGGTTTCTTCCCCGAAGGCTCCCGCGTCCTCTACGCCCACCTCGGCGGCGCCCCCGCGATCAACGGCTACAGCTACTACTACAAGGACGGCTAAAACCTCCCCGGCACGGGGAGGGGGACCGCCCAAAGGGTGGTGGAGGGGTCGAAGCCTACAACCTCTCCAGCGTCAACAACCGCCGATCCCCCAGCCACGCCCGCTCCAGCGCCGCCTGCGCCGCGCGCGCTTCCAGATCATGCCCCAGCGCCCGCTCGGCTTTGGCCAGCCCCCACAGCGCCCAGCCATTCCCCGGCGCCACCAGCAGAGCCTGTTTGAATGCATCGCGCGCCTCTTCGGCCTTACCCGCCGCTAGCAAGGCCGCGCCCAAAGATTGGCCCACCGGATAGTACCAGTAGGGCGGCTCCTGATAGGGCAGCGTCCCCTCGATCGCCTGTGCCTTGCGGTACGCCTCTGCCGCCGCAGCGAAATTCCCCCGCGCATAAGCCAGCCGGCCCCGCATCACGTGCTGCGCCAGATGGATCAGGTCGGTCGCGGGCAGGCCGGTCTCTTCCACCGCCTTGATCCCCGGATCGCGGGTGAGCGCGTCCATCGCCGCCACTTCCGCCTCCAGCGCGCGCGCCTGCTTCAGCCGCGCAAAGGCCACGCCCCGCGCATAGTGCCACATCGCCAGCACATAGGGCAGGCGCGCGGACGGCTTCGGCAGGCCAAGGATCTGCGCGGGCGTCCCCCCTTGCGCAAAGGCGAATGAGGGCGCCGCGACCACCGCCTCGATCCACCCGAGTTCGATCGCCTTGTCCTCGGGAATGATCCGCATGAGCTTGCGCGCCTGCGCGATCGCCAGCCCCAGATCGCCCGCCTGCTGCGCCGAGGTCACGATGAAGTGCACGTTATGCGGATAGTACCCATAGCGGTACATCCCGTCGTCCGGCACCCGCGCCAGATAGGCCTCGTCCGATTTCGCCGCCGCCACGTTGGCCCGGATCGAATCCTTGTAGCGCCCTATCCGGTAATAGATGTGCCCCGGCATATGCACGAGGTGCCCCGCCTCCGGCATCGCGCTAAGCGCCAGCGCATCCGCCGCCTTCTCTCCGCGTGTGGGATCGACGTGGTTCTCCATCAGGTGGATCGCGAGGTGCGCCGCTTCCTGATGTCCCGGATGCCGCGCCAGCACCCCCTCGACCAGCGCCACCGCCTTGTCGATCCGCGCCCGCGGCTGGGCACGGCCCGGCCGCCAGTAGTTCCAAGGGGTCGTGTCCATCGCCGCTTCGGCCGCCAGCACCGCGACGTCGTCGTTGGCGGGCACGCTGTCCGCCAGTTTCAGCATCGCATCGGCATAGGCCGCATCCAGCGCCGCCCGGTCCGCCTTCGGATCGGCGGAATAGCGCGCGGCCAAGGCCCCGACCAAGGCCCGGTCCAGCGCCGGCATCCCCGGCGCCAGGGCCTGCGCCTTGGCCAGTGCCGTCAGCGTCGGCGCGAGCGCCTTGGCTTCCATCGGCGCATTGATATTCGGCCCCTGCACCAGCGCCTCGCCCCAGAAGCACAGTGCGCATCCGGGCGCGAGCGCCTGCGCCTTGCGGAACGAGGCGACCGCCGCCGCGTGATTGAAATTGTAGGCCATCTCGAGGCCCTGATCGAACCACGGCCGTGCTTCCGGCGTTATCCCGCCCGGCTCCAGCGCGGATCGCGGGACCCCGCCGTAAAGCGGGAACTTGCCCGGCACGACCGGCCCCATCAGCGCCGCCGCTTGCCTGAGCCGCCGCAGCAGCACCGGCTCGCTGGCCCGCGCCCGCTCGGCACAGGCCGCTGCTGCCAGCCGCGAGGGATCGAGCATCGCCAGCGCTGCCGCATCCGAACGCGGCGCCCGGTGCAGCGTGGTCGCAGCCGCAGCCGCAGCCGCCCCGCTTGCCAGCAAGCCCAGCCAGAAAACGCGATGAAAGCGCATGAAATCCCCCCTCGTGTCCCGGGAGGATGCAGCCTATGCTTGCAGCGGCTGCAGCGCAATCACGCCGCAGCCGCCGGGATCATTCCGCCGCTTCGCGCTGCGCCTCGCGCCCGAACATCTCCACCAGCTCGTCGTCGCTGGCTTCCAGCAGCTTCGCCGCCCAGGTGTGGAAGACCTGACCCCCACGCTCGTTGCGGCCGAACAGGACGTCCTTCATCAACCCGCTCTGCAGCGCGACATGCTGGCGCTTGCCGGTTGCATAGTCCTCGTCGCGCACCACGATCTCGAGGAAATCGAACTGCTCGTGCGCCGCCTTGATCGCCGTTTCGTCCTCGGGCTTCTTTTCCATCACGTAGAACTGGGTGGTGTAGCTCTCGCCCACCTTGTCGCCGGGGAACAGCTGGCTGATCATCGCCCCGCGCAGGCCGCCGCCGTAGAAACTGGCGATCGAGATGTGCGGGAAAATCGTCCACACACCCTGCACCAGCACTTCATCGGGGATCTCCTCGTCCTTCAGCGCGGCAAGGTCGATCTGGCCATCGTCGTCCGACTGCACCTTGATCGCATAGCGCGACGGCGTCGAAAGCCGCTGGTGGGGTCCGAACTCGTAGTAGTTGGCGCGGTTGTAGAAATCCGCCCCGAACGTGTTCGCGTGGAGCACTGGCAGGTGGTAGAAATCGAGGTAGCCGTCGTAGGCCGTCTTCCAGTTCGGACCAGACAGCGTGCGCTGGCTGAACAGGTACCAATCCTTGAACCCGAAGGCTTCCAGCAGCCCGTCATACCCGCAGAGGTAGTCCGCGATCGAAAGCTTGGAATTGGGGTCGAGCGTCGCCCAGATCAGGCCCGCGCTTTCATAGACCGGGAACTTCGTCAGGCAGAGCGCCGCCTTGTCCACCGCGCCGAAATCCTGCGGGCTCGCCACGCCGATCAGCGCGCCGTCGTTCTTGAAGGTCCAGCCGTGATAGCCGCAGGTGAACCGGCTGGCACTGCCGCTGCCCGAAGCAACCGGATTGCCACGGTGCGTGCACATGTTGAGGTAGGCGCCGACCGAGCCATCGCGCTGGCGGGTGAGCAGCAGCGGCACGCCGGCAATGTCCATCGCCTTGTAATCGCCCGGGTTGGGCAGTTCGCACGAAGGCGCCACCATCAGCGGCAGGCGGCGGAAGATCTGCTTCTTCTCGCGCTCGAACAGCGCCTCGTCGGTATAGGTCGAAGCCGGGATGCGGATCACCTCGTCCGCGAGTTCCATCGTGCCTGCATCGCCGTGGGCGACAAGCGAACGGGTCATTTCGATCAGCTGTTCACGTGACATGGTCTTATCCTCGAATCCCGGGGCAGGCACTTTCCCGGAGAAGAGTGATCTCCGGCAGCCCTGCCTGCAATTGTCATTTTTGCTTGGCGTTACCCTGTTTCAACCGCGCTGCAACACGGATCACCGCGAAAGCTGCTCGTTCAGCAGCTGGTGGAAGTGGCGGATCTTCGTCTCGCCATAGTTGGCGAACACGATCTCCTTCGATTTGATCGACTTCATCCCCCGCTGCACGTGCGGCAGGTTGACCACGTCCTGGTTGAACACCTTGGCCAGCATGCCCAGCTCCGGCGCGTCGCAATAGTCGTCGTCGAAATCGAGCCAGTGGACTTTGGCGGGGGCCGGGCGCTTCTCCCCTTTCTTCACCGGCATCATGAACATCGTTTCGTGGATGCACTCCTCCGGATTGTCGCCCAGCGGGCGGAACCGGTAGAAGATCGGGTTCAGGCACCCCCACGGGCTGATATTGGGGAAGAGGTTGTAGTAGATCGTGTCGACAAACTCGGCGTCGGACATCTCGTCGACTTCATCGCCCAGCACGGTGCGCCAGCGTTCGCGCGATTCGTTGGCCATCGCCTTGCGCCGGTCCTCCACCGGGCCGCAGCTGGTGTGGTCCTCCTCCAGCTCCCAGCCTTCGGGCAGGCGGCCGCCCACCCAGTCGCACAGCTGCACGTCGGCATGGTCGAGCTCGCCCTCGAGATGGTGCGCCTGGTGGTCGAAAATCCCCGTCCGCCCGTCGCGCGCGGTCACCTTCACGCGGTCTTCGCCGAGCCGCTCATAGACATTGCCAGACAGCGCATGGCGCACCTTGGCATAGGTCTTTGCCCCCTCCAACGGCTCTGCCACCAGCATCGGGTTCACATGCGGACTCAGCAGGCCATTGGGCGAGATCGCACGCGACATGTTGCCGAACACGTCATATTTCGAATTGGCGTCGCCCATCACATCGAGCAGCGTCGGGTGCGTCGCCACCACGTGGTAGGCCTCCATGAAGGCTTCCTGCGCCACCTTCCAGTTGCAGCGCAGCTTCTTCGCGACATGCACCGCCTTGTAGCGCCGCTCGAACGGGATCGGCTGGAAGTGCCGGTCGATATCGCCGAGGAATTGCTCGAAGGCTTCGGCCTTGTCATCCGGATTGATGAACACCCAGCCGCCCCAGCGCCCCACGCGCACCGGCGGCAGGCTGTGCGTCTTCGCGCTGACCGAGGGGAAATCCCACTGGCAGGGCACTTCCTTAAGCGCGCCGTCGATGCCCCAGTTCCAGCCGTGGAACGGGCAGCGGAAGCTGTGCACCCCTTTGCTGTCCTCGGTCAGCAGCGCGCGGCCGCGGTGGAGGCAGGCGTTGGGAAAGGCCTTGATCTCGTCTGGTCCGGTCCGCACCACGATATAGGAGAGGTGCGCGATATCATAGACATGACAATCGCCCACGTTCGGAATGTCGTCCTCGTGGCAGGCCATCTGCCACACGCGCTTCCACAGCCGCTCGACTTCCAGATCGAAGAAATCGCGCGAGTAGTAGATGCTCGGATCGACGATCGTCGGCCCCGGCGCAATCGGCTGATCCTCGCGCAGCCGTTCCGGCACCGCATGCGTGTCCATGTCCAGCAGCGCGTCATAGGTGATGCCCTTCGACCGGTTCGTGCCCGTCAACGTCTCGACCATGCCCGTTCTCCTCTTCCGCTTCCGAGGATGACGCAGCAGGCGTTACGCAGGCTTTGACCTGCCTCAAAATCCCGCCCCCCAAAAATGAGAGCACTCCGGCAGGCGGAACCGGGCAGGCTTGCAAGCGCCGCAACCACGCGTACCAAAGCGCTGAACCAGAACGGACCCCTGCCGATGATCCGCGCCCTAGCTCTACTCCTCGCGCTCCTCTGCGCCGCCCCCGTCGCCGCTCAAAGCGCACCCCAAGGTGAAGTCATCACCATCGCCTCGGGCAAGGTCGAAGGCTTCGTGCGAAACGGCGTCCTCGAATTTCGCGGCATTCCCTATGCCGCCCCCGTCTCCGGCGAGGCGCGCTGGTCGATGCCGCAGCCCGCCGCGCCGTGGACCGGCGTCCTCCCCGCGATGCACTTCGGCGGCGCCTGTCCGCAGGCCGCGCGCTACGGCCTGACGGAACGCAGCGACGAGGAAAACTGCCTTACCGTCAACGTAAGCCTGCCCACCGCCAAGGCCGCCAAACGTCCCGTCCTCGTCTGGATCCACGGCGGCGCTTTCGTCGGCGGCGCGGCCTCGCTCTACCGGCTGGACCGCCTCGCCAAGGGCATGGACGCCGTCGTGGTGAGCGTGAACTACCGCCTCGGCGTGTTCGGCTTCATGGCCCCTCCGGCAGGCACATCCGGCGCAGGCCACGTCCTCGGCCTCGAAGACCAGCGCCTCGCCATGCGCTGGGTCAACGCCAACATCGCGGCCTTCGGCGGTGACCCTGAAAACATCACGCTTGCGGGCGAATCCGCCGGTGCCGCCTCGGTCTGCATGCACCTCGAAGCTCCCGAACAGACCAAGGGCCTGTTCCACCGCGCGATCATTCAAAGCGGCGCCTGCGCCACCCCCTTGCGCACGCTCGCGCAGGCCGAAACCTTCACTGCCAAAGTTGCGCATGAAGCAGGTTGTGCCGATCTCGCCTGCCTAAAGACCATCGACCCGCAGGCCCTCATCGCCGCCGGCACACGCGCTTCCAGTGGCGAACTCCTCGCCTTCGCCCCCTTCACCGGAGGTCCGACCCAGCCGCGCGCCACGATGGACGCCCTGCAAACGGGCCAGTTCCTCCACGTGCCCGTCCTCAACGGCTTCACCCGGGATGAAATGCGCCTCTACATCGGCTACGATGTGCAGGGCGGCGCAAAGATCACGCCCGAAACCTACCCTGCCATGGTCCGCGCGATCTACGGCGACAAGGCGGACAAGGTTCTCGCCCGCTATCCGCTCAAGCCCGGCGAACACCCCGCCGAAACCCTTGGCTCGCTGATGACCGATTTCATGCCCGGCCTCGGCATCACCCATTGCGTGATGCTTGAAAGCGGCCGCCTGCTCGGCGCCTACCAATGGGAATACGCCGACCGCACCGCCCCGGTGCGCGGCGTCTCGATCCCGATCAGCCCCGAACCCGGCTTCAATCTCGGCGCGGTCCATTCCGCCGAGCTCAACGCGCTGTTCCCCAATTTCTCCAACACCTCGGCCATGTCCGCGCCCGATCTGAGCCCCGCTTCGCAGGAGCTGGCTGACCTCATCGTCACAACATGGGCGGCGTTCCTGCGCGGCAATCCCACCCCGCAGCAATGGCCCGCCACGCGCCCCGGCCAGGTGATGCGCTTCGAGGTCGGTCCCATCCGCCCCGTCGACGCATGGGCCGAATACAGTTGCGATTTCTGGCGCGCCGAATACCCGGCCTTCTTCTCGTCAAAGGAACCCCGATGAACACCGCAATCGTCACCGGCGCCGCGCAGGGCCTCGGCCTCGTCACCGCCCGCCGCCTCGCCGCCGCCGGCTACCGCGTCGTCCTCACCGATGTGCAGGATGTCACCGAACAGGCCGCCGCCATCGGCCCGGGTGCTGTCGCCATCAGCGGTGACATTTCCAGCGAAGCCTTTGTCGAGGACATGGCCGGGCGCGTCGCGGCAGACTTCGGCGGCGCGCAGGTCCTCGTCAACAACGCCGGCATCAGCATGATCCAGCCTGCCGAGGACACCACGCTCGATCAGTGGCAGCGCATGATGGCGATCAACCTGCAAGGGCCCTTCCTTACCTGCCGCGCCTTCGGCAAGCAGATGCTGAGTGCCGGCAAGGGCGCCATCGTCAACGTCGCCTCGGTCGCGGGCCTCGGCGGCGTGATCCACCGCTCCGCCTACAACACCTCCAAGCACGGCCTCGTCGGCCTCACCCGCACGCTCGCAGGCGAATGGGGTGGCCGCGGCGTGCGCGTCAACGCCGTCTGCCCCGGCTGGATCAAGACCGAGATGGACGTCAAGGACATGGGCTCGGGCGCCTACACCAACGCCGATATCGAGAACCGCGTGCCGATGGCCCGCTTCGCCATGCCGGGGGACGTCGCGGAAGCCATCACCTTCCTCGCCTCGGACGCCGCCTCGTTCATCAATGGCGTCGCCTTGCCGGTCGATGGCGGCTGGACCGGCGATATCAGCTGGGATGCCCTGCGCCTCAAGACGCGGGACTGATTGCGCGCTGCAGCCTCAAGGGGCCACATCGCCGGGTTCATCTGGGAACGAACCCAGATACCCGGCGCCCCGCGCGACCATCGCCGCCTCACAGCTCGCCCCGGCCAGCATGGCAAACGTTGCCGCCCGATTGGTGACGATGGTCCAGCCGCCCGGTCCCTCCGGCGCCGCAAAGCCCTCCGCCAGCTCCTGCAGCGCGCCCAGCAAGGCCGCAGGCTCCGGCGTATGCACCGCCAGCCCTTCGCCGGCAAAGGCCGCTGCGCCGATGCCCAGCTTGCGGCACAAGGCCTCCATCAGCGCCACGTCCCGCCGCGCGATCTCGCGGTGCTGCGCCAGCACCGCCACCGCTTCGGGATCGAAGATGCGCACGCCATCGGTCAGCGGCGGATGGCGCTCCTCCCACGCCTCGGGCGGACACACCTTCCCGCGCGTGTCAAACCGCACCCCCGCCAGCCGGTCGAGCGGGTAGATCCGGCAGATCCGCGGCCGCGCCGCATAGTTCCCGCAGCGCATGTCGGGCAGCAGATGCGGGCAGGCCCCGTCATGCCAGGCCACCAGCGTCGCCGCGATGCGGATCGGCATCTCCCCGCTCACCGCCGCAAAGGAACGCACAGTGTCCGGATCATCCGCGTCCACCGCCCCGGGCACCACCGGCAGCGCTTCGCACAATATCTGCACGGCGTGCCCGTTGCCTGCCCACACCGCCGCTTCCTCGGCGCTCAAGGTCAGGCGCAGACCATGGCAGCACTTGCCGCATTGCGTGCAGGAGAAATGGACGGCCATGGCTCACCGCCGGGCATAAGCCACGCCCGCTGCATGACGAATAAGGGCGATTACGGATCAGGCGTAGAGAGGCAACGCGGGGCTGGCGCCACAACCCCTTTTTCCTTCAGGCCCGGGCTTTGTTGTCGATCCACGCCGCTTGTCCTGCCGCGGCGGCCCGGGGTCAGATCAGGCCCCACTCTGCGCCGAGGTTGCCGAGGTTTCCGCCGCCGATGATGGCGGTGTCGTTGATCAGCCATGAGGCGTATGTTCCGGCGGCGTCGCGGAACAGCAGGTCGCTTCGTCCGTCGCT
>Ga0310345_10001109_pt1 | contig 31810 bp, 36 predicted proteins | sample HC15DNA20500_MG_FD_204667 | JGI IMG/M metagenome (GOLD analysis project Ga0310345, IMG submission 204667) | Marine microbial communities from station ALOHA, North Pacific Subtropical Gyre - HC15-DNA-20-500_MG | ecosystem: Environmental > Aquatic > Marine > Oceanic | place: Pacific Ocean: North... | reverse complement strand
CGCGGGGCGCTTTGTTCTTTGGTGAGTCAGGAGCCCGCCGGAGGCTCCCCCCTCTCCCATCCCGCGCCCCGCCCCTCCCGATCGCGACGCAGCCAAGCCCGCCCGCAGGGCGCCTGTAGACCGCTCGCCCTCACACGCCCCCCGCCGGGCCAGGCCCCGGGTCGGCCCCCGGACGAAACCGCTAGTGTCCGACACTCTTGCGCCCCGCCGCGGCGCCCTTTACCGATCCTCCCCGGACCCGCAGGGCGCGCCGTCGGTCTCTCCGAGCCGGCGCCCGCAGCGCCCGCGGCAAGGAGAGGAGACGCAGCGAATGCAGATCGACGGACTGGCCGCCATCGTCACCGGCGGGGCCTCGGGGCTCGGCGGGGCGACGGCCGAGATGCTGGCCGCGAAGGGCGCCAAGGTCGCCATCTTCGACCTCAACGAGGACCTGGGGACCGAGAAGGCGAAGGCCATCGGCGGCACCTTCCACAAGGTGAACGTCACCGACGAGGACGAGGTCTCGAAGGCCATCGCCGAGGCCGAGGGCCTCAACGGCAAGGCCCGGATCCTGGTCAACTGCGCCGGCATCGGCCCGCCCGCCAAGGTCATCGACCGCGACGGGAACCCCCTGCCGCTGGCGAAGTTCGCCTCCATCATCAACGTGAACCTGATCGGCACCTTCAACGTGCTCTCCAAGTTCGCCGCCCGCATCCAGGCCGAGGACCCGGTGGGCGAGGAGCGGGGCGTGATCATCAACACCGCCTCCGTCGCCGCCTACGAGGGCCAGATCGGCCAGGCCGCCTACGCCGCCTCCAAGGGCGGGATCGTGGGCATGACCATCCCCATCGCGCGCGAGTTCGCCCGCTCGGGCATCCGGGTGTGCACCATCGCGCCGGGCCTGTTCCTGACCCCGCTGCTCGCCTCGCTGCCCGAGGAGGCGCAGCGCTCGCTGGGCGCGCAGGTGCCGTTCCCGAGCCGGCTGGGCGATCCGTCGGAATACGCCAAGATGGCCCTCTCGATCATCGACAACCCGATGCTCAACGGCGAGACGATCCGGCTGGACGGCGCGATCCGCATGGCGCCGAAGTAAGGCGCTCCCGCCGCCCTGCGCGAGGCGGCTGCACCCCGCCTCCCCGGCCCGTCCGGGGAGGCGCACGAAACCCGAGGGAGGAGAGGCGCGATGCTGCCCACCGAAGACCAGGCGATGGTTCGCGACATGGCGGCCCGCTTCGCCGCCGAGAAGCTGGCCCCCAACTCCGCCCGCTGGGACGAGACCGGCGAGTTCCCCAGGGAGGTCATCCGGGAGATGGGCGGCCTCGGCCTGATGGGCATGCTGGTTCCCGAGGACCACGACGGCGCCTTCACCGACACCGTCGCCTACGCCCTGGCGCTGGAAGCGATCGCGGCGGGCGACGGCGCCGTCTCGACGATCATGTCGGTGCACAACTCGGTGGGCTGCGTGCCGATCCTGCGCTACGGCACAGAGGCCCAGAAGGACCAGTGGCTGCGCCCCATGGCGCGAGGGGAAAAACTGGGCGCCTTCGCCCTGACCGAGCCGCATGCCGGCTCCGACGCCTCCGCCCTGAAGACCCGCGCGGTGCGCACCAACGCGGGCTGGGTGCTGAACGGCGTGAAGCAGTTCATCACGTCGGGCAAGAACGCCGACGTCGCCATCGTCTTCGCGGTGACGGACCCCGAGGCCGGCAAGAAGGGCATCTCCGCCTTCATCGTGCCCACCGACGCCCCCGGCTGGCGGGTCGCCTCGCTGGAGAAGAAGCTGGGCCAGACGCTCTCCGACACCGCCCAGATCGCGCTCGAAGACCTGGAGATCCCGGCCGAGAACCTGCTGGGCGAGGAGGGCGAGGGCTACCGCATCGCCCTCTCCAACCTCGAGGGCGGGCGCATCGGCATCGCCGCCCAGGCCGTCGGCATGGCCCAGGCGGCGCTGGACTACGCGGTCGGCTACGCGAAGGAGCGCGTCTCCATGGGCAAGCCGATCATCGAGCATCAGGCGGTCGGCTTCCGCCTCGCCGACATGGCGACGCAGGTCGAGGCCGGCCGGCAGATGGTTCTCCATGCCGCCGCGGTGAAGGACGCGGGGCGGCCGGCGCTGCAGGCGGCCTCCATGGCCAAGCTCTTCACCTCGGAGATGGCCGAGCGGGTCTGCTCCGTCGCCATCCAGACGCTGGGCGGCTACGGCTACACGCGCGACTTCCCGGTGGAGCGGATCTATCGCGACGTGCGCGTCTGCCAGATCTACGAGGGCGCCTCGGACATCCAGCGGATGCTCATCGCCCGCGGCCTCGCCGCCTGACCCCGGCGCCCTCCCCGGCCTGACGGACGGGGAGACGCCCGCCGCCGAGCGCGCTTCCGAGGCCCGCCGCGGGGACTGCAGAGCCTCCGGCCCCTTCGCCCGCTCCGCTCCCGCTCGGGGCGCCCCGGGCCCGACCCTAGGCCAGACGGCCTTCCGTCTCCCTCTCGCGCGCTTCGGTCCCGTCCAGGGCGCCCCGGACCTGATCCGGGGCCTCTCCACGCCGGCCGCCCGCGCTGCGCCGCGGGGCGGACGCCGCGCCGGCGTCGGGCGCGGGGCCGCCCCTTCAGGCCCCGGCCCGGATCGTCTCCACCGTCCCGGCCAGGGTCGAGAGCGCCTGCAGGGCCCGGGCGAACCCGTCCTCGCGCGCAAGGGCCGCCACCCGGCCGCCGTCGGCCAGCGCCGCCTCGATCGCGTCGAGGTCCAGCGGATCGGCGGCGGAGCGCTCGGCGTCCCGGCGGGCGAGCTCCAGCGCCTCGGCGGGGGCGTCCGTGGGATGGGCCACCAGGTCCGCCTCCTGCATCCGGCGCACCGCGCGCAGGGGCATCAGGTCCACCTCGCCCGGCAGCTCCAGCAGGCTCAGCCGGGCGCGGACCGAGGCGGGGGCCCGGCCCGCCTCCACCGCGGCGCGGACCTCGGCCAGCGCCCCCTCCACGTCGCCCGCCTCGGCGCGCAGGCGGGGGCCGTCCATGATCCAGTTCCAGAAGGCCCGCGGCGAGGGCTCGAGCGGCGTCTCCATCATCCGCGGCCGCAGCTCGGCGAGGCCCGCCAGGAACGGGCCGGTGGCGGAGCTGAGAAAGCTCTCGGCCAGGGTCTTCACCCGCTGGGCCAGCACCGGGGCCACGCCCTCGGTGCCGATGGCGACCACCAGCGGGTCGCGGTCGACGATCGCCGGGGTGATGGCGGTGCACAGCTCCGGCCGGTCGACGATGTTGACCACCCGCCCCCAGCGGCGGACCTTCGCCGCCAGCTCCGCGTCCCCCTCCGGATCCACGTCGCTGGCGCCGATGGCGAGATAGGCCCCCGCCACCGCGGCGCGGTCCCAGCGCGCGGGCAGATGCGCGAGGCGCCCCTGGGCGACGAGGGCCGCGAGCTCCTCGTTCAGCTCCGGCCACATCACCGTCACCTCCGCCTCGGTGCGCAGGAACAGGCGCGCCTTCTGGGCCGCCGTCTCGCCGCCGCCGCGGATCACCACCGAGCGGCCGCGCAGGTCGAGGAACAGGGGGAAGTAGCGCATGGCGGTCTCGCGGTCGGCTGGATCGGACGGGCGGCGGGGTCTTCGCGCGCGACAATGGCGCGCCGAGCGCAGGAGGCAACCCCCCGCTTGACGCCCCGCTTGACGCCCCGCCCGGGCCGGGTCTGATGGAGGGCTCGATCCGCCGCGCAAGGAGCCGCCATGACCGTCGCCGATCCCGCCGCCCCCGCCGCCCCCGCCATCGAGGTGCGTCCCACCCCCGTCTCCTCGCCCGAGGCGCTGGCGCTGATCGCGGGCAGCGAGGCGGAGCTCGCCTCGATCTACCCGCCCGAGGTGCGCTACGCCTTCTCGCCCCAGCAGCTGATCGACGCGCAGGTGCATTTCGTGGTGGCCTGGGACGGGGGCGAGCCCGCCGCCTGCGGCGGCTTCGCCCCGCTCGAGGGCTATGGCGAGCTGAAGCGGATGTTCACCCGTCCCGACCGCCGCGGCCGTCGACTCGCCGGCGCGGTCCTGGCGGCGCTGGAGGCCGAGGCCGTCTCCCGCGGCCTGCCCCTGATGCGCCTCGAGACCGGCGAGGCCAGCCCCGCGGCGATCCGCGCCTACGAGCGCGCCGGCTACGCCCGCCGCGGCCCCTTCGGCGCCTACCAGGAGAACGGCTCCAGCGTGTTCATGGAAAAGCGCCTGGCCTGAGGCCCCCTCGTCCGGCGGCCGGAGGCCCCCGCCCCCGGCGGGGGCGCCGCGTCGACCGTCGCATCCGGCCGCACGCTCCCGCCCGCGGCGCGTCGCAGGCGCGGCGCCCGGCCCGCAGGGGCGCCCGGCGCGACCCGCGCCCCAAGCCCCCTCCCGGCCGTCCCGGCCCCGCCGCCGGCCCCGCGCTCCCGGCCCGCCTCGCGCCGGCCCTCACCTGCCGCGCCGGGGCCCGCCCCGGGCGCTCTCAGCCCCCGGCGCGCCGCCCGCCACGCGCCGCGCGCCGGACGCGCCCCCCAGGCGCGACGCCCGACGCGGCGCTTCCCCGGGCGCCGCCAGGCGCCCGGACCCCGCCTCCGTCCCTCCGACGCCCGCCCCGCACGCCGCCTCGCGCCTTCTGCGCCCAGGACCGCCACGGGCGCCCCTCGCCCCGGGCGCGCCGCCCGCCCCCGCGCCGCGAGCCGGACGCTCCCCCCTGCGCGACGCCCGACGCGGCGCGCGAGGGCCGTCAGGCCTCGCGCTGCTCGGGAGCGGCGCCGGGCTCGGCGATCAGCAGGGGCATGCGGTCGGTGCAGAACCAGGTCAGGCCGTATTCCACCGGCCGCCCCTGCGCGTCGTCGCTCAGGCTCTCGGCGCGAAGCACCGGCGTGGTCTCGGGGATCATCAGGTGCCGCGCCAGCAGCAGGCCCGGCCGGCAGGCCGTCAGCCGCGTCCAGCGCCGGGTGTAGTCCGCCACCCCCCCCGCCGCCAGCGCCGCGGTGATCGAGCCGGTCTCGCGCAGCGCCTGCGGCAGCTCCGGCAGCCGTCCCGCCGGGAACACCGTCCGCGCCACCGCCACCGGCGCCCCGTCGGCCAGGGTCAGGCCCTCGTAGACATGCACCGCCGCCCCGCGCTCGATCCCCAGCGCCTCCGCCTCGAGCCGCCCCGCGCCCTGCGTCTCCAGCGACAGGATCCGCCGCGACGGCTCCCGCCCCGCCGCCCGCAGGTTCTCCGAGAACCGCACCCGGCGCGAGATCGGATAGTCCGTGGTGGCATGGGTCACCGTCGCCCCCGCGCCCCGGCGCACATGTACCAGGCCCGCCTCGGCCAGCGCCGCCGTCGCCCGGCGCAGCGTGTGCCGGTTCACCCCGAACCGCACCGCCAACGCGGTCTCCGAGGGCAGGCGCTCCCCCGTCGCCCAGCGCCCCTCGCGGATCTCCTCGGCCAGCGCGTCGCGGATGCGCGCCCAGATCGGGCCGGCGCCGGCCTCCGCGCCCGGCCCCGCCTGGGCCGCCTCCCGAGCTCTCTGCGGCATTCGATCCTCCCCCCGCCTCATCCAGAGCAGGCGTCATGCAGATGTCACCAATCGCGCGTTGCTTTCGCGCTCCGACTCGGCGATACCATACTTGTGCAGTTGTCGAGTTGGCTAGACAGAAATGCAACCTGTGACCTCGCCCGATCCCTCCCCGGACCCCGACGCCGCCCGCAAGGGCTGGATGAGCACGCTGGCCCGGGCCCCGGCCGCCCGGCTGGCCGAGCTGTGGGAGGCCTCCGACCTGCCCCCCCTCGCCGACGGCCACGCCTGGCTGCGCCGCCCCGAATCCGGCGCGGTGATGCTGCGCGGCCGGGCCGGCGCCGTGGGCGCCCCCTTCAACCTCGGCGAGATGACCGTGACCCGCGCCGCCCTGCGCCTGGCCACGGGCGAGGTCGGCCACGCCTGGGTGCAGGGCCGCGACAAGCGCAAGGCGACGCTCGCCGCCCTCGCCGACGCCCTGATGCAGACCGACGCCGCCGCGCGCGTGGAGACCGCCGTCCTCGCCCCCCTGCGCGCCGAGGCCGCCGCCCGCGCCCACGCCCGCGCCGCCCGCGCCGCCGCCACCCGGGTCGAGTTCTTCACCCTGGTCCGGGGAGACAACGCATGACCGCCCCCGCAGCCGACATGCCCGCAGCCGAGGCCCCCGCAGCCGAAACCCCCGCAGCCGAGGCCCTCGACGGCGCCTTCGCCGACGCCCCCGCCGAGGCCGCCCGCGCCTTCCGCGCGGCCCTCGACGCCATGGCCCGCCCGGGGACCCTGCACGCGGCCGAGGGCGCCCGCCCCCCCGCGCCCCTGCCCGCGGCCGCCGGCGCCCTCGCCCTGACCCTGGTCGACGCCGAGACGCCGGTCTGGCTCGCGCCCGCGCTGCGCGGCGGCGCGGTGGAGGGCTGGCTGCGCTTCCACTGCAACGCGCCCCTGGACGCGGCCCCCGAGCAGGCCGCCTTCGCCTTCGGCCCGGCGGCCGCCCTGCGGGCGGAGCTCGACCGCTTCGCGATCGGCAGCCCGGACTACCCCGACCGCTCCACCACCCTGGTCGCGCTGCTGGACGCCTTCGCCGGCGCCGAGGCCGAGCTGACCGGCCCCGGCATCCGCGGGACCGCGCGCCTCGCGCTCGGCCCCGCTCGCGCCGACGTGCTGGCCCTGGCCGCGCCCAACGCGGCGCTCTTCCCCCAGGGCCGCGACCTGTTCCTGGCGGCGGAGGGGCGGCTCGCCGCCCTCCCCCGCACCACCCGCCTTCGGGAGGTCTGAGATGTACGTGGCCGTGAAGGGCGGCGAGCGGGCGATCGACAACGCCCACGCCTGGCTCGCGGAGGCGCGCCGCGGCGACGCCTCGGTCCCCGAGCTCTCCCTCGCCCAGATCCGCGAGCAGATGACGCTCGCCGTCAACCGGGTGATGGCCGAGGGCTCGCTGCACGACCCCGACCTCGCAGCCCTCGCCATCAAGCAGGCCCGCGGCGACCTGATCGAGGCGATTTTTCTGATCCGCGCCTACCGCACCACCCTGCCGAGGTTCGGGCATTCGCTCCCGCTGGAGACCTCCGCCATGGCCGTCTCCCGCCGCGTCTCCGCCACCTTCAAGGACGCCCCCGGCGGCCAGGTGCTGGGGCCGACCTTCGACTACACCCACCGCCTGCTCGATTTCGCGCTGGCCGCCGAGGGCGAGGCGCCGCAGGCCCCGCAGGCCGCCCCGCTCGCCGAGCGCACGCCCCATATCGCCGAGTTCCTCGACGCCGAGGGCCTGCTGCAGTCCGAGCCCGAGGGCGCCGAGACCCCCTCGGACCTCACCCGCGAGCCGCTCGCCTTCCCCGCCGACCGCGCCCTGCGCCTGCAGGCGCTGGCCCGCGCCGATGAGGGCTTCACCCTGTCCCTCGCCTACTCCACCCAGCGCGGCTATGGCCGCAACCACCCCTTCGTGGGCGAGCTGCGCGTGGGCCTGGTCACGGTCGAGGCCGAGATCCCCGAGCTCGGCTTCGCGGTCGAGATCGGCGAGGTCGAGCTGACCGAATGCGAGACGGTCAACCAGTTCGCCGGCTCGCGCACCGAGCCCCCGCAGTTCACCCGCGGCTACGGGCTCACGCTCGGCCATTGCGAGCGCAAGGCGATCTCGATGGCCCTCGTCGACCGGGCGATGCGCTGGAAGGAGCTCGGCGAGGACGACGTCGGCGCCCCCGCCCAGGACGAGGAGTTCGTCCTCTCCCACTGCGACAACATCCAGGCCACCGGCTTCCTGGAGCACATCAAGCTGCCCCACTACGTCGACTTCCAGGCCGAGCTGGAGCTGATCCGCCAGCTCCGCCGCGAGGCGGAGGAAGCCGCAGGGACCGATGCCCGGGCCCAGGCCGGGGCCCAGGCCGCGAAGGAGGCCGCGGAATGACCGCCCAGACCGCAGCCCGGACCCCGACCCGGGCCGACCCCGACTACAACTTCGCGTACCTCGACGAGCAGACCAAGCGGATGATCCGCCGGGCGCTGCTGAAGGCCGTGGCGATCCCCGGCTACCAGGTCCCCTTCGCCAGCCGCGAGATGCCCATGCCCTACGGCTGGGGCACCGGCGGCGTGCAGGTGACCGCCGCCGCGCTGACGCCCGAGGATACGCTGAAGGTCATCGACCAGGGCGCGGACGACACCACCAACGCCGTCTCCATTCGAAAATTCTTCCAGCGGGTCGCGGGCGTCGCCGTCACCGAGGCGACCGCCGAGGCGACCCTGATCCAGACCCGCCACCGCATCCCCGAGACGCCGCTGACCGAGGGCCAGATCCTCGTCTACCAGGTGCCGATCCCCGAGCCGCTGCGGTTTCTGGAGCCCCGCGAGACCGAGACGCGCAAGATGCACGCGCTCGAGGAATACGGGCTGATGCATGTGAAGCTCTACGAGGACATCGCCCGCCACGGCCATATCGCCACCGCCTACGCCTATCCGGTGAAGGTGGAGGGGCGCTACGTGATGGACCCCTCGCCCATTCCGAAATTCGACAATCCCAAGATGTCGAACTCGCCCGCCCTGCAGCTCTTCGGCGCGGGGCGCGAGCAGCGGATCTATGCGATCCCGCCCTGGACGGAGGTGGTCAGCCTCGACTTCGAGGATCACCCCTTCGATCCCGGCGGCGCCAAGGAGGCCTGCGCGCTCTGCGACGCGCGCGGCGTCTATCTGGACGAGGTGATCGTGGACGACGCGGGCGGGCGCATGTTCGTGTGCTCGGACACCGACCATTGCCGGACCCGCCGCGAGGCGGGCCATGTCGGCGCCTCCGCCCCCGCGAGCCAGGGAGCCTGCGCATGATCAACCAGCTGCGCGTCTACCGCATCGACCCCGCCGCCCGCGAGGCCTTCCACGCCCGCTTCCGCGACCACGCCGCGCGGCTGATGCGGGCGCTGGATTTCCGCATCGTCGCGATGTGGGAGGAGGACCGCCGCCCCCGCGGCGAGGACGAGCTGAACTTCGTCTACCTCCTCGCCTGGAAGGACGAGGCCGAGATGCAGGCGAAATGGGCCGCGTTCATGGCCCAGGAGGAATGGGCCGAGATCAAGCGGCGCACCTCCGCCGAGCACGGGCCGATGGTGCTGAGCAATTTCGACCGCACCCTGCACCCGGTGGACTATTCCGCGGCCGTGGAGCCCAGGTCATGAGCGACGCCCCCCTGTTCTCGGTCGAGGGCCTGACCCGGCGCTACGGCGCGCGCATCGGCTGCGCCGACGTCTCCTTCGATCTGTGGCCCGGCGAGGTGATGGGCATCGTGGGCGAGAGCGGCTCGGGCAAGTCGACGCTGCTCTCGTGCATCTCCGGCCAGATGGCGCCGGACGAGGGGCGGGTGCGCTATGCGACCCGCGACCTCGGGATCGTCGACGTGGGGGCGCTGTCGGAGCCGCGGCGGCGGATGCTGATGCGCACCGACTGGGCCTTCGTGCACCAGAACCCGCGGGACGGGCTGCGGATGACCGTCTCCGCCGGCGCCAATGTCGGCGAGCGGCTGATGGCGGTCGGCGCGCGCCATTACGGCGCGATCCGCGAGAGCGCGACGGACTGGCTCGGCAAGGTCGAGATCGCGGCCGAGCGGATCGACGACCGCCCGGCGGCCTTCTCGGGCGGCATGCAGCAGCGCCTGCAGATCGCGCGCAACCTGGTGACGGGTCCGCGGCTGGTGTTCATGGACGAGCCGACGGGGGGGCTCGACGTCTCCGTCCAGGCGCGGCTGCTGGACCTGATCCGCGGGCTGGTGCGGGAGCTCGGGCTCTCGGCGATCATCGTCACCCACGATCTGGCGGTGGTGCGGCTGCTGGCGGACCGGCTGATGGTGATGAAGGGCGGTCGGGTGGTCGAGACCGGGCTGACCGACCAGGTGCTCGACGATCCGCAGCACGCCTATACCCAGCTGCTGGTCAGCTCGGTGCTCCAGGCATGAGCGCTACCCGAAAGATAGCGTCCTGGCCGCGCACGGCTTTTTGCGGCGCTGCGCCCTTCGGGCGGGGTCGGGAGCGGCTCTCGCCGTCGCTTCGCGCCGGCATCGCCCGCCCGCCGACCCCGCTGCCGACGCCCGCCCCTCGCCTGCCGCGGCGGGGTCGGCGGGCGGGCGATGCGCAGCCCGAAGGGCAAGCGAGTCCCGTCCCGACCGACCCGAGGACCCCCAGATGATCGAGCTCAGCGACGTCTCCAAGACCTTCACCCTCCACCAGCAGGGCGGCCAGGTGCTGCCGGTGATCGAGGGCGCCGCCTTCCACGTCGCCCCGGGCGAATGCGTGGCGCTGGCCGGCCCCTCGGGGGCGGGCAAGTCCACGATCCTGCGCATGGTCTGGGGCAACTACCTCGCCGCCTCCGGCTCGATCCGGGTGGGCGGGCTCGACGTCGCCCGCGCCAGCCCGCGGGAGATCATCGCGCTCCGCCGCGGGACGCTGGGCTACGTCTCCCAGTTCCTGCGGGTGGTGCCGCGGGTGCCCACGCTCGAGGTGGTGGCCGAGCCGCTCCTCGCCCTCGGCCGGCCGCGGGCCGAGGCGGAGGCGCGCGCCGCCGACCTCCTCGCCCGCCTCAACGTGCCCGAGCGGCTCTGGACCCTCTCGCCGATGACCTTCTCGGGCGGGGAGCAGCAGCGGGTGAACATCGCCCGCGGCTTCGCCCGCCCCTGCCCGGCGCTTCTGCTCGACGAGCCCACCGCCTCGCTCGACCCGGTCAACCGCGCCGTGGTGCTCGACCTGATCCGCGAGGCGAAGGCCCGCGGCGCGGCGATCCTGGGGATCTTCCACGACGCCGCCGCCCGGGCCGAGGTCTGCGACCGCGAGGTCGACGTCTCGGCCTTCGCGCCCCCGCAGGCGGCCGCGTGATGCGCGGAACCCTGCACCTGGTCGTGGGCCCCTCGGGCGTGGGCAAGGACACGCTGATCGCCGCCGCCCTCGCCGTCCGCCCCGACCTGATCGTGCCCACCCGCGTGGTCACCCGCCCCGCCGGCCCCGGCGAGGATCACGAGCCGGTCTCGGAGGCGGAGTTCGCCCGCCGCGCCGCCCTGGGCGACTTCGCCCTGCACTGGCGCGCCCACGGCCTCGCCTACGGCATCCCCCGAGGCGTCGAGACGGCGCTCGCCGCCGGCCGGCACGTGATGATCAACGTCTCCCGCGCCGTGGTCGCCGAGGCGCGCGAGCGCTTCGCTCCGGTCCGGATCCTCGCCCTGACCGCGGCGCCCGAGATCCGCGCCCGCCGCATCGCCGGCCGCGGCCGCGAGAGCGAGGCCGAGATCGCCGCGCGCCTGCGCCGCACGGCCCCCGCCCTTCCCCAGGGCCCGGACGTCCATGTCGTCGACAACGGCGGCGCGCTCGACGACGCCGTCGCCGCCTTCCTCGCGGCCCTGGCCCCCGCCGACGCCGTCCCTGCCGGGACCGCCCCCTCCTCCGCAGCCCCCCTGACCCGGAGCCCCGCATGACCCTCGCCGAAGCCCCCGCGCGCGCCGCCGCCTCCGCCCGCGAGACCGTGCTGACCAACGCCCGCCTGGTGCTGGCGACCGAGGTCGTGACCGGCTCGGTCGTGATCCGCGACGGCCGCATCGCCGAGATCGACCAGGGCCGGACCCGCACGGGCGAGGACCTGGAGGGCGACCTTCTCGCCCCCGGCCTGATCGAGCTGCACACCGACAACCTCGAGCGCCACTGCCAGCCCCGCCCCGGCGTCGACTGGCCGCGCGAGGCGGCGGTGATCGCCCACGATGCCGAGCTCGCCTCCACCGGCATCGCCACCGTCTTCGACGCGATCCGCGTGGGCTCCGTCGCCAGCTTCGAGAAGGCCGCCTACGGCCGCTACGCCCGCGAGGCGACCGACGCGATCAACGCCCTCAAGCGCCAGGGAGCGCTGCGCATCTCCCACTTCCTGCACCTGCGCGCCGAGATCTGCTCGGAGACGCTGGTCGAGGAGCTGGCCGAGTTCACGCCGCAGGACGAGGTGCGCATCGTCTCGCTGATGGACCACACGCCCGGCTTCCGGCAGTTCCGCGACATCGACCAGCTGAAGAAATACCACATGGGCAAGCACGGCCGCACCCAGGCCGAGTTCGACGAGTACATGCAGTTCCTGGGCGAGCTCTCCCTGCGCGTCTCCACCCCGCACGAGGCCGAGGCCGTCGCCGCCGCCCGCGCCTGGGGCGCGGCCATCGCCAGCCACGACGACACCGACGTCGAGCATGTCGAGGCCTCGGCCCGCCACGGCGCCCGCATCGCCGAGTTCCCGACCACGATCGAGGCCGCCCGCGCCTGCCGCGCCCATGGCATTGCGGTGATGATGGGCGCGCCGAACCTGCTGCGCGGCGGCTCCCACTCCGGCAACGTGGCGGCGGCGGATCTCGCGGCGGAGGGGCTGCTCGACATCCTCAGCTCGGACTACGTGCCGGCCTCGCTGCTGATGGCGGCGGTGAAGCTGGGCGAGATGACCGGGGACATGGCGAAGGGCTTCGCGACCGTCACCCGCGCCCCCGCGCGGGCGACCGGCCTGAGCGACCGCGGGGAGATCGCCCCCGGCCTGCGCGCCGACCTGGTGCTGGTGCGCACCGCCCATTCCGCCCCCGTCGTCCGCGGCCTGTGGATCGAGGGCCGCCGGGTCTGACGCCCCGCCCGGCGCCTCCGAGCGTCCCGGGCTCGCCCCGGGACCTCCCCCACCGCCGCCCGCCCCCGGACCCTGGGTCCTCTCGCCCGCGGTCAGCCCCAGGGGCGCCCCGGGCTCGACCCGGGGTCTCCGGCCCGCCACCTGCCCCACGGACCGCGGCGCGCAGATCCGCCGCGGCGGAGGCCCCGGGTCGGGCCCGGGGCGCGCCGGGCCGCCCGCCGGCGCGCCGCGACGGAACCCGGGCCCCGGCGCCGCCCCTCCCCTTCCGGCGCCTTGACGCGCCCCCGCGCGCGGGGCTTGCTGCGCGCGGGAGGAAACCATGGCCAACCTTGAAAGACTGGTCTCGATGGAAGACCTGCGTCGCCGCGCGCGCCGACGGATGCCCCGCGTGGCGTGGGAGTTCCTGGACAGCGGCACCGGCGCCGAGACGGCGCTGAAGCGCAACCGCGAGCGGATGGACGCGGTCACCATGGTGCCGCGGATGATGCGCGCGGCCCGCACCCCCGACACCTCGGCCCCCCTGCTCGGCCGCACCTGGACCGCCCCCATCGGCGTCGCCCCGGTCGGCCTGCAGAGCCTGATGTGGCCCGGGATCGAGAAGGCGCTGGCCGCGATGGCGGCCGAGCGCGGCATCCCCTACTGCCTCTCCACCGTGGCGGGCGAGAGCCTCGAGGACATCGCCCGGGTCAACCCCGACTTCTGGTTCCAGCTCTACGCCCCCACGCAGGAGGCGGCGCGCAAGGACCTGATCCGCCGCGCCCATGACGCGGGCGCCAAGGCGCTGGTGCTGACCGTGGACATCCCCCGCTCCTCGCGGCGCGAGCGTCAGCGGCGCGCCGGCGTGGGCATGCCGCCGAAGACCACGCCGCGGCTGATCGCCGACGTCCTCTCCCGCCCCGCCTGGGCGCTCGCCACCTGGCGGCGGGGCGTGCCGACGATGCGCACCCTCGCCCCCTACGTGCCCGCCGGCGACATGAAGACCATGGCCGAGTTCACCGCGAAGAACCTCGGCCACGACCTGACGCCCGAGGCGGTGGCCGAGATCCGCGACCTCTGGCCCGGCACCTTCATCGTCAAGGGCGTGCTGCACCCTGAGGACGCCGAGACCATGGTCGAGATCGGGGCCGACGCGATCTGGGTCTCCAACCACGGCGGCCGGCAGGTCGACATCGGCGTCGCCGCCATCGACGCCCTGCCCGGCGTGGTCGAGGCGGTGGGAAACCGCGCCGAGATCATCTTCGACAGCGGCGTCGCCTCGGGCGCCGACGTGGCGCGCGCGGTGGCCCTGGGGGCGAAGATGTGCTTTCTCGGCCGGGGCTTCGTCTGGGGCGTCGCGGCGCTCGGGCCCCAGGGCGCGGGCCACGCGGAGTTCATCCTGCGCGACGAGCTGTCGAACGTGATGTCCCAGCTCGGCTGCCATCGCCTGGACGAGCTGAAGGAGCGGCTGGCGTGAGCATCACCCTCTACGGCATCGGCGTTTCGGCCTTCGTGGCCAAGGTGCGCATCGTGCTGGACATGAAGGGCCTCGCCTTCGAGGAGGTCCCGCCGCCGGGCGGCTACGGATCGGAGGCCTATCGCCGCCTGGTCCCCGCAGGCTCGGTCCCCGGCATGGTGGTCGACGGCACGCCGCTCCACGACTCCAACGCGATGATGGAGTTCCTCGACGAGATCGCGCCCGAGCCGCCCCTGATGCCCGCCGAGCCCTTCGCCCGCGCCCGGGTCCGCGCGCTGCTGGGCTTCCACGACACCCGCGTCGAGGCCTCGGTCCGCGCCCTGTTCCCGCTGGTCAAGCGCGACTGGCGGGCGGAGCGCGACGCGGTGGAGGCCGCCTGCGCGGGGATCGAGGCGGCGCTCGAGCGGCTCGACGCGCTCGACGCCCCCGCCGCGGTGCTGGCGGGCGAGGCCCCGACGCTCGCCGATCTCGCCTATCCCTGCACGCTCCAGATGGGGGCGATGCTGGGGGCGGAGATGGGCCGCCCCCTCGTCCTGCCGCCGCGGATCGAGGACTGGTCCGCCCAGCTCTCGACCCTGCCCGCCGTCGCCCGCTCGCTGAAGATCCACGCCGAGGCGATGGAGGCCTGGATGGCCGGCTTCCGCCCCGCCTGACCACCCTCGCCCAACCGGAGGCCTCACAGATGACCGATCAAGCCGCCCGCATCGCCGACGCGATCATGGCCCGCGCGCCCTTCGACGACCTCGGCGCCTCCGCCCCGCAGAGCCTGGTCGAGGCCTACGCCCTGCAGGCCCGGGTGGTCGAGCGGCTCGCCGCCGCCCATGGCGGGATCGGCGGGCGCAAGATCGCCTGGAACACCGCCGCCCAGATGGACGCCATGGGCCTCGCCGAGCCCGGCGCCGCCTGCATCTGCGCCGACCTGGTGCGGCGCTCGCCCGCGACGCTCGCCGCCGCCGACTTCCACACCTTCGCCATCGAGCCCGAGATCTGCGCCCTCCTGAAGGCCGACCTCGCCCCGCGCGAGCATGGCCACGACCGCGCCTCGGTCATCGAGGCGGTGGAGCGGCTGGCCCCGGCCTTCGAGCTGCTGGACCCCCGCGGCATGGGCAAGGTCCCGCCCTTCACGGTGCTGGGCCAGAACATCAACAACCGCGGCATCGTCATCGGGGGGCCCGGCCTCGCGCCCCACGACCTCGACCCCTCGGCCCTGCGCTCGGTGGTGACCTGCAACGGGGAGGTGATGCTCGACAAGGCGGGGGCCGCGCCGATGGACCCGCTCTCGGCGGTGGCGTTCCTCGCCAACCGGTTCAACGCGCTGGGCCAGACGCTGAAGGCGGGCGAGGTGCTGCTGCTGGGCGCGCATCTGCCGCCCACGCCGATCGCAGCCCCTGCGACGATGCGTTTCGAACTCGGCGCCCTCGGCGCGGCCGAATTCACGATAGCCTGAGCGCTCCCCGCCGCGGGGTCGCGGCGCGCGCGGCGGGGGCATGACCCCGCCGCCTTCCGGACCCCGATGCCCGCCCTCTCCCCCTCGATCTGGCCCTGGCTGGCGCCGCCGCTGATGCTGGTCGCCTCCAACGTGTTCATGACCTTCGCCTGGTACGGGCACCTGAAATACGCCTCCGCGCCGCTGTGGGGGGTGGTGCTGGTCAGCTGGGGGATCGCCTTCTTCGAATACTGGCTGGCGGTGCCCGCCAACCGCATCGGCCACGCCGTCTATTCGGCCGCCCAGCTCAAGACCATGCAGGAGGTGATCACCTTCGCGGTCTTCGTGGTCTTCTCCTCGACCTGGCTCAAGGAGACGCTGGCCCCCTCGCAGCTGCTCGGCTTCGTCCTGATCGCGGGCGGGGCCGCGCTTGTCTTCCTCAAGCCCTGAGGGCAGTGTCGCGCGAATGAGCATCCCCGACGACGCCTACCGCCACATGCCCGCCCTGCGCGGCCGGGTGCAGGATCCCATGGCCTCGCGCTTCCGGCAGATGGAGGCCTGGATCGCCGAGCTCGACGCCGCCGAGGCGGAGGCCGGCCGCGACCCCTCCGCCTGGCGCTGGACCGAGGCGGAGCGCGAGGCCTCCCGCCGCGACCTGCTGCGCGGGCGGGAGGGGGAGGACCTGTGGGTCTTCGGCTACGGCTCGCTGATCTGGGACCCGGCGGTGCAGGTGGCGGAGTTCCGCCGCGCCCGGCTCTCGGGCTTCCGCCGCAGCTTCTGCATGCATCTCGAGGGGGGGCGCGGCTCCCCCGAATGCCCCGGCCTGATGGCCGCGCTCGACGCCGATCCCGGCCATGCCTGCGAGGGGGTGGCGATGCGCCTGCCCGCCGCGATCGCCGACGAGGAGACGCGCATCATGTGGATGCGCGAGATGATCACCGGCGCCTACATCCCCGCCTTCCTGCCGGTCGAGACGCCGCAGGGCGAGGTGGAGGCGATCTGCTTTCTCGCCGACCGCGCCAACGACCGCTTCGTGTTCCTCCCCCGCCCCGAGCGCGCCCGCCGCATCGCCACCGCCGAGGGCCGGCTGGGCACCAACCGCGAATATCTCGAGAACCTGCTCGACAGCCTCCACGCCCTCGGCATCGAGGACCCCGAGATGATGGAGCTGCTGGCGATGGTCCGCGCCGCCGCCGGAGAAGCCGCGTAGGGCGCCTTTCAATGCGCCGTGCGTCGCGGGCCGGCGGAGGCAGGGCGCAAGGACCGGCGAGGCATGGCGCATTGAAATGCGCCCTACGGGGCGTCGCCCCGCCGTCGACGGGGACGCAGGGCGGGGCGGTCGCGGCCGCGCAGCGGACGCGCCGGGGCGCCCGCGTCCCCCGCGCCGGGGACGCGCGACGGACGCCGAGGGGGGGACGCGGCCGTCGGGCGCGCGCCTCAGGCCTCGACCTTCGCCCGCTCCTTGAAGAACCGCGCGATGCGCTGGCCGAGCGCGGGGGAGGTCAGCGTCTCGCCCATCCGGCTCAGCGCGGCGTCGGCCAGCGCGTCGTCGTAGGTCACGCCGCGGCGCATCTCGATCAGGGCCGAGGTGAAGGCCGGGCTCATCTCCGGATGCGGCTGCCAGGAGATCGCGGGGATCTCCTCCCAGGCGAGGCCGGCGAAGGGGCAGTGGTCGGTCTGCGCGATCACCTTCGTCGCGGGCGGCTGCCTCACCACCTGGTCCTGGTGGACGGCGATGATGCGCATCGGCTCGCCCGTCTCCAGATCGCGGTAGTCGACGGGGCCCAGCCCCCAGCCGCGGTCCGATTTCTCCACATGCCCGCCCAGGGCCTGGGCCATCAGCTGGTGGCCGAAGCAGATGCCGACCAGCGGCAGCCTCGCCGCCGCGATCTCGCGCACCAGCTCCATCGCGCGGGCGATCCAGGGCTCGTCCTCGTAGACCCCGAAGCGCGAGCCGGTGATCAGCCAGCCGTCGGCGGCCTGCGGCCCCTCGGGGAACACGTCCTTGAGCACCGGATACGCCTGGAACTCGAACCCGTGGCCCGCGAGCAGCTTCGCGAACATGTCGGGATAGGTGCCGTGGGCCTCCTGCAGCTCCTTCGGGGGGAAGCCGGTCTCGAGGATGCCGATGCGCATGAAAGCTCCTGTCCGCTTTTCTTCGCCGTCAGGGCAGGCAATATAGGGGTTCGACGCGCCTGCGAAAGCCCCGGACGAACCGGGGGAGGTCGCCGGCGCGGCCTTCACGCGGACCCGAACCCTCGGACCGGATTTCATGACCAAGCTCACGCCCGAGATCTCGCTCTCGGTCTCGCCCGACCTCGCCTCGCCGGACCTCGAATCCCTGCGCGACTGGATCCGCGCCCACCGGGTCGAGGAGATCGAGTGCGTCACCCCCGACTTCGCCGGCATCGCGCGCGGCAAGGTCATGCCCGCCGCCAAGTTCCTGCGCGAGAGCGAGATCCGGCTGCCCGTCTCGATCTTCTTCGCCGGCATCACCGGCGAATACGCCGACGTCGACCACCCCGAGCTCTACTCGGACGGCGACATCACCCTCGTCCCCGACCTCACCACCGCCCGCGCGGTGCCCTGGGCGGGCGAGGCCAGCCTCCAGATCATCCACGACGTGGTCGACCGCCACGGCGAGCCGATCCCCTTCGCGCCGCGCGAGGTGCTGCGCCGGGTCCTGCGCGCCTACGAGGCCAAGGGCTGGACCCCGGTGGTGGCGCCGGAGCTGGAATTCTACCTCACCAAGCCCAACACCGACCCCGACTACCCGCTGGAGCCGCCCGTCGGCCGCTCCGGCCGCCAGTCGACCGGCAGCCAGGCCTTCTCGCTCTCGGCCGTCGACGAATACGATTCGGTGATCGAGCACATCTACGACTACGCCGAGGCCCAGGGGCTGGAGATCGACACGATCATCCAGGAGGCCGGCGCGGCGCAGCTCGAGGTGAACATGATGCACGGGGACGCGATGAAGCTCGCGGACCAGGTGTTCCTGTTCAAGCGCCTGATCCGCGAGGCGGCGCTGCGCTGCGGCTCCTACGCGACGTTCATGGCCAAGCCCATGGCGGGCCAGCCGGGCTCGGCGATGCACGTGCACCAGTCGGTGCTGGACGCGCAGGGGCGCAACGTCTTCAGCCTGGAGGACGGCGAGCCCTCGCCCGCCTTCGACCATTTCATCGGCGGGCAGCAGAAATACCTGCCGGCCTGCTCGGCGCTGAACGCGCCCTACGTGAACTCCTACCGGCGCATGGTGAAGTACATGTCGGCGCCGGTGAACCTGGAATGGGGCTACGACAACCGCTCCACCGGGCTCAGGGCGCCGCGCTCGGATCCCAAGGGGCGGCGGGTGGAGAACCGGGTGACCGGGGCGGACGCGAACCCCTATCTCGCCATCGCGGCGACGCTTGCGGCGGGGTTCCTGGGCATGGTCGAGGAGGTGGAGCCGCGGCCCGCCGTCGCCGGCGGCGCCTACGACAACGAGCGCGACCTGCCCTATTCGCTGCTCGAGGCGGTGGAGCTCTTGAAGGACTGCGCGCCCCTGACCGCCCTGCTGGGCGAGGATTTCGTGAAGATCTACGGGACCCTCAAGCAGTTCGAGTACGACCAGTTCATGACCGTGATCAGCCCCTGGGAGCGCGAGCACCTGCTGCTCAACGTCTGAGCCTGCGGCCGGCGCGCCCCCGCGCGCCCGCCGTCGACCGCGCCCCACCCGCCCACCCCGGCGCGGCCGACGACGGTCGCGCGGGGGCGGCCTCGCGGCGGGGCCCGACCTCGTCGACCCTGGCGCCCCGCCTCCCTGTCCGGCGGCGGGGAGGGCGGGCGGGAGCCGCTGGACAGGGAGGCGGCCGGGCCCCGGCCCGGCCCTGCGCCGACAGCCTTGGAGCCCTCGATGAACCTGCTCTACGCCAACGAGCGTCCCGGCGCCCTGCCCCCAAGCTGGTATGCCGAGACCGCCGCCCCCTTCCCTGAGCAGCCCCCGCTCGCCGGCGAGACCCGCGCCGACGTCTGCGTGATCGGCGGCGGCTACACCGGCCTCTCCGCCGCGCTCCACCTGGCCGAGCGCGGCCTGCGCGTCGTGCTGCTGGAGGCGCATCGCGTCGGCTGGGGCGCCTCGGGGCGCAACGGCGGCCAGATCGGCGTCGGCCAGCGGGTCGACCCCGAGACCATCGCGAAGCTCTCGGACGAGGGCCTGGCGCGGGAGGCCTTCGCCATCGGCCGCGACGCCGCGCGCATCGTGCGCGACCTCGTCTCCCGCCATGCCATCGACTGCGCCCTGAAGCCCGGCGTGATGTATGTGAACCACCGCGCCCGCTACGACGCCGCCACGCGCAGGCATGTCGAGCACCTGGCGAAGGCCTACGACCACGACGCCGTCTATCTCTCTCCCGCGGAGGTGAGCGCCCGCCTCGGCGCCCGCGGCGTCTCGGGCGGCATGCTCGAGCCCTCGGGCGGGCACCTGCACCCGCTGACCTATGCCCGCGGCCTGGCCCGCGCCGCCCTCGCCGCCGGCGCGACGATCCACGAGATGACCGAGGCGACCGCCATCGAGGGCACGACCGTGCGCGCCGCGGCCGGCCGGGTGACCGCCGACCAGGTGATCGTCGCCTGCAACGGCTACCTGGGCAAGCTGCTGCCCGAGGCGGCGGCCAAGGTCATGCCGATCAACAACTTCATCCTCGCCACCGAGCCGATGAACGAACGGCGCGCCCGCGGCCTGATCCGCGACGACGTCGCCGTCGCCGACAGCCGCTTCGTGGTCAACTACTACCGCCTGTCGGAGGACCGCCGCATGCTGTTCGGCGGCGGCGAGAGCTACGGCTGGATCTTTCCGAAGGACCTCAAGGGCTTCGTGCGCAGCCGCATGCTGGAGGCGTTCCCCCAGCTCGAGGACCTGAAGATCACCCACGCCTGGGGCGGCACCCTGGCGATCACGCCGACCCGCCTGCCGGTGTGGCGGGAGGTCCGCCCGGGCGTGTTCAACGCCTCGGGCTACTCCGGCTCCGGCGTGGCGCTCGCCACCATGGCGGGCGCGGTGCTGGCCGAGGCGCTGGCCGGCGACCGCCGCCGGCTGGAGGTCATGGCCCGCCTCCCGGTCCCCGACTTCCCCGGCGGCGCGCGCCTGCGCCAGCCGATCCTGGTGGCGGCGATGCTGCTCGCCCGGCTGCGCGACGCGATCTGACCCGTCCCCTGCGGCGCCCTGACCGGGCCCCGCGGCCCCGCTTGACCCGAGCCCGCGGCCTCGCCAGAACGGCCGCTTCCCGACCCCGGACCCGGAGCCCCCCATGCAGCCCTCCTCCCGCATTCGCGCGATCCTCGGCGGCGGCGCCTCGGGCTGGGAGGTGGTGCACCGCGCCCGCCGGATGCAGCGCGCGGGCGTGCGGATCATCGACCTGACCGTCGGCCAGCACGAGGATCCGACCCCCGCCCCGATCCTCGAGGCGATGCACGCCTCCGCCATGGGCGGCAACACCCGCTATTCCGATGTCGCGGGCTCGCCCGAGCTGCGCGCCGCCATCGCCGAGCGCTCCGCGATCCGCACCGGCGCCCCGGCCGGGCCTGAGAACGTGGTGGTCACCGCCGGCGGCCAGGCGGCGCTGCTGCACGCCTTCATGGCGACGCTGGACGCGGGCGACGCGGCGGTGATGATCGACCCCTATTACGTCACCTACCCCGGCACGATCCGCGCGACCGGCGGCGTGCCCCGGATCACGCCGGCCCGGGCCGAGGCGGGCTTCCAGCCCGATCTCGACGCGCTCGACGCCGCCTGCGCAGGCGCGCGGGTGCTGCTGATCAACTCGCCCAACAACCCGACCGGCGCGATCTATTCCGACGCCACGCTCAAGGGCGTCGCCGAGATCTGCCGGCGCCACGACCTGTGGCTGATCTCGGACGAGGTCTACGACGGCATGGCCTGGGACCAGCCCCACCGCTCGCCCCGCGCCCTGCCGGGGATGGCCGAGCGCACGGTGGTCATCGGCTCGCTGTCCAAGAGCCACGGCATGACCGGCTCGCGCATCGGCTGGACGCTGGCGCCCGAGGAGATCAGCGCCCTGATCGCCACCTACGCCCTGAACGCCACCTACGGCATTCCGGGCTTCATCCAGGACGCCGGGCTGTGGTCGCTGCGCGAGGGGGCGGCGATCGAGGCCGATCTCGCCGCCGCCTTCCACCGCCGCCGCGACATCGCGCTGAGGGCTCTGGCGGGCCGCCAGGCGGTGCGCCTGTCGCCGCCGCAGGGGGCGATGTACGTGATGGTGGACGTGCGGGCGACGGGCCTCTCGGGCCGCGACTTCGCCGACCGGCTGCTGGACGAGGCCCATATCGCCGTGATGCCCGGCGAGAGCTTCGGAACCGCCGCCGCCGGCCACCTGCGCATCGCGCTGACGGTGGCGGACGCGGACCTCGCCACCGCGCTCGGCCGCATCGCCGACCTGGCCGAGACGCTCGCCGCCGAGCACGCCGCAGGCTGACCGGCCCCGCCCGCCCTGCGGGGCCGCGGCGCCATCCGGCCCCGGGCCCGACCCGGGGCCCCTGCAGGGGCTCCGCCCCGGGCGCCGCGGCGGACGAGGGGTCGAGCGCACTCCCCCCGGGCTCCGGCCTGCGGGCCGTCGGGCGGTCTTCACGCGCGGTCGCGGTCGATCGCCCATTGCCCCGCGCGGTCCGGCCTCCTTATGTTCAGCGCGACAGATCCGGCCCCACGGAGGACCCGCCGATGCCCCTGCCCGTCGCGCTCGCCCCGCTCGCCAGCCCCTGGGCGATGAAGGCCGCCGCCGGCGCGGCCACGGCGCTCGCCGTCTACCAGGCCGCCCGCCGCGCCCGCTGGTCCGACGCCCGCCCAGCGGCGGCCGAGGCGACGCTCGACGCCGTGCCCGAGGGGCTGGAGTGGGGCTGGTCCCGCGACGCCGGGCGCGCCCGCGCAGACGCCCGCGCCGGCCTGCGCGGCCAGCTGCGCTGGGGCGAGCACGGGCCGGGGATCGCGCTCGATATCTCGGCGCTGGCCCGCCTGCGCCTCGGCCTGCTCAAGGCCCGTCCGAAACCGTTCCGGAAGACCGCCCGATGATGAAGCTCCGCCACGCCGCCGCCTCGCCCTTCGTGCGCAAGGTCATGGTCCTGCTGCACGAGACCGGACAGGTCGACGAGGTGGAGCTGGAGGACGGCGCCACCTCGCCGCTCGATCCCAACCCGGGCAACCTCGCGGTCAACCCGCTGGGCAAGATCCCCTGCCTGGTGACCGAGGACGGCGCCGCCCTCTACGACAGCCGCGTCATCACCCGCTACCTCGACGCGCGCCACGCCGGCGCCAAGCTCTACCCCGAGGGCGAGGCCCTGTGGCCGGCCCTGGTGATGGAGGCGACCGGCGACGCGATGATGGAGGCCGCCGTCGGCATCATCTACGAACGCCGCCTGCGCGAGGAGGCCAAGCGCTCCGAGGCCTGGATGGCCGCCCAGCGGGGCAAGATCGCCCAGGCGATGGACAAGCTTGAGAGCGCGCGCTTCGGCGACGCGCTCGACATGGGCCAGGTCTCCATCGCCTGCGCGCTGGGCTACCTGGATTTCCGCTTCCCGGAGTGGGACTGGCGCAGCGGGCGCGGCTCGCTGGCGGCCTTCGCGCGGCGGATGGAGAAGCGGGCCTCCTTCCTCGCGACGGCGCCGGCATGACCCGGCTCAACGATCTCGGCCAGGCGGTCGGCGAGGCGCTGCCCGGCTGGACCCCGCCCCCCGTCCCCGCCCGCGCGCCCCTGGCCGGCCGCTGGGCGACGCTGGAGCCGCTGGACCCCGCGGCCCATGGCGACGAGCTGTGGGACGCCGCCCTCCAGGACCCCGAGGGGCGCAGCTGGACCTGGCTCGGCGACGGCCCGTTCGAGAGCCGGGCGGAGTTCGACGCGCTGCTGGAGCGCAACGCCGCCTCGCCCGACCCGATGTTCTTCGCGCTGCGCTCGGCCGCCACCGGGCGGGCGGAGGGCTGGTGCTCGCTGATGCGCATCACCCCTGCGGCCGGGAGCATCGAGGTCGGCTGGATCTGGTGGGGCCCGCGGATGCAGCGCACCCCCGCCGCGACCGAGGCGATCTTCCTGCTGATGCGGGAGGTGTTCCGCCTCGGCTACCGCCGGTTCGAGTGGAAATGCGACACGCTCAACGCCGCCTCGCGCGCGGCGGCGATGCGCTTCGGGTTCTCCTATGAGGGCGTGTTCCGCCAGGCCGTGGTCTACAAGGGCCGCAGCCGCGACACCGCCTGGTATGCGATGATCGACAAGGAGGCGCCGCAGCTCGAGGCCGCCTATGCGGCCTGGCTGGATCCGGCGAATTTCGACGCCGAGGGCCGGCAGAAGACCCGGCTCGCGGAGCTCACCGCGCCGGTGCTGGTCGCCCGCGGTTGACAGGCGGAGGCGAGTTGACAGCTGTCAACTCGCCCGCCCCGAACCTTGACTTGCCAGGCCCCGGGTCCGATGTGCGGGCCCCGACCCAGCGACCCTCCCGCCCCCCGGAGATCGACTTGACCGACGCCCCCGAGACCGCCGCCCCGCTGATCGCCGCCGACCCTGCGGCGCTGGAGTTCCTGCTGACCCGCCGCTCGCGCATCGCCAAGACCCTGACCTTCCCCGGTCCGGACCGCGCGACGGTCGAGATCATGCTCAAGGCCGCCGCCCGCTCCCCCGACCACGGCAAGATGGAGCCCTGGCGCTTCATCGTCCTGGCGGGGGAGGAGGCCGCGAAGCTCGGCGCCCTGACCCGCAGCCTGGGCGCGGCGCGCGGCGTCGACCCCGACCGGATCGAGAAGCACGCCGAGCCCTTCGAGCTGACGCCCCTGACCATCGCCGTCGTGGCCTCGCCCAAGGACACGGCGAAGGTGCCGGAGGTCGAGCAGACCCTCTCGGCCGGGGCGGTGTGCCTCGCGCTCCTCAACGCCTCGCTCGCCTCGGGCTGGGGGGCGAACTGGCTGACCGCCTGGATGGCGCAGGACCGCGAGTTCCTGGAGACGGGGCTGGGCCTCGCGCCGCAGGAGTGGGTGGCGGGCTTCATCCACATCGGCACGCCGACCCGCCCGGTCAGCGAGCGGCCGCGCCCGGACATGGACGCCAAGGTCGAGTGGCGGGGGATCTGAGCCGATGATCGGGGATTTCCTGCGCGCCGTCGGCCAGCTCGGCGATCCGCGCTTCCGCCGGGTGTTCCTGCTGTCGCTGGGCCTGACGGTCGTGATGCTGGCCGCCGCCATGTTCGGCTGGGGCCAGCTGATCGCGATGATCCCCGACAACGGCCTGACCGCCTTCGGCCAGGACCTGTCGTTCCTCGACTGGGCGGTGGACATCCTCGCCTGGACGGCGGGGGCGCTGGGGGCCGTCTTCCTGATGTTCCCCGTGGCCGCGCTCTTCATCGGCCTGTTCCTCGAGGAGATCGCCGAGGCGGTGGAGGCGAAGTTCTATCCGGACCTGCCGCCCGCGCGCAGCATGACCTGGCTCGAGATCCTGGCCGACGGCCTGATCTTCACCGCCGCCCTGATCGGCCTGAACCTGGTGGGGCTGGTGATCTACTTCGCCGTGCCGCCGGCGGCGCCCTTCGTCTTCGTTATCATCAACGGCTGGCTGCTGGGGCGGCAGTATTTCGAGCTCGCCGCCGCCCGCCGGGTCGGCGCGAAGCAGGCGCGGGTCCTGCGCAAGCGGATGGGCGGCCGCATCTTCGCGGCCGGCGTGCTGATGGCGCTGGCGCTGTCGATCCCGCTGGTGGCGCTGGCGATCCCGGTTCTGGCGGTCGCCACCTTCACCCACATGTTCCACCGCTCCCGCGGGGAGATCCCCGCGGGCTGACGGCGGCGGGCCGGCTTACGAGCCGACCGTCGGCGTCGCCTTGGAGGACGAGCACCCGCCCCCCTCGGCCATGGCCGGGGCGGCGGCGAAGGCGGCCCCCCCGAGGACGAGCGCGGCGAGGACGGCGACGAGACGAACCTGGGTCATCGGTAATCTCCCTGGACCGGACGACGGTTGCGCGGAGCCTAGCATGACGCGGCGTCCACGCCTCATCACGCACGCGTGACGCGCGGGCGCGCAGGCTCAGTTGAACCGCACCGGCAGCAGGAAGCGGCGCTGCCGCGGGCCGAGGCCGGCGGGAGCGGCCGGGAACGGCGCCGCGGCCGCGACCGCGCGCATCGCCGCCCGGTCGAGCGCGGCCCCCGCGCTGCGCTGGATGGCGTGGGACAGGAGCGCCCCGTCGGCGGAGACCACCAGCTGCACCAGCGCCTCGCCCTCGCCGCGGCCGCGGTCGAGCTCGCGCCGGCCCTGCACCTGGTTCCGGATCCGGGCGCCCCATTCCATCACCAGCTGGCGCGCCGCGTCCGGGTCGGCCCCGGCCGCGTCCGGCGCGTCGGAGCCGCCGGCGACGGCGCCGCCGCCGGCGCCGGCGGCGCGACGCTCCTCGCTGGCCGCCCCGTCGGCCTCGGCGGTGCGCGCCTCGCCCTCGGGCGCGGCCTTGGCGGCGGTCGCGGCCGCGCGCTCGGGCTTCGGTTCGGGCTTCGGTTCGGGCCGGGCCTCGCGCGTCGGCTGCGGCTCGGCCGGCTGGCGGCGGACCGGGCGGGCCGGCGCCTCGGGGCGCGCGGGCGGCGCGGGGAGGGCGGCAGTCTCGGTTTCGGGCTCGGCCTCGGGCTCCGGAGGCGGCGGCGGCGCGGGGGCCTGGGCGACCGGCGGCTCGGCGGCGGGCGGCGGCGCGGGGGCCTCCGGGCGCGGGGCCTCGGCCCGCTCGGGCGGGGTCTCGGCCGGGGATTCCGGGGGGCGGTTCGGGCTCGGCAGGTCCGAGGGGAGGCTGGGGGCGAGGCTCGGCGGCGCGGTGGGCGAGGGCGCCGCTGTGCGCGCGGGGGCCTCGGCGGCGGGGGGCGGCGCGTCCGCGGCCGGAGGCGCGGGCGCGGGGGCCTGCAGCGCGGTCCGGGTCGGGGCCGCGTCGGTCGCGACGGGCTGGGGCGGCGTCTCGGGGGCGAGCTCGGGGGCCTCGGTCTCCGCCGCCTCCGTCGTCTCGGGCGGGCGGTCCCAGGCCTCGACCAGCTCGGCGAGCTGGGGGGAGGCGGCGGCGACCGACAGCGCCTCCGTCCCCCCGGCGCCCGAGGCGGAGGCGGCGCCGGCGTCGTCCTGCGGCCAGCTCAGGAAGGCCGCCAGGTGCAGCGCCGCCGCCAGCGCCAGGAACAGGAGGAAGGAGCCCGTCCGCCGCATCGCGCTCAGCGTCCCGAGACCACGATGTCGGCGCGGGTCACGCCCCGCTCGCCCAGGCGGCTCAGCACGCGGGCCAGCGCCGCGGCCTCCATGCCCGCGTCGGCGCGCAGGGCCAGCGGCGCGCCCTGCCCGGCCCCAAGGTTGGCCCCGAGGCTGGCGTCGGCGGCGGCGTCGAGCGCCGCCTCCCCCCGCGCCTCGCCGAAGGCCATGCGGCCGTCGGCGGCGAGGTGGAGCGTGTCGGGCGTCTCGGTCGAGGCAGGCTCGGCCTCGGCCTGCGGAGGCTCCACCTCGAAGGGGGCGGGGGGGGCGATGGTCGCGGTCATCAGGAAGAAGATCAGCAGCAGGAACACCACGTTGATCATCGGGGTGACGGATTCGACCGGCGGCTTCGGCTGGGGGAGGTCGAGGCGCATGCCGCTCACTCCGCCAGGATCACGGGGCGCAGGCCCCCGCCCGAGGCCGCGCGCGCCACGTCGGCGAGGCGCTGCAGCGTGGCCCCGTCGCGCCCGCGCAGCACCACGGGGTCGGAGGGCCCTTCGGAGAGGCGCGCCAGCTCCGCCGCCAGCGCCTCGGGCGCGACGGGAGTTCCGTTGAGGGTGACGCCCTCGGGGCGCACGTCGACGAGGCGGGGCGGGCCGCTCCAGGCGCCGCCGCCGCCGGCGGGGGTCACGGGCAGCACCCCCTCCACCCCGAAGCGGGCCGCGAGCATGAAGAACACCAGCAGCAGGAACACCACGTCGATCATCGGCGTGAGGCTGATGCGGCGCGGTCTGCGCGGGGCCTCGTCAAGCAGCATCGGCGCGGCTCTCGTAGCCCTCGGGCGCCAGGCCCGTGGCCGGGTCGCCGGCCACGGCGGGGGCGAGGAACAGGCGGGCGCCGAGATCCTCCATGTCCTGGCGGGCGCGGTCGGCGACGCTCTCGAACCAGGTCAGGGCGGCGGAGGCGGGGATCGCGACCGCCATGCCGGCGGCGGTGGTCAGCAGCGCCTCCCAGATGCCGCCCGCCAGCATCGCGGGGTCGGCGCGGCCGCCCGCCTCCTGCAGGGTGCGGAAGGCGGCGATCATGCCCAGCACGGTGCCCAGCAGGCCCAGCAGAGGCGCGGCGGTGGCGATCAGCTCCAGCGCGCGCAGGCCGGTGCGGGCGTCGGCGAGCTCGCGCTTCGCCACGCGGGCGGTCTCCTCGCGCGCGGCCTCGGGGGGGAGGGTGGCGACGGCGGTGAAGCCCGTGCGCAGCATCCGGCCGCGCAGGCCGGGGCGGCGGCGCAGGGCGGCGAGGCCGGCCTCGGGCCCGCCGGCCATATAGGCCGCCATCGCCCGTTCCGAGCGCGCCCGCGACCAGGCGCCCAGCCGCATCAGCGTCCAGGTCTTCCACAGGATCAGCGCCACCGTGACGACCGAGAGCGCGGCGATCGCCCAGACCGCCGGGCCGCCGTCGTGCAGCATCTGGAAGGCGGAATCGAAGGCCCCGCCGAACGGCCCCGCCGCGGCCTCGGCCATCCCGTCGGGCGCGATCGCCTCGCCCCCCGTCGGGGCGCCGGGTGCGTCGATGGCGCCGGGCGCCGTCCCCGGCCCGGCGTCGGCCGCGACCGGCGCCTCCGCCCCCGGACCGCCGGGGGCGCCGGCAGGCGCTTCGGCGGCGGGCGGAGCATCGGCGGCAGGCTCGCCGGCGGTGGCCGGAGCATCAGCGGCAGGCGGAACATCGGCGGCAGGCGCGCCGGCAGGCGACGGAACGTCCGGGCTCGCGGGCGGCGCAGCCTCGGGCGCGGCCGGCGCCTCCGGGGCGGCCGCTTCAGGGGCGGACGGCGCCTGCGGCGCGGCGGGCGCCTGGGGCGCGCTCGTGGCCTGGGCCAGGACGAGCGGGCTCTCGGCCGGGGTCTCGGCGGCGCCGGTCATCGCGCGTCCCTCCGGGCGAAGGCGGCGGCGCTCAGGGGCTGGCGGAGGCGGCGGGCGAGGCGCGAGGCGAGCATGCGGACCTCCTGGCTCTGGACTGTCTCGGATGGCTCGCGGCGGGGCCGCTGGCTGCCCGGGAGATCGCTTCTCCGACGAAACTTGTCAAGCATTCCGCCGCCCCGGGACGCGGCGCCGCGGCCCCATCGGACCATTTCGGGACGGCGCGCCGCAGGCTATGCTGCCCCCCGCGTGACAGCCGGCGTGAGGGGCGAGAAAGCCATGCGTGCAGGATCGGGACCCATGGCGCTGGCGCTGCTCGCCGGGCTGGCGGCGGGCGGCGAGGCGGGGGCGGCGGAGCGCTCCGGCAAGGTCGGCGACGCGGTTCTGCGCCTGATCGACGCCGACGTCTCCGACCGCGCCACCGGGGCGCTGGCGATGCTGGGCGTCACCGCCGTGCCCTCGGAGACCGCCAGCACCCTGCAGTTCGATTCGAACGCGGGCGAGGGCAACTCCTTCTTCGCCTCGCAGCTGGGCGGGGCCTTCACCGTCTCGGACGGGTTCCCGCTCTATCTCGAGGGCTACGTGGGCTATTCGCGCTACGACCCGGTCTTCGTATTCTCGGACGGGACCTCGCGCTCGCGCCTGCCGACGAAGTGGACGACGGTGGGGGCCGAGGGCGGGATCGGCTGGGATTTCGCGCTGACCGACACGCTGGTGTTCCGCCCGATCTTCAACGTGGCGCTGGGGCATGTGGAGAGCGACGCCGCCCTGCTGGGGCGGATCGTCAACCGCCGCTACGGGCTGGAGCTGCAGTTCCTCGAGGACGGGCGGCTGACGGCGGGGGGCTTCGGCGGCTCGCTGATGCTGGACTACGAGTATCATTCCGAGGCCTACGACGCGGATCTGGAGCTGCGCTACACCCACCTGCACCTGGAGCCGATCGCGGGTTCCAAGGCCATCGACGCGAGCTCCACGGCCGCCACCCTGGGCGCCTGGTCGCGGCTGCGGGTGCCCACCGGGGTGGAGATGTTCGGCGGCCCCCTGCGGGCGGTGTTCGAGGCTTCGGGCTCCTGGCTGCCGGGCGACCAGGGCGAGGTGCTGCAGACCCGCTGGCTGATGCAGGCGGGCCTGGGGGTCGAGTTCGACACCGAGCAGACCTGGGTGCCGCTGAGCCGGGTGCGCATCGTCGCCCGCCAGACCGTCGGCGCGAACCTGACCGGCTACTCCCTGGGCTTGTCGGCGAGCTTCTGAGGCGCGCCGTCCCGATGCCCCGCCCGGCCCCTTCGGCCTTCCTGCCTCTGTGGCGGGGCGTCTTCGGCGCCTGCCCGCCGATCGGCTTCGCGCTGCGCGAGGCCCATTTCGAGCGCTGGACGCGGTTCCACGCCCTGCCCGGCACGAAACGCTACGCCGAGACCCCGGCCGAGCGCGCCGAATACCGCGCCCGCGCGAACCGCCTGGCCGAGGAGGTCCTCGGCGCCCCCGCCCCGATCTGGATCGCCACCGCCCGCTTCGGGAACGACCCGCCCGAGCCCGACGGCCCCGAGCATCGCCTGCGCCTGGCCCCCGTCCTGACCTGGGTCGAGCCCGAGGAGGACCCGGAAGACGAACGCGGGATCGGCGTCCACGCCGGCCCCTTCGACTGGAGGCCGGGATCGCTCGACGCGCTCTTCGACGAGATCGGCGCGGACCAGGTCTCCGCCGTTCTGTTCTCGCCCCGCCGAGAGGCGGCCCTGGCCCCCTGTGAGGGCGGCTTCGACGTGCTCCTCCCGGACCCGCAGGCGCTCGCGCGCCTCCAGGCGCGCCACCCTGACCGGCGCCCGCCCGACCCGCACGGCCTCTGAGCCCCACCGGGCCTCGCCGCCTCCCGAACGCCGCGCAAGGCGCCCGGAGCGGGGTCGGCGGGCGGGCGTCCCGGCCGCGCAGCGGACGGCAGAGCCGCCCCGCCGGCCCCGGCTTTCGCCGCCCGCGTCGCCTCTTCGCTTGCATCCTGCGCGCGGCTGCGCCATGCCGCGCGGATGGCCCGCCTCGCCCCGCCCGAAGCCCCGCTCTCGCCGCTCCAGAAAGTCCTGCGCTTTCACTGGGGTCTGGCGCTGCTGATCGCCTCGGTCGCCTGCGTGGGCTTCCTGATGCTCTATTCGGTGGCGGGCGGCGACCTCGACCCCTGGGCCTCGCGCCAGATGGTGCGCTTCGGCGCCGGCATGGCGCTGATGTTCGGCGTGGCGATGATCCACATCCGCTACTGGCGCACGCTGGCGCCGCTCAGCTATATTGGCTCGCTCGCCCTGCTGGTCGCGGTCGAGGTCGCGGGCGAGACCGGCATGGGCGCCACCCGCTGGATCGACCTCGGCCCGCTGCAGCTGCAGCCCTCCGAGCTGATGAAGATCGCCGTGGTCCTGGCGCTGGCGCGCTACTACGACTGGCTGGGCGAGAGCCGCGTCTCCCGCCCGTTGTGGCTGATCCCGCCGCTGCTCCTGATCCTCGTGCCGATGGCGCTGGTCCTCAAGCAGCCCGATCTGGGGACCGCGCTGCTGCTGGCGCTCGGCGGGGGCGCGGTGATGTGGCTCGCCGGCGTGCACTGGGGCTATTTCCTCGCCGCCATCGCGCTCGGCGCGGGCCTGGTGACGGCGGTGCTCGAGAGCCGGGGGACCGACTGGCAGCTCCTCAAGGACTACCAGTACCGCCGGATCGAGACCTTCCTGAACCCCGAGTCCGACCCGCTGGGCGCCGGCTACCACATCACCCAGTCGAAGATCGCCTTCGGCTCCGGCGGCCTGTCGGGCCGCGGCTTCATGCAAGGCACCCAGACCCGCCTGAACTTCCTGCCCGAGAAGCACACCGACTTCATCTTCACCACGCTGGCGGAGGAGTTCGGCTTCGTCGGCGCCCTGTCGCTGCTGATCCTCTACGGGCTGATCACGCTGTTCTGCATCGTCTCGGCGATGGCCAACCGCGACCGCTTCGGGGCGCTGCTGACAGGCGGCATCGGCACGACCTTCTTCCTGTTCTTCGCGGTGAACATGGCGATGGTCACCGGCCTCGCCCCGGTGGTCGGCGTCCCCCTTCCGCTCGTCTCCTACGGCGGCTCCGCGATGCTGGTGCTGCTGCTCGCCTTCGGCCTCGCCCAGTCCGCCCACGTCCACCGCCCCCGCGGCTGACGCCCGCCGCCCGCCCCCAGGCGCCCCCGACCGCAAGCGCCCCCGGTGAGCGCCTGTTCTCCGGAGCCGTCCATCGCGGATGCCGATCAGAGCGACTCGCCCCCGGGGGTCAAGGATCGCGAAGCGACCGCGCTTGCGCGGCTTGT
>Ga0310345_10001107_pt1 | contig 31875 bp, 32 predicted proteins | sample HC15DNA20500_MG_FD_204667 | JGI IMG/M metagenome (GOLD analysis project Ga0310345, IMG submission 204667) | Marine microbial communities from station ALOHA, North Pacific Subtropical Gyre - HC15-DNA-20-500_MG | ecosystem: Environmental > Aquatic > Marine > Oceanic | place: Pacific Ocean: North... | reverse complement strand
GGCTTGACCGTTTTTATCGTCGCAGGAATTGCCACGCTGTGGGGCGTTGGGTTACCCACCGCTGTGCTGCTCGGCGGTGCGGTTGCCATGTCGTCGACCGCCATCACGCTCAAGCAATTGGTCGACCAAGGCGACGTCGATAGTCAGCGAGGCCGTCTTGTGCTGGCAATCCTGCTGTTCCAGGACCTTGCGACCCTTCCATTTCTCGTTGTACTCGGCGGCTGGAAGCAGAGCGGCGGACCCGATCAGTTGGAAGCACTCCGTCAGCTTGGAATAGCGGCGGGCGCACTCGGCATCGCCGCTTTCGTCTGTAAGCCGGTTTTTCGCATGTGGCTCACCTGGGTCGCCAGGACAAACTCGGCAGATCTCTTTCTGCTCACTGTTCTGTTGCTTGCGCTAGGTACGGCATTCGCCGGACACTTGGCTGGCCTTTCCGCGCCGATCGGAGCTTTCCTTGCCGGTATGGTGGTGGGCGAAAGCGATTTCCGTCATCAGGTAGAGGATGACATAAGACCCTTTCGCGACGTCCTGTTAGGCGTGTTCTTCGTTACAACCGGCATGGAGGTTGATCCATCCACCCTCCTTGCAGCACCCATGGCTGTCCTCGTCTGGATTATTGCGTGCCTGGCGGGAAAGGCCCTTGTCGTGTTGCTGGTCGGCGCGATTATGCGTTGGCCTGCCCCGGTTAGTACGCGAGCGGCTCTGATTCTGGCACACGGTGGAGAAAGCGGTTTGCTGCTGCTCACACTGGCGATGAACGTGGGCGCCGTAGAGCCGAGCGTTGGGCAGCCTGCTCTTTTGGCGTTGGCCGCAACAATGGCGCTCGGCCCAATACTGATTCTGCGGAGTGCGCGGTTTGCGGAATTCATTAACGGCGCATCACATCGCGCCAAGGAGGACGCCGAGGAGGCCGCCATCCGCGCGGAAAGTCAAAATCTCGGGGGTCACGTAATCCTGTGCGGTTGCGGGCGCGTGGGTCGGCTGGTGTCCCTCGTGCTGGAGGCCGCAAACGTGCCTTACATTGCGGTCGAGTCCGATCTGATACGCTTTCGAAGAGCAAAACAATCGGGACACAAGGTGGTGTTTGGTGACGCAGGCCGGAAACGGGTCTTGGAAGCCGCTGGCTTCACCCGTGCACGCCTTGTGGTACTAACGTTTGATCGACGCCACGCAGTCGAGCGTATTTTTCACTTTGCCCGTGGGCACGATCCAGCCGTATCCTCGATTGTGAGTGTCGCCGACGATCAGGAAATCATATCGTTTGTGCGGGCCGGAGCCGGCACCGTATTTCCGGAGAATGTCGCGGCGGGCTTGGCGCTGGCCGATCAGGTCCTCCTCGTTTGCGGTTTCTCGCAAGACGCGGCCGCAAATGTCGTTACGACGGTTCGTGCTGAGATCAATCCCGAACTGCGCGGGCGCGTAGGACGTTGAGTCGGTACACGCCAGTCGTGATGCGCTAAAGGCGCTTTCCCGCGGATAGCTGTTGGGGGGCGCTGTATTCTCCTGAGCTTCGTGCCTCGCGCGCAAAGCCAGCCCTGCCATTCGCGAGAACGACATGAAGCTCAGCCCCAACCGCCGCCCCTTCTCCGATCGCGGCGCCGACCCGCTTGACTGATCCCGACCTCACGTCGCCGGCGGCGAAAACGCCGCGAACGCTGGTTTCCAGCCGCAGCGGGCGAGTGGCCCCGTTGTTTGAGCCGTGGCCGTCGGAAACGACGTCCGATCCCGTCAGAATGAAGTTCTTTTCGTCGAGCACGATCCCGCTGCCGTTAAGCCAAGTCGTTGCCGGCTCGGCGCCAATGAAAAGAAAGACGTGACGGATCGGCTTCTCGGTCTTTGCGCCGGTCACATTGTTGTGCCAGCTTACGCGTTCGAGTTGCCCTTCCCGGCTGCCGTAGAGCGCAACAACCTCGGTCTGGGTCAGCACCTCGATATTCTCGATACCCGCGATGCGATCGATGAGATAGCGGGACATGCTCTCTTCGAGACTGGGCCCGCGCACCAGCATCCAGATCTTTGCGGCGAAGTTGCGCAGGAACACAGCCGCCTGACCCGCAGAGTTGCCACCTCCGACCAGAACGATCTCCTCGTTCCGGCACAGCCGCGCCTCGATCGGCGAAGCCCAGTACCAGACGCCGCGTCCCTCGAAATCAGCAAGGTTCGGAACGTTGAGCCGCCGGTAACGGGCACCCGTCGCGACGACCACTGTCGCGGCCTTCACTCGCCGGCGATCCTCCAGTTGAAGCGTGACCGATGTTTCAGTCGAATCGAGACGCGACACACTGGCGGGTATCAGCATTCGGGCTCCAAACTTCTGCGCCTGAACATAGGCCCGACCCGTGAGCGCCTGGCCTGAAATGCCGGCCGGGAAGCCGAGATAATTCTCGATGCGCGCGCTTGCGCCGGCCTGACCGCCGAACGCGCGCGCGTCGAGAACGATAACCGACAGGCCTTCCGATGCTGCGTAGACCGCGGTCGAGAGGCCCGCCGGTCCTGCCCCGACGATCGCGACATCATAGGTCTGGTTCGCTTCGTCGACCGGCACCATGCCGAGGGCGGAGGCCAGTTCGGCCTCGCTCGGGTTTTTCAGGACGGTGCCTTTCGGACAAACGGCCAGCGGCAGGTCCGCCGGAGCGGGGGCGTATTGCTGAACCAGCCTCGCCGCATCGTCGTCCTTTGCCGGGTCTAGCAATTGGTGCGGATAGGCGTTGCGGGCAAGAAAGCCCTGCAGGCGCACCACATCCGGACTTGACTCAGAGCCGATCAGGACCGGACCACCGCTACCGGCCTCGATCAGCACGACGCGGCGCAAGATGAGCGCATGCATGATCCGTTCGCCGAGTTCAGGTTCCTCGATCATCAAGGCGCGAAGCTTCTCCGGCGGGATCAATAGCGCTTCCACCTCACTGATGGCGTGAACATCAACGAAGGCCGGCTGGCCTGACAACTGTCCGACTTCTGCGACGAACTCGCCGGGCCCCTGCTCCACGATCGGGGCTTTGTGCCCCAGCGGATCGCACCTTACAACGCGCACGGCGCCTTTGATCAGCACATACATTCCGGGAGCGATTTCTCCGGTGGTGAATAGCGCTTCACCAGCGGCGTAGCGACGAATTCTCCCAAATCGACGAATGCGATCGATTTCCTGCGGCGTAAGCGTGGGGAAAATCTGCTCGCGGCGGCTATCGATCGTCGACATCTCAGGCCTCGCTTCATCGGCTATGTGGCGATGCATGTTTCTATCGCAGCGGTACAGATGCTTCATGCATGAGGCTGCAGGTCTCCCTGCCAGCAGCCGCTCGTTCAGGCGAAGACGGCTGTGTCCGCCATACGATCAGTATCCGTGGCACTATGTTGTCGCGCTTGGCATTGGCTCCCATTGACGGTCGTCAGATTCTCCCGAGATTTCTCGTCACACCTTCACGCCCTCAGCATGCTCACGGGTCCATGCTAGTAACCGCTGCAGCGGCATGGCGCCGGATTGGCGGGCGATCTCCCGGCCGTGATGCACCAGCATCAAGGTCGGTATGCTCTGTATACCGTAACGCTGCAGCAGTTCCGGCACCGCATCGCTGTCCACCTTGATCAGCCGTACTTCGGGCTCAAGTTCCGCTGCTGCCCGTTCGAAGACCGGTGCCATCATCCGGCACGGACCACACCACGTGGCCCAGAAGTCAACGAGCAGCGGGATGTCGCTGTGTCCGGCATGCTTGTCGAAGCGAGCGGCATTGTCGAGCGCTGCCGGCCGCCCCTCGTAAAGCGGACGATGGCACGACCCGCACTTGGCACGATCACGCAATCGCTCGCGCGGCACGCGGTTGACGGAGTCGCAGTGCGGGCAGACGATGTGCAGCGGACTGGTCATGTGGCCTCCCGGCAAGCTCAGTCCCTACAGGATGACCTGCCGGGGCAGCGATCACCTTGACTGGCGTCAACTTATCGAACCTGCGCGGAGATCAAATGTTGTCGCCGCCTTGAAGGCATCATTGTCTCGGCACGGCGATGACGCCCAACATCGTCGCCGGTCACTCCGCATGTTCATGCAGCCGATTTAACTCTGCGCCATCTTGACCGCGGTCAATGCCGTCGCGTCCCACAATGTCTATCAAGGCCAGTAAGCCACACGGCTGGCGCGATGCGTCGCCCAGGCAGCGCAATTGGTTCAGATCGGCAAGGCAATATCATGAACAGGTTCCGCCTATCGTGGTCAACCGCGGTCGTTGTTGCAATCATCACTCCTATTTCGTGGACGGATCGCGCCGCGGCACAGGAAATCGCCCTGACGCCCCTTGAAACGAACGAGGTCGCAAGAGGCTACCGCGCCGAAATCATCAAGCTGAAAACTGTCGTCAACGAAAAAAACGAGACGATCGGGCGCATCAACGATTTCGTCTTCGGCAAGGACGGCAGCATCTACGCCATCCTCGCTGTCGGCAATCTCACCGGCCTTGGCGGCCACCTGATTGCGGTCCCTTTCCGCAACCTCAGGCTGGACGATCCGTCCGGCTACGTCGTGCTGCCCGGAGCCAGCCGTAGCGTGCTCGAGAAACTGCCGGTTTTTGTCAACAACAATCGATAGCGCCGCACACGTCACGCCTTGTCGCCTTTCCAGTCGCGCACACCGGTCAACCAGTAGACGAGGCCGAGCGCGAGGATCGCGGCTGCCAGCGCCAGAATGTGCAGCGCATCGGTTTCCGTGAGATCGAGGATGATGACCTTGCGGCAGATTGCCAGCAATGCGATCATCACAACCGATCGAATCTGGACCACGATGTTGCGGCCCTCGGCCCCCACCAGAAGCGATTTCTTGAATTCGAGCGCAATGATCACGGTAAGGATCATGCCGAATACGGCCTGAAACGCCGAGTAATCGGATGGGTCAAGACCTCCGGAGAGCACCAGGCCGAACAATATTTTCAGCGTCAGGGTCCACAGCGCGGCCACGACGATCACCGCGATCAACGCGGAGAGGAACAAGACGACGAAGTATTCGAAGCGCTGATAAAGCGACAATATCCTGAATTTTTCCCTCGTCTCGCTAAACTCTTGCTTGATCGACATCAGAGCCTCCGGTGCTTCCTTGCCGGGCGATCGGCGCGGATCAGCAGCGGCCGGCGCGCTTTGCTTGCCGCGTGCCTAATCGGATCCGGAAGATTTCCCGATCCTCCTGGGCGAACGCCGGGAGGTTACCAACGCGGCGCCCGGTTTGAGGGCTCCCGAACCAGAACCCCAAGCCGCCATTGCATGACGTCTGCGTCGCCCCGGTTCCCATTGATGCATCAGACGAACGATCAATACCTTGACGATTGTCAGTGCGCGTCGACCCGGCCCATGAACGAGACGCGGCCTGCTGCAAAATTCCGAGACTGAAAATTGAGCTTCGTCAATGCGGGCGGTTTTTCGAAATGCGAGATAGAGGCTGTAATACTCCCATGTCGCTCCCCTCCCCCAGGGGTTCCTCCCCAGACTTGGACCGCCGGCGCAAGCCGCGCGGTCCATTTTTTTCGACCGCAGAAGCGCGGAGCGGCAGGACGCAGGCGCACCAATGTCAGTTACCGACGCCGATCCATTCACAGGATGCGTCGCGCATCGCCCACACGTGATGACCATCAACTTACGGGATTGTCGCACGTTACGCGTCTGGCCCTGCAATTAACCCAGAACCGATTTGACAATCGTCATGGTGTTGTCCTGCCCCTTCGGCTTCGCTGCGTCAGACACATCTTGGATCGCACCATGGAAACCTTGTCCGAGTTGGCTAAACTCTCCGACCTCAATCGCATCCTGCTTCATCTTGCCCGCTCCAGGGAATTCCCCGATGGCTCCTCCCGGCATGGATATGATTTCATCGCCCCGCTGGATGCTCAAGGCCATATCGATCCGGTGTTGTGGAAGAAGTATCGAGACTATTGCCGCGTTCGCAGATTTTGGGATGGCGAAGACGACGAGGTCGGCCGCCTCGTCCACAGACCTGGCGGCGCCAACCGCGCGCGTTGGGTCTTCGACTACCGTGACGACGAGGATGGCGACGATGAGGCAGGCTACAGATTTGAATCGCATGCCTTCTGGCCGGGTGAATACGTCTCGATAACCGGGCAGGACCGGAAGCTCCACACGTTTCGCGTTGTCACAGTCGATCCGGTCGTGCTGTCCATGGCCTTGATCAAATTGTTTGAAATACAAATCAAGGTATGAAGGCCACCATGATCAAGGACGTGATGGTTCGGCTCGATGGAGGCTCCGGAGACGACGCGCGTTTGGCCGCCGCAACACAGATCGCCGAGATTTTCCAGAGCCATATTACCGGACTGTTCTTCAATGTTGTGCCTGACGAATTCAGTGGCGCCAACGTCAATCAAGCCGCCCGGGCTCCGGACGCCGGAGACGCTGTTGAGACATTGCTGTTTCAGCGGCTGACCCGGTTACATCAGCCGACCAATCTGCGGCGGTTCGACGTGGCCGGCGTTCTCGATATTGCCGAGACCGCGCTACCTGTCGTGCGCACCGCCGATACCTTCGTCGCGCTCCGGCCGAATGATCGGTTGAACGAACCGGAAGAGCTGATTAGAGACCTGCTGTTCGGCACTGGTCGGCATCTGTTTCTGGTTCCCGATGACTGGATAGGTTTCACGCCCCTGGACAACATTGTCGTGGCGTGGAACGGGAGCCGGGAATCGGCACGCGCGCTCGCCGAATCCCTCCCCTTCCTGCATCAGGCGAGCAAGGTTGGTGTTCTCGTCGTAGAAAGAGAGCACCAGAACAAGAACGATAATCTGAAGGCCAACGATGCCATTCTGCACCTTCGCCATCACGGCATCAACGCCGTCAAATACCGTGCTTTCGGCAAGGAGGACGAGACGGCCGACGTGCTGATCGCGGAGTGCCGCAGCCTCGGCGCAAGCCTTCTGGTGATGGGCAGCTACGGCCACTCTCAACTGCACGATTTGCTTCCGGGATCGACGACCAGCCGGATACTGCGTCGTTCACCGGTCCCCCTGCTCATCGCGCACTGATTGCGGTTCTCTGGATCCCCTGCCCGGTGATTGACAGTCGTCAAGGCGACGCCATGCGTCGCATCATAGGCTCGTTCAGTGTTTTCGCACCAGCTCGGGGACTTGTCTCATGGCCGCGATCGATCCAGGAACGCTCATGTGGGCCAGGGCTTGCGAGTTGATTGATCGCGCCGAGAGATTGCACCGGCAGTTCTTCCAGCCGAGGGCTGTGCCGGTCCGCGACCTCTGCTGGGAACCACCAGTCGACGTTATCGAAACCGACTCGGATTTCTTGATCAGTGTCGCGCTCCCCGGCGTCGACAGCAACGCGGTGAAAGTGACTGTCGAGAACGGCACAGTCATGGTGACCGGCTTCCGCCGGACTAACACGCTCCCGCGCAGCAGTCGGATTCATCGGCTGGAGATTCCATACGGAAGATTCGAACGCCGGATCACCTTCCCGGCAAGCAGTCTCGAGCTAGCGCAGGCAGAATTTGCCGACGGCTGCCTGATGCTGAAATTCACCAAACAGCCTTTCACCGAAGAGCAGATCAATGTCTGATGCGGCTGACAATCCGGGCACACTACCCGATCAAAGCCATCCCCCCATTCCTTCGGATGCGACGATCATCCTGCCGGTTCGAAACACGTTGTTGTTTCCGGGCATGGTACTGCCATTGACGATCGGCCCGCCAGCCTCGATCGCAGCGGCCCAGGAGGCGACCCGAAGCGGCCGCAAGATCGGCCTGTTGTTGCAGGACGATCCCGCCGTCGAACAGCCAGGACCCGAGCATCTGCGCCGCGTCGGCACCATTGCCGAAGTACTGCGCTATGTGACCTCGGGAGAAACTCATTACGTTATTTGCCGGGGGGTGCGGCGCTTCCGGATCGACGAATTTCTCACCGGCTTTCCCTATCTCGTCGCGCGCATCACCGAGATCGGCGTATCTGAAGTGATGACGCCCGACATCGAGGCGCGGGTGCATCTGCTCAAGATGCGTGCACGCGACGCGATCGGGCTGCTGCCAAGCGCACCCGCGGAGATCGGGCCCGCCATCGATAGCCTGGACTCGCCGACGATGCTTGCCGACTTCATTGCCGGAATTATCGATGTTCCGGCCAGCGAAAAGCAGGATTTGCTCGAGACGTTTGACGTCACGCTGCTGCTTGACAAGTTGCTAGGATTGCTCGCTAAGCGGATCCAGGTGCTGCAACTCTCGAAGGAAATCGGCGAACAGACGCAGCAAACCTTATCGTCGCAGCAGCGCGAGCACATCCTTCGCGAACAGCTCCGTCAGATCCAGAAGGAGCTTGGGGACGACGACGTCAAGTCCACTGAGCTGAAGGAACTTGCTGAAAAGATCGGTAAAGCCGGCATGCCCAAGGATGCCGAGGAACAGGCCAGGCGCGAACTACGACGGCTCGAGCGCCTGCCGGAAACGGCGGCCGAATACGGGATGGTGCGGAGCTATCTCGACTGGCTCGTCGAACTGCCATGGTCGAAGCTCGATCCGGAGCGCATCGATATCGCCGAGGCGCGGCGCATCCTTGATGAGGATCACTATGGCCTCGAGAAAGTAAAGCGCCGGATTGTCGAGTATCTTGCGGTCCGCAAGCTCAACCCCGATGGCAAGAGCCCGATCCTCTGCTTCGTCGGCCCGCCCGGCGTCGGCAAAACCTCGCTTGGCCAAAGTATCGCGCGCGCGACCGGTCGAAAATTCGTCCGGCTGAGTCTCGGCGGCGTCCACGACGAGAGCGAGATCCGTGGACACCGGCGGACCTACATCGGCGCGCTCCCCGGCAATATCATCCAGTCGATCCACAAGGCCGGCACCCGCAATCCCGTGATGATGCTGGACGAGATGGACAAGCTGGGTTCCGGATTTCACGGCGATCCCGCGGCAGCGTTGCTGGAGGTTCTCGATCCCGAACAAAATGCCACGTTCCGCGACAACTACGTCGCCGTTCCCTTCGATCTCACAAAAGTCCTGTTCATCGGTACCGCAAACGTCATCGATAATATCCCGGTTGCGGTTCGCGACCGGATGGAAATGATCGAGATGCCCGGCTACATCGAGGACGAGAAGCTCGCGATCGCCCGGCGGTATCTGGTCAAGCGACAGTTGGCAGCGGCAGGGTTAACCGAGCAGCAATGCCAGACCAGTGACGAGGTCCTGCGCGCCATCATCCGCGATTACACCCGTGAAGCCGGGGTCAGAAATCTCGAACGCCGGATCGGAGCGATTTGCCGCCACGCCGCGATGCGGATCGCCGAGGGCAACGCGACGCGCGTCATCATCACGGTGACGGACCTTCAGACCATACTGGGCCCGAAGCTCTTCGAGCAGGAGATCGCCATGCGCACCAGCGTGCCGGGCGTTGCGACCGGTCTCGCCTGGACGCCTGCGGGCGGCGACATTCTATTCGTCGAGGCGACCAGCATTCCCGGCCGAGGCAAGCTGATCCTCACCGGCCAGTTGGGCGACGTAATGAAGGAAAGCGCGCAAGCCGCACTTACGCTGGTCAAGTCGCGCGCCGCCGAATTCGGCATCGACCCAGCCGAATCGCAGAAGTCGGACGTCCATGTCCATGTCCCGGCCGGGGCCATCCCCAAGGACGGTCCGAGCGCAGGAGTTGCGATGTTCTTGGCGCTGACCTCTCTTTTCACCGGGCGCACGGTACGCAGCGATACCGCCATGACTGGCGAAATCTCGCTGCGCGGACTGGTGCTTCCGATCGGAGGCGTGAAGGAAAAGGTGCTGGCCGCGATCCAGGCCGGGATCACCACCGTCATGCTTCCGGCGCGCAACCGCAAGGACATCGAGGACATACCAGAAAACGCCCGCGACCGGATTCGTTTCGTCTGGCTTGAGCGCGTCGACGACGCGATTGCGGCCGCACTCAATCCACCGAACTTCAGCGAGCCTGGCCTTTCTCATGCGACGCACACGGCCACGACGGAAAAACGCGCAGCGCGATCCGGATAGCCGACGGCGTTAACCACCCGTCTGACGCATTTGATCCGCAAGATTAACCGACGTCAGGGCCGCGGCCGGTAATCTCGTTCCGGCCGACAAGGTCGCACGATTCCGAGGCGGCTCGATTTGCGGCACGCCGGCGTGATCGCCGATCTCGTCCATAAGATGCTCAAAAATATCAGTCTGCCGCTCATGATCTGCAAACGTTTTGACGGGCGTCAATGCGTACCGTCCCGCACGCGCTAAACACAGGCGTCAACCGACTATCGGCTGCGGAGCATCTCATGGCCAGCACCACCTTTAACAACGCCTCCGACATTCAAACCGATTCTGCGACAGCGACGCTCGCGCAGAACTGGTGGCTGTTCACGTTGCGAGGCCTTTTTGCAATTATCTTCGGATGTCTCGCCCTGGCCTTTCCCGGGCCAACGATGCTGTCGCTGGTGCTGCTATTCTCCGCCTACATGCTGGTCGACGGAATCGCCGAGATCATCTCTGCCGTGCGGGCGATACATCGAAAGACCCGCTGGGGATTTCTAATCTTCGCAGGCCTGCTCAATATCGCCGTGGGCATCGGTGCTTTTTTCTGGCCGGGCCTTACCGTGATTGCTTTCGTGTTGCTCGTTGCTTCCTGGGCAATTGTCACAGGCGTGTCGATGACGGCCGCGGCTTTCCGCCTGAACATAGAGCATGGCCGATGGTGGCTGGTGCTGGGCGGGATGCTGTCGCTCGCGTACGGCGCGCTGCTGATTCTTACGCCCCTTATCGGTGCGATCGTGCTGACCTGGTGGATGGGCGCCTATGCCCTCGCCTTTGGCATCGCGCTGGTCATCTTCTCGTTTCGGCTTCGGTCACGTCAGCATCAGAGCGCCGGCCCCACGCCCGTCGGGACTGCCGCTTGAGGCGGCAGCGAGAACAGGCCAGCGCGCCGAATTCATCCGCCTTGGGGAGACGGCGAAGCTGAGTATACCATCAAGCAAATGATGGCAGCTCAAACGCTCGCCACCGTCGAACTTTCGCCAATGCGGTCTTCCAGTGCTCTCCGGTTCAGGATCTTGATAGTCCGTTTGCCCGCCAGACGAATGACACCCCGCTGCTTGAGATGGGTCAGCGCGCGACAAACCGTTTCGACCGAAACCGCGAGATAATCGGCAATGTCATATCGCGAGACAGGCAGCACAACTTGCCCGCTTGCATTGGATACGCGCGCGTCAAGGGAGAGCAGGAAGGAGCCGACCTTCTCCAGCGCGGTGAACCGGCCAATGATCAGAAGCTGGGCCTGTGAGCGGGTGAGAGACTGGAACGCGACATCCCGAAGCTCGCGTGCAAACTCGACATCGCTTTCCGCGACCAATTCAACCCGCCGGCCGGGAAAGCTCGCAAGCACCGTCTCGTCAGCGATCGCTTCGATCGTCGCCTCATTCTGACGGTCCGAAACAAAGAAGAAATCCCGCGGCAGCATAAGATCTACGATTTGTCGCCTTCCGTCCGAACGCATGGCGCATCGCCGGACAGCGCCGGTGATGACGTAGTACCAGTGCCCTGCAGGTCCAGGGCTATTTGGTATTTCCTGGCCGCGGTTGCAGGCCATGATCTTGGCAAACGCTTCGAGGCGTTTCAGTGCATGGGGCTGCATCGCAAGCATCCGCCGATAGTAGTCGGCTGGGTGGATTTCCTTTTTCATGGTCGCACCCTTCATTGTTGGCAAGCCGAACCCAGAATGAACTATCGCACCGCAGGAACGTTCGAATGAATTCGGCAAAAGTGCGTATCGTAAAAATACGTAACTCGGCTGCGTGTGTCACAGCGATGCAGCAACGGATGGCCGGAAGATGAAGGTCCAGGAAATTGACTGCAGTCAACGCCGCGAAGGCGCGCCAATTGTAGCGTTGCAGTTGCAAACGCCCCATCCTCTCGACGCGTGAGGCACGAAATGTCATCTGTTCTCGCTGCCGGGACCGCTGCGCCAGATTTCACGTTGCGGGTCACCCCCGATCAAAACCTCACGCTTTCGAACCTTCGAGGAAGGCCCGTAATACTGGCCTTCTACCCGGCCGACTGGAGCCCGGTTTGTGGCGACCAGGTGACGCTGTACAACGAGATCCTTCCGGAGTTCCACAAGCACAAGGCCGAGTTGCTGGGTATCTCGGTCGACGGCGCCTGGTGCCATGCCGCCTTCGCCCGCGACCGCCGCCTGCACTTTCCCTTGCTGGCCGATTTTGAACCCAAAGGTGACGTGGCGCGCAAATACGGCGCCTATAGTGCCCAGGAAGGAGTCTGCGAACGCGCGCTGTTCGTGCTCGATCGGCAGGGGATCATTGCGTGGAGTTATTGCTCTCCGATCGCTGTCAATCCCGGCGCCGATGGCATTCTCGACGCCCTTGAAAAACTCACAGATCAGGACACTGGCCATGGCAATCTTGAAAACGCCCATCACGACAAGTGACCATGTTCGCGGACAAGAATCGGCGCCGATCACGTTTGTGGAATACGGCGACTATGAATGCCCGCATTGCGCGCTGGCCCATCCAACCGTCGACCGGGTGCAGCTACATTTCGGCAGGCGCATGCGATTTGTATTCCGCCACTTCCCATTGACCGAAATTCATCCGCACGCCGGGATAGCCGCCGAAAGCGCTGAATTCGCAGGCGCCATGGGGCTATTCTGGGATATGCACGACGCCTTATTTGCGAACCAGAGCAGTTTGAGCCTGCCAACGATCTTCGTAATCGCCGAACAACTCGGACTGTCCGAAATAGCACTGCGGGACGCTCTGGAAACGGGGCAATACAGAAACAAGGTGCGCAGCGATTTCATGGGTGGAATCCGCAGCGGCGTGAACGGTACGCCGACCTTCTTCATCAATGGCGTGCGGCATGACGGCGGTTACGATTATGCCTCCCTAGTGGCAGGAATCCAGATGCGCCTCGCCGCTGACACGAGCGCATAGCGGCGGCGGGCGCGATTGGTGACGATTTGTGATTCAAAAAGTCTTTCATGAAATTGATGATGATCAGTGCCGCATCGAGGCTTCCGGAGTACTCCTGCAACCCTGCTCAAAAGCTCAGGAGAGAGCCATGGTTGCCTTCGCAGGACTTCAGACGCTGTGCCAATCGCATGCTGATGCGTCTCCGTTGCCGCAGAGCCCGAGGCGTATCGCGCGACGCAATTCAGGCTGGATAATCTGGACCGCGCTTGCGGTTGTCCTTGCCGCCGGTCCGGCATTGCCGCAGTCAGGAGTGCAATTCATCAAGGTCGATCTTTCGATCGTGGCGAAGGGCTATCGGATGAGCAAGCTGATCGGCACCACCGTGATCAACGACAAGAACGAAAAGATCGGCACCCTCGACGATGTGGTCGCGGACAAGGACAAGAAAGAGCTTAGTTTCGCGGTGCTCCAGGTCGGCGGCTTCCTTGGGCTCGGCCGGCATCTTGTCGTCGTACCGTATGACAGCCTTGTCATCGATGAGGCCGGCCAGAAGATCACCCTGCCCGGCGCGTCCAAGGACGAACTGAAGAAGCTCTCGGCATTCAACTATCCGGCGTGATCGCTACCGGTGCTCGGAAATACATCCATGCGCGCGTCACCAGACGATACCTTGGACCGGATGCGCACCCGCGAAGTGACGGGCGTCTTCCACGCACGGAAGGCGCTCGTCGCCGCCGCTGAGGAACTGCTTGTTGCGGGATTCGATCGCGCCGACGTCGATGTCAGCGCTCCTGCCGACGAACTGCAACAGCGCTTGAACTACGCGTCGATTCCGGCAGTTGACATCGCCGATATACCGATCGCGCCGAGGCGGCCTTTCATCGGCGGCGATGATATGGCCGTCACGATGGCCGTCGTCGGCAGCATTTCCGGGTGCGCTACTGCGGTGACAACAGGGTACTTTCTCGTCATGAAAGATGTGAGGCCCCTCGTCATCGGAATTCTGTCAATGCTGTGCGGGCTTGTTGTGGCCGGCATCTCGGTGCTCGTGGTACGGCGCCGATTCGACCAGGAGCGGAGGCGGGGCCTGGATAAGTTGTCCGAATGGGACGGCATACTGATCTGGATACGGGTCAACTCGCCGGAGAAGGAAGCGCTGGCTCAGGAGATCCTGGTGCGGCATGGCGGCGACGCCGTCCACGTCCATGAAATCGAGTTGGTGCGACGAACGGACGATCTTCCGCTCCATTCGCTACGCCCGGATCCATGGCTCGGTGACGAACGGCTGGGACAGCCCTAGCGCGACCTGCATCCAGGATGCCGTCGCTGGCGGGTCCAGCGCGAACCTTATCGCCTGCCGAGAGCTCGGCGACATCCGCGGCTCCCCGGCGACTGAGGTTTATGCGGGCCGCGATAAGCCCGGTCAGCACCATGGGTGCTGATAGCACCTCAGGCCGGCGGTCACCCGCGATAAAGTTGGGGCGGAAGTTGACCATCGTCATGGCTGCGCGCGCGATCACTCATAGGATCGATCACGATCGGTAACGTCATCGCACCGAGCGCACAAATCGCACACCAGGAGTCGAGCATGAAATCCGATAGTGAAATCGAGAGCGATGTCCGTGAAGAGTTGAAATGGCATCCCGAACTCGATGCCGAAGACATCGCCGTTTCCGTCAAGAACGGCGTCGTTACGCTGGCGGGCTTCACCCACAGCTATAGCGACCGGCTGGAGGCCGAACTCGCCGTGAAGCGCGTCGCCGGCGTTCACGCGGTCGCCAATGATATCGAGGTCCGTCTACCAGCGATCGATCAGCGCCTCGATCCGGACATCGCGAGGGATGCGGTTGCCGCTCTGAAATCGGAACTGCCGATTTCGCACGACAAGATCAAGATCATTGTGAAAGACGGCTGGATCACTCTGGAGGGGGCGGCGGAGTGGCAATATCAGAAGACCGCTGCCGAGACCGCCATGCGAAAGGTGAAAGGCGTCAAGGGCGTGACCAACGTCATTACGGTCAAGCCCAAGGTCGAACCCACCGACATCCAGCGCAAGATCCAGGAAGCGTTCAAGCGCAACGCCGAGGTGGACGCCAATCGAATCACTGTCGAAGCTAACGGCGGCAAGGTGATCCTGAAGGGTACCGTTCGCTCCTGGATCGAACGCGAGGAAGCAGAGCGCGTCGCGTGGTCGGCGCCAGGCATTACCCACGTCGAAGATCGGATCGTAGTCAGTCCGTAGCACGGCAAGCCGCAGCGTTCGGGAGAGATAGTCTCATCCAAGACAAAGGAGAATCCCATGAGGTTACGATCGCTGGTTCCGTTCCATGAAGGCGGCGCGCTAATGCGGCCGGACTTTGGATTGTTCGGCCTGCACCGGGAGATTGACCGCTTATTCAGCGAATTCGCGCAAGGCATCAGCCCGGGCGGCGTACAGTCCATCATCCCCAGCATCGAGATAACCGAAGGAACATGATCATGGCGAAAGCAATTGGCATCGACCTCGGAACCACCAACTCTTGCGTTGCCGTGATGGAAGGAAGCAAGGCCAGGGTCATTGAAAATGCCGAGGGCGCCCGCACAACGCCATCGATGGTCGCCTTCACCGACGATGGCGAAGTGCTGGTCGGGCAGCCGTCCAAGCGCCAGAGCATCACCAATCCGGAAAACACGATCTACGCCATCAAGCGGCTGATCGGACGGCGCTATGACGACCCGATCACCGAAAAAGACAAGGCGATGGTACCGTACCACATCGTGTCCGGCGACAATGGTGACGCCTGGGTCGAGGTCAAGGGCAAGAAATACAGCCCAAGTCAGATCAGCGCCTTTATCCTCACCAAGATGAAGGAGACCGCAGAAGCCAATCTCGGCAGCAAGGTGACGCAGGCCGTGATCACCGTGCCGGCCTATTTCAACGACGCACAGCGCCAGGCGACGAAGGATGCCGGCCGCATCGCCGGACTTGAAGTGCTGCGCATCATCAACGAGCCGACTGCGGCCGCCCTCGCCTACGGGTTGGACAAGAAAGGCAGCGGCAAGATCGCGGTCTACGATCTGGGCGGCGGTACCTTCGACGTCTCCATCCTCGAGATCGGCGACGGTGTGTTCGAGGTCAAGGCGACCAACGGCGACACCTTCCTCGGCGGCGAGGATTTCGACAAGCGGATCATGGATTATCTGGCCGACGAATTTCGCAAGGAACAAGGCATCGACCTGCGCAAGGACCGCTTGGCGCTGCAGCGGCTCAAGGACGCCGCCGAAAAGGCCAAGATCGAACTTTCCAGCGCCACCCAGACCGACGTCAATCTGCCGTTTATTACAGCAGATCAGAACGGCCCGAAGCACCTCAACATCAAGCTGTCGCGCGCGAAGCTGGAAGCACTGGTCGACGACCTGATCCAGCGGACGATCGAACCGTGCAAGGCTGCGCTGAAGGACGCTGGCTTGCAAGCGTCGGATATCAGCGAGGTCGTGCTGGTCGGCGGGCAAACCCGCATGCCGAAGGTCCAGGAGACCGTGCAGAAGCTGTTCGGGCGCGAGCCGCACAAGGGCGTCAACCCCGATGAAGTTGTGGCCATCGGCGCTGCGATCCAGGCCGGTGTGCTGCAAGGCGATGTCAAGGACGTGCTGCTGCTCGACGTCACCCCGCTGTCGCTCGGCCTTGAGACGCTCGGCGGCGTCATGACCAAATTGATCGAGCGCAACACCACCATCCCGACCAGGAAGAGCCAGGTGTTCTCGACGGCAGAAGATAACCAGACCGCAGTCACCATCCGGGTCTTCCAGGGCGAACGGGAGATGGCGGCCGACAACAAGCTGCTTGGCCAGTTCGATCTGGTCGGGATCCCGCCGGCGCCGCGCGGCGTCCCGCAAATCGAAGTCACGTTCGATATCGATGCCAATGGAATCGTCAACGTGTCGGCCAAGGACAGGGCAAGCGGCAAGGAGCAGAGTATCCGGATCCAGGCGTCGGGAGGGCTGACCGAGGCTGACATCCAGAAGATGGTCAAGGAGGCCGAAGCCCACGCCGACGAGGACAAGCGCCGTAAGGAGCTGGTCGAGGCGCGCAACCAGACCGATGCGGCGATCTACAGCGCCGAAAAGGCGCTAAATGAATCGGAGTCGAAGATTCCCGCCGACCTCAAGAAGCAGGTCGAGCAGGCGATCGCCGACGCCAAGCAGAGCCTGACGGCGGACAATCCCCAAACCATCCGTCAGGCGGCGGAACGCCTGCAGCAAGCGGCGTCAAAGATCGGCGAAGCCCTTAGCCAAGCAGCCTCGCAGGGATCCGGCGGCGCAGGCGGGCAAGCGAGCGGCAGCGGCAGCTCTTCCGGCGACGACGTCGTCGACGCCGAATTCGAAGAGGTAGATCCACGCGACCGCAGGGCATCCTGAGCCCCCTGAGACTTCAAGTTGCTCGACGCGGTGAGACGCGGGAGAACGGCATGACGACGAATACAATGGATAAGGACGCCGGCGCGTCAGTCGCCGGCGAAGCCCAATACAACGACACCGCGTCCGAAGTCGCATCGTTGCGCGAGCGGTTGATGCGGGCGCTGGCCGAGACCGAAAATACCAGGCGGCAAGGCGAACGGCGCGCGCAGGACGCCGGGCAATACGCAATCACGAACTTTGCCCGTGAGTTGCTGCAGGTTATCGACAATCTCCGCCGCGCCATCGAGGCCGGCGCGGCGGACCGGGAGGGTAGCGGAATCGACGGGCTGATCGAGGGCGTTACCGCCACCGACCGCATCCTGACTCAGATTCTCAATCGTTTCGGCGTCGAGGAGATCAAGGCCCTCCACCAACCGTTCGATCCTAAGAAGCACGAAGCGGTGATGGCGACGGATGAAACAGACCAGCCGCCCGGCAGCGTGGCCCAGGTTTTGGAGACGGGCTACATGCTTCACGACCGTCTGCTGCGGCCGGCGCGTGTGGTGGTGGCCAAGCCCCGGCAACCATCGTCGCAAGCGGAACAACCATGACGCTGCATTCGCTTGCCATGACAAAGGCGCAGACAGGAGTGGGCATTGGCCGCAGATCCCTACATAACGCTTGGCGTGAAAAAGGACGCTAAGTCAGACGACATTCAGAAGGCCTATCGCCGTCTGGCGAAGAAGCTGCACCCCGATTTGAACCCCGGCAACAAGACAGCGGAAGATAAGTTCAAGGAAGTTTCGGCCGCCTATGATCTGCTGAGCGATCCGGAAAAGCGCGCGCGCTTTGACCGCGGCGAAATTGACGCTTCGGGAACGGAACGGCCTCACCAGCAATATTATCGCGATTTCGCCGATCAAGGCGGTTGGTCGACCTACACCAACAACGCCGGCTTTTCCGATTTCGGCGATTATGCCGGCGCCGACGATATTCTCTCCAAAATCTTCGGCCGCGGCGACCGCGCAGGCCGCCCCCGGCGCGGCCAGGACGTGCACTACCATCTCAATCTTGAGTTCCTGGATGCCATCAATGGTGGCAAGCAATCTCTCGTACTGCCCGATGGCTCCGCGCTTGACGTCAGCATCCCGCCGGGCACGCGGGACGGTCAGGTTCTGCGCTTGAAGGGCAAAGGTCGCTCGGGAGCGGGAGACGGCCCGCCCGGCGACGCACTGATCGAGATCAGCGTGCTGCCGCATCCCTATTTCACCCGCAAGGCAGACGACATCTATCTGGATTTGCCGATCTCCTTGAAGGAGGCGGTGCTGGGCGCCAAAATCAAGGTGCCGACCGCGAGCGGGATGGTCACGGCGACGGTGCCGAAATGGTCGAACAGCGGCCGGGTTCTCCGGCTGAAGGGCCGCGGCGTGCCGCGCGCCGACGGCAGCAAAGGCGATCAATACGTCACACTGAAGCTGGTCCTTCCGCAAAAGCCAGATTCCGAGCTCGAGAAGTTCGTCACGCAGTGGCAGCCGGTCGCGGACAGTCCACGGCAATCGATGGGAGTGTGACCGTGGAAATCCAGGAATTCATCACCCGATCGCATCTTGATGCCGCGACATTGAACGTCTGGATTGATGAGGAATGGCTGATACCTCTCGCCAGCGGCATCGCTCCTCAATTCTCTGAAGCCGATCTCGCGCGGGCCCGGCTGATCCGGGATCTCAAGCTGGATCTTGGCGTCAACGACGAAGGCATAGCGATCATTCTGCATCTTCTCGACCAACTCCACGGGCTGCGTTCCCTGTTGAGAGATATCCACGCGACCGAAACCGACCGGGCCAGGGACTCCGGTTGAGGATTCCGGCCGGCCGGTAACGTGGGAAGATGTCGTGCTCTTCAGTGAAACGCACCGCCGCCGCTGCGACGCCGGCCGTCACCGGCAGGAACGGCAGCGACAGGACCACGACCGGCGACCACCGAGTTCGACTATCAACTGCTCAAGGATCATTCCTGCTTCGCGATGGCTTGGCCTTTACAGACGTCAACGCCCGGCGGGCCCGTCAGTGAGATGCAGCGCGCGTTCGCTGCGAACCTGATCGGCGGTATAGGCCTTGGCCGACGGATCGAACGCGTGCCATCCGGATTTGCGGTAGAGATCGCAGCGCTCCCCAAGCTTCACCGCGGATAGGTTCATCATGGCTTCTATTCGCGGCACGTCGGTCGGCGATACTCGAGCGGCAACCAAAGTTCCGCCGCGACGCACGCCCTCGACAAACACATGTGCATCTTCCTCGCTGATGCCGGCATTAGTCAGCGCACCAAGCAGCCCGCCAGTTGCGCCGCCGATCGCCATGCTGCCCAACAGCGCCGCAAGCCATCCTGCGCCGACGACCGCGCCGACGCCCGGAAGCACCAGCATGGTGACAAGGCTGGCGGCGGTCGCCGCTGTCGCGCCAATCGCGACCCCGACCGCTGCGCCCTCGAATTTGCCGATGGCCGCAGTATCTTCGCTCGTACCCTGCTTCCGCAGAGTCACCGTGTTGGCGGCATACCCGGTCCGGTACCAGCTGTCGGAATTATTCGAGACGACGCTGGTTTCGGTAGGCGCTATGCCTGCGGCCTGGAGCCCGATAACAACACTGTTCGCGTCGGCATATGAATCGTAGAGACGACAGATAGTGATCAACATGATGCGTTCTCATGGAGTTAGCCGGGACCGGAGCAGCAAATTGAAATGTTGATTTTCTTCCTCGTCCGGTTCCATTACCTTGACGGGTATCAAGGCCACGTCGAAGATTTCGCCGTGATGTCAGGACAGTCTTTTGCCAATCACGGCGGGCGATTGTCTGCGCATCGCGCAAGGAGGTTACGAATTCGCTGACTCCAGCCGGATCATGAGGATATGATTCGCATGCCCACTCTTGTTTCAATGCTCCAGGATGCCGCGGCTTCGCCGAAGGCGTGGCCCGATGCGCTCAAGGCGCTAATGGAGGCGGCCGGCGTCGCAGGCGCCGCCCTCATTATTTCGAACAAGAACACGGGCACCGTGGAAGATGCCTGTTTTGTCGGCCTGAGCGCCGAATTCAAATCCGATTATATCAAGCACTACGCCGCCCTTGACCCATACTCGCCGTTGCTCGATGGAAGCTGGAAAAAGCTCTCCGAATGCTTTTCGGATCCGGTCTTGCGCAGAAGCGAATGGTACAACGATTTTGTACTGGCATGCGGCGTGCGCGACATTCTTGGCGCGCGGCTTGTCGAGACGCCCGACTATCACGTCATCTTCGGTATTCATCAGCAGATCGGCCGGAGCTTTTCCGCGAGGCTCGATTCCCTCATCGAGTTGGTGACGGATCCCTTGCGGCGAGCAGCCGAGCGCAATGTCGAGCTTTTGCGGCCGACAATTGATGCACGCCAACAATCCGTCACCGAGCCTCTGCCCAATAGCAGCCGGTTTTATTTCCATATCGACAATGGCATGCGGTATGCGGACGAAACAGGATCTCTCCATTCAACGCCGGATCAGGCCGCGGCACATGCGCTTGCGATCGCCCAGGAACTGGCGCAAGACGGCAGCTGGCACGGATCATGGGTTGTCGTGACGGACGCCCGCGGACGCCTGATTGCGCGCGTGCGAATTGGCCGATGACGCCTGTTGCGCACTGGATTGCGCGATCCAAAGCCGGAACGGCAGCTTCAAAAGCTGGTCCGGAGACAGTCTATCATTTGCTGGAAACCTGATGGGTCCGACCGACGCAAGCGATTTGCACGGCCGCCAGCCACGCTTCCCACATCGTCGGATCGACCGGCGCTCCATCGGCCCATTTCACGCCCGCCATAATGAGAGCGATCTCCTCGTCCGCCTTGCCAAGCCGCAGCAAAGCCATTTCGAGAAAGATTCGCATCGCGTCGTAGCCCTCAATCAGGGTGATGGAGTCGATCGCGTTCATTTTGGTCACATCTTCGCTCACACCTGCCCGCGCAAACGAACCTTACGAGTGTCGCCTATTAGGGAAATTCTAATCCTGCTCCGCATTGACGGCAGTCAATTGAAGCGGGGCGCTTTGCTCCTACTATTTTCACGTGGACGGACCAAGAAAGCCGCCGATGTCCTCCGCTGCAGGAGCGAACATGAACGAGACAACGACGATTTCGCGGACAGCCCGTGCCGCTCAGGCGACGGACACGGACGTGCTGTTCGCGCCGTACCGACTCGGCCCCTACACCCTGCGGCATCGCATCGTCATGGCGCCGCTGACGCGCTCGCGGGCACGCCAGCCGGGCAACGTGCCGAGCTCACTTGCCGCCTGCTACTACGCGCAGCGCGCATCTGCAGCATTGATCGTGAGCGAAGCGACGCAGGTTTCGATGCAGGGCCAGGGTTACGCCTGGACGCCGGGCATCCACAGCCGTGAGCAGGTCGAAGCATGGCAGCGGATCATCCAAGCGGTGCATCAGGCCGACGGATTGATCTTCAATCAGCTTTGGCATGTCGGGCGCATTTCGCACCCGGCCCTGCAGCCCGACAATATGCTCCCGGTCGCCCCCTCCGCCATCATTCCGGAGGGCAAAGCCTTCATCGAGAACGAGCGCGGCGAAGGCGAGCTCGTGCCGTTCGTACGGCCCCGTGCGCTCAACATTGAAGAGATGCCCTACATCGTGGCGCAATATGAACGGGCGGCGATAAACGCCCGGGCCGCCGATTTCGACGGCGTCGAGATCCACGCCGCCAACGGCTATCTGCTCGATCAGTTCATCGAGACCGGCACCAACCGGCGCACCGACACCTATGGCGGTCCGGTCGAGAACCGCACGCGATTATTATTCGAGGTCGCCGAGGCCCTGATACGCATCTGGGGGCCCGATCGCATCGGCGTGCGGTTGTCGCCGATGGGCAAGATGAACGACATCCACGATGACCAACCGGAAGCGACCTTTGGCTATATCGCCGAGCGTCTCAGCGACTATCGCTTTGCCTATCTTCATATCGTCAACCCCGCGATAGAGCAGATGCAAAGCGGAAAAGAGCCAGATCCGCGGGCACTCCGCATGGTCGAGACGATGCGGAAGAAATTCAAGGGAACCCTGATAGTCGCGGGCGGCTTCGAGGCCGACACGGCGGCGCGGTGGCTTCGCGAGGGAAAGGCGGACCTGATCGCTTTCGGCCGCAAGTTCATCGCCAATCCCGATCTGCCCGAGCGGTTGCGCATCGGCTCGCCATTCAATGCCGACGATCCGACGACATATTACGGCGGCGGCGAGAAGGGATACACAGACTATCCGTCTCTGGCACAGGATCGCGGCGAACAACCGAAGGCCTGTGTCGATCAGCGCTGGCGATGAGCCGCGACAGCGGCAGCTCGCGCCAGTGCACCCTCAAACGGCGCTCACTATACAGGGATTGGAAAGGAGCCGGATCATGGCAAAAGACACCCTTAAAGGACTCAATGTGGCCATCCTGGTCACCGACGGTTTCGAGCAGGTCGAACTCACCGGGCCACGCCAAGCTCTGGACGAAGCCGGCGCCACGACAAGAATCGTATCGCCCAAACATCGACGCGTACGGGCGTGGAATTTCACGGACTGGAGCATGGAGTTGCCGGTCGACGTGGCGCTCGGTCAGGCCAAGCCGGAAGATTTCGACGCGCTGCTGTTGCCGGGCGGCGTCATCAATCCGGACTCGCTCCGCATTCAGCCAGATGCGGTTGCTTTCGTGAAGGCATTCTTCGATGCCGGTAAACCGGTTGCAGCGATCTGCCATGGTCCCTGGACCGTGATCGAGACCGGCTCGGCGCGCGGCCGACGCATGACTTCATGGCCCTCTCTCAAAACCGATCTCAAGAACGCCGGCGCGGACTGGGTGGACCAGGAAGCGGTCGTGGACAAGGGCCTGGTCACGAGCCGCAGCCCCGATGATATCCCGGCATTCAACCGGGAAACGATCAAGCTGTTCAGCGAAGCACGGGGGCGACGTCATGCGGCGTAGTGTCGGCGCGGGTTGGAACCATTTCATAAGTGCTTTTGGCCGGGAAACGCTCGAGGATGGCGAGCAGGACGATGTGCTGGAGAGGGCATCTCCAGCACAGCAAATATCCGCTCACCCCCGCTCTGCAAAGCTCGCGAAGACCAAAAGACGGACAGCCTCGGCGAACTGATGCACGCCCAACCGATCCATCATACGTGCGCGGTGAACCTCGACCGTGCGCACACTGATGCCAAGCTCGAAGGCAATGACCTTGTTTGGCTGCCCGGCCACGAGCGCCTCAAGAACCTGCCGCTCGCGTGGACTGAGCGTATCGATCAGCGCCGCCGCCGCAGCAATTTCATCGGTCCGGCCCTTCGCCGCGCCGGTCTTCAGCGCGGACTCAATCGCCGCTATCAAGGTGTCGTCGCTGTAGGGCTTTTCAATGAAGTCCACAGCTCCCGCCTTCATCGCACGGACTGCGGTCTGCACGTCGCCTTGAGCCGTCACCACAATGACCGGCAAGTCCGGGTTTATCAGCCGAAGGCGAGCATGAACCTCAAAGCCGTCCATCTCCGGCATACGAAGATCCAGCAGGGCGCAGCCCCAGGGTAAGCTGCCCGCGACGTCGAGGAACGCTTTTGGCGTTGCATACGACGCCACCTGGAAACCGACCGCGTCCAGCAGCCGCTCCAACGATCGGCGGATCGCCGGGTCGTCATCAATAACGTAAATGAACCGTTCGGCGGCCATCGGTAGACTCATCGCTCCGGCGGGACGGGCAGCGTCACACGAAAGATTGCTCCGCCGCCGCTATTGGGTTCATACCCCAGCTTTCCGCGATGGGCCTCGACGATCGTGCGGCAGATCGAAAGGCCGAGTCCCATGCCATCGACTTTTGTGGTGTGGAATGGCTCGAAGAGGTGTTCGACAATATCGTCCGGCAGGCCCGAGCCACGATCTGCTACAGCGATCTCAATCGACTCGTCATCGAGACGCGCTGTGACCACTTCCAACTCGCGCCGCTCGCTCTGCGCCATCGCCTCGTGCGCATTGCGTATCAGGTTAACCATGACCTGCTGCAGTTGAATTCGGTTTGCAAACACTGCCTCAGCGCGGGGATCGAAGCTCAGCCGGACCTGCACGCCGTGCGGTCCGGTTCCCGCCGAGGCAAAATGACTGGCTTCACGGATCAGGTCAGGGAGGTTTTCGATCCGCATTTCCGTCTCACCGCGCGTGACGAACTCCCGCAGCCTCCGAATGATCTCGCCGGCGCGGAGCGCCTGATCGGCGGCTTCGCCAAGGACATCGCGTACAGTAGCGACCCTGTGGGGAGCGGGAGACCCGTTGGCCATCATCCGGTGCACAGCGTTGATCGAATTGGTGAACGCGGTTAGCGGTTGGTTCAATTCATGCGCCAACGCGCCGGCCATCTGACCTGCGGCGCTCAGCCGCGATGCATGATGGAGCTCCGCTTGTAACTGCTGCGCGCGGACATCCGCGCGCAGCCGCTCCTCAGCTTCGAGCGTCAGTCGCTCGAGCGCTTCCGCCAATTCCGATGTCCGTTCCGCCACCCGCTGCTCCAACGACTCGTTGAGGCCTCGAAGATCACCCTCGAGCTTTTTCTGATGCCTCAGATCGCGGCCGACGGTCGCCATGTTCGTAGGACGGCCCGTGCGCGGGTCGTCGATGCGGAACCAATCCACCAAAAAGGGGATGATTTCTCCAGTTTTGAAGTGGCGGAGGTTGAGCTCGCCGAGCCAGCGTCCGGTTCCCATCACCATCGGAAGCAACTCGCGATGCGCCCGAGCTCGCTCATCGGGAGCCATGAGATCGAAGACGTTACGCTGCTGCACTTCCTCAGTGCCGGAAAGCCCGAGGAGGTCGAAGGCCGCCTTATTGAGATATTGCGGTGTGCCGTCTAGATCGGCGAAACCAATGAACTCGGACGACCGCTCGATTACGGTCGTCAGACGCCGTTGCTCCGCCTCCGCGCGCCAGCGTTGGATAGCGAGCGTTGCGTGGTTCGCCGCAATTCCGAGAAGGAGCCGGTGCCTCTCGCTCGGAAATTGCGGATTAACGGAACCTGCGACGATCAAGTCGTCGCCGCCAAAGCCCATCGGCGCCGCCGCGATCCGTAACGTTCCCTTCCCGAGTGGGTTGTCGATCGCGGATATCTGCTCGCGCCTTCCGCGCCACGCACCGCGGAGGATGCGTTCAATGTGACCGGACGATCCGACGGATACCGCTTGGCTCGTGCGCATCACGTCGGCCGCAGGTTCGTCGCGCAGCCCCGGCACAGACACGTAAATGACGTCGGCATTGAGCATCGAAAGCAATGCGGCCGCCGCGCTGTCGGCGATCTGCCGCGAATTGTAGTCTTTCCAGATGGCCGGCAGCGTCGAAAGCGCAACGAGATCGCGGATGCAGCGCCTGAGCTCCTGCGGCTGGGAAAGCTCATCGACCCAAGGCATGTCGCCTGATCCAATCCACAACGCAAATCGGAACTTCGGCGACTGTCACTAAGCCGAAGCAAAACGGCAGAAATTCACCTTTGGATTGTCGGCTGGCGATGGACCATCCGCGGTCGCGATGCTTTATGGGTTCGCACCGGCCAGAGTTGCATCCGCGTCCTGGACGGACCATACACCATCCAAGCCAATTGCCTAGTGTTGGTCCGGCGCCGCGGAGGATATCAGGCACCGGACACGTTGCTGGTTGGAGATATCACGACCTTACATTGAGCACTTCGCTTGAGTCCCGTTTCAGCCGCGAACATGCCAAAGTGCATTGTGTCGGTTTAAACGTCAGAATCATCGACTGGTCGCCATCTGCGTGGCGGTCGATGTGAAAGCCGAACCGAGTTCGCCGCCAATTTGTCCAGCGCCGAAGCCCGTCGGCCTGGTCCGGAAATTTCACACCTGACCCGATCGACGCGAGCTGGTCGAGCCTGAATCCGGATTGCCTGGCGATCTCGAGCGGACATCACGAATGTATTCCGACGGCGAGAACCAATTCGGGCGACGTTTGACGACCACTTCTCCACCGCGGTCTGGACACCTTCGGCTTCTTCTTCACATGCCATGGTTTCGACGTGGCCATGGAAAGAATAGTGCAGAATCAACACCTTCGTCGGTTAGGCTCCTTGCGGAAGGCACAGCACAGCCAAGGTCGCGCAACCGCGGATTTACTATTGTCAGATTTCGCTGGCTGGAATGACGAAAATGGCAATTACGCAAAATTGCTTAATCCGCCTGGCAGTGATCCTCCATTACATTTCCGGCATCGCGCGGCCGCGGCAATGTTCGCGCGTCACGGCCGCTGAGGCAAGCCAATGGCAAAACTCACGGAGCCGCTCGAGGCGGCAACTGAGCAACAAATCGACGCCGTCCTCAAGCGGCTGAGCAATTCCAACGATGTCGGTGCGGACCTGCTGCGGGTCCTCGATATAGCGATCGGCATAACGGGCGCCGACATGGGCACGCTCCAGCGCTTCGACGAGAGAGCCGACTGCCTGACAATTGTTGCCAGCCGCGGATTATCGAGCGAAGCCCTTTCCTTTTTCGGCGCCGTACGCCGCGACACTAACACTTCATGTGCTGCCGCGCTCATGCGGCGCATGCGTGTGTTTGTCGAGAATGTCTCAACGAGTTACCTTTTTGTGGGCACGCGCGAGCTCGATATGCTGCGTGCCTGCGGAATTGCTGCCGCACAGTCCACACCGCTCATCAGCAGCAACGGCCGCCTCTGGGGCGTGTTCACAACGCACTTTCGCGAACCGCGGAAAGAGAGCGAGTTCGACCCTGCTCCGCTGGATCGGCTCGCCGTCCAGGTTGCAGACTGCATGGAGCAAATAGAGGGCCTGGTGCCGAACCAGCACTTTCACGGCAAGCAGGTCCCAGAAAAACCTCAACCGGGAGGCTGACATGAATTCAACCGCCGCGCCCATTCCTTTTGGACGATCCATGCTGCGCGAGCACCGGCATGTCTGCGCGTTCTTCACTTCGGCAGTGGAGGAATACGACGCGCTGCTGCCGTTCATTTGCGACGGCATCAACTGCGGCCAGCGCGCTTTTCATGTCCTTCCTACTCAGCACCGGGAGGATCATCTCAAGCGGTTGCGCAACGCCGGCATCGATGTCGAGAACACGATGAAAAGCCGACAGCTCGAAGTCGCGCTGCCGGAGGATACCTATCTCAAGGCAGGACGCTTCAACCAGGACGCCATGCTCGCCCTCGTCCAGGAAACGTTGAAAGACGGCACAGCACTCGGATTCCCGTTGACGCGAATGATCGCGCACGCCGAAGTGGTGTTGGACGACTGGAAGAGCGGCAACGAATTTGTTGAATACGAAATGCGCCTCAATGAATTTCTGCCAAACTACGACGATCCCGTGATCTGCACTTACGACGCCAATTTGCTGACCGCGCCGTTTGCAGTCGATATTTTGCGAACGCATCCGGTGGTCATCGTCGGTAACATCTTGATCGAGAACTCGTTCTTCACGAGCCCGCAGGACTTTATCCGCGAGGTGCGGTCGCGAACCGGACCAAGCCAATCTTATCGGGCATAGCCGGACGAAGCCGTCAAAACCATGTTTGTCGCAGACCTGCCGGCGCTTCTTGACCATCGTCAATGACAAAAGGGCTCGCCGGATCAACCCTCCTTTGCGTTCCCGGCGGCACAAGGAGGCGATGATGATCAAGAACGTGATGGGACGCCTGGACGGCCCGCGGGCCGACAATACGCGCCTCATCACCACCAGACCGGATTGCGGAATATTTCGACAGCTATGCTAAAAGTCAACAAACCTCGTTCTCAAGACGTTGCGGGCGAGGATCTGCGGGGTTTCGTCCGCGTGCGTGGAGCACGCGAACACAATTTGAAGAGTATCGATCTCGCCATTCCCCGCGACGCCCTGGTGGTGTTTACGGGCGTGTCCGGCTCTGGCAAATCGTCGCTGGCGTTCGGCACGCTCTATGCGGAGGCGCAGCGGCGGTATCTCGAATCCGTCTCGCCCTATGCGCGGCGGTTGTTTCATCAGATGGCGGTTCCCGAGGTTGACGAAATCGACGGCCTGCCGCCGGCCGTGGCGTTGCAGCAGCAGCGCGGGGCGCCCACCACGCGCTCTTCCGTCGGCAGCGTCACGACGCTTTCCAACCTGCTTCGAATGCTGTACTCGCGCGCCGGCGACTATCCAAGGCACCAGGCGCATCTCGATGCCGAGGCCTTTTCGCCCAACACGCCGGCGGGAGCCTGTCCGCGATGCCATGGACTCGGTCGGGTCTACGAGGTGACCGAACGCTCGATGGTGCCAGATGATTCCAAAAGCATTCGCGAACGCGCGATTGCAGCCTGGCCGCCCGCCTGGCATGGCGGCAACCTGCGCGACATGCTGATTACGCTCGGCTACGACGTCGATCGTCCGTGGCGCGAATTGCCGAAAAAATCCCGCGACTGGATCTTGTACACCGACGAGCAACCGGTGGTCCCGGTTTACATCGGGTATGACGCAAATGAGGTGCAAAAGGCGATCAGACGCAAGGAGGAGCCCAGTTACCGCGGCAATTTCTCCAGCGCCAGGAGATATGTGCTGAACACCTTTGCCACCACAGAAAGCGCCTCGATCAAGAAGCGGGTATCGCGCTACATGGTGAGTACCGAATGCCCACTCTGCCACGGCAAGCGGCTTGGCCGCGAAGCGCTGTCGGTCAAGTTTGCTGGCTTCGATATCGCCGACATCTCCAGAATTCCGCTGGCCAGGCTCGCCGACCTCTTGCGTCCCCATGCGGAGGCCACTGCTCCTACCCTCACCAGGCTTAAGGCGCAGCATCCGGAAAAGGCGCTGGTGGTGCAGAGAATCGCCGACGACCTCGGCGGCCGGCTCACGGTTCTGCTTGACCTAGGGCTAGGTTATCTTTCCCTGGAGCGGAGTACTCCGACGCTTTCTCCGGGCGAACTGCAGCGCCTGCGACTGGCAACCCAGGTGCGTTCCAATCTGTTTGGCGTCGTCTACGTGCTCGACGAACCCTCCGCCGGACTTCATCCCGCGGACACCGAGGCGCTGTTGGCGGCGCTCGACCGATTGAAAGCCTCTGGCAATTCGCTGTTCGTGGTCGAACATGATATCGATGTGATCCGGCATGCGGATTGGGTTGTCGACGTCGGGCCAGGCGCCGGCGAACTCGGTGGCCACGTGCTCTACAGCGGTCCGCTGCAAGGGTTTGAACAGGTAGAGCAATCGCAAACCCGCCGCTACCTGTTCGGCGACTACACCGTACCAAACCGAACCCCGCGCTCGCCCAAGGGCTGGTTGCGGCTGCGTGGCGTCAGTCGCAACAATCTCCATGAGCTCGATGTCGATTTTCCGTTGGGAGTATTCGCCACCGTGACTGGCGTTTCCGGCTCGGGCAAGTCGAGCCTGGTGAGCCAGGTCCTGGTGGAATTGGTCGCAAAACAGCTCGGCCATCCCACCCCCTCCATCGACGATGAAGGCGACGAACTGGAGCGGACGGTCGTGACCACACGCGGCGGCCGGATCGCGAGCGGAATGGAGGGCGTCAAGCGATTGGTGGTCGTCGACCAGAAGGCGATCGGACGCACACCGCGGTCCAACCTCGCAACGTACACAGGGCTCTTCGATTACGTCCGCAGGATTTTCGCCGCCACCAAGTCGGCGCGCACCCGTCACTACGACGCCGGACGATTTTCCTTCAATGTTGCCAAAGGCCGTTGCGAGACCTGCGAGGGCGAAGGCTTTGTTTGCGTCGAATTGCTGTTCCTGCCCAGTGTATATGCACCGTGCCCAAGCTGTCATGGCGCTCGCTACAACGCCAAAACCCTTGAAGTAAAATACCGCGACAAGAATATCGCCGACGTACTGGGAATGACGGTCGACGCCGCCTTCGCGTTCTTTGCGGAAGAGGCGCAGGTGCGCCGGTCCCTCGATGTTCTGCGACAAGTTGGCCTCGGCTATCTGCGGCTTGGCCAGCCGGCGACGGAGCTTTCCGGCGGCGAGGCCCAGCGCATCAAGCTTGCCACCGAACTGCAGCGGACGCAGCGCGGGCAAACGCTCTACGTCCTTGACGAGCCCACCACCGGACTACACCCGGCCGACGTCGAGAAGCTCATCGCGCAACTCGACGGGCTGGTCGAATCCGGCAATACCGTCATCGTGGTGGAGCATGACATGCGCGTTGCCACCGGGAGCGACTGGGTCATGGATATCGGCCCTGGTGCCGGTGACGAAGGCGGTCATGTGGTGGCGTTCGGCACGCCTGCCGAGGTCGCTGGATCGTCGATCAGCCATACCGCGCCATACCTGTCACGGTTCATGGCCCGGCTGGCGACCGGCGCGTCAGCGTCCAATCGTCTCGCGCCAGTAAAATCGCGAAATACGGCGCCACATGGGACGCCACCGAGCGCTCGATGAACATCCCGGTGCCGGCCTCCAGACGTGCAACACCGGCATGCCGTAGATCGGCGACTTCGGATCTTCTTCCGCCGCCGGGTTGGTCACGTCGTTGGCGCCGATCACGAAGGCGACGTCGGCCTCCGCGAATTCCGATTTGATATCCTCGAACTCGAACACCTCGTCGCACGGCACGTTGGCTTCCGCGAGCGGCACGTTCATGTGGCCGGGCACGCGGCCCGCCACTGGATGCATCGTCCGCCGAACCAAGCTTGACCGGCTTCACTTGTCGAGCCGGTCGCTACCGCGACTTTACTTTTCAGAATGCCATTTCTCTTTTTCCTTGCTGACCTGTTACGATCGCCGCCGCAGGTGTTTCTGGCTCGCGCAGCGGATTGCGGTCGTCACATCATGTGACCAGAGTTTTTTCGTAGCTCCGGAGCAGGCGTCGTATTGGCTGTTTCAGATAATCGTGCACGACCTTGCCCAGCCCCAGGGTGAGATCTGCGCGGATGTGAATAGCGGAGACAATCTCGAGAACTGGCAAATCGGCCACTGGAGCCAGGGCGTGAGGTGTCAAGGCGAGAGCCGCTGGTCCGGTCCACGCCCCTTTCAAGACAAGTTGCTCAAGGTGATATTCGACAAGCTCGCAGATGCGCGGACTGCCGTCGACGTGCGGAATAATCTTGAGAAGGAAGTTCGGCTCCTCGAGAGCGGCCTTGACTTGCACCAGGTCGGCTTCGCGGTGCTTGAATCCCATCGTGCCGGTTGCTACCCGCAACGGACCGTAATCCAGAGTGCCGATGAGGGTGTCGACCTCTGTTTTCAACGTCGGTCGGCCGAGCTTTTTCGGAAAGCCCCAAAGCTCCCGACCACCGGCGATCGGACCCTCATCGTTTAGGAACATGCAGTGGGTGTAGCTGCCCTTGCGACCGCGGAATGACACCGGGATGACCTGGCCACTTTCGGTGTAGTCGCCAAAGCCACTGGAATCCGGCATGCGGATGAATTCGTACTTGACCAGGGCCTCGCGTTCGTCAAATTCGAGCGGAGCCGGAATAACCGATCGTAGCTTCGTTGGGTCGGTGCGATAGGTGATGATCAGGTATTCACGGTTCACGAAGCGATACGGCCCTGGCGGATATGCCGGATTGGTGAGCGGCATCGCAAACGCCCGTCTCGCGACTTCATCTTCGCGCATTCTATTCTCCTGTGACTAAA
>Ga0310345_10001106_pt1 | contig 31939 bp, 28 predicted proteins | sample HC15DNA20500_MG_FD_204667 | JGI IMG/M metagenome (GOLD analysis project Ga0310345, IMG submission 204667) | Marine microbial communities from station ALOHA, North Pacific Subtropical Gyre - HC15-DNA-20-500_MG | ecosystem: Environmental > Aquatic > Marine > Oceanic | place: Pacific Ocean: North... | reverse complement strand
TTCCGAATGGAAGGGCCGTCGCTCAACGGATAAAAGGTACGCCGGGGATAACAGGCTTATCGCCCCCGAGAGTTCACATCGACGGGGCGGTTTGGCACCTCGATGTCGGCTTATCGCATCCTGGGGCCGGAGAAGGTCCCAAGGGTCGGGCTGTTCGCCCGTTAAAGCGGTACATGAGCTGGGTTCAGAACGTCGTGAGACAGTTCGGTCTGTATCCGTCGTGGGCGTTGGAGTATTGAGGAGAGCCTTCCCTAGTACGAGAGGACCGGGAAGGACTGACCACTAGTGTACCGGTTGTCGCGCCAGCGGCATCGCCGGGTAGCTACGTCGGGACGGGATAACCGCTGAAAGCATCTAAGTGGGAAGCCCCCTCCAAGATGAGTACTCCCAGAGTCTTCGGACTCTCAGAAGGGCCGTGCGAGACTAGCACGTTGATAGGCGGCAGGTGGAAGCGTGGTGACACGTGTAGCCGAGCCGTACTAATCGCCCGTGTGGCTTGACCGGCTCCTCCTGCCGGCCAGCCCTCACCATGCTGCCCCCGCTTGCGGGAAGCAGCTGCCGTTACAACTGTTGCTACAGCCAGTTAAAGGCTAAGGCTCTCACTCTCTCTCGATCTCTGTTATCGCATTTGTCGGTGGCTATTGCGTGAGGGCTACACCCGTTCCCATCCCGAACACGGCCGTTAAGTCTCACCGCGCGGATGGTACTGCCGGGGTCGCCTGGTGGGAGAGTACGTCGCTGCCGACTTACATTTGAAATGACCCGTCCAGCACTGCTGGGCGGGTCGTTTCTGTTTCCTCTCTCGAGAGAAGCCTGTTGCCCCAAGACCCACCCGCGAGCGACGAGACCCCCGCTGCCACGACGACCCGCGCAGGGTACGTGACGCTGGTAGGGCGCCCCAATGCTGGGAAATCGACGCTGCTAAACCGGCTTATTGGGGAACATCTCTCGATCGTGACCGCCAAGGCGCAGACGACTTGGCAGCGCGTGACGGGCATCGTGACGACCGGCTCGGACCAGCTCATCTTTCTGGACACGCCGGGTCTGCTCGAAGTCCACGATCTGTTCCAGCGTGCCATGCTCGGCGCCGCGCTGCAGGCGCTGTCAGAGGCCGATGTCGTGCTCCTGGTCATCGACTGCACGCGTAAGCCCAGCCCCGAGGAGACGGCGCGCATCGTTCACGCCGTCGAAGAGGCACAGGCGCCGATCCACGTCGCGCTGAACAAGATCGACGAGGCCGACGAGCAGCAGATCGAGGCCTGGGAACGCTGGCTGGCCAGCCACGTGCCAGGCGCGCTGCATCAGGTATCCGCCGCCGACGGCAGCGGCGTCGACGAGTTGCTCGAGGCGGTCCGCTCCGCGTTGCCTGAGGGACCGTTCCTCTATCCAGAGGACGATATCGCTTCGGATCCGGTGCGCTTCTTCGTCGCTGAGCTCGTTCGCGAGACGATCTTCGAGCAATATCACCAGGAAATTCCCTATTCGGTTTTTTGCCAGGTGGAGGAGTACCGCGAGACGCAGGAGCCCATCTACATCCAAATGAACGTCTTCGTGGAGCGAAAATCCCAGAAGGGCATCCTCATTGGGGAAAAGGGTGCTGCCATCCGCGCGCTCGGTGAACGGTCGCGTGAGAAGATCGAGCACTTTCTCGATGCCCGCGTGTACCTCGACTTGTGGGTAAGACCGCTCAGGGCATGGCGTAAGAACAGGGCCCATCTGAGCCAACTCGGCTTCCGCGTTCCGGAGGACGACGATGCACGCTTTTCGTAATCTTCTCGCGCTCCTCCTGCTGACGCTCTGCGCGGCGTTGCCGCTCGTGGCGCAGGACGAGGGTGAAGATCTAGGTTCGACGGAAGGCGCACTCTTCCTGTTGCTTCCGGTCGGTGCCAAGGCCGTCTCGCTCGGGCGCGCGATGACTCCCCTGGACGGACCAGAATCGGCGTTCTGGAACCCCGCCGGTCTCGTGGCCGTCCGGGAGAGTCAGGTCGTTCTGCTGCGGGGGGATCCGCTCGCCGGAACCTCGACGGCCTTTTCAGTGCTTTGGGCCCGCCCCGGTCTCGGTACCCTCGGCGTCTCGTACCAGTTGCTTGACATCGGGAGTCAGGCGATCACCGATATCGACGGCAACGAGCTCGGCTCGCTCAGCGTGCGCGATCACCTCGGGGTGGTGTCCGCGGCAGCACAATTGCTGGAGAGCGTCCGTCTGGGCGTCAACTTGAAGATCGTGCAATTCCGTCGTTCGTGTCGCGGCATCTGCCCCGACGCCGGCACTACGGCCACGACGTATGCGTTCGATGCCGGACTACAGGTCCTGCCCAGCGAGCGTCTCAGGATCGGCGCGATGCTTGCCCATGTCGGTCCCCGCTATCAGGTGCTCAACGCCGACCAGGCCGATCCGCTGCCGGCACGAGCGCGCCTCGCGGTAGCCTACAACCTCATCTCCTTACTGACGGACGATGAAGAGTTCGGGGGCTGGCTCTCGGTAGAGGTTCAGGACCGTCTGCTCAATCCGGGGTCGCTTTCCCTGTATCTCGGAACCGAGCTTACCGCCGGAGTGGCCGAAGCGATTTTTCTGCGCGCCGGCTACGTGTTGGGCGACCTCGATCAGGAAGACGGCGCGCGTGTCGGGCTCGGTTTTCGTTACGAGCGCTTTGACTTGTCGATTGCCAAGTCTCTGGCTGTGTCCACCCTGACCGGCGAAACCGAACCGGTGCACGTCACGTTCTCGATCCGGTTCTAGAAGTTCGTTGAACGAGCTGCGCGCAGGGCTCCTTCTGTTGCTCGTGGCGGTGGTGCCCGTGGATGCCGGGTCCCAGGAAATACCCTCCACCGGCCCCGCCAGCCACACGCTGATGTCGCTGGCGCTGCCGGGACTTGGTCAACACCAGCAGCGCAGGTCTACGAAGTGGATCTTCGCGGGCTTGGAGGTCGCCGCCTGGGCGATGTACGTGGAGCGGCGATCTGCGGGCGCCGCCCTGCGCAACGACTACCGGGACTTCGCTTGGCAAGAGGGACGGCTGCACGCGGGAACGCGCTTGGACGGCAACTTCGACTACTACGAGACGCTGAGTAAGTGGAACCGATCCGGCGCCTTCGATCGAGATGCCGGCCAGAGTGGCCTGCAACCTGAAGAGGCGCCGGAGACGTTCAACGGTACGATTTGGCTCAGGGCACAGGGTATCTTCCTAGGCGGTGGCGGACAGTTGGGGGACTCCGGCTTCGCCCAGGCTCTCGCATACTACGAGGAACGCGCCTACCAGACCGGCTTCCTGTGGGACTGGAGTGGTAGTACCGCGGGCCGCGAGCGTTTGGCGGAGCTCATCTCCGACAGCGACAGCCGCTTTCGCCAAGCGACCACCGTGGTCGGGGTCGTGATTGCCAACCACTTGGTGTCGGCCGTTGACGCGTTCTTGGCTTCGCGAGGCATCGCGTCGCCGGCGAGCATCGACTTCGCGCCCCGGCGCGAAGTCGCCGGTCTCGGGTGGTCGGCGCGGCTGAGCGTTCGGTTTGGCCTCGGGGGCTGCCGCGGCTGCGGCGACGCAGGCCCTCCGGGCGACTTCGGCGGCCCCAGCTGCGAGTGAGCCGTCGCGGGCGAGGCGCCGAGAGTGGCGAAGCCAAGGTCGTTGAAGTTCTGGCGGCCTCGACGCGGGGTCCACTCAAGCCCAAGGAGATCGCGCGCGCGGCGGGCGTGGCGACGAGCGAGTACCGGCGCTTCAAGCGGCTGCTGACCGGCCTGGAACGCGCGGGCAAGATCTACCGCGTGAAGGGCCACAGGTATGCACTTTCCGGCAGCCTCGAGCTCAGCCCCGGAATCGTTTCGCTGACCCGTGCCGGAGACGCTTTCGTTCGGCCGGACGCGGGCGGCGGCGACCTTTTCGTACCGGACAAAAACCTGGCGACCGCCATGGACGGCGACCACGTCGTCACGCGCATCGAGTCGCGGCCGCGTGGCCGCAGCCCGGTCGCGCGGGTCATCAAGGTCCTGGACCGTGCACGAGAGACCATCGTGGGCACCTTTCACGGCTCCCCGCGCTTCGACTACGTCGTTCCCATGGATCGTCGCCTCTCCAAGGACGTGCTCGTGCCCAGCGACGCGGGTGGTGACGCTACGGACGGAGATGTCGTCGTGGTGCGGCTCGACTCGTACGGCGAGGGCAGGGTCGGTCCGGCAGGCACCGTCGTGAAGGTCCTCGGTTCGCTGTCGGATCCTGGAGTGGACGTCCTGGCCGTCGCTCACGGCTTTGGCCTCTCTTCCGATTTTCCGCCGTCCGTGATGGCGGCGGCCCAGGAGGCCGCCGAGCTGGGCATGGGGCAGGTCACGGACGAGTGGGTCGATCGCACCGAGATGTTGGTCTTCACGATCGACCCCGCAGACGCCAAGGACCACGACGACGCGTTGTCGGTGACCGAGATCGCCGAGGGGCGCTTCGAGGTCGGTGTGCATATCGCCGACGTGTCCCATTTCGTACCGGAAGGAGGCGAGGTCGACATCGAGGCGCTGGCGCGCGGCACCAGCGTCTATTTGGTGGACCGCACGATCCCGATGCTGCCCGAGGCATTGTCCGCGGACGTATGCTCCTTGAAGGGCGGTGTCGAGCGGCTCGCGGTATCGGTCTTCATCGAGTTCGACCCGTCGGGCCAGGTGCATGGGCGCCGCTACGAACGGACAAGAGTCCGATGCTCGGACGGGTTGTCGTATGAGCAGGTGCAGGCGGTGTTGGATGGCGAGGGCTCGGTTTCGCCCGGCGTCGACCAGGCGATCCGTAGGCTCGAGGACCTCGCTCGCGGCGTGCGTGCCTTGCGCGAGCAGCGCGGCGCGCTCGACCTCGAAATCGGCGAGGCCCAAGTCGTGCTGGACGAGCGTGGTCACCCCGTCGACATCCGCCGTAGGGAGCGACTGGAAAGCCATCGACTCATCGAAGACTTCATGGTGCTCGCCAACGAGGTAGTGGCGGGTGACATGGAGGTGCGTGACATCGCGGCGCTCTACCGAGTGCATGAGCCGCCGTCGCGAGAACGCGCCGATGAACTGCGCGAATTGCTCGGGCGCATCGGGCATCGCCTACCCAAACGGAAATCGCTGGAGCCGCGAGATCTGCAGCACCTGTTGCTGGCCGTACGCGGGCGCCACGAGGCCGCGTTCGTCTCCACGGTCGTCTTGCGCTCCTTGGCCAAGGCGCGTTACGACGACAAGAACCTAGGACACTTTGGACTGGCGTCGTCCGCGTATCTGCACTTCACGAGCCCGATTCGCCGCTATCCGGACCTCATGGTCCATAGAGAGGTGGTGCGCTCTCTAGTCGGCCGTGAGCCGCCGCGAGTCTGGGAGCCCGGTGAGGTCGCTTCCATCGCGCAGCGAGCCAGCGCAAGGGAACAGGCTGCCGCGGAGGCAGAGCGGGCGTCGGTTGCGTTAAAGAAGGTCGAGTTCATGGAACGCCACCTCGGCGACGAGTTCGAGGGCAAGATTTCAGGGGTCGCTGCATTTGGCTTTTTCGTGACGCTGGAGCGGTATTTCGTAGACGGTCTCGTGCATGTAAACAGCCTCCGGGACGACTTCTATCGACTGCAGGAGCAGACCTGCGCACTGGTGGGTGAGCGCGGCCGGCGCACGTACCGGCTGGGGGATCGTGTCCGCGTCCAGGTCGCGCGCGTCGACAAGGAGGCCCGCCATGTGGACTTCCTGCTGGTGCGGACACTGGCCAACGCCGATTGACACCGCCGTCGGGCCTAGGGTAACCTAGCGTCCGGCGCTGCTGCCCCGCTCAAGGATCTATGGCTTCCGACAAGACCTTGCTCTACTTCGGTCCAAGTCGCACGGGCCCGTCTCCGATCGTATCTCGCTTTGCCGAGGAGAGCGGGCTGGAGTTGGTTTGTGTCGATGAGGCCACCGAACTCCGGGCGTTGTTGAACCGGACAATGCCGGCGTGCGCCGTAATGGAGAGCGACTCGGACTCTGCTGACTTCGTGGAGGTCGTGCGTGTCCTCAAGGGGGACTCCTTCATGAGCATCGTGCCCCTGGTAGTCGTGCTCGGCCCCGGCAACCCCGGCGTGTCGGACCTTCTGGCGGTTGGCGCCGATGAGGTAGTGCTCGACAGCGCGCCGGATCGAGAGAAGCGACTCAGGCTCGACCAGGTCCTAAAGCGAGCAGATCGAGACGTGTCCGTACATCCGACGACGCACCTTCCTAGTACCACCCAGATCGCGCGGGACATGCAGGTGCGGCCCTCGAAGCGGAGGGGAGCTTGGGTGTCTGCTACGCGGACCTCGATTACTTCAAGGAGTTCAACGACCGCTACGGGTACGCGTGCGGAGACGGCGTCATACGGCTGCTATCGCGCATTCTGAGGGATACGGTACGCGGCTTAGCTCCAGGCGGGTTCGTGGGGCACATTGGTGGAGACGACTTCATCTACAACGTACCCATGGAGTACTTGGAGGCGACGTGCGACGAGATCATCTACCTTTTCGACGAGCTGATCCCGTACCAGTACACCCAAGAAGACCGCCGCGCGGGTTATTTTCTTGGCAAGGACCGTCGCGGCAGCGTGTACCACGTTCCGCTCATGTCCTTGTCGATTGGGGTCGTGACCAATCAGTTCCAGACATTCGATCATCTAGGTATGATCAGTGAGTTGGCAGCTGAGATGAAATCGTTTGCGAAGTCTCTGTCCGGCTCGAAATACGTTGTGGACCGGCGTCATAAGTCGCCCGTTTTGGAGACCGTCGCGGCAAGCGAGGCGGATGCGTTGACGGGCGCCATGGCGTTGGATGCACAAGACCAGGACACCTGAACCAAGCCTATCATGGTCATCCAGATCCAATGCCCGTCCTGCCCTTCGTCCTTCCCGGTCGATCCAGACAAGATCCCGGAGGCGGGAGTCAACGCTCGCTGCAGCTCCTGTGGTCAGGTCTTCCGGGTGGAGCGGCCGACTTCGATTGACGACCTGGTGCCCGACGCGGCGCCAGACGTCGCGGCCGAGTCGGAGGTCGAGCCGGAGCCGGAGCCAGAGGTCGAGGTCGAGGCTGAGCCTGAAGCGGAGCCAGCCGTGGAGGCAGACATGTCCTTCGAGCCTGTGTCAGCGCCAGAGGCAGATCCCGAGCCGGTGGCCGACTCCACAGTCGCGCCGGAAGACGAGATCACGATGATGGCCGACTTCGGCGCAGAGGTGCAGGCCGAGCCGGAGGAACCGGCCACGGACTCGTTCTTCAGCGGCGGGGCGCCAGCGGATACCGAGGACGCATCAGCAGCCGATCCGGACGTGGTCGGAGATACCGCGGTCGAAGAAGCTCCGCCTGAGGAGGAAGCTCCGCCTGAGGAGGAAGCCCCGGCGGTCAGCGGGTTCTCCTTCGGCAAGCGGGATCCGAGGGACAAAGCGAAGCGCCTCGCGAGAGTGCTCTTGTCCGACATGACGATGTACAACGCCGACCTGCACGAGTCAGCGCTTGCCAACGGCTCCATGAAGGAGGACTTCGAGGAGAAGATCGAGAAGTCCTGGAAGGAGTACGTGGAGCAGGTTGGCCCCGAGATGGCCGAGGGAGACGGCCAAGAATTCTGGCGCGCGGCACTCAACGACGTGCTCGCGAAGGGCGAAGAGGTCTTCTAGCGATGAACAAGGAACAACTGCAGCGGCTTGAAGACCTCGGCGAGACCGTCCGAGCGCTCAGGGGGTATCTTTGACCTCGACGCCCGTCAGGAGCGCTTGAGGTCGCTCGATTCCGAAATGGCCCAGCCCGGCTTCTGGGACAAGCAAGAAGCCGCCAAAGCAGTCATTGAGGAGTCCAATAGTATCAAGAGCTGGCTCGGGCCCTGGCAAGCGCTCAATGGTCGAGTGTCGGAATTGCGCGCGTTGGTCGAGTTGCTCGAGGAAGAGGACGACGAGGAGCTTGCGGAAGAGTTCGCCAGTAGTGTCAACGAACTCACCAAGGGGGTCGAAGCTCTCGAGCTGCGCACCATGCTCCAGGGCGACGACGACCACCGGGGGGCGATCATCACGATCCATCCAGGCGCGGGCGGCACGGAGTCCCAGGACTGGGCCCAAATGCTTATGCGCATGTACACGCGCTGGGCGGAGCGCGGTGGCTTTACGGTCAACGTGCTCGACCTCCAGCCGGCGGAGGAGGCGGGAATCAAGAGCGCTACGCTCGAGATCAATGGAGAGAGCGCGTACGGATTCCTCAAAGCTGAGGGTGGCGTTCACCGTCTGGTGCGCATTTCGCCCTTCGACGCGCAGGCTCGTCGGCATACGTCGTTTGCGAGCGTCTTCATCTATCCTCAAGTGGACGACAGCATAGAAATCGAGATCGACGACGACGACCTCCGTGTCGATACCTACCGTGCGTCCGGCGCGGGAGGTCAGCACGTCAACAAGACCGACTCCGCGGTGCGTCTCACGCACGCCCCGACGGGCATCGTGGTCCAATGCCAGCAGGAGCGCTCGCAGCACAAGAACCGTGCGACCGCCATGAAGATGCTGCGCGCCCGCCTGTATCAGCACGCGCTGGAAGAGAAAGAAAAGGAACGAGCGGTGCTCGAGGCGAGCAAGAGAGACATAGGGTTTGGGAACCAGATTCGGTCTTACGTTTTCCAACCGTATACGATGGTCAACGACCACAGGACCGAGCTCAAGATCACAGACGTGCAGTCCGTGATGGACGGCGCCATCGATCCGTTCATCGAAGCCTACCTCAAAAAGCTGGGCGCGGCGTAAGCCCGCTCCGAACCTGTGCACCCTATGGAAGATCTGAGCCAGGTGCTCCGCATACGGCGTGAAAAACTGGAAGCTCTCGCCGAGCGTGGCATCAAGCCTTTCGCGTACAACTACGATGCGACCCACCGCACGGTCGCCGTCGCGGCGTCGTTCGAAGCCGCCGAATCAGAGGGCCGGCTCAGCGAGGATGGCGACGGGGAGGCGGCGTGGCTCGGCGGTCGCATCGTGAGTTGGCGGGGCCACGGGAAGAGCGCGTTCGCGCACCTCGAGGACGGAGATGGCAGCATCCAGATCTACTTCAAGAAGAACGTGCTTGGTGATGAGTCTTTTGCGGACTTGGACCTGATCGACCTCGGTGACTGGATCGGCGTGCAAGGGCAGCCCTTCCGCACCCGCACCGGGGAGATCACGGTCCGGGCGGAGTCGTATACGCTGCTCACCAAGTCCCTGCGGCCGCTTCCATTCGGTAAGGTCGAGACCGACGCGGAGACGGGGGAACGCACCGTGCACTCCGGCTTCTCGGATCAGGAGACCCGCTACCGGCAGCGTTACGCCGACCTGGCAGTTCATCCGGAGGTCCGGGAGGTCTTTCGTACGCGCTCCCGTATCGTCAGCGCTCTGCGCTCGTTCTTCGACTCGGAGGGTTTCCTGGAGGTCGAGACGCCCGTGCTGCAGCCGCTCTACGGCGGCGCATCCGCGAAGCCGTTCGTGACCACGCACCACGCGTTGGACCAGACGATGTATCTGCGCATTGCGGACGAGTTGTACCTCAAGCGCCTCATTGTCGGCGGTTTGGATCGTGTCTACGAGATCGCGAAGGACTTCCGCAACGAGGGGCTGAGCCGCGTGCACAACCCCGAGTTCACGATGCTCGAGTGGTACCAGGCGTTCGCAGACTACCGAGACCAGATGGGCATGGTCGAGCGCATGCTTCTGCACGTGCTGGACAGCGTCATCGGTTCGAGGACGGTCACGTACGGAGAGCACGAGATCACGTTCGAGCCTCCGTTTCAGCGCTTGAGCTTGATGGGCGGCCTGTCAGAAGCCTTGGGCATAGACGTTCATGAGATGGGCGAGAGCGAGTTGCGAGCGAAGGCCGAAGAACTGAAGGTCCCGGACCTCGACGGTGCCGGCCGAGGCAAGCTCATCGACAAGCTCTTCGGTGAGCTCGTCGAACCCGACCTGATTCAGCCGGTATTCGTGATCGACCATCCCAAGGAACTGAGTCCACTCGCGAAGCCGCACCGCGAGGATGCGCGTGTTACCGAGCGCTTCGAGCTGTATATCGCCGGCGCAGAGCTCTTGAACGCGTTCTCGGAGCTCAACGACCCTATCGACCAGCGGCAGCGCTTCGAGGCCCAGGCCGCGCTGCTCGCGGCGGGGGACGACGAAGCTCAGCAGGTCGACGAGGACTACATCCGCGCACTCGAGTACGGCATGCCACCCACCGGTGGTGTCGGCATGGGCGTAGACCGCCTGGTGATGATGCTGACCAACCAGACCTCGATCCGGGACGTCATCCTCTTCCCCATCCTGAGGGACGAAGAGTGAGCGCTTCCGGAGGGAGGTCCGGCAACGGCCGGCTGCATTGGTTCATTGCCCGCCACTATCTCGGGGCCAGCCGAGGACGAGGCCTGCTTTCGCTCATCACGTGGATCGCGTTGGGTGGTGTGACGATTGGCGTGACCGCGCTCGTCATCGTGATCGCGGTGATGACCGGCATGCAGGAGGACCTCCAGGGCAAGATCCTGGAGTCGACGCCGCACGTGGTGGTGATGGAGCAAGGCACGAGTTTGCGCCTTTACGACTATCCGACGGTGCTTGAGAAGATACGCGCCGCGGAGGGGGTGACCGGCGCGGCCCCCTACGTGCTCTCGTTGGTGTCGATCATCCGTGGCGAAGACTCGACCCGCTATACGCAGTCTGCCGACCTGTACGGCATCGCGTTTGATACCGTGGGGGCCCCGCCCACGGAAATGGCGAGGCAGATCATCGACGGCGTGCTCGACCTCGAGGCCCCCGAGTCGGGACTGTTCCCTCTGCTCATGGGCTCGGGTCTGGCGAATCGCATGCAGCTCTTCGTCGGAGACACGGTTGTGGTCGCGGCCCTCGACAACCTCAAGACGGACATCTTCGGTGGGCTGGTCCCGACGCTGCGGCAGTTCGAGGTCACGGGCACGTTTACGACCGGCATGTGGGATTACGACATGAAAAACGTGTACACCACGCTCGAGATTGCGCAGGAGCTGGTGGGCATCGAGGACCCGACTTCAGTAGGCGGCATCGGCGTTCGCGTGACGGACCCGGAGATCGCCAATGAGGTGGCGGAGCGGGTCCGGAAAGCGTTAGGCGGGTTCCCCTATTGGGCAGAGTCGTGGAAGGTGACCAACGCGGCGCTTTTCAGCGCGCTCAAGCTCGAGAAGATAGCGATGTCTTTGATCCTCGGCCTCATCCTGCTCGTGGCCGCGTTCAACATCGTCAGTACGCTGGTCATGGTGGTCTCGGATCGAAAGCGTGAGATCGGCATCCTCAAGGCTATGGGCATGACCCGGGAGGGCATCCTGAGGGTCTTCGTCCTGCAGGGTGCGTGGATCGGGGTGGTAGGCACGCTGATGGGCTCGGTGCTCGGCGTCGTGCTCGGGGTGCTCATCGACCGCTACGACATCATTCAGATCCCGCCCGACGTCTATTTCGTGGACAGTCTGCCGGTCTCCATCCACGCGCTCGATGTGCTGAAGATCGTCGTCGGCAGCGTCATGGTGGCCTTCCTGGCCACGATCTACCCGGCGATCCAGGCCTCCCGCCTCGAGGCCGTCGACGCCATCCGCCATGACTGACGAGATGAACGTGGCCAGCAACGGCGTCGCACCGCCGCTCGCGGCCAGACAGCTGCAGAAGAGTTTCGTGGTCGGTGACGGAATCCGACTGGAGATTCTCAAGGAGGTCAACTTCGAGATCGCGGCCGGAGAGGTGGTAGCGATCATTGGCGCGAGCGGCGCGGGCAAGTCGACGCTCCTTCACCTGCTGGGTGCGCTCGACTCCCCAACTGGCGGGGACGTGCTCGTGGGTGGTCGGCCGGTTGCCGGCCTCACGGATGAAGAGCTCGCGGACGTGCGCAATCACCACGTCGGCTTCGTCTTCCAATTCCACCACTTGCTGCGCGAGTTCACGGCGCTCGAGAACGTTATGATGCCGGCGCTCATTGCCGGCATGTCCCCGCGCGAAGCTTCGGAGCGGGCGTCGAGCCTCCTACTCTCGGTCGGCGTCGACCACCGCGAGAGCCACAAGCCGAATCAGCTATCCGGCGGGGAGCAGCAGCGGGTGGCCGTCGCGAGAGCGCTCGTCAACGAGCCTCTGGTGCTGCTGCTGGACGAGCCCTCGGGCAACCTCGATACCGAAACCAGCGAGCGCCTTCACGACCTGTTGTTCCGGCTTCGCGAGCGGCAAGCGCTCTCGATGGTGATCGTGACGCACAACCGCGAGCTAGCGGCTCGGGCAGACCGGATTCTGGAACTTACGGGAGGGCGGCTCCAACCGGTCACTTAGGTGTAGCCTGCGCCATGCCCGACAACACTTGTGACAACTGTGGCTCGTCCGACGCGGTCGTGAACTTCACGCAGATCGTGAAGGACCAGATGTCCACTTCCCATTTGTGTGAGGCTTGTGCCGCGGAAAAGGGGCTCGATCCGGCCCCTGAGTCGAGTAATTTCCCGCTCACGGACTTCCTCGCCCAGATGGGCGATGAGCGCGGAAAAGACGAACTGGACGCTGGCCACCAGTGCTCGTTCTGCGGACTTACGTTCGGGCAGTTCCGCGAGACGGGTCGCCTCGGGTGCCCGCATTGCTACGAGACGTTCGAAGCCCACCTTCGCCGGTTGCTGCGACGCATCCATGGAAGCGTGCAGCACGTGGGGAAGGTGTACCTGCCGCCGGACCCGACAGCGTCCGAAACGGAGAAACGTCTGGACGGGCTGCGGCGTAAGCTTCACCGAGCCATCGAGGCCGAAGAATTTGAGCGCGCGGCTGAGGTGAGGGATCAGATCCGATCTCTGGAACCAGCGTGAGGGAGAGCCACACCAGATGAACGACTTCACGACGATACCGGACTACGGCCTCAGCTGGCTCGAAGCCAGCGGCGACCACGCCGACATCGTGCTGTCCACGCGCGTTCGGCTCGCGCGCAACCTGCAGGGGCACGCGTTCGGTCCACGCGCCCGAGTGAACGACCGCGAGGCGGTTCTGTCACTCTTCAAGACATCCGTGGAGCGGGCCGAGACTCTAACGAGTGGGACACTGCTCAAGATGCCGGACGTGGCGACACGCACGCGTCGAATTCTGCTCGAACGGCGCTTGGTGACGAAAGACCTGCTCGGGGAGGAAGAGAGCGGTCCTCCGAGGGGTGCGGCGGTCCATCTTTCGAGTCGTGATCCCATCAGTGTAATGGTCAATGAGGAGGATCATCTGCGTGTCCAGAGCTTGCTCTCGGGCCTCCGCATCCGAGAGGCGTGGCGCATGGTGGACCGGATCGACGAAGAACTCGGTCGTGAGTTGCCGTATGCGTACCACCCCGAGTTCGGTTTTCTCACGAGCTGCCCAACCAACGTGGGCTCGGGGCTACGCGCATCCGTCTTCATGCATCTGCCGGGCTTGGTCCTCACCAAGGAGATCGCCAAAGTGCTGCAGGGCCTCGGTCAAGTGGGACTGACGTTCCGTGGGCTTTACGGCGAAGGATCCGAAGTCGTGGGCAACTTCTTTCAAGTCTCGAACCAGACGACACTGGGTAAGACCGAGGAAGATTTGGTGGATCACCTGGACAAGGTCGCGCGCCAAGTGATCCAGTATGAAGTGCAAGCGAGGCAGGTCCTGCTGCGCGACGCGCGCGGTGTGACCGAAGACAAGATTTGGAGAGCGTACGGCCTTTTGCGGTACGCGCGGTCGCTTTCCTTCGAAGAATTAATGAATTTACTCTCGGGCGTGCGCCTGGGGCTGTCTCTGAAACTCCTCCCGGGGCTTCGTGTATACACGCTGAATAAGATGCTGATTTTTACGCAGCCGGCTCACCTGGAGCAGGCCGCTGGACGTGAACTGCCTTCATCCGAGAGCGACACGCACCGTGCGGCCTACGTGCGGCGCGTTCTTGCTTCTGAGGGGGGCGTCACGTCCGACGGTGCGTCGGCCACTGATGAACTCCCGAACGAGAGTCCGGACGGACGATGAACTACAACTTCACCGACCGAGTGAGGAAGGTTTTGGCGATGGCGCGCGAAGAGGCCATCCGCCTGCAACACGACTATGTGGGTACCGAGCACATCCTGCTCGGGCTGATCCGTGAAGGAGAAGGCGTCGCGGCGGCGGTGCTGACGAACCTCGACGTCGATCTGGAGCAGGTGCACGAGCGCGTTGAAGAGTCGGTGCGAAAGGGCAAGGCGACTATCGCGCTGGGCGAGCTGCCTTACACGTCGCGCGCCAAGAAAGTGCTGGAGTTCGCGATGGCCGAGGCGCGCGACTTCAACCACTCCTACGTCGGAACCGAGCATCTGCTGCTCGGTCTCCTGCGAGAAGAGAAGGGGATCGCCGCCCAGGTTCTGAACTCACTCGGCGTGACGCTCGAGGAGGCCCGGGGTGAAACGCTCAAGGTGCTCGGTTCCGACGTCGCGCCGTCCGAGCCCGCCGGCATTGGAGGAGGCGGTTCGGTCACTCCTTCCGGCAAAGGTGACAAGAAATCCAAGACCCCCGCGCTTGATCACTTCTGCCGAGACCTGACAGAACTGGCTCGACAGGAGAAGCTTGATCCAACCATTGGGCGGGCTACCGAGATCGAACGGGTCGTGGAGATTCTATGCCGTCGCAAGAAGAACAATCCGGTGCTCATCGGTGAACCCGGTGTGGGCAAGACCGCCATCGTGGAGGGTCTTGCTCAGCAGATCTCGCGTGGGGAGATCACGGAAGCTCTGAAGGACTACCGGGTTCTCGCGCTCGACATGGCTGCGGTGATAGCGGGCACGAAGTACCGAGGCCAGTTCGAGGAGCGGCTCAAGGCCGTGATGAACGAGATCCAGCAGACGCAGACCGTCATCCTCTTTATCGACGAGATGCATACGCTCGTCGGGGCAGGGGCCGCGGAAGGCGCCATCGACGCCTCCAACATGCTCAAGCCCGCGCTCGCGCGTGGTGAACTACAGTGCATCGGAGCTTCGACGCTCAACGAGTACAGAAAGTACATCGAGAAGGACGGTGCGCTGGAGAGGCGCTTCCAGCCGGTGATCGTCGATCCTCCGTCGCCGGAAGAGACGGTGGAGATTCTGAAGGGACTGCGTAGTCACTACGAGGATCACCACCGAATCGTGATTCCGGACGAAGCGATTGAGAATGCGGCCAAGCTCGCCGACCGCTACATCACGGATCGCTTCCTGCCCGACAAGGCGATCGACGTGATCGACGAGGCGGGCGCGCGCGCGCGCATTGCGAGCGCGGTGCCGCCGCCCGAAGTGGAGGAGCTCAAAGGCCAACTCGCTGAGATCGCGAATCGCAAGGAAGAGGCGATCGGCAACCAGGACTTCGAGCGTGCCGCTGAGCTCAGGGACGAGGAGCGCGAGTTCAGCCAGTCGATCCGCCAACAGCAGGAAGCCTGGGAGGAAGAGCGCAAAGCCCACCGCCCCGAGATCTCCTCGGAGGACGTCGCGTTCATCGTCAGTCGATGGACGGGAGTTCCAGTAACGCGTATCGCCCAAACCGAGTCCGACCGCTTGGTGAACATGGAGGATGAGCTGCACAAGCGCATCGTCGGCCAGCAAGACGCGATCGAGGCGATCAGCCGTGCGATCCGGCGTAGTCGGGCCGGGCTGAAGGACCCGAGGCGCCCGATCGGCTCGTTCATCTTCTCCGGACCGACCGGCGTCGGTAAGACCGAGTTGGCGCGGGCGCTCGCGGAGTTCTTGTTCGCCGACCGCGACGCGCTGATCCGTGTCGACATGAGCGAGTACATGGAGAAGTTCTCGGTGTCACGCCTGATCGGCGCGCCTCCGGGATACGTCGGTTACGAGGACTCGGGTGCTTTGACGAAGGCTGTGCGCCGTCGCCCCTATTCGGTCGTCCTACTGGATGAGATCGAGAAGGCGCATCCAGATGTCTTCAACATCTTGCTGCAAGTACTCGACGAGGGTCACCTCACCGACAACTACGGCCGAGTGATCGACTTCAAGAACACCGTGCTCATCATGACCTCGAACCTCGGGGCGAGGGAGATCGCGAAGGGTGGCGGCCTCGGCTTCCAGTCCGCGGATCCGACGAAGAGCTACGACGTCATGCAGGACAAGGTGCGCCAGGAGATTGAGCGCGCGTTCAATCCGGAGTTCCTGAACCGCGTAGACGACACCATCGTCTTCCATCCGTTGTCGAAGGACCAGATCGCGGAGATCGTGCACATCCTGCTCGCTGAAATGCGAGAGCGCCTTTCTGAGGAAGACATGACGCTCACGATCACGGATGGCGCGGTGGAGTTGCTCGTCGACGAGGGATACGACAAAAAGTTCGGCGCTCGGCCCCTTAAGCGGGCGATCCAGAAGTTCCTTGAGGATCCGCTCTCGGAGAAGATTCTCACCGCCGAGTTCACTGCTGGCGACGAGATCGAGGTGGACGCGGATCCCGACGGCGGGAGCCTGACCCTCCGGGTGGAGTCGACGACCAAGACGTGATTGAGTGGACTGAGACGCGAGACCGCCTAGGGAAGGCCACCGCTCGGGCGGCGGCCTTCTTCGCGGTCATGGGGCTGGTGTCGGCTACAGGTGTAGCCGCACAGGGCGATCCCGACAGGCTGGTGGCTGTCGACACCGTGATCGTGGAAGGCAACTCCGAGCGCATCCAGGCGCAGTCGATCGTCTCGCTCTTCGGTGTGCAGCCCGGCGTCCAGGTCACGTACCGGGACATCCAGCGCGGCATGAAGCAGTTGCTGAGCACTGGGCAGTTCAGCGACATCGTGGTTCGAGCACGTGACACCTCACCGGTTGTGTTGGTCATCCACGTAGAAGAGCACCCTCGGGTTCGTGCCGTTCGCATCAACGGCCTCGAGAATCTGTCGCCACGCGAGGTAAGGGATACGACTCGGCTGACCCCAGGACTGCCGTTCAACCCACAACGCATCCTGGACGCGAAGGCCTACATCCGAACCGAGCTGGCGGCGGACGGCATTCCGTTCGTCCAGATCGACGACCGGGTCGAAGAGGTGTCCGGAGAGGACAACGAGGTCGATATCATTTTCGACATCGTCGAAGGTCAGCGCGTGACGATCGCCGGCATGGAGTTCATCGGGAACCAGCATCTCAGCGACGATGAGTTGCGGGGCGCGATGTCCATCAAGCCCGAGGGTTTCTGGTGGTTCCGACCCGGCAGTTTCGACGAACTGCGGCTCGGCGAAGATCTCCAGGTGGAGCTGCCGCAGCTCTACAGCGCGCGCGGTTACTTGGACTTTCAGGTGCTCTCGGACACCGTCATCGTCGATCCGACTTCGGGCAAGGCGCGTCTGGCCATCGAGGTCGACGAGGGTGAGCAGTACCGGCTGGGGTCGTTCACGGTCGAAGGCAACCGTCGCTTCACCGCCGAAGAGCTCGAGGCTTTTTTTGCGAGCAGCGAAGGCGGCATTCTGAGCAGCCTTGGATTCGGGGGCGGCGACGAAACACAGGGCGTCGAGGGGGAGATCTTCGATGCGGCGGCGTTCAATGATGCGGTCCTGGCGGTCGAGGAAGTGTACCGGAACGAGGGCTACCTCTATGCCCGCGTCACACCCATTACGAACAAGGTCCCCTCCGACAACGGCGGACCGCCCACGATCGAGGCTAGGTGGCAGATCACCGAGGGTTCGCCGGCGCTCGTGAACCGGGTCACGATTTTGGGCAACGAATACACCTACGAATGGGTGATCCGGAACCAGGTATTCATTCTGCCGGGCGACGTGTATAGCCAGGACCGCGTGCTGCGCAGCTACCAGAATATCTCTGCGCTGGGCTTCTTCGAGACGCCGGGTCCGTTCCCGGACATCCAGCCGAACGAGGAGGGTGACGTCGACATCACCTTCAACGTGGTCGAGAAGCAGACCGGTTCCATCAACTTCGGCACCTCGGTCGGCGGCGGTGTGGGCCTCTCCGGCTTCATCGGATACCAGCAGCCCAACCTGTTCGGGCAGGCGAAGTCGGGCAGCCTGCGCTGGGACTTCGGCCGCTACCTGAACAGCTTCGAGGCCAGCTACACCGACCCGGCTCTCTTTCAGAGCCTGGTGTCCGGGTCGCTCACGCTCTTCAATTCACGGGACCGCTTCTTCCAGTTCTCGACGGGCCGGCGACGACGCGTGGGAACGAGCACGCGTTTCGGTTTGCCCTGGCCCAACTCCCGGGTTTCGCGGGTCTTCATCGGTTATGGGCTGTCCCGGACGAAATACGAGCAGTTTAGCGACTCCGACGATACGTCGCTGTTCGGCCGCCCGCCGGGCGTGCAGAGCCAGCTCACGTTCGGCGTAACCCGTCAGACGCTGGATCACCCACTCTTCCCGACCAGCGGCTCACGCCAAAACCTCAACATCGAAGCCAACGGTGGGCTGCTCGGTGGTGACGGTCAGTTCACGCGGGTGCTGGCCGACGCGAACTGGTGGGTTCCCATCGGTGGCAGCGGCCTAGCCGAGGGCGGGGCTCCTGGCGGTGTGCGTTTCGCGCTGGGACTGACGCTCAAAGCCGGCGCCGTTTTCGGTGACGCGTCGGCGTTCCCCTTCGATCGCTTCTGGATGGGTGGTGTGCAGTTCGGCCAGAACCTGCGCGGCTACGACGAGACGTCGATTACGCCGCTCGGCTACTTCGCTGAGCGCACAGGGGGTATCAGCGAAATCGATCGGCTCGGCAACGCTTTCTTCAGCGTGACCGCCGAATACGCTGTACGGCTCAGCGGCCAGATCGGGATCTCGCTCTTCTACGACGCGGGTAATGTGTGGCGCAAGCCGGGCGACTTCGACCCGACGCGCATGTTCCGAGGGACGGGGGTCGGCTTGTCGCTCGTGACGCCGTTCGGACCTATTGGGCTCGACTACGCGTATGGATTTGATAAGACGACACCGGGATGGCAGCTCCACTTCCGCATGGGCCCGGGTTTCTAGAGCTTACTACGCTGTCGTGCACTATTTGATGGAGTACTGGAAAATGCGACGCACTTCGCTCGCTTCCTTCGCTTTCGCGACCCTGGTTTCCGTGGGGGCGGTGGAGGCGCAGACGGTAAAGATCGGTTACATCAATTCTGCTGAGATCGTGCAGAGCGCTCCCGGCTCGGCCGAAGCGCAGGCTCAATTCGACACCGAGTTGCAGTCGGCGCAGGACGAGATCCAGCGACTGCAGGCGGAAATCCAGAACCTGGACCAGCAGTTGCAGCAACAACAGCTCACGCTCTCGCCGGAGGCAAAGGCGAACCGCCAGCAGCAGTTGCAGATCAAGGCGCAGGAGTACGATCAACGAGCCGCGGAGCTGCAAGATCAGGCCAATGCGCGTCGCGCGGAGTTGGTTCAGCCGATCATGGACGAGATCACCGCAGTGATCGAGACGCTGCGTGAAGAAGGCAACTACGCGATGATCCTCGACGCAGCAGCCGGGTCCATCATTTCGGCGGACCCGACTCTGGATCTCACGCAAGAAGTTCTGCGTCGGCTTGAGGCTGCCGCCGCGGCAGCGCCCGGAGGCGGGCAGTAGCACTCTTCTGTGACCGACTCTAGCGGGGGAGCTGCGGTGCCCGGCGAAGCCGGGGTACCCGTGCTGACGTTGGCTGAGGTCGCGCAGCTCGTCGGTGGCCGGCTGGAGGGGGATGGCAACACGCCGGTCCGCGGTATCGGTCCGGTCGACGAGGTGAGCGGCGAAGATCAAGTCGCGTTTCTGGCTACGAAGCGCTACGCGCGCTTTGTGCCCGACTCCACGGCAGGAGCCTACCTGGTAGCATCCGCGCTCGAGTCGTACGTGCCGGAGGGGATTCCGTGCGTAGTGGTCGACGACGCCTACCCGGCGCTGCGGGAGGTGCTGACGCACTTTCATCCGGATCGAGCGTGGACCCCGGAGGTGCATTCCACCGCCGTCATCGGGAAAGGGGTCTCGCTGGGCGAGGGCATCCGGATCGGCCCATATGCCGTGATCGAGCCTGGCGTGGTCATCGGCGATTGCACGCGCATCGGGGCGCACTGTGTCGTTGGCCGCGATAGCGAAATCGGCCGTGACTGTCTCTTCTACCCGCACGTCGTCGTATACCACGACTGCTCGGTGGGCGATCGCGTGGTTCTCCACTCGGGGGTACGGGTGGGCTCCGACGGCTTCGGCTTCACTTTTGTTGACGGGGAGCATCGCAAGATGCCTCAGGTCGGTCGCTGCATCGTTGAGGACGACGTCGAGATAGGTGCCAACAGCACCCTGGACCGGGGATCGCTGGGCGACACGGTCATTGGCAAGGGCTCCAAGCTCGACAACCTGGTCCACATGGCGCACAACGTCCGGGTTGGGGCGCTCTCGCTGTTCGCCGCGCTCGTCGGAGTTGCGGGGTCGGTGCGCATCGGGCAGGGTGTGTGGATGGGAGGCCAGGTCGGCGTGAGCAATCACCTCGAGATCGGGGACGGAGCGCGACTCGCGATTGCGACCAAGCTCATGCGGGACGTGCCCGCGGGAGAGACGATGTCGGGCCACCCGGCCCGCCCACACCGGGAGCAGATGAAGAAACAGGCCCATCTCGGTCGCATGCCCAAGCTCATCAAGCGCGTCGAGCGCCTGGAATCCGCGGTGTCCGAACTGTCGGACGACGCGCAGCGATGAGCGCTGCCAGTCAGCGCACGATCGCGAAGGAGATCACCCTGCAAGGCTGTGGCGTGCATTCGGGAGAGGCCGCGACCTTGATCTTTCGCGGCGCCAAGCCCGGCACGGGCGTCGTCTTCCGGCGCATTGATCTGGGTGGCTCGCCAGAGGTGCCGGCGCGGCTTGACCACGTAGTCGACACCGACCTTGGTACGTCACTAGCCAACGGTCCCGCCAAGGTGCTCACCGTCGAGCACGTGATGGCGGCGCTCGGTGCCCTCCAGATCGACAACGTAGTTCTCGATCTCACTGGGCCTGAGATTCCCATCCGAGACGGGTCATTCAAGGACTACTTCCGCGCGTTGAGCGATGCCGAACCGGTGGAACAGGATGCCGAGGCTCGTGTCATCAGCGTCGGTGAGCCTTTGAGCACCGTTGGAGACGCGGGTCAATCGTATGTGGCCACCCAGGGGTCGGAGTTGCGCGTCTCGGCCACGATCGACTTCGAGCACGCCACGATCGGGCGGTGCTTCGGCTCGTTTTCCGCGGAGGCGGGGGCGTTCGAGACCGAGCTTGCGCCCGCGCGAACCTTCGGCTTCAAAGCGCACGCTGAAGCACTGCACGCGCGCGGACTCGCGTTGGGCGCATCGCTCGAGAACACCGTGGTGTTGGACGACGACGGAGTGATGAACGACGGCCTACGCTTCGACGACGAGTTCTTACGCCACAAGGTTGGCGACATCGTCGGCGATCTGGCGCTCATCGGTGCGCGTCTCAACGCGCACGTGGTGGCGGAGCGGCCAAGCCATCGCGGCAACGTGGCCCTAGCCAAAGCGATCACGGCACAGGGTCGACATTCTGGCCGGCAGTCGGTCGTCGATATAAGCAAGATCATGGAGTACCTGCCGCATCGCTATCCGATGCTGCTCGTGGACCGCATTACCGAGTACGAGGAGGGCAAGCGCATCGTCGGCATCAAGAATGTCACGATCAACGAGCCGTTCTTCCAGGGTCATTATCCAGGGCATCCGGTGATGCCGGGCGTGCTCATCATCGAAGCCATGGCGCAAGTGGGAGGACTCCTGCTCATTGACCAAGTGGAGAAACCCGAGGACATGGTTGTCTACTTCATGTCGCTCAATAACGTGAAGTGGCGGAGGCCGGTCACGCCCGGCGACACGATCGTCTTCGAGTTGGAGTTGGTGCAGTACCGACGGTATGTCTGCAAGATGCGAGGGTTGGCGTACGTTGATGGTAAGCTGGCTGCCGAGGCTGACCTGATGGCGAGGATTATCGACAAATGAGTGACGCAACCATCGAAACGCGGGGGGAAACCGAGGTCCATGAGACCGCGCTCGTCGACCCCGCCGCGGAGCTCGGCCAGGGCGTCACGATCGGCCCTTGGGCTCTGATTGGCCCGCGGGTGCAGATCGGCGATGGCGTGCAAATCGGTCCGCGCGTGCTCATCGAACGTGATACCACGGTAGGCGAGGACTGCCGCATCGCGAACGGAGCCGTACTCGGCACCGACCCACAGGATCTGAAGTTCCAGGGTGAGGAGACGACCCTGGAGGTCGGAGCGCGCACCGTGATCCGGGAGTTTGCAACGCTCAACCGAGGGACCTCCGCGGCCGGCAAGACCGTTATCGGCAGCGACTGCTTGCTCATGGCGTACACACACGTGGCTCACGACTGCGAGCTCGGGAATCACGTGATCTTGTCCAACGTGGTGAACATGGGGGGGCACGTGATCATCGAGGACTGGGTGATCGTAGGCGGCCTCACCCCCATCCATCAGTTCGTGCGCATTGGAGCCCATGCGTTCGTGGGCGGAGGCTCCCGCATTCCGCAGGACGTGCCTCCCTATTGCCGCGCCGCCGGGAATCCGCCCAAGCTCTACGGGCTGAACTCGGTCGGTCTGGAGCGCCGCGGATTCTCTGAGGACGTGCGCAAGGCGCTCAAGCAGGCCTACCGTATTTTGTTCAGCTCGAACCTCAATCTTTCGCAAGCGCTCGAACGCGCGGATGAGGACGTGACCGCGATTCCCGAGGTGCGTCACTTGCTCGAGTTCATTCGGGCAGGCGAGCGCGGGATCACCGTCTAGACGGCTTCCTCAGGGGGCGAACCACATGTCACTCATTCGCGTGCGCCGCAGACGGAAGAAGAACTGGATTGACGCCCACAAGGGAATGCAGTCTCGGCGCCTCATGGGGCTGCTGCTGTTCACAGTCGTCCTCATCTGGTATCTCAGCTCGCGCTTCTAGTGCAGCGGTCGGTGCCTGACTCGGGCGACTCGCCGACCGTTCTTCTGCTCGCGGGCGAGGCGTCGGGCGACCACCACGGGGCCGGCGTCGCGAGAGCGTTGCGCCGACGCCTGCCCAACGCCCGTATGCTTGGCCTGGGTGGCCCGCTCATGCAGCGGGAAGGTGTCGAACTGCTTGCCGGGCTGGATGAGTTGGCGGTCATGGGTTTCTCCGAGATCGTAGGGCGACTCGAGTTCTTCAGAGACCTGGAGCGTCGCATCACATCATTGGTTTGGTCGACGGATCTCGTGATTGCCATCGACTACCCGGGCTTCAACATGCGCATCGCTCGCGTTGCGCACGACGCGGGTCGCCCGGTGCTTTACTACATCGCGCCGAAGGTGTGGGCGTCTCGCCCGGGGAGAGCAAAGCGATTGGCGGCGGTGACCGACCGCGTTGCGGTGATCTTTCCCTTCGAGGTGGAGATTCTCGAGGCCGCGGGCGCGACGGTAGCCTACGTGGGGAATCCGTTGCTCGATCGGCCGGACGATGTGGTCGATGCCGCAACATTCCACGAGACCTGGGGGCTGGACCCTGCTCGCCCGATCCTCGCGATTCTGCCGGGTTCCAGAAAACAGGAAATCGAGCGACACCTCGGCCTTTTCTTGCAGGCAGTGGACTTGGTGCGCCGCTCCAGGCCCGACGTGCAGCCTGTGATCTCCCGGGCCGCGACGCTGCCTCGGGCCCTTTACCGAGATGTCGGATGCCCGGTGGTGGACGATACTCGGGCGCTGCTGCGCCACGCGCGCGCTGGGCTGGTGAAGTCGGGGACTTCCACGCTCGAGGCGGCTCTTGAGGGCACCCCGTTCGTCGTTGCTTATCGCATGTCGCCTCTCTCGTGGCAGATCGTGAAGCGTGTGCTGCGCGTGAAGAACGTGTCGCTCGCGAATTTGGTCGCGGGCGCGGACATCGTGCCCGAACTGCTGCAAGATGACGCGGTGCCCGAGGGTCTGGCGGAGGCGCTCGCTCCGCTGTTGGACGATGAGAGCCCCGAGCATAGGGAACAGGTCGACGGGCTTTCGAAGATCAGGGGCCTCTTGGGAACGCCTGGAGCCTCGGAAAGAGTAGCGGAGCTCGGCATTGGGCTGCTCCAGGTACGCGCATGAGCGAGGGGGCCACAAAGGGCGTCAAGGGGCTCCTACGAGCTGCCGGGGCCGGAAACGACCTCGCCCTGACCCCTGCTGACGGTGCGAAAGGCCCCAGGGGCCTCCTGAGGCCCGAGCTGAGCTGCAGCGCATGAGCGCAGAGATCGAGCGCGACCTGAAGCCACGCACGCCTCGGCTGAATCGGGGTGGGGCGTGAAGGCGGCGCTGTCGGTCTTCGCGCGTCGTTGGTGGGCTGGGGAGGCTGGAATACCCGGGCATCTGCTGTCCGGCCTTCTCGCGCCGGCTTCGTGGGCGTACGGCGTGGGCGTGTCGGTGCGGGGCTGGGCTTTCGATCGCATCGGGGGACAACGCGTTGAAGGGCTCCGGGTCGTGTCCGTGGGCAACCTTGCCTTAGGGGGAACTGGGAAGACGCCGGTGGCCGCGTGGATCGCACGGTTCTTGAGCGCTCAGGGTGTGCCCACCGCGATCTTGTCACGAGGTTACGGTGACGACGAGCTGGCTCTTCATCGTCGCTGGAATCCCCAGGTCCTCGTCGAGGCTGACGTAGATCGGGTGCTTGCGGCAGTTCGAGCGCGTGCGGACGGTGCGACCGTCGCGGTGCTGGACGATGGCTTTCAGCATCGCCGACTCGCTCGTGATCTCGACCTGGTTCTGTTGGCCGCCGAAGATCGGTTTCCAGGCCGGTTGCTACCGACGGGCCCGTATCGCGAGCCGCCGGCGGCACTCGTCCGTGCCGACGTGGTGCTCGTCACGCGTCGCACAGCCTCCGCAACGAGTGCGCGTGCTCGTGTACAGCAGGTCCGTGACCTCGCGCCCTCCCGTCCCGTCGGCATCGTCCATCTGGCCCCCGACGCGTGGCAGGATCTGGCCGGCGGAAAGGTTGCCGCACCCCTGGGGGACGTGCTCGCCGTGACCGCCGTGGCCCGGCCCGACGACTTCCGCGAGAATGTCGCGTCGATGCTGGAGGCCGACGTTGGCCTGTTGGCGTTTGCCGACCACCACGAGTATTCCGACATCGACGTGCGGCGGATCGTTACAGAGGCGAGCGGTCGGGTGATCGTCGTCACCGAGAAGGACGCGGTGAAGCTGGTGCCGCGCAGTAGCGAGCTTCCAGATACGCGCGTCATGACGCAACGCCTCCTTTGGGAGTCGGGCCGCGAGGAAATCGAAATGAGAATAGGCTGGGCACTTGGATGGCCGGTCGGGGAGGGCTCTTGAAGGTGCTCGTGGTGGCAGTGGGGAAAGTGAAGGGGCCGCTCGCGCCGGTCGTCGCGGAATACGAGTGTCGGGTAGCCCGCTACTGGAAGCTGGCTGTCGAAGAAGTGGAGTCCGGTGCCCGGCGGGGTTCACGGGACCCCGAGGCGGTGATGACGGCGGAATCCGGGCGCCTTTTGTCGCGGGTCCCGGACGGACTGGAGTTGATTGCGCTGACGCGTGGAGGCAAGCAGATGGGTTCGGAGGAACTCTCGGGGTACTTGCAGGAATTAGGCGTGCGTTCGTCATCCGGGGTGGCTTTTTTGATCGGTGGAGCGCACGGTCTCGCGCAAGACATTCTCACTAAAGCCCGGAGACGACTATCGCTGTCTGCCATGACCCTACCGCACGAGGTCGCTCGCCTCGTTCTGGCGGAGCAACTGTACCGCGCGGGCACGATTGCCCGTGGCGAGCCCTACCACAAAGGCTGACGCGATGGAATTGATCGTTGGTCGCCCGCAGGGTTCCCCGGTGGTCAGGGACTACCTGGCGGGGGAACCGTCGGTGCGGCCGTTTTTCCCTCGCAGCTTCACAAGCGCCGAGGACTTCAAGGCCAAGGCCGCAGAGGTCGACAGCCGCTTCGACCGAGCGGCTCGGGAGCGAGCGGTGGAGGCGCTCATCGTCCCCCCTGGAGCCGATGCGCCTCGCCTGGAGAGCTTCGTCGAGTTCGGCGGTTACATGATCACCACCGGTCAGCAGCCTGCGCTGTTCGGGGGGCCGCTCTACAACCTCAACAAGGCGCTCACAGCCGTCTGCCTGGCCGAGGCTCTGGAGTCCATGCTCGGCAAGCCCGTGATTCCGGTCTTCTGGGTTGCCTCGGACGATCACGACTGGGCCGAAGCGAACCACACGGACGTCATCGGCGTCGACAACGAGTTGCATCGATTCTCCATCGATTCGCCCGACCCCGACGTTCATCCCCCAATCCATCGAATCCCGCTGGGGCCGACCGCTAAGGATCGCGTGGAAGAATTCCTACAAAGCATGCCTGATACGGACTTTAGCGGTGAGTACTTCGAGTTGATTAGAGGAGCATTCACGAGTGAGGCGACGCTGTCTGAGGGCTTCCATACGGTGTACCAGAAGCTGCTTGGTCGCTTCGGCATCTTCTTCACCGACTCGGCAGGCCCCGCCGTGAAGCAGCACTCGGCCGAAACTCTGCTCGAGGAGCTCGATCGATCTGAGGAGTTCGAGACGGTGCTACGCGCTAGCTGCGACGCGCTCGAGGCTGCCGGCTATGGAATTCAAGTTCCCATCCTCGAGGGTGGCGCGAACCTTTTCCTCGAAGGCCCTGCGGGTCGCGAACGCATCTACAGGCAAGACGGAGGCTTCCGCCTGCGCACCTCCGATACGCAGCTTTCGGGCGACGACGTGCGTGCTCGGCAGGCCGAAGACCCGGTGGTGCTCAGCCCCAACGTACTCCTGCGCCCAGTGATCGAGAGCATGATCTTCCCAACGCTGTCCTACGTGGGAGGGCCCAGCGAAATGGCGTACTTCGCACAGTTGGGCGACTATTTCCGGGCGCACGGGCTGGAGATGCCGATCGTCTACCCTCGCTTCGGGGTGACCCCGGTCGAGACGAAGATTCGCAAGGTGTTGCAGAAGTTTGGGCTAGAGGTCGAGGCGCTGAACCGGCCGTTCCACGAGGTCGCGGGGGACATCGTGCGGGAAGAGGTGCCTGCCGACGTGAAGAAGGCTCTCGGGGGCCTGCGCGGCTCCATAGGGAAGGGAGTGGGTGAGCTGCAACAGGCCGTGAAGCCGATCGACCCGACGCTGAAGGGCACGGTGCAGCACGTGCACAGCCAGGCGTTCGCCGCCATCGACGACCTGGAGAAGAAGATCCTGCACGCGCTCAAGCGCGAGAACGAAATCGCGTTGTCCCAACTCGAAAAAGCGCAGGTCCACCTGTTCCCCAACGGAACGCCGGCAGAACGCATCCAGAATCCCTTCTATTTCCTGACGAGGTACGGTGGCGCGGTTCTTGATTCCCTGTACGAACAGTTTCGCGTGAACCTCGACTGACGGACCCGCGTATGATCTGTTGTGCTGTGCGCTTCTCATCCTAACTTCGGGCCATGTTCCTGCAGCTGATTCTGATTCTCGTCGTCCTCATCCCGCTCCTGGCGATCGTGCTCGACTCGTCGGTCGGGCGGGCTTTGGCGTCCCGTCTGGAGCGGCGCAGCCTGGACCGCCCCTCGGATCTCATGGCTGAGCGCGTCGCCTTTCTCGAGGGCGAGATGGAGCGGCTGACGAGCGAGATCACACGCTTGGACGAGGAGAGTCAGTTCGTGACCAAGCTCCTCTCTGAGCGCTCCGAGTCCGCTGCGGCGGCTCTGCCACCGGGTGACGACTCCGACTGACGATCCGCCCGCCGGCTCCGGCCGGGACGCCCGCGCCGCCACCAGAGTAGGCGCGGGCATCTTTTTGAGCCGTGTCCTCGGCTTCGTGCGCGAGCGGATCTTCGCGTACTACTTCGGGACTAGCGATTTCGCGGATGCGTGGCGGGCGGCGAGTCGACTGCCCAACGTGCTTCGTAATCTGCTGGGTGAAGGCACGCTTTCAGCGTCGATGGTTCCCATCTATTCCGAGTTCCTCGAGCAGGGCAAGCACTCCGAAGCGAATCGCTTCGCGGGTGCCGTGCTCGGCCTTCTCACGACGGTGTCAGCGGGGGCGGTTCTGACCGGCGTGCTGATCGCGCCTCTTTTCGTCCCACTCTTCGTACCGCTCTGGTCGCCGGAGAAGCAGGAAATCACCATCACGCTGGTCAGGATTGTGCTGCCCATGAGCGGGATCCTGGTGATCTCGGGGTGGGCGATCGGGATTCTGGACAGTCACCGCCGGTTCTTCGTGTCCTACGTGGCCCCCGTGTTCTGGAATGTCAGCGTGATCGCGGCCATGGTCACTGGAGGACTCTATTGGGGCCTGGGACAGCGGGATCTGGTGGTCGTTCTGGCTTGGGGAGCGCTCATTGGCGGCGGTGTGCAGTTGGCGGTACAGGTACCGTTCGTGCTCCGCCTCCTGGGTCGCGTCCGGCCCTCCTTGGGGCGCCGCGTCGAGGGCGTTCCGGAGGTGATCCGCAATTTCGGTCCCGTGGTCGCCGCGCGCGGGGTCATCAACCTGAGCAGTTGGTTCGAGCTCTTCTTGGCGGGGCTGCTCGCCAACGGAGCGGTCGCGGTCATGGGATATGCGCAGACGTTTTACTTGCTGCCGATCTCGCTGTTCGGGATCAGCATCGCTGCCTCGGAGCTGCCGGAGCTGTCGCGCATGCGCAGAGAGGACCGCGAGGTGCTCGCTGCCCGTGTCGCGGTAGCGCTACGGCGTGTTGCCTATTTCCTCATTCCCTCCGCGATCGGCTATCTCGCGCTAGGGGATGTCGTCATCGCGGCGCTGTACGAGACCGGCGAGTTCGGTGTTGCCCAAACGCTCATCAGCTGGGGTGTGCTCGGGGCGTTCGCGCTCGGACTGCCGGCGTCGGCGAGCTCCCGGGCGCTTTCTTCAGTCTTCTACGCACTGCGCGACACCAAGACGCCCGCTCGCATCGCGTATCTGCGGGTGGTGGTCTCGCTCGTGATCGGCGTGGCCGCCATGTTGCCGCTCGACCAATACGGCTTCGCGGGCCTGCGCCTCGGTGCCGCGGGACTCGCGATCGGCACGTCGTGCGCCGCATGGCTCGAATACGTGATGTTACGGCGCGCCTTGGCACGCCAGATCGGAGCGCATGGACCGGGCACGGGGCCGGTCGTGCGGCTCGCATTAGCCGCTACGATTGCCGCGGCAGTCGGCGTCACGCTGCAGCTCGTGTTGCCGCCGGCTCAACCCTGGCTCGTGGCGCTTGAAACGCTGCTCCCCTTCGGGGTACTCTACTTGGTCGCCACGGCGCTGCTCGGGCAGGGGATCAGCCTCCGTCGTTAACGACCACCCCACGGAGCGCCGCTGTGCCGGTCGATACTGACACCCTACGCACACTCTCGACGAAGCCCGGGGTCTATCTGTTCAAGGACGCCAAAGAGGGCGTGCTCTACGTCGGGAAGGCGAAGGCACTGCGTGGCCGCGTGCGCAGCTACTTCCGGCGTGAGGCGGACCTGAGCGCTAAGAATCGCGAGCTGGTTCGGCTCATCGAGAGCGTGGACACGCTGGTGGTCGGCACGGAGGCCGAAGCGCTCATCCTCGAGGCCAACCTCATCAAGGAGTATCGGCCGCGCTTCAACATCCTCATGAGGGACGACAAGAAGTATCCCTACATCAAAGTCACCGTGAGGGAGCCGTTTCCGCGTGTATACGTCACGCGGCGTGTTGTGAACGACGGTGCGCGCTACTTCGGCCCCTACACGTCGGTGGGCCCCATGAGGCAGGCGCTCGAGGTCGTGAAGCGACTGCATACCGTGCGCTCGTGCCGCTACAACCTCCCCAAGGACAAACCCGACCGCCCGTGCCTCGACTACCACATCGGGCGCTGTAAGGCACCCTGCGTCGGCCTGCAGAGCGAGGCCGACTATCGCAAGATGACCGACGAGATCCTGCGCATCCTGGAGGGCGAGACCGAAGAGCTCAGGGCCGACGTGGAGGTCCGCATGCGCGAAGCCTCGGCAGCGCTCGACTTCGAGCGCGCCGCGCGCATGCGTGACGTGCTGACCGGTCTCGATACGCTCGCCAAGGAGCAGCGCGTACACCGCGCCCAGGGAGGGGACCTGGACATTGTGGGCTTGGCCCGAGATGGCGATCTGGGCGCTGGCGTGGTGCTCAAGGTGCGCTCCGGACTGCTGCTGGGCCGCGACGCACAGCGTTTCGCCAAGGTCCGGGACGAGTCCGAAGAGGATCTGTTGAGCTCGCTCGTTTCCAGGCACTACCTGGGCGCCGGAGCCGCAGCGCTGGTGGATTTGCCGAGGCAGGTGTTGTTGCCGCACGAGCTAGAGGACCGTGCCTTGCTCGCCGAGATCCTCACGGAGGGCGCGGGGCGTCAGGTCACCGTTGCCGTGCCCCAGAGGGGCGACAAGTTGCGCCTGATCGAGTTGGCGGAAGAGAACGCTCGCCAAGTGCTCGAGGACCGCGTCGCGGCGCTCACGTACGCCGCGGATCGAGCTGAGGACGCGCTCTTCAGCCTCCAGGACGAGCTCGATCTCAAGGTCGTGCCGCGGCTCATGGTGTGCTTCGACATCTCGCACCTGCAGGGCGCGGAGACCGTGGGCAGCGCGGTGGTCTTCGAAAACGGGGAGCCCCGCCGGGCCGCGTATCGCCACATGCGCATCAAGGGGGATTGGGGCAACGACGACTTCGCCTCGATGGAAGAGGTGGTGCGACGGTACTTCAGGCGCCGCCGAGACGAGCAGAAGCCGTTGCCCGATCTCGCGGTCATCGATGGCGGGAAGGGACAGCTTAGTGCCGCGACGAGCGCGCTGGCTTCTCTTGAGATCGAAGATGTGGCGGTCATCGCGCTCGCGAAGCGGGAGGAGGAGGTCTTCGTGCCAGGGAGCGGTGAGCCCATCCTGCTGGACCGGAGAAACCGCGCGCTGCATTTGCTGCAGCGTATCCGGGACGAGGCCCACCGATTCGCGGTGCGCTACAACCGAAAGCTCCGAAGCAAGCGTACCATTCGCAGCGAGCTCGGCGAGATTCCCGGCATTGGACCGCAGCGTCAACAGGTCCTGCTACGGCGGTTCGGGTCCGTAAAGGGGCTACGCCAGGCCACTCGGGACGAAATCGCCCACATCCCCGGCTTCTCCGAGGCGCTCGCGAGCCGCATTCTCACTTATTTGGGACGATGACCGGACCATGACCGTACGCACGCGCTTCGCCCCTAGCCCAACCGGCCGCCTGCACCTCGGAAATATCCGAGCCGCGGCGTTCAATTGGCTGTTCACGCGCCACCACGACGGCGTCTTCATTCTCAGGATCGAGGACACGGACACCGCGCGCAACGTCGAGGGCAGCGAGCAGGGCATTCTGGACGACATGCGCTGGTTGGGCCTCGATTGGGACGAGGGGCTGGACGTTGATGGGCCGCACGGGCCGTACCGTCAGAGCGGTCGGGGCGACCTGCACGATGCTGCGGTCGAGAAGCTGATCACCACCGGGCATGCGTATCCATGCTTTTGCGCAGAGGAAAAGCGAGACGACGAGGCGGGTGGGGACAGGGTCGCGCGGCGCTACGCGGGCACTTGTCGGCGTCTTTCGGCCGAAGAACGCGCTTCCCGGGTGGCGTCGGGCGCGGAGCACGTGCTTCGCTTCGCGGTTCCCGACGACGTCGATCAGGTTGAGTTCGTAGATGAGATATTTGGGCCTATCTCGTTTCCTACCAATGATATCGACGACTTCGTGCTTCGGCGTACTGACGGGCGGGTTACCTACAACTTCGGCGTGGTGGCGGACGACATCGACATGGAGATCACACACGTGATTCGGGGTGTCGGTCACCTTTCGAACACGCCGAAACAGGTGCTGCTCTTCCAGGCCTTCGAAGCAGCCACGCCCGTGTTCGCGCACCTGCCCACTGTGCTGGGCTCCGACGGTCGCAAACTGTCGAAGCGAGCCGGCGCGACTCCGGTCAACGAGTTGGAGAGCCGGGGGTACTCGCCGGATGCCGTGCTTAACTATTTGTCGCTACTCGGCTGGTCGCATCCGGAGGAGAAAGAAGTGCTGACGCGTGCTGAACTGGTGGCGGCCATGTCGCTCGATCGCGTGGGAAAGAGCGACACGCAGATGGATGCCGAGAAGCTCCTGTGGGTATGCCAGCAGCACCTGGCGATGGAGAGCCTGGAGGATCTGACGGATCA
>Ga0310345_10001105_pt1 | contig 31995 bp, 43 predicted proteins | sample HC15DNA20500_MG_FD_204667 | JGI IMG/M metagenome (GOLD analysis project Ga0310345, IMG submission 204667) | Marine microbial communities from station ALOHA, North Pacific Subtropical Gyre - HC15-DNA-20-500_MG | ecosystem: Environmental > Aquatic > Marine > Oceanic | place: Pacific Ocean: North... | reverse complement strand
CCTCCTCTGACGACCCCTTTAACAGCGTACAGAGATTTACCTGGCCGTCCTCTGTCAACAATTGGCTTTCCCATTTTGAGATATTTGAAACGATCAATCTTGCCAAACACAGTATCTGTGTCATCAGTCAACTGCAAATTTAGTGAGGCTGTTGGCCCATCCTTGATTTCGTAGCCTCTGCGTTGAACATTAATCACTTCATTCTCATCACGTGGATTTATCTTGGATGTTGTGCAGAAAACCATCACTTCATAATCTTTCTCCATGATCTTAATATCAATGATCGGAGTTGGAGGAGTGATTATGTTGCGTGCGCTGGGATCAGGAATGAGTCGTTTAAAGGCATCACCTATTGGGTATAATGTATCGATCGGCGTGACAATATCCTTACTTAGCATTTTCTGAATTTTCTCAGGCAATGGCACATTATTCTTCCGCGCATCAAGTATTGCTGCCAGCGTCTTTGGCCCAATACCTTTGATATTTGTCAATGGGCCAATCAGCACAGGTTGTTCTAAAAGCTCGCCATCAACTTCCCTATAATCAACTGTCCATGCCTCTCCACTTAACTCTGGGGAGAACGGTTCATAGCTGTATCCTTCAGAAACAATTTCACGGAGCAACTGTATCTGCCTATCTGGATCCTTTTCGTGGGACAGGGTAGCTGCAGCAAATTCAAAAGGATGATGAGCCTTAAGCCAACAGCACCAGTAGGAAATAAGACCATATGCAACAGAGTGAGATTTATTAAATGACCATGCTCCATAAGCACAAAGATCGTCCCAAACTTTGTTGGCATCATTTGGGTTCACTCCCTTGGCAATTGCTCCCTTCTTCCAGGGATCCCCAAATTGATCAAAGTATTCTGTTCCCAGTGATCGGCTCATGGCTTTGCGCAAAGCAGTAACCTGTCCCCAATCGAGTCCGCCAATATTGCGACCAATCTCCATTACCTGTTCTTGGTACAGAACGATGCCAAGTGTGTCATTCAGATAAGGCTCAAATACTGGATGCGGGTAGGTTACGCTATTGATACCATTCTTACGTCGAATCCACTCATGCGCACCGCCACTGGCCAAAGGTCCAGGGCGACCTAGGGCTGTAACTTGGACAATATCATTAAAGTCAGTGACTTCAAATTGCTTGCAAATTGATTGTAGCGCCATGCCATTAAACTGGAAGATGCCAGCGAAATGCCCTTTATTAAGTACTTCGAACGAATCCTGATCGTCGAGCGATAAGTTCTCCAGCGTGTCTCGTGCCAAACCAGCCATGTCCAGCGCATCTTCAAATACAGACAACTGTGTCAGACCCAGCGCATCAATCTTCAGGAGGTTGATAGCTTCAGCGTCATACTTGTCACACATGGTTGCACCAGAACGATGATCAACGGCTACAAAATCTGTGATGGGCTTTTCGGCAATCACAACAGCAGCAGCATGCTGAGAGTAATGACGTGGGTGGCCTTCCATTGACGCTGCTACGATCATGGCTGGATACTTTTCAAGTAACTCTTTCCCTGCTGGCATTGTTTTGAGTGTGTCTTCAAGTGTGAGAAGTGCACGAGAATCACCACTAGATCGTTCAATCAAAGATTCAGCAACTGCATCACACATCCATCTGGGTGCACTCAGAGCAGCACCAGACTCGCTAAGCGCTGAGCGAGATTTGTACATCGCCACAGTGCCAAGTCTTGCTACCCTATTTTCGCCGTACTTGTCAGACATGTATTTAAAGACCATGTGGCGATGCTGATCAGAAAAATCTATATCGATGTCTGGAAGATCGTTACGGTTGATATCAATGAATCGTTCAAATATGAGACCATGAGGAATGGGATCAACAGTGGTAATTCCAAGCAAGTAGCAAACAAGGCTCCCGCAACTAGAGCCACGAGCAGGACCGACAATCATTCGAGAACGAGCAAATTCACAAATATCTGAAACGATATAAAAATAGTCTTCATACTCTTTTTCTTCAATTAGTGTTAGCTCATGGTGAAGACGCTTTCGATAAATTGAATCTTTCAAATTAACTCCAAGCTTCTCTGCCCCCTTCTCGCACATCTTGAGTAGAGGCACTGGCCGTTCTGGAGCGAGCAGCTTGCCATGCTTAAGCTTAGCGGTGCAATTTTTAAGTATCTGTCGACTATTTTTCCAAATATCATTAAGTTGCGTCTTAGAAAATCCTACATAAGATACAGCTTCTTCCCACTCGTCTTGCGTAAGTATGTGCTGTGGGTAACTTTGCATTGAGCTATTTCTACCAGCAACAACTTCATAAAAACCATTTTGCTCAGGAATGGTAAATACATTCTCCCCAACAGCCAAGAAGGGGATCTTCTTGTTCTTGATGGCAGTGACATATCCACGAGAACAAGCTGGTGAAAGCCCAGCAAACAAATCTGTGCCGTGATCAACGTGATCAAGTTGAGATTTATATCCCATGATCTTGAATACACCTGGAGCATGACAGGCTTGTTCGTAAGTCAGCAATGGCTGATAGCGGAATTGTCTAGTGGCTATCTCAGTTAGACGATTGATGTCGCCGATGTCATTTTGAGCAAGAAACACCCAATGATCAACTGTTGGGCGTTTAGCATTGATGCTATCAGTTACGGCCAATTCTATTCCGAACACTGGGCGAATCTTTTTATCTTCACACAAGTGATTCCATTTTACCCAGCCAAAGGTGGAGGCTCTGTCAGTGATAGGTGCTGCAGAATAATTGCATTTTTGCAATCTAGCAATGACGTCTCGTAAATGGCCAACAGAGTGGCGAAACGAGTAACCTGTTCTGGTTCTTAACAATTGAGTGCTCTTCGAAGAGCTATTGTTTTAGTCAAAGCAGTATTAATGAGTTTGCCATCCTTAATTATTTTATAGTACCCAACTCTTGCCCCATTCCCTTCTCTGACATCAGCGAACCGTATAAGAACATGGCGTGTGTTTGAATAGCTGCTTATTACCTTTTCATCTTCCTTTTTGATTAGGTCCATATCTCTTCCAGCTTGCCATAATTTATGTTGCCTTCTAAAATCTTTTTCAGATCGTCGAGTCATTATATATCTCCTCTATTCACCATTTCATTAAAACACCTAACAAGTGCCGCCACATCTGTTTTAGCTCTGTGAGCATCAGTAAAAATCTCGTCAAATAGGTATTCGTGAAGTTTGGTAAGGTTGAGCCGATGACCCTTGTAATGTTCAGAAGCTTCAATTGTGCAAATAGATCTGGTCGGCCATGGAAGGTCCATCTGTGCATGCTCAAATTCGATTTCAAGCATCGTCTTGTCGAATTTAATATTATGGGCTGCAATAGCGTCCACTGATTCAAGAATTTTGACAAGGCCATCAATTGATTCTTTGAAGGGAGGTTCAGATCGTAAGTCAACATCTGTCAATCCCGTGATCTTCGTTATAACTGGTTCAAGACTGAATCCAGGATTGGACAGGAAATGTATTCTATCTTCACATGTGCCTTTAGAGTTAATCACTTCTCCATAAAATTCAATCACTCTAGGCTGCTGATCTAATGGAAGAAGCCTATTCTTTACTAGCCCAGTCGTTTCTGTGTCAAACACAAATGTCTTCTTCATCCGCCAATGACCTCAGCTGCACCATCTAAAGCATATTCTAAATTGTCTAATTCCTGCAGCATCATTGAGTAAACTGCCAAATCATTGAGTGAATCTGCATGGCCACCTCTGTGGAAATTTTCTACATAACGAGAAAGTTTAGCCACCATCTGTACAAGAATGCCGATACGATTCCAATCTTCTGGACTTTTAATTGTGTTGGGCATGCCTTGCTGCAAGGCCATCATAATGGATCCAAAACATTTATAATTATCACCATACAATTTGTTGCGTTCGGTATATAATTCTGCTGCTTGGATTAGCATTTCTGGCACAGTTCTTAAATCAGCGGTCTTACTCATCAATAGCCTCCTGGCCTGACTTGCCAACATTTGTAACCCGAATTGCGCCATTCCTCCACGACCTTGTCCCTATCATCAAGAACGAAAAGAATCTGAAGACCAGTTTGGTGACAATGCGCCTTCAGCATCTCGATCTTTAAAACGTGATCTGGTCTAAAATCACCCTCTGGTCGCATAATCACTTGATCGAATGGAAAATTATATTTTTGAAGCCAGTCATACGTAAGGTTACGAAATGCTTCATTGCGACCTGTCAAAGCAATAATTGAAATGTCATTAGCATGCTTGACCAAATGCTGCACAAACCAACAGACATCAGGATTAGGCTCATCCTCAATAAGCTTGCTGTGGAATTTATTCCACTCTCGATTTCTGGCGAAGTGCTCACGGTGTTTGGAATCACAAAGTGTGCCATCCAAATCAATCACAATTGCCTGTTTCATCAGAATGGCATCTTCATAAGTTGGGTAACGAGAGCGAGATTTCGTTCTTTGACACCCATGATAACATTAAGACCAACATGAAACTTCCATTCAATCTTGTTTTTGTTGTAATATGGATTGCCAAAAAGCACACGCCAAGTTTCCTCACAAAACACATGCTTGTGGTCAAGATCATGTGCTGCCATTTGGGATGTATAATAGGGCACCACAATATTGACAACACCACCCACTATCAGGACTCGTTGAAAATCTTGCAGGACCCGAACTGGGTTCTGAACGTGCTCAAGAAAATGATAGGCATGAATACAACTCACGCTATCATCAACAAGAGGCAATGACTCAGCATCGGCATCCCACTCAGGATAGTCGAATGGAGTTGCACCTTCAATTTCTTTATTTCCTGCGCCAACATTAATGGCTTGGCCTGTCTTTGGATCATTGGCCACTGGATCTATATCTCGATCCATTCCCAGCTTGAATAATTCTTGGAGCTCCATCAGCTTGCCCTCATCTTATCAACTAATTTCACCATGGCAGTACGCTCATCAGTATTTAACCCAGAGGCATTGGCAATGTTTTGGTACAGATCATCTGCAGCTTTGTCAAAATCTTGATTGAAGAATATTTGTGCCCAGTTGTGCACTTCAGTGATGCAAGTTTTGATCATTGAAATGAAATCACGATATTCACCTTGCACTCTTGGGGATGATCGTTTTTGGATCATTTCTGTTATTGTGCGCAAGTTGGCACTCATTACTATATTGGTATGGATATTTGTTGGCAATATTCCTCGAGCATCTTCGATTGCTGCACCATGCTTGATCAAATCATCATAAGCACCAGACACATCTTTCATAGCATTTTGATAAATTGCATTATTGGATTGATCATCAATCACTGTCGGTCCAGTGCTATACGTCCATCCCTCAACATTCAATACACGCATGGTTTGCTGAGCAAAGGAAGCTGTTCTGGTACGAACCAACTGATGAGTAAATGCACGTGTCACGTTCTCGATTAAGAATGTATAGTGTACAAATTCCCAAGAGGATGGAATCGTATTTGCCATATAGGCCAGCTCTTTCATCTTTCTTTTCCAAGTCCATGCTCGAATTTCATTCATCAATCCTGGCTTCATCTCAAGACGTGTATTCTTGGTGAATATAAGCAAGTCAACTGCATGGTGCGGATGGGCACCCATGCCTGTATAATCGATTAAGGATACATTCATATTTGTCCCCTTCATATTAGGATGCGGTGGTCGCTTACCTTTCCGACCGATATACGCCTACAAAGGTCACTGTTCGGAGATAAGCTTGGTTGAGCTGACGCCACCGCTCGCCAGCCGGAGTAGAGGACCTTTGTAACTTATTCATTTCTTTTTAGCTTCGTACTGAGTAGCACCATTGGCCAAACGATGAATTACTCTGACATCATTAACAACATCATCAAGCAACAAGCCTGGACGCCAAGTGGCAAACCTGCCAAGTGAATAAACATTATGCTTTTCCGTTGCCCATAGGATAAAGCGTTGACGTTCATTTTCATCAATGGGCAGGATCTTAGCATATTTTTGTCGTCTGCATTCTATATCATCATGCAGACACTCAACACCCAAGACCCCTAGGTGCATTCTGGCATCTTGAATAATACGACGATGCAACTCCCTACGAGTGGAAAATTCATCTTCAGCAAATTGGCTGTGAGGATCCGGTATCTCCACAATTAGGCGATTATCAGTGATCGAGACTCGAGAATATGGATGAGTTGGCTCTGGAACATACACTGAACAATATGCTTCAACCTCTTGCAAGGTGCAGGTAAGGTTGAAACCAGAGACACTTCTGAATTGTGATTTTGTTTCCCATTCTAACATTTTCATAAGCATAGGCATGGGTAAAGTTGATATGATTGGTTCTCCATTTCCCTGAATGAGACCAATATCAAGGCATAAGCCAAAATCAATGGCTCCGACGCCAGCCGATTGTGGAGAGCACATATTTGCCATTTGCTGAACTAAATTTTGTGGTGCAATGTACCTGTCAACTTTGCCCATTCCACTTGATATTGAGCGCATTGAGGCATGACCATTGCACTTGACTGAATAAGCCATGGCCTCAGCCACCGGATTGCGCCAAGGCTGAATGGCCTTCATGACTGTGACTTTTTTAAAGGGAATGTTTAAAATGTCTGACACAGCCGTTGACCGAAAACGAAGAACAGCTGAATGATTATTAGGAAGACAAGGTTGAGCCTCCAAGATGGAAGAACACTCATTGCGTAACATGCAAGCCGCGAGCAATCCCGACATCCCAGCTCCTGCCACAATCATTCATCATCTCCTTTGATCAACTTAAATTTGGCTTCTTTGCCGACGTATAATCCCAATGCTTCAAAATCGATGGGATCACCGTCCTTCATGCGTTCACGAGCATACTTTTTTAAAGAGCCGGCATTAACAGCTGAAACCAAAGTTGCTGGATGGCCTTCTTTAATAAGACGCTTGGCCAATCTGACTGCATCTGCGTGCTTTGATATTCCAAACTGAACACCTAACACACTTTTAATCAGACCACCGCCATTATTCTTCTTAAGCCAATCGATGCCGATTTTCTTTTTTGCTTCATCCTTGGGCAATCCTCCGTGGACGAAATCTGTTAACTTTATGTCCCAACCTGCATGACTGAAATGATCAGATTGGATCTCAGCCATTATTTCTGGAATATGCTTTTCACGCATTTCCCGAGCAGTGATTTCAGCAGCTTTGAGGTCAGATGCCATTTGCTCAATATGTTCATTTAAAGAGATTGCTGTGGCTATCGCTTCACGTAATCTCTTGAGCGCATCAGGAGAGGCTTTCGCCTCTCCGTCAACGTCAAACGATAAAACGTCGTCAGTCACATCGCACCTTCTTCACGATCAACTCCGTCCATGTGACTAACATTGGCATTGATTTCACCAGAAGCCAACGAATCACAGAACCCCACAGCGTCTGCCAGGTAAGCTTTCCATTCTTTAGAAAACTCAGGCAATGTTTCTCCGCGCTCGATCCGCCAACCAGACCATTTACCCTCGTTGTTGGATTCTTCACCAGTGGTCAGTCTGTACGTGCGGAAGAATAATGCTGGCGTAAACACAGAACCATCTTTACGTGTTTGCTTTTCGCTAGTGGCTTGCGTCATCCAACGCTTCGAATGTTTCAGCTGCGTTGAAGCCATCGGGATGAATGACTTGCGTCCATCAGCTGAAAGATTCAATCCGAACCATTGAGCTGTCTCGGCAATGAGATTTCCCTCAGCTGTGAATGGCCGATTTTTCTCATCACGTTGACATGTGTCAAGAATTTCTGGACTTGAGTGAATCTGAACTAGACCCTTGCCAGACTTCCTTGGTGCCCACTCAATGTAATCCTTGCGCCAGAAGCAAGGCAGAAATACAATCTCGTCTGGAAACAAATCTCCAGTTCCAACATCGCACATATGACCAATCTGCGCTCCCTCAATATACTGAGGCTGAGATGGATCCAATTGTGGTGATAAGGCCTGAACGATTGCAAGCCTAGGAATGAGAAGATCAGAGCCGGTGACATTCTCCATGCCTCTTCCAGCTAGGTCTCCAAACTGATCAGGCACCGCAGCTGCGGTGCCCTTACGCTTTACGACTGATTTACTTTTAGCCAATTTACTTCTCCTGGTTTGTGGCTGGTCAGGTTCCAGCGGTTCGATTATTCCCCATTTTTATATAATTGAAAAATGTTTTAAAGCGATAGCGGAAAATAAGGAACCTCGGAACCATTGGCCAGTGCAAAACACTAATTTTCCAGATTTCAAGCCAAAAACATAAAAAAGGACCCCCAGGGGAGGCCAAGGAGTGCTGTTGAAGGAGGGTCCGGGTAGGGTTGCCCCCCAAGAAGGCTTAACTCTGCAGGTGCCTGCGTTTGTTGCCTTAGAAACGATTTCAAGGCAAATCGTTGATTTGGAAAACAGGGTAACTAACGATATGCGATTATTTTATCTGGATGGTGTTAAAACGCTTTTCTTTTATGCGCTTTTCAGCGATAATAGAATTATGGGAGGGGTCATATAGACCAAAACTCCAGTCGGATCCGAGATTCGGCCGCCGGGCACTATGAGGGCAGACCACTCCCCAACTCAGTTCTCGCGTTACCGGGCTCGAAGGCGCTGTTGCCGCGCGGCTCTGGGGTCAAGGAGAAAACCTAAAAATTTGAAACGCTCGTGACTCCTTTCTTTAAGGGAGTGGCGAGCGTCTGTCGCGCACTGGGCTGCCGGCACTGATGAGAATGCCCACCTGGAGGAAACTGAAAATGAAACAAGTCAAAATTGCTGAGTCCGCCAAAACCTACGCCACTGAGGAAAATGCCGTGAAGGCGATTTCCAAAGTTCTCCATCCTGATGATCGGTTCATGATGGTTCCGGTCGTGGTGACTCGTGATGATCCGTTTCTTGAAATCGTCCGGTTCGCTCCGGTCGTTCTTTTCAATTCAAACGGTGGCAGCAATCCGGGCAGTTACGCCCACGCTGGCTTCATGGTGGTCTGAAGGTGAAACGCCCAACTGGGCGTCTGGTCAGGGTGGTTCCTGATCACTGATGAGCTAACCAACTGGAGGAAACCGATGGCCAGAATCACTTCAAGGTATGCAACCAAGTCTGAGAAATTTGAAAATCTGCACAGTTCTGGCAATGTGATGAATGAGCGTGGTGATTGCTCAGTCGTCGCTCAAGCAGTTGTCTGTGATCAAAGCTATGATGATGCGCACGCTGCCCTGAAGGCAACTGGCCGTCAAAACCGCCGTGGCACCCACCATCAACAAAGTGTTGATGCAATCGTCCAGGCTGGTTTTGACGTCACGCTGATTCATCCTGATGAGTTCATCAGGCAATACCCTGGCAATCACAAAAATCTCAAATCAGTGACCACGCACCACATGGAGCGTTTCAACAAGGTGTGGCGTGACGGTTGCACCTACTTGCTCTTCACTAGTGGGCATGTGCTGGGTGTTGTTGATGGCGAAAATCATGACCACACAAAAGGTCGTGCTCGTCGGGTCATCTGCATCTACCGTGTTCACGGAAAAGGCAAACCTGCAATGAGCACATTCAGAAAACCAACTTCTGATCTTGGTCGCTTCTTCAAAATTTGAACAAGGTGAAACGCCCATGAGTGGGCGTCTGGCTGGGTGGTCCCCAGTCACTGATGATCCAACCAACCAACTGGAGGAAAAACGATGGCCGTTTATGAAAACACATATGAGGAATTGGTTCACCGTTTCCGCATCATGCGGCATGAGGAATTGCCAGAGGATCATAAAGCTGCTCTGCGCATTCATGGAATTGATCCTGATGACAATTGGTCATTGGTCTGGTCATTCCCGCTCAAAACTGATGCTGAAGAGCAGCTCAAGCTTGAGCAAGATCGGGCCGCATCCTGGCAAACCTACAGAATCCAGGACGGTGGAACTGAAATCACAGTAACTCGGCCCATTTGGTAAGATGAAGGTGAATCTGGTATGTACTATTTTGATCGTGAAATAAAAATAATGCGAGTGCTAGGATTTCGCCTTCCTCGCATTGTGCTTTGCACGCTGTGCAGCAATCAGCACTCTGGTCACCCTGGGGTGATGGAAGTTTGTTACGTGCTTTGGTCTCCATTCACAAAACCTTATCGCCACTGGGTGTTGTGATATTAGTTGAAACGCCCATGGCCGGGCGTCTGTTGGGAATGATCTCCCAGCACTGATGAAACAGATCATGGAGAAATCAAAATGACTAAAAAAGATATCATTGAGGCAAGCCGACGCCAATTACGAGGTGTCCCTCTTCGATCCCCGACCACTGAGGCAATGGCTGCTTCACAGTCAAGACGTGAATGTGCCCAAATCAATGTAAATCGACTTGAGGCAAAGTTAAATTTGCTTGAGATCGAAGTTCCTACCAGAGAAGGCCAAAAGGCCATTTTCGCCACCAAGGCGTCGTTGCGCCGCTGGCTGCGAGAGTTTCCGGATATGAATCCTGACTTGCTCAAAGCCATAATTCAGCCCTACCGTTATTAATTGGAGGACAACCGATGACACGCATCAAAAGAAATACCCCATGTTCGTATCAGCGCTTAGGAAGGGAAAACGAGCCAATAGGTAAGCCAGTTACTGGCTTGGTCATGAGCCATGCACGTGGCGTCGTCAAGATAAAGACGCCAGAAGGCAAGACGGTTGTCGCTGAGCAAGCAAGGGTGATAACCTATTAGTCGAAACGCCCACAAGTTGTGGGCGTCCGCAGGAGATGATCTACCTGCGCTGATGAGACAGATCATCTCTGGAGGAACTACGATGAAGCTATTCTTAACGCAAGTATTCAACCCTGACTGCAACTCGCCTGAAGACCCCAAGCATGTATTCAGGGTTGATAAAGCCATCGACTGTATCCGATTCAAAATCGGAGCGTTGCTGACGGAAGAACACGTCAACGACCTCTGTGAGATGGATAATTATACAGTCACAATTTCTTGATCGGAAGGAGGTGATTCCGGTGGTTGCGCATGAAGTTTACTTCAATAGCCAAATGGAGAAAGGTGCGTTCCTGGTAGGTCAGTCAATTGACTTCTGGGGAAGCATGAAGCAAGTTCTCGACTTTTATGAGATTGCATTTGGCTACAACATCATAGACCGCACAGAGATGGAAGCTGTGCGTGTGTTCATTGATAACCAACCATAGTCGAAACGCCCAGCCTGAGAACTGGGTGTCTGCAGGATACGGCCTACCTGCACTGATGAGACAGGCCAAATTTAGACTCTTTATCGGAGAGCTAGCATTACACAGGAGGACAATATGTCCCATGAAGTAGAAACGATGGCGTATGCGCATGCAGTTCCTTGGCATGGTTTGGGTGTCAATGTCGACCCTAAAATCCCAGTTGAGGAAATGCTCGTGGCCGCTGGCCTTGATTGGCAAGTGGTTCTCAGGCAGCTGTACTTTGAATTGCCACCTCTTCCCATGAGCAGCAAGAAGGGTGATTCGTCCTATTCCAAGGTTCCTGATCGCTTTGCTCTTGTGCGTGATCTTGATAACAAGGTCATGACTCTGACTGGCAAGTCTTGGAAGCCACTGCAGAATTCCGACATGCTCGGATTCATGCGTGACTACGTCAAGGCTGGTGGAGCCACTTTGGAAACTGCTGGCGCATTGCGCGGTGGCAGAGTTGTTTGGGGATTGGCCAAGTTGAAGCACAGCTACGAAGTTCGTAAAGGCGACACAGTCAACGGTTACCTTCTGATCACATCTCCGCATGAGGTCGGCAAGGCAATCACCGTTCGCACAACGACTGTTCGCGTAGTTTGTGCTAATACGATGGCTCTGGCCAATTCATCCAGCACCATCCACTACAGTCAGAATCATCTGTCAGAGTTTAACACTGCTGCAGCCAAGGAACATGTTGAAGCTGCGGTTGAGCAACTGCGTGAATGTGAGGCAAGATCCAAGCTGATCGCTAAGCTCAAGATCAATCTCGAGGACACAGTCAAGAAAGTTCTCGTGCCAGTGTTTCATCAGGCAGTTGCTGCAGACGATGATCTCATGAAGGAAATCATGCAGATCGAAAAGCAACCAAAGACTCTTCAGGAGATCATACACTCCATCAATGAAGGTCCTGGTGCAGTTCCAGGCACAGGCTGGGGCGTCCTCAATGGCGTAACCCATTGGGCCGATCACGTTGCAGGTCGTGAGCAAGGCTCGCGCATGTGGCGTTCTTGGGTTGGCGACAATGCTCGTCGGAAGCAAGAGACCGAATCAATTCTTGTTGATCTCGCTGCCTGATCCACAACTCGATTTCCTCCAAACTCAGGGCACCCTTCTGGGTGCCCTCTTTTTTTTATGTCTGGATTGCTTAGATCACCATTAACCCTTTTCTTTAATTATTTAATCAGCGATAATAATTTCGTTAAAATTCCCACAACATGGAGCTTATTATGCCCAAATTAAATCTGGTTGAAACTGTAACCAAACCTCGTGGACGCATTTCCGCATTTGTTGGTAAAAAACTAACCATGGCCGATGGAAAGAAGAACAACCGCAGAGCAGGAAGCCATGGCAGCAAGTCTCTCGAAATCATCCTTAAAAAGCCTGGAATCATCTTTGAAGATTTTATCAAGGCTGGTGGAAGAAGTGTCGATTTGCGTTGGGATATTAAACGTGGCAACGTTGTAATAACGTAAATAACAAAGGTTCCACGGTTCTTATTTATTTAAGGATCCCGAAACTTCAGGAGTATTACTTCCTTTCATAAATTCCTATAGAGTCTTGAAAAGCTAGAAAAATAGGAACCGTGGAACCAGCTTGTGGAGTGTGCAAATGATCTTGCAAATTGAAGAAAAACGAGCCACCTTATTCACTGGAGTGTCCCCGTTGGTCCTGTCGATTCTGCCTAAACTTGAAGGTCGCAGATCATGGCTAAAATCTGGCGGTCTGGCTCTTGAACCAACAGAACATAATATACGCATACTTGAATCAGAAATGCCAGATCTGCAAGTCAAACGACCTGTGGATCATACACTAGAATTTGATTCAAATACAGAACCTGCCAAGCATGAATACAAAATCAAGGTTAAGCCATTCCCCATGCAGAAGCGTGCACTAAAGAAGATGCAAAACCGCAGAGACTTTGCATTGTTCATGGAACAGGGAACAGGCAAGACCAAAATATACATCGACCGTTCTGGCCAATTGTGGTCACAAGGATTGGTAACTGGTGTGCTCATTATTGGAAAAAAGGGTGTTCATAGACAATGGACAGATGTTCAAATACCCAAACATTATGGCGCAAATAGTTCTGCTGCATATTGGCCATTGCAATCACAAAAGGATTATGGAACCGAGCCAGGACAAGTTGGCGCAGACTTGACAGAATTGCCTCCCAAGTTGCTTCCTGGAAATGAAATTAAGTTCCTCTCCCTAAATATCGATGCTATGAAAGCCAAAGCTGGCTATGACATGTGTGTGAAATTTATGCGTGCTCATAAGGGCAAATGCATGATGCTTATTGATGAGTCACAGGATATCAGGAACACAAAATCACAACGATGGAAGGTAGCCAATAAGTTGGGCCAAATGGCTGCTTACAGAGGGATGATGACTGGCACTCCAATCGGTAAGGATCTGACCGAACCGTGGGCTCAGTTCAAATGGCTGGATGAGAGCATTATCGGTATCAAATATATCACTCACTTTAGGAATGAGTTCTGCATCATGGGAGGCTTTGAAGGAAGGCAGATTGTAGGTTCAAAGAATGTTGAACAATTTCAGAAATTGGTTGAACCATACTATTTTCGTGCTCTTAAAAGTGAACTTGGGATCATGCCCAAAACCTATGAAGAGTGGAAATTTGATCTGGCTCCGAGCCAAAAGAAAATGATCAAAGACATCAAGCGAGATCTCTTGACTCAAATTGACAATGGATCAGTCACAGCAGCCAACGCTGCCGTAGCATTTATGAAAATGCAGCAAATCAGCAATGGCTTCATCATAGATCAAGATAGGGTCGTTCATCAAATATTTAAGAGCCCAAACGAAAATCCACGTATAGAAGCCATGCTTCAATATCTTGATACCATCAGTGGAAAGGTTACCATTTGGGCCAGATTCATAGAAGATTTCAAGCAAATATCTTTGGTGCTAGGGGACAAGGCTGTTCATTATCACGGTTCATCAAATAAACAAACAGAAGCCAAAAACAGATTCATTGAAGATGAATCTATTCGCTACTTCTTGGGCAATCCACAATCAGCTGGTGCCGGAGTTGATGGTTTACAAGCAGTTTGCGACAGAGGACTGTATTATTCCAATTCTGACAATTCAATTGATCGTTGGCAATCTGAAGATAGAATTCACAGAGCCGGAACCGTTGGTTGGGTAGTTTTGACAGACCTTCAGGCCAAAGGCTCTCCAGATACTGTGATTAGAAGACGTCACAGTACGAAACGCTTTCTCAGCCAAATGACGCTGGGAGATCTTAAGGAGGCATTAAATGAAATTGAGCAAAACTGAACGATTAATTGTAAGCTGTTTTGTGGATGAGCCAAATGCAACATTCACAATAGATGAATTATCAGAAGCGATCTATGTTAATAGAAATAGACCAAAGTATTGGTACCAGTCTGTGTCTGCAATAATGAGAGTGTTAATTCTAAAATTGAGAGCAGAATCTTGTCGGACTAATATTATTAGAAATTCAGGCTTAGGATCTGGCCAAAAAGCAAGCTACAAACTAGATATATAACGTTCTATTTTATGATCTGTGTATCTGTGTATGCTAACTGATCGAATTGCAGTATCCTCTTCTCCAATGTGGGTGATGCGTGTTACGTGTCGACCAAGAAAAGGATGAGATGGGATACAATCAGAACCATTCTTGTAAAGCATTACAGGAATTTTCTGTAGCCATTTTTCAAGACCATTACCGTATTGCGGTGGAGGTGATCCAAAACAAGTCAGTCTGAGTTGGTTTTTTCTTACTGCCCAAGGAGCGTCCTTGGCGATCATACAGGTGAATATAGTAGCCTGTGCACCACCTAATGAATGACCAGTGAAAGTGATATCTGAACATATTCGAAGAACCGATATCACATCCCCAAACATGATTTCATACATCTTCCTTGTCTCCTTTAAAAAGCCTGCATGGCACCAGGCCTTGATCTTATGGGAATACCAAGGAGCAAATCTCATGTCTGTCAGAATATCTCCAAAATGTTTTTCTGTTCCCCTAAAAGTGCAGCTAGCATTCTTAGCGTTGTCCATTCTTAAAAGTGCTTGACTGTTACCAGCCACATGCGTTGGCACATTCTCATTATACACTTCCTGAGAAGAGAGAGCCAGCTCTTTAGTGGTGATCATTTAGTAGTATTATGCTTTGCGGGTTGGTCGTTTTCTTCTGCGACCTACGCCAGCTGTATTCATCGCAATGGCGACTGCTTGACGTTGTGGTCTGCCAGCTCGCATTTCTGTTTTGATATTCATCGAGATTGTTTTTTTCGATCTTCCTTTTTTCAGAGGCATAATCTATTCTCCAACAATAGTTTTTGCTTTTTGTTGTTCCGTGTAACTTGCGTACACACCACCCGCGCTGGCAGCAAGACCAGCCATGGTAGCGGCAGTAACACAGCCCGAAAGTACGAATCCTACGATGATTACAAATGCGTATCTCATTACCAATCCTTCCTATCTCTGTCTGTGATGGTTATATTCACTTGCTCACCTATCTTAAATGCAGCAAAAATATCTTTGGCAATTTCAACATACGCAGATCGTGATTGTTGTATGTTCATTCCTTCTGCCCGTCTTGCCATAGCACCATACCCAACCAAGATACAACCACTGGAATCATTGTCAGTATTACCAACATGGATATAAACATATTCAAAGTTTGGTACATCAATAATCCATATCATTCCATCGTGCCAAGTACCAAACCTCTTCCCATACCTATCAGCCATTGGACTGTTTGTGCGTAGCGCAACTCGGTACTCACCTGCTGGTATTCGTGTTTCTCCGGTAACCTTTTCCAATCGAAACTCGTCTTCACAAGTGAATGTCCTAAATATGCCATTAATCCAAAACAACCCAATCGTAGTATCTGCATCGGACGCTATACGTTCAACAAGAAGTTCCATCATATCTGGCCCATGAATCTATTTCCCGTTAAATTTATCGCGTAGTTTGTTTGTAAAGTTCCATAATGCTCCAATTTGTTTGGACAAAACGTCTAATTCACTCCGCTGTCTAACTGTCTCGACATAGGTATCGCGTCTTCTTAGCTCATTCGTCAGACTATCAAGATCCTTTTTAAGACCTCTCACCTCGGATTCAAGTCGAACAGCAATTATAACAATTCCACCTACGAATAGAATTTGATGCCAATATACTTTCAATATTTCCATGCATCTTCACCAATCACTCTCTTATTATTTGCTATTTATTGGTTCTGTTGCATCAGTTTTCTTGGGAATCATCCACCAATCACCAGCAGCAGTGATACATGCTATATCGTTATTATAAGTAATAATAATCGTCCAAGTAGTCCCATCTGATCTTCCAAGGAACTCTATCATTGATTTAGTCATATTGCTGTGTGCGACCATAGCAACAGTTTCGCCGTGTGTTTTATTCAACATTTCTACCATAATATCTCGATTGGTACAATTTCTTGTCTGACTATTTGCAGCCTCTGATATTATAAAGATAATTGTCAAGACAATGACAACCAATAGTATGAGCCTAAAGCGGAATACGGTGCTGTCACTAACCTGATATTTCACGATCGGAAGATTCCGAAGTATTCAAGAATTGCCACTACAAAACCAAGACTAAGAAATCCAGTTGCACCTTTCGCTATACTTCTACTGGTTTCTAACGATTCAATCCGCTCCGAATGATCTTTGTCACGTTCATTCGTTCCTTTGATATGAGCATTTAAGTTATCATCGATACCTTTAACGATCTGTACAGTTTCGCCCATACGATAATATAGCTTTTGCATACTAACTTTACCATTGCGCTTTTCTGTCCAATCGCTGCTCATTCAATCTACTCCGGTTTAGGATATTTATCTTTTACAGCCTTGATCTGTTCTTTCCATCCTTCGATTCCATCATGATATATCTTATCCAGTTGATCCGCGATTGGTGGATACGCAACGGCTCGTTTCTTTTGGTATTCTATACTTTCAAGATACTCTTCGTATTCGGTAATCCACGCCGATTGATTTTCTTCAGATGGAACACCATCAGGGTGCTCAATTAATACGTCATTTTCTACGCGTACTCCAGATAAAATCCCAAATTTCCAGTTAATTGCTGCGTGTATATTACTCATGATCCATCTATCTCCAACAAAGTTATTGATGCCCGACTCCGGGCACCGTAACTAGCATCGGTATCGTTCTCGGTCCTGTTAAAATAAATTGTGCCACTATAGGTATCCCCAAGAGTAGCTTTCAGTTGATATGTTAGTTCGCTTGTCGATGATGGTGAATCAACATAGTGGAATGATACAGGCCATTGTTCAAGCGCGTAATTAGCTTGGCTAGAAGGTAAGATTGCTATGTTACCTCCAACGCGAGCACTAACGTCAGCAGCGCCTAGCTTTGTCGAGTCTCTGAATAAAGCTACGTGCATTGTCGATACGACACTTTTGGCAAGAACTGTGTTCACAATTGCCAAAATCTTTGAACTAGTAGCCCCAGGCGTAATCGCTGCTACAACACCGGTGATGTTTGCAAAAGCATCTGTTGAAGACGATGAAAACGATCCAGTTGTGTCCGACTCGACTGCTACAACTTGCAAGATTTTACCACCTCCAGCTGCTTGGAATGTCGGGGCTGCACCCGCACCAGCAGAGGTCAGCACATCTCCAGACGAGCCAGTGGCAACAGCGGCTGGATTGCCAGATGCATCGTAAGTGATAAGATTACCATCTGTACCCGGAGCCATTTTAGCCAAGGTTACGGCATCATCTACAATTTTAGCAGTAGTCACGGATAGATTAGGAGGTGATCCACCCTGTACTAGAAAACCTGTCATGTCTATTATCCTCTTAATTTAATTATGAAAGTATCGGCCAAATTGGTGCATTAGGATCTTCTGTATTAGCTGGTAAATCTCGAAGAGCCGCTCTATATATAGTCTGAGCTTCTGTCATTGTTGGCGAGTCGCTTAAAGACCACCAATCTGTCGAAGCAAGAAGCGTGTTTCGGTGTTTCCGTAGTGTTGCCCACAATTCAGCAGATTCAATAACTGATTTATTAAATACACCACCATCCCATGTATCTCCCGGTCCACCTTCACCGGCATCAATGACTTGATGATCTTCTGGCGGAGACCATTCGCCCGGTGCGTTAGTCCAATCGTCAGGAACTATAGCAATATTTACTACTTTACCAGTTCCATCTATTACTGCTTTTTTCATACCTTATCTCCTACTACCACGATGTAACTCTTAGTTGGCCAGCTGCACCTGCTCCTGAGTTGGAAGAACCTCCTCCACCGCCTCCAGCCCCACCGGGTGCTGTTCCTGCAATACCCGCTGTACCATCTCCTATACCTCCTGCTCCGCCATTTCCGCCGTGGACACTTACACCACCAGCTACTCCTGTGCTATCTTCTCCGCCGCCGCCTCCGCCACCGCCATACAAAGATGCGCCACCGACTCCAGCATCGGTTCCGTTTGACCCACCTCCGCCGCCGCCGCCGCCAATTCCAGCTTGACCACCGGCTCCTTCTTTACCGCCACCTCCTCCTCCAAACCAGTTGGCTGCACCAGCGTTATTAATACTACCACCTGCACCACCAAAAGTTCCAGCATCGGCTCCTACATTCCCACTTAATGTGCCGCCTACTGAAACAGGTGAACCCCCGCCTCCGCCGCCGCCGCCGCTCGTTTCCGAAGCTCCGCCTCCGCCGCCGTAAATAGTGAATTTCGAGCCTAGCGTAGTATTACCGCCTGCATTTCCATTTGTTGAATCACCCGTAATAGCTGTACCGCCCGCTCCAATCGTCACAGTTTCTGTTGAGCCTAGATCACTTATATTAAGAACAACCCAAGAGTATGTTCCGCCACCACCACCGGCTCCACCAATACCACTAGACACTCTGCTACCAGAACCACCACCACCCCATCCTTCTACAAGAGCAAGAGTCTTACCTGATGCTTTCGTCCATGTTCCACTAGATGTAAATGTTTGTATATCAGTTCCCGCAGCAGTAGCAAATGTTGGCGCTGCTCCTGCACCATTTGAAGTGAGTACGTGCGTTGCTGTTCCAACAGCGACAGTAGCAGCAGTTGCATCCGCAGCCCATGTAATCAACTGGCCATCTGTTCCATCAGCAAGATCACTAACAGCTACGCTGGTAAGACTAGTGCGTCCTGAGAGAAACCCACTCATGTCTGGACCAAGTACGAAAGACTTGCCTCTAAGTTACTAGCGTTCTCTGCGTCAAAGTGAATTGCATCGTTCGAATTTAAAACAACTTTACCCTGAAGGACACTTAAACTGTCATTAACAGGAACTTCGATCTGATGGCATAGTTCACTATTTACCCCACCTGATCTGACAATATCTACAGTAACCCACGATCCGTCAGTAGCATGGATATTTGCGACCGTCACACCGATAAGGGTAATAGTTTGAGAACTGCTTGCAGTAAGACCCGCAGCCATTGTCGTGGTGATAACATAACCTTTACCAGTAAGAACTTCAGACATTTTATTATCCTCCTAGTGCTATGGCAAGGCCAAGACCGATGCCGGCTGGTTTGCTTAGTTGAGTCATCTGGAACAATGTTCCATCATATAAAAGCTCAAACCAATCATTGGCCAAAATGTCATTGGCAGCAAGAGCAGTGTCATTGAGCTGAATGGCCTTAACAGCCACAGAATTGATATTAACCGTGGTTGCTCCGGTATTAGGGCTGCTGCTCGCCTTGAATAATATTCGCATTCCGGTGGTATAGGCTGTGATGGCAATAGGAATGGTTAAAAGCAAAGCATCCGCTGTTCCTGTGGCTATTCCTCCATAGACTAATTCGCCAGAAGAGATTTGATTAATGGCGGCATAATCAGTTAAGGCAGCGCCATCTCCGACTCCGGTATGGCGATATGTCGCCATCGGGAGATTGGCAGTAATAGGAGTTACACCATTTTTAGCAATAGAACCAGTAAGAGCAGTGGCGATATCACTCAAATCAGAGTTCACCGCAGTTTCTGAAATCACTGTACCAAAAACAAATGCCGCTTCTGGTAAAGTATAAGTGCCTGATCCATCACGTGCCATTATCGTGCCTGTCCTTTCTCATACAATTCTCTTTCAAGTCGACCCATCATGGCAGCTGGATTACGAACTTGATGGCCAGCCAGTCTCCGAGCCATCGGTGTATTAATTGCTTGACCTGCTGTCCGCGCAGCATCTACACCTGCCCTTGTTACTCTTCCTCCTGCGTGAAGAGCCTCTCCAACTAGCCTTGGTGAAGTTGTTGCTAGTGCTGGTACCATCCACCAAGGAACTGCTCCTGTAGCGACCGCTGCTGTTGTACCTAGCCCGACAGCAGCAGTGCTAGGTCCTTGCATTCCTCTTGGGGTCCATGTATTGGCAGCGGTGCCAGCAATATGAGGTAACAAATCTGGAGCACCAGATTCAGTTAATATTTTAACCAATTCTTGACGTTTACCAAAATTGGTATTTACATTATTTCTCATGGCAGATGTGAGTTTACGTAAAGCAGTATCTGCTGATCTCTTATTGCCAAGGCCAACCGATCTCTCAATCTCAAGTATGAGATCGCTCATATTTTCGTAGTCAGACATAGCCTTGCCATACTCAGGAGCCTGTTTTACAATTTCATTCTTTATGGCATGATAAACCTGATCAGCTACGATACGGCTAGGCGTACCCCACTCTGTCGATTCCCTAATATCACCAACCATCTTTTTAAGAGCATCAAGTCCCATTGGGGTATGAAACTCTGTCGGATCCATTAATCGCCAGTCATCAATGACATTGCCGATATCTGCAACAATCTTTTGCGTGCTGGGCTTAATATTTACACCCTTGAATGTGCCCATATCTGCAACGCTTCTAAATGCCTCGTTAATTTTAGAGAAATCAAGTACTGTATTAACTTCAGCCACCTTGCCCATCGTACTTTGGTACGATTTGCTACGAGCTTCACGCAATTTGGCTAAGCCATGGCGAGCTTCCTTAACAATTTCATCATGTATCGGAAAACGCATACCTTTTCTGGTTGCTTCACCTGCGCGGCCACCTTGGTATCCAGTTTCTGCAATGGTCCTAGTGACATCTTGTCCTACTCCAGTTAAACCACCAAGAATAGCTGTTGGAGGGATAGTCGCAACACTTTTCAAAGACTCCTTAAGAGTGCCAACAGGAACTCCAGATAACTTTTCAGCAGCAGTCGTCGCGGCCCCAATAGCTTTGGGAGTTTTCGCTGCAATATTAATAGGATCAATGGCCCTACCAGCAGTGCTAGCAATTGTGGCGAGTTTTCCAGCCGCACCCGGTGCTCGAGCCGCTATTGTGCCGCCACCAGTAAGGATCATTGAGAGATCTGCTAAGAATCCTACCGGATCATTGGCTGCAGTATTTTTTAAACCTTCAACTGAGCCATATCTTTCAACAAAGAAATCGCCCACAGCTTTGGCTTTTGCTTCATTGGGGCTCTCCCCTCCAGGGACGGCCAGCCTTATGGCACCATCAGCAATATCATACAAGGTACCGCCAGTTTCAATGGGATGACGAACAGCTTGCCAAATGTCTTTGAAGAATTGCTTACCGCTGCTCGGAACATTTTGAATTGCAGAGACGCCAACCTCACCCCAAGACAATGTTTTTTTCGGTGCACCATTAACTGCTTGTTGAACAGGTGTTTGTGCCACCGTATCGGCTCCTGGGAGCGTAGCTGGTGCACCTGCAGGTGCCGCTGAGGGCGCTGTTGACACTGAGGATGCTGCCCTCTCCTGTACGATACGTTTAACTGTATCTTGAATTACCTGATTATTTGTATTTTCAGGGAATTCAAGCAGAGTGCCATCAGATAATTGAGCACAGCGCTTGCCAGGTGGACATTCGGTCATGGGATAAGCTCTCCATGTTCATCAAATTGTAGAACTTTAGAAGCTGTGGGTACCGTGGGCACTGCAGATTTCTTTTCCCATGGACGTTTAACATCTGGATACATTTCCGCAAAATCCATCTTTTTACGTGCTAGACCCAGACTGTAAAGCCTCATTACATCATCAAGTGTTCTACCAAGATCTTTAACATCCAAGTAAGGATCGAGTGCACCAACTGCCGAAATCAACAACGACATTTCAGTATCTGACAACGCACCGAATGTCCCTCCAGCTGCCTTAATGTCAATCAGCTCTTGAAGACCGACAGCTGCCTTGATCTGCTCCATCTTCTTATTCAGAGCATATTGATCTGATTCAGGACGGTTTGCCAACATCTGACCAAGTGTGCCGCCAGTTGACCATTTGCTGGACAGATCCTTTATTTCTTCGATTGTTCTTTCCAATATTGGTTCACGATCTGTCTTGGTCATTATATCAAAACGACGACCGGGCATGGCTCTTTCATTATCTATTTCAAGGTCGGCTCGTTTGAGGAGCCTTCTCCTCTGCATAATGACTTCTGGATCTTGGTTTTTCTCCAATATCCGTAGCCTCTCTTCCTGCACTGAATGTCTTGCCTCTGCCAAAGTTGTAGATCGATCCCTTGCTTCTGCTGTTTTCTTTGCTATGTCAGCACGACTTCCTTCAATAATTGTGGTTGCGGCACCTGTCCCAGGTCTAGCCTCTCCTTCCGGCAAAACTAGATTCTTATTCCGAATAACACCAAATTTCCATAAATCCCGATCTTGTAAATATTCAGCATAGGTTCCGCCATACCCATCATTTTTAGCTTTTTCAAATTCAGCAAAACTCGTTGGATCTTTGACTGGTTTAGCTCCAGCAACTTCCATCGCACGTGTATGCTTTAGCTCCGCCGCTTCTTCGGCAGCGGATGTAGCCATTAATTGGCTTCGCAAATCACGGGCATATCTTTGAGCATACTCATTATCAGGTAACTCTTGCATCGCAGCAAGGCTGGCTTCATAACCTTGTGGCATTCCCTGAGTGAATGCCTCATCAGCTGCCCTCCTTTGACGAACATCTTCTCTTTGCGCCATACCTCCAAGAGCAGCATTAAAAAGTCTGCCAAAACCTTCAACATTGGTCGTGATCTCCGGCATCTTCCGGTTTTGTTCCATCATCAATCTCGCAAACCTATTGCGAGATGTCAATTCATCTCCCTTTCCGTATCCAAATCTAGTAGCCATTAGAAATCACTCCAATGCAATTCATCACATTGTATTCAAAAATTCTCATCCTACACCCCACTTCCAAGGTTGCGAGCCGGCCAGTAGAGCTGATTCACCAATACCATACAAACCTCTTCCCTGGGCGAGCCGATACTGGTTTTCCGCTTGAAATGCCTGATTAGCTTGATTAGCTGCTTGATTAGCTGATGCATATGCAGCCGTTTGATAATCAGGTGCAGCAACAGTAGCTGATGGAGTTTGAAGAAATTGAGGTGCTCCTGGAACCGAACCAGCCCTAAGAGCAGCAAGCTCTCCTATAGGGATGTTACGAAGCATTGCTAACTCGTTAATACGTCGATCACGATCTGCAGTCTCAAGACCAAATAAACGATCCATTTCTCCACCAGCCTGCATGTCAGCTGCTAATAATAAATCATTTCTTCGGCGATTGTCTTCGTCCATAGCTTCATTCCAGCCTTCACTCCCGTAAGTGAAACCTTGATTAGCTAAACTTGTTTCTAGCTGTTCTCTTCTTCGATCAAGCTGTGGTAGTGCCCGTTGAAGAATGGATTCTCGTGCTGCCAGACGTGTTGCCTCACTAGGAGTTGGTACATCGCCAATGCCAGAAATATCAAACGGTGAACTCAATGTCTCGCCAACTCTCCCAAGCTGCGCTTCAGCAATATTGGCATAGTCCTGAGACATCCTGAGGCCTGCATCATAGAGGCCTCGTTGCTCTGGAGATAATGTTTGATCCATCCTAATTGTAGGAATACCTTCAACTTCTTCACCAGTTTGAGAATATCTAATACTCCCCTCTGGCGAGTATTGATCAATAAGACCCATTGCACGACTTTGAAGCGCAGCTTCCTTATTATATTTTACTTGCTGATCGCTCGTCGTGACAGGACTCGGGATATAAATACGCTCAGGCGCAGATGGCTTGTTTTTCATAACAACCTCCAAAAAGCCTCATATAGTCAGGTTGAAGCATGCGCATAATTACAGCATGACGTTTAATGCCATATTGATGAGCCAATATCGCTTCTTTACGAAAGCCAATATGGGATGCAGCCTTCAGCATCTTCTCATTGGTATGCATTGTTGCAATCCATAATTTAAACACCTGCAATTGTTCAAATGGATATGACAGCACTTGATGAATGTTTTCTCTCCTTGCCCACATCGGATTGATTGATGCCATTGAGATCTGTACTGTCTTCAGGTTAGGACGATATTCATGAAATACAAAACCAGCAATCATTTTACCTTCTTTAGAAATTGCTGCACAAGACGTAGATGGTCCAAATTCATCAACGTAAGGCAGTTGATCAGCTACCCATTTTTGAACCTGATCATCTTGAAAAGTCACGATCATCAGATCTGGCCACCATTCACGAAGGTTAAATTTGTAGAAATCCATGATGGTCTAGCGACTGAAGAACTTAACCTTATCCTCACTGAACCTGCTCGCCCGACTCCCCTCACTCCACGCCAACCACGATAAATTTGTCCCTCTGAACCCCAAGTTCCAGAACCCCATGTAGAAGATCCCCAAATTGCTGATCCAACAGATGAAGGTCCAGGAAGACCTGTAGGTGCTGCAACTTGAAAATCTGTATTCACATCGACTGCTGGATTTGGATTACCATCACTTTCAAATATTGGTTCAGCTAATTTAAATAACTTAGATAAATCTGGTAAACCAAAATATGAAAATGCAGGAACAGCATCTGCTTCTATCTCCGTACCATTATCGCTTGTTCCATCATCAAATTTATAAACAACCCCATCATTCCCGCCCCAATACATATCATCTTCAAGTGGTCCAAAACAGACAGCATTAATTCCTGTAAATCTACATGGTGCTCCAGTAATAGTATTAAAAATATATTGAATAGACTCAGTTGCTGATTTAGGGATATTAAAAATGAGCATCGTTCCTTGTGCATAAACGATTGGCTGCCACCCATACACTGATCCATATCTAGTGACAGCAACATTGACAGCTTCATTGATTTGATCAGAAAGAGCCACAAGACGAGCTTGGCTACGATCAGTGCTTAGGATTCCGGATAACGGAACAAAACCATCTTGAGTTACGAGAATAAGATCGCTACCACCTTGAACCATGCATCGTCGACCAATGGGCTTGCCAATTCGAAAGACGCCAATCAATTCCCATGTTGCTGCTGCAGATGGATCAGTTCCAACATAAATAATTGCTTCACCTTCAGATGTTAAAAAGACAGCAACATCATCCATACCCGCACCTGAATCCCTAGTCCATGTCCCCATTGCCATGAGGAAACCACCCTTTCTGGCAATGCCATGTAATGGGAATTCTGTTGCAGTTCCTGTAATAGCATTGGTCGCTAAATACCAAGCCGATAAACTATCCTCTTCACCAAACCATAAACGACGTTGGTGGAGATTGCACCATATCAAATTCGCAACCGTTGGGCCAGTTCCTCCAAAAGTAGACCATGATGATCCATTATATGTTCTTGGAACATCTGCACCATTAAAAGCAAGCAGAAACTGACCTGCTGCTGTGCCTATATTAACGTGTTGCCAACGTGCATTAGTCATACCCGATACAACTGCAGAACCCACAGCGCCAGAAGAAGAAATATCAAAAATATTACCACCATTTGCGGCAAATAATTTACCTGCTCCAGTTAATGGAACATAAGGGATTAGAGATTCAATAGAACCAGCCATTCCGGTGGCATAAGATGTATTTCCTTTCCTGAGTGTTAACTTTGCTGTTCCAGGAAACCAATTATCCAAAATAACAGCATGTGTCGGATCCATCATCGACAAGGCCTGTCGAGTATCCCAGCCACCGATCGGAACAGGTATGGAAACCGACTGTGCCACTTAGAAATCTCCTCCGTAGCTTGCTCTTGAGGCTTTGGGCGTACCGTCAAAATGACGAGTGTTCTGGGCAAAAATATCCCCAACAACACCAATATTTCCACTAGCTGCGTCATTATCAACAAGTGTATTGAATCTATTCTCATAAGCTTGAGCAGCCATCTGCCAAGGTTGGTCCTGCTGAAGCAGAAACTCATAGATCGCACCAAGTGTAACAAGTTCTTCATCAATGATCGTGATATCAGTATCAAGAGTCATGGCAGTCTTTTCAGTGCCTGTTGCAGCAACATCGCACCAATTTATATTAACATACTCGTAAGCAATTGTATTTCCAGCAGGGAGAACAGGAGAGGTTAAAAACACTCCACCTCTGTAACGGAACTTCTTATTTTGACTAGAATAGGTTTGAACTTTAAGACCTTGCCATTCAACTGCACTAATCGGGCCAGAAATAAGATTGTTGGTTGAACGGTCCCAGCAGGTTTCAGGAATGAATCTACCAAAATCTGTTGGGATTGGAGTTGCGGTTGTTTGGGCTTCTAAGGCTACAGATGTAAAAGTATGCTGTTTGGTCAAAATGTCCCAAGCATATGACAATTGCAAACGCTTGCCGACCTTATTGATCAAGCGAAGATAGTTCTGAGCATCCTGATTTGTATTACCAATGATGGTCGCTGGATTTGGTCCAGACGTCTCGTAGGCAATATCGTCTGCTATTGAAAGAAGCGTCACAACTATCTGTCCCCTGCTCTTAGCCAAATGTGCGTGCCATTCGGAGCAGTAGATCTATTTTTGCACTTGGATGGGCTATCAAACCAACCTTTCCCAATAGAGCCATTGTCGAACTGAGTCGCCTCGATAGTTCCATCTTTACCATCCCTGTACCCGTGGACTGGACCACCGACTTGACGAATGGTTATCTTTTCTGAATGATCAGGCGCGTCTTCAGCTTCAAGCTCTTCAGCTTGTGCAACGAGTTTATCCTTCGTCTCCTTGGCATCCAGCTGAGGAAACATTTCAACAATATTTCTTTTCGACATACTCGAAAAATCTGTCACGACAATCTCCTAGAATCAGAATGATGGGCCATCACGAAGGATGGCCCATCATCAGATTTACGCCGAACCCTTCATGAGACCATTATTAACCAACACCGTTCTCATGGCGTTGACCAAGTCGATCATGTCATTCCGGTTTGAGGCGGTATCGTATGCCCCAGCAGTGGCACCTGTGCCACCCGCAGGAGCAGCCGCTTGGGCTGCCGCAGCAGGTTGTGCAATAGGTGTTGCACCGTGAAAGGCAATAAGCTCAGATGAAGACTGCCCAAGGCAGGTTCCATCTGTATTTCCATCACCAATGTACTCAACAGTCATGATAGTTCTCCTAACTGACGCCCCACCAAATTAAGCAGGATGTCAATCATTCAAAGTTAAGCAGTACCACTAACACGATGGGCCAAACGAGAGTCAACAGTCTTGACACCATACAAAATGTCAAGTCTCCATTTGGAAATGTCATTCGTGCCATCATACACCGGAATCACTCGAACGTTCGTTCCTTTGTATGACTGACGTCCAACATCTACAGCACCTGGAGGAGAAACAAGTGGCACGCTAACCAGAGCAAAAGCATTCTGATTGAACACCATATTCTGGCGATAGCCTGTCGCTTCCGTTCCAACTTCAGTTAGTGCTGCACCATCAGCAATTGTGGCAGAAATGTTCTGATGCGCACCCGTCAGGATCGCAGCAGGAGTGATCGTCATCGTGATCGCACCTGATGTATCGCTGATATCTGCAGTGATGGCAAACTGCTTCAAAAAGCCAAGATCGACTTTTGTTACAGGATTCACTGCATTCACATTGGCAATGGTGAAAACATCACCTTGCTTCAATGAAGTCGCACCAGAGCTCCAACCATCTGTGATCAAGGACATTGTATCTGTGTCCTTTGAAGCTGCATACGTAGTTTCCTGCGCAGCTCCATTCGTCAGAGGTGTGGAGCCTGTTGCCCAGTTTGTTCCGACTGTGTGTGTCGGTACATTCTGAGACATCAGAACTTCAAGTCCGCCAACATTTCCGAGGGAACCGTTTCGATACGCACTATTAGCAGAGCGTTCAATGTACAATCCCGTCAGATTTCCAACCATCCCCCAATGATCTGCCGGTGAAAGAACTGCACTCCGGCCATCAACCGGATTTGCCATTTCATCCATCCGCTCCGGTCCCAAGGCGAGATCAGCAAAACTGTTGATCGTTTGACCTGGAGTACCGACCCATGAGGGAACGTCTTTATAGAGTGCCATCAGATCAGTGTCAACCTGGTTAGCCAGCTGAATCATTGCTGGTTTTATGACACGCTCAGATAACTCTTTGATGCTCAACGTCAACTCTTGTGACGTGAACTCAAAGTCAACACCCTTACGCTTATCAACAGTTAGCGTGAATTTGCCTTCTGTTGTGTCTTGAACATTCATCACAGCACCGTCTCGAACTGTGAAGTCCATTGGGCGTCTGACTGAGATCGAATCCCCAATCTCATACCCATTTATGTTCTTGGCAAATTCCCCTTCATAGCCACGAAATACTTTCTTGGCCATAACGAGGTTATTGTCAAGCTGAAGCACAGCCGCCTTAGCGATTATGCTCGCAGTTAACAGAGTATTAGCCATGATTGGCTCCTATTCTTGCCCGCAATGGGCGTTTCGGATATCAGCTATCAGGATGTAATCCTAAGTGCTTGCTCAATTGACCCATCGACATTTTTTCAGGATCATTTGAAACTACACCTGCATTGCCCGCCGACTTCATTTGTGTGACTGGCTGTGCTACTGCTGATGTTGATTTACGTGAGACTTGCTTCCTCTTGGTTGCCATGCGATCATAAAGCATCGCTTTATACGCCCATTCTGTGACTCTGGGATTGTGCGACCACTCTTCAGCGGTAGCTTTGTCCATGCCACTAGCGATGGCGTATTTAACCACTTCAGGAGCTTTCTCAGATGAGAAGTTCTTGATGCGGCCATCGAGAACTGCCTTACCCTTTTCAGCTACCCGGACAGATTCCTCTGCTTGTGCTGAATTAAGTCTGGTCTCATATTCACCGACTTGTGCAACGACGTTATCAAACTCAGATTGTTTCTGCGATAACAGATCCGAAACACGTCTCGCTCGATCAGATTGTTCCTGCCTGACAGCAGGATCGGGATCTTGCGAATTCCAGAGTGCATTGGTATCAACTTGTCGCAATTGGGCAATCTCAGATTGAATTTGCATGCCTCGTGTATAAGTTGTCAGTACATCGCCATTGAGTTGGGTCAAGTTATCTAGCGCACTTGAACGTGCCTCTAGTCCTTTCGCCATATCAGCATTGGCTTGAGACTTGCCTGTGTAATCGCTCCAAATACCCGAAGCGAATTCTTGCACACGACCAGCAAGTTCTGGTGGAAGAGAGTCCTTCAGAACTTCAAGCTTAGTTCCGCCAAAATCGAACTCAATTGTCTCGGCAGTTTCGCCTTCAGATTCATCAGAGTTTGGCTCTTCAGATTCGTCGCCAGACGATTCGCCACCTTCTTCTGCATTAGCCGCTGCTTCAACATCAATGAAACCATCATCGTCTGGCAAAGCAGGATCCAGAGTTTCAGTGGGTGTAACGTCTATCGTCTCAATTGTTTCAGCCGCCTGTTCAACAGGTGCATCTACAACTGGGATTGGTGCAACTACTTCTGGGGCAACTTCGCCACCGGCGACGGTTGTCTCATCTGCCATCATACTCTCCTTTTTTGGATGTCTCTCTCGAGTGGCATCCGGTTGTGATCATTTATAGCCATAACTCATTAATGACCCGTCCAACTGGGGGCAAAATCGTCTTGTCTCATGCCCAAGGGTCTCCCGGTTCATAACCGGCATAGGGTTCATTTTGTCGCCATTCATCATATCGCTCGGTGTCGGCGCGGGTTGGTGCCGAGACGACTCGTGGCGCGGACGGCGTAGTCGTTTGGGTTGGTGTCGCCCGAATTGTTTGTAAATCCGAAACACTTTCCGCATAGGGTACTGGTGATGCAGCGGTGCGATTATAACCCGTTGGCGACCATCCAGGTCCGCCTCCAAGTTCTGATGTCCGAATTTGCTGAAGCTCGTTCCATGGCATGCCAGCAGGTCCAGCCGGATTTGCATACATAGCTGGACCAGCAATACTTGTTGGTTGGTACCAATCAATTGCTGATGCTCTGCTGGCTGGGCTGGCTGGTCTAGTGATTGGAGCTGAGGTTCCGTGTATTGCCCGTTCATCCTCCAAGCTAGTAGGTACGCTATAGTCTATTGTCCCAGTACCACTACCAATCTGATCCCCAAGTTTACCACCTAGCCAACCGCCTACCATTGAGCCGATGCCGGGCATTAGAGCCGTACCTATTGCAGTTCCCGCAGCAGTGCCCGCTGCCTTGGAAGCATTCATACCTCCTGCGTAACCCCCAACACCTGCTCCAATGGCTTGCCCGGCTGGCCCGAGTAAACTTCCAATTAAACTTCCAGCACCTGATGTTAACTGTTCTCTTGATGGCCAACCAGATCCCCATCCCCATCTATTGGGGGATCTGACATTTCTGAGTGCTGCATCTGGCTGTGTTGAGTCATCCGGTCGCCATCCAGGCCCACCTTGAGCGCTTACTTGACCAGGAAACATCGTCTCATATTCTGTGGTGGGTCCACGTGTATCATCACGTCCATGTGAAGTCATTAGAAAATATTGAAGTGGGGTCATTGTGGAAGCACCTCTGCAGCTTGACGTAAAGCCTCGCTAATCGCTGCCTCTTGATCCTCAGGCAATTCGCCATCAATTGACTTATTAAGAATGACCTTGGCTAAATCAGTCATTCTGTCGAGCTCATTCTGACCCGATCTCCAGTTACGATCATCCTGAGCTAATTGTCTGTCATATTCCCATTGCAATTTTGGAGGAACTGCTGCACTTTCCTTAAGAGCCAGTTCTCTAGAATCATTCTCAATTTTCTTTACATCACCCTGCGCTTTGATTGTTGCAGCTTCATTATTGAACTTTTCTGATTCCAATTCTTTCTGCAACTCTGCAATTTCAGACATCACCTGATCTTTTATTTGAGCAAATTCCTGGTCCTTAGCTTGCAATTCTTGAAGGAGGGCTGCAGCTTCTGGATTGTCGCTGTCTGTCTCAGCTTCTTCAGCTTTGCGAATCGCCTCCGGCAATATAAGCTGAAGACGCTTGGCAACTTTATCAGCACCAACGAAATCCATATGATCAAGTAACACATCACCCAAAAATGCAGCAGCATCAGGAACCTGTCGCATGATCTCAATAAGAGTTTCACGTGTTTCTTCCCTCTGGGTGGAGAATGATGGCCCAGTGCTCACAGTTACATCATATTTGCCCACACTCAGATTGTACAATGCCGGACCTCCATCTGGTCCCTTTTGACTTGATCCCCCATCTTGCTGTGTAAGATTGACGATATTCTCTTTCTGATCCTCACCCAAAATACGAATAGCGGATCTCGTCGAGTACACAGATGGTATAATCTCGATAAGAATCTCTCCGGCATAACGAATTGCTCTTGTGAGATTGTCGATGAAGTGGAAGTTGCTGACGTCTCCTTGTCGTTCCCTTGCGAGAATAGCTTTTCCGCTCGTTTCATTGGACCGTGCTCCAAGTGATGAGTCGAAAATTCCAGTGATTGATTTCATATCATCAGCAGCACTCATGGCTTCCTGCAAGGCACCCGTCGGGACACCTGCAAACTCCTGTCTGCGCGGTGCCTCACCAGCATTCTTATCATATTCAAGGTATTGGTGAGAACGGGTATTGGCGCTGGCCCACTTTGTCT